>Ga0265316_10000074_pt1 | contig 102906 bp, 96 predicted proteins | sample 4522metaG_FD_202092 | JGI IMG/M metagenome (GOLD analysis project Ga0265316, IMG submission 202092) | Rhizosphere microbial communities from Carex aquatilis grown in University of Washington, Seatle, WA, United States - 4-5-22 metaG | ecosystem: Host-associated > Plants > Roots > Rhizosphere >... | reverse complement strand
CTCACCCCAGCCCTCTCCCAAAGGGAGAGGGTGGTCTACCCCAGTTCTTCCGGCGCAATTCCGCCGCTTAGCGCCTATGGGGTATCGGGGCTTCTTGCGCGGCAGCTTGGCGGCTACGCGCCCATGGGATCGTTTTCTGTGCGCTGGAGCGACCTCCCAACACCACGCGGTGCGAACCGGACGATCGCGCGGTTCGGAGGTGGTAGCTATGTAGGAAGTAGCGTTTTGTCGAGCCGCGGAGAGGTGCCTGCGGAACTATCAACCGAGAGGAAGCAAGTTCAATGATGCCCAACGACCGCGATCACCGCCTTTTTGGCGAGAGGAGTCTTGAGATGATGTGCACGGCGCCAGGAGTCACGCGAACAATTCGGGTCGCAAGAACTCTGCTGCTCTCCGGGATGGTCGGCTCTTTCCTATTGGGATGCTCTCTATCTGGCGGGGCCACAGGACAAGGGACAGGCGGCACGAACAACGCCGGTGGCAGCGCCGCGACTGGAGGTGTGACCAGCACGGCAGGAAGCAGTGCCGCGGGGGGAAGCACGAGCACGGGAGGCTCTGCGGAGACTGGTGGCTCGGTCGCAGAAGGTGGCGGGTCCACAGGACAAGGGACGGGCGGCGAGAGCGGCGCCGGTGGCTCGACCGCGACTGGAGGTGTGACGAGCACGCGAGGAAGCAGTGCCACGGGGGGAAGCATGAGCGCGGGAGGCTCTGCGGAGACTGGCGGCTCGGTCGCTGAAGGTGGCTCGCTTGCCAGCGGAGGGAGCATGGCCACGGGTGCGGGCGGCACTTCCGCAAGCGGAGGCATAGCGATCGGTGGAATGCTGAGCACGGGCGGAGCAAGAGCTACAGGCGGGTCGCTTGCAACCGGTGGGCGCACTACAACTGGGGGAATCACCAGCGCTGGCGGTACAAAGGCCACGGGTGGAACAGTTTCAACCGGCGGGACGACCACTGGCGGCGCGAGCGGCGGTCAGGTTGGTTCGAGCGGTACCACCGGTTCGGCTGGAACCTCCGGTGCAGGCGGCAAGACAACGGCCGGCACAGGGCCTTGCGACCTCTTTGCAGCCGGCAATACCCCCTGTGTTGCAGCTCACAGCACGGTGCGGGCTCTTCTGGGCGCGTACAACGGCAGCCTGTACCAGGTCACACGCGCCTCGGACAAAACGACCAAGGACATCGGAGTGCTGAGCCCAGGAGGCTTCGCCGACTCGGCCACGCAGGACACCTTCTGCACAGGCACTACGTGCACCATCACCATCATCTACGACCAGTCCGGTAAGAATAACCACCTCACGCAGGCGCCCATCGGTCAGAGGAACACGACGGCTCCCAAAGAGGCGGACGCGACGGCCCTCCCGTTTACGATCTCCGGCCACAACGTCTACGGCGTCCACATCCCTGTTGGATACGGCTACCGAATCGACAAGACCACCGGCGTCGCCACCGGCGACCAGCCGGAGACCGAATACATGGTGACGAGCGGCACCTTCTTCAACGCCAGTTGCTGCTTCGATTACGGAAACGCCGAGACGGACAACCATGACGATGGCGCGGGCACCATGGAGGCCGTCTATTTTGGCAACTGGACGTCTCAAGGAAAGGGGGGTGGCGCCGGTCCCTGGGTCATGGCGGACATGGAAAACGGCGTCTTCGCGCAAGCCAGCTTTGCCGCGAACGCCGCTGATACTTCGCAAACGTCCCCGTATGTCACTGCGATGGTGATAGGGAGATCCGGGTCGTTTGCGCTCCTGGGTGGCAGTGCGCAAACGGCAACCCTCACGAGCTTCTACGACGGTGTGCGTCCGAATGGCTATAATCCGATGAAAAAGCAGGGCGCCATCGTTCTCGGCACCGGCGGCGACGGCACCGACACTGCCCAAGGCGACTTCTATGAAGGCGTCATGACCTCGGGCGCGGCGTCCACGGCAACGGCCCAAGCCGTCCAAGCCAACATCGCCGCGGCTGGGTACGGCAAGTGACGCGATCGGTCTCTGTCGATTGACTTGAATGTCGGCGGTACAGCGAGGCGCTTCCGAGCGGTGACAGCGGCCCGGACGATGCTACCGCGAGCGGCGCCCGGGAAACCTCTGGCACTTTCCACCGGGAAGATGTTCAAGAACTGACAGTCCGTTCCCAAATTTGCGGGCTGGCGGAGCCTTTACGGCTGGCATGCTGGTTGCTTTGAAAAACGGGAGGGCGTGCTGACGATCATCGTGCCGGTGGTGGCAATAGAGGCTGGCAGGAGAAAGGAATACAATGAAACACATGGCGAGCATGGACGCCGTATGTTCCGTGGTGCTGATGGTCCTTCTCACGGGCGGTGTTGCGGGATGCGGGGACCAGTGCACTGCGGGCCAGACCCGCTGTAACGGGAACACGGCCCAATTCTGCGAAGAAGAGGATTCCGACGACCCCACCCTCATTTGGTACAGCCAAGACTGCGGAGAAGCATTCTGTCGCCCGATCAGCGATCCCAACGACGGTAGCCACGCACTATGCGCCCAGGCCGCGGAGCCGGATCCTCGGTGCGCCGGCGCTGACAATTTGGAGTTCTGCGAAGGCGATGTGGTCGTCGGTTGCCTCTACGGCTACGTCGTGTACAGAGCGAATTGCACAACCGGAGTGATCTCCGGCAAAGATTACATGAATTGGTCCGTGAGCCCTGGTTTCTGCATCTCGGACCGCGATTGGGCACGATGCCTCCCCGAACCGACACCCAATCCGCTGTGCGCGGCTGCGCCCTATGGAGAGGTTTGCGATGGCAGCCAGGTGGTGGGATGCGCGCATGGCTATCTCACCGGTTTCTCACAGTGTCCGACTGGAGGGACCTGTGTTCCTACTCCCGCCGGCAATCAACTGCCGGGCGATACTGCCAACGCGTTCTGTTCTTTGGCGCAATCTGCGGATCCGTGGTGTCCACCCGATATGGAGTACTACGACTTCTGCCGGGATGGAGGCATTCTGGCTTGCTCCTACGGTTGGCTCGTGCGGCAGGTGGAGCAGTGTCCCGTGAACACCACCTGCGTTGTCATGGATGGCGTGCCGTCGTGCTGGTAGGTTCCTGCCCGGCAGCGACAAACAGCTGAACCGTGCAGGCAGGCATAGGACTCGTACCTTGTCTGAGCCGCGTACCATGCGGCACCATATACTTCTCGGAGGACACCTATGCGACGCCTCGTCTGCTTTCTGCTTCTCGCCCTTCCGTCATTGCCTCTGCTTGCTGGCTGCGCCGGTTCGGCGCGAAAAGACTTCGATATCTCCAGCATCGAAGGCACCACGGTGTTTGAATCCGAAAAGAACTTCGACGCCATGACGGTCGACGGCCGCTATCGCATCTTCAACAACGGCTGGAACGCCAAGGCCAACATGGGGCCACACCACCAGAAGGTTTTCGTGAAGCAAGCGAATGGCAAACTCATCTTCGGCTGGGTCTGGAAATGGCTTAGCGGAGGGACCGATGTAGCGAGCTACCCCGAGATCCAAGTCGGCAACAGTCCTTGGGTCGGCGAGGTCTCCCCCAATTCAGGATTCCCCTTTCGCGTGGGCTCGAAGAAACTCGTGGTGGACTTCGACGTGTCGATGCACGCGTCGGGCACGTACGACCTGGCGTTTGAGTTCTGGACGGTTACCTCCCCGCTGGTGGAAAAGCGGGGCATAGCCCACGAGGTGATGATTTGGCTGGCCGAGAATCGCCTGGGTGCGGCGGGCAGTCTGGTAGCCGCGGCGACCATTGGCGGCAACCCATTCCACATCTACTTTGCCAACAATCACGGCGATGCCTCGGGCGCCAATTCCAACACCTGGACCATTATTTCCTTGGTGGCTGACCAGCCCATCCTGCACGGGCCACTCGACATCGGCGCGATTATCGACTACCTGGTGCAGACCCGTCTGCTGAATAGCAACGTCTATGTCGCCTGCCTGGAGCTCGGGAACGAGGTGGCCTCCGGATCGGGAAGAACTGAGGTGCGAAACTACGCGGTCCACGTGGAATAGCTCTACAGAAGCCAGATGGCGAGAAGGACGCGCAATCCACCGTTGCGAAGCGCGAAGGTCTTGCCTGGTGTCCGCCGCGCTCCCGCCGCCACCGCCGCGACGAAGGCTGGATTCGGACAGAGAACGCCCAGGCGCCAGCCCCGGTAGCGCGCAGCCGCCGCCTTTCCCAGCTCGCGCGCCAGACGGTTGGCTTGACCGTGGTCGCCCAGGCGGTGGCCATAGGGCGGATTGACGACGAGAAGCCCGGCTTGGGCCGGAATCTCGCCCGCGCCAAACACGGCTGTGGCAAAACCAACATCGCCTTGCACGTTCGCGCGCTCGGCATTGCGGCGAGCAGTGTCCACGGCGCGCGCGTCTCGATCCATCGCAAGAATCGGGGCGGGCGCGCTCGGCAGAGCCACAGCCAAGTCGCGCAGAGCCTGCCACGAGGAGGCGTCGTGGGCGGGCCAGCGTTCGAAGGCAAAGCGGCGAGCCAAGCCGGGCGCCATCTTGCGCGCCATGGCTGCGGCCTCGATGGCGATGGTGCCCGCGCCGCACATGGGATCCACGAGTGGCAACGCGGGATCGTATTCGCACAGGGCCAGAAGGCCAGCGGCCAAGGTTTCGCGCAGGGGCGCGCGTCCTGCCTCCAGACGCCAGCCGCGGCGGTGCAGCAGCGCGCCCGAAGCATCGATGCTGACGGTGAAGCGATCGTCCTGTCCGCGCAGAAGGATACGCGTGCAGTCGTCGTCTTCGGTCGGCTGGGGCGGTTTCTCGCGCTTGGGCAGCTGGCCCACGCAGTCGGCAATCGCCAGTGCCACGGTTTCTGCCAAGGCGCCGGTGTGGTACAGGCGGCAGTGGCTGGTCGACACGTCGATGCGCAGGGCCCGGTCGCGCGGGACGTAGCTTGGCCACGGCAACTTGGCCAGGCTTCGGCGCAGCGGCGCGAAGTCGCGGGCCTTGACCTCGCCCATGCGGAGCACGATGCGGGTGGCGATGCGGCTGTGCAGATTGGCGGCCATGCCGGCGGCCAGGGTTCCTGAGAACTCGATGCCGCCTTCCACCACGCGAGGCTGCTCGATCACCGAAAGCGCGGCCAACTCGGTACACAGGGGTTGTTCAAGACCGGGCGATGCAACCGCGAACCAGTGCGGGTCGCCAGGAATCTGCGGCGATCTTTTCGTCTGCGGGCGCGCGGGTTTGCGCTCGCCGATTTTGGGCATGCTCTCGGGCCGGCCGTCAAAGCGCAGGTGGGCCAGGATCTCGATGGTTCCACTGCCGCCAGCCACGGGCGAATCCACGTGTCCTAGCAGCTGGAAGCCCAGACGCTCGGCTTTGGCGCGAAAGGTTTCGACGGCGCGCTTGCGCAGATCGTGAGCGTCGACCTTGCCGTCCTTAACCAGGTGGCTGGGCAGTTCGAACTGCGGCTTGACCAGGACGACGCCCTCCGCGCCTGCGCGCAGCCGAAAGGCCAGCCCGCGCAACATGCTTCGCGCGGCCACGAAGCTGACATCCACGGTGAAAAAATCGAAAGGTCCGGGCGCCACATCCAGCGACAAGGTTTTGAAGTCGGCGCGCTCCAAGCTGGTCACGCGCCGGTCGCGAGCCAGATCGGCTAGAAGCTGCCCATGTCCCACGTCAACCGCGGTCACATGGCCAGCGCCCTGTTCGAGCAGCACCGCGACGAACCCGCCAGTGGACGCGCCTAGATCGAGAGCGTGGACTCCGCGCACGCGCGCGGCCAGCTTGAAGTGCGCGAACGCGGCTTCCAGCTTGCGTCCGCCGCGTGTGTGGTCCCCTGTCATGGGCCCGGATGCTGCTGGGTCAGGCAGTGCAAGGTGCCGAAGCCGAGTACCAGATCCACAGCGTGAATGCCCACCACGGGGCGGTCGCGGAAGAGCTCGCCCAAAATTCCTAAGGCGATGCGATCCGCGGGATCGTTGAAGGTGGGCACGATGACCGCGGCATTGGCGATGTAGAAATTCGCGTAGCTGGCCGGCAGGCGCCAGTCGCCATGAAAGAGCGGCGCGGGCATGGGCAGGGCAATCACCTCGGGACGCGCCCCGTCTTGTAAGCGCGCGTCCTGCAACCGTTCCCAGTTCTCGCGCAGGGGCGCAAAGTTCACGTCGTGTTCGTTCTTCTCCTGGATCACGACCATCGTGGTTGGGTTCACGAAGCGGCACAGATCGTCGACATGGCCGTGGGTGTCGTCGCCGGCGATCCCGTGGCCCAGCCAGATGACGTTGGGCGTGCCCAGAGTGTCGGCAAAGACGCGGTCGTATTCCTCGCGGCTCATGCCGGGGTTGCGGCACTGGGTTTTCTGGTCGAGGAAGCACTCTTCCGTGGTCAGCAAAGTTCCGCAGCCGTTCACGTCGATGCCGCCGCCTTCCAGCACGACGGGCTGACCCTTGTGCGTGACCGGAAAGAGCCGCATCTTGCGCTGTTGGGCGATTCGCTCTGCGATGAGGTTGTCCTTGTGCCAGTTGCGATACTTCGCCCAGGCGGTGAACTTGAACTTGGCGATGGCGACCTCGGGTTTGGGTCCTGGCTTGCGCACGCAGATGGGCCCAAAGTCGCGTGCCCAGCCGCGATCCGAGGGGGAGCGAAAGAATTCCACATTGGCCAAGTTGGCATGGGCGCGGGCCAGGATCTGCCGCGCCCTCGCTTGTGGCCCGTCGATGATGATGCGCACCTTCTCGCCTTGCGCGATCTTGCGCACGATTTCGCCGTACACCCACTCGATGGTGCCAAGCTTGCCGGGCCAGTCGCTGCGACAGTGCGGCCAGCCCAGCCAGGTGGCCTCGTGGGGTTCCCACTCGGCAGGCATGGCAAAACCAAGTTGCGCGGGCGTCTCCATGGCCCGTGGTTATAGACGGAATTCGCGGGAGGACAACCGACAGGTTGCTGATTGAGGAGAGCGGGGCTGGCCTTCAAGCCAGCCGAGGTTTACGGACAAACGGACGGCGTGCTCAGTTGACTCCGGATGCTCGAGATCGTCGATCCCCAACTGCTACTGGGGTTGTACTGTGAGATCGACACAACACCATCAGCGATACGGGCGTTGATGTTCGCCGGGACATCCCAGGCGGCGTCAGGTCCCGCTGATCCCCCATTCGCTCCGTAGCCCGTGTCGGCCAGGATCGGCTTGCCCGTCACCCCGTGCACACCGGCCCAGGTCATGGCGTTGCTGGACCGGATCTTCGCATTGTCGGCAGCAGTGCCCCCACCCGAGGTGTTGATGAAGGTGAACAGGCTCATGTTGAAATTGGTGTACCAGGCCGAGCCGTTGTTGGGAATCCACGGTGAGATGTCCATGGAGAAAACCGCATTGGGCAACGAGCCCTTCAGCGCGTTCACCAGGGCTGTCATGTTGGTCCCTGCTTGTGCTGGCGTCCAAGCCTGGGTCTGACCACCGGCGTAGTACTGGTACCAATCCGGCTCCATCTCGAAGATGATCGGGCGTCCGCCCAGGCAAGCCGCAAAACCGGTTGAGTTGCTCTGGTACTGGGAAAGAATCGTTGCCCAGTCCTGGGTGATGTACTGCGCGCCGTAGTTGCACAGATTGCCACCGGCGCAGCCGCTGACGTTGCAGTCGCACAGCTTGTTCTGATTCTTCACATAGTTGGCAGCAATGTAGGTGACATCCACTGGAACCAGACCCGCAAGGGCGCCGCCAGGAGCCGATTCGGTGCACACATAGCCCTGGTTAAAGGTGCCCATCATCCATCCAGGAGTGAAGAAGTCCAACTGAGCAATCATGGAAGTGTTGCTCTTCGCCATCGAATCGATCGTGCCGAAGTGGAAGCGGCACTGGCTAAAGACCTTGCCCGCGGGTGGCGTGCCGGTGCTTCCGCCGGTCGCGCTCCCACCGGTCGAGCTTCCGCCGGTCGACTTTCCGCCGGTCGCACTGCCGCCGTTTGCACTGCCACCGGACGCCTTGCCGCCACTTCCTCCCGCTGCCGTGCCCCCTACCGGCCCGGCGTCGCGATTGCCACTAGAGCCGCCCAAAGCGGAGCCACCGCTGCCCGCCACGCCCGCGTCGCGCGATCCTGCGACGGGGCTGGTCGTGGATGAGCTTGTGGCGCCACCACCTCCGTTAGATGCGGTGGTGTTTGGGCTTGTCGATCCACCGGTGCTAGGTGGTTGCGTGGATCCGCCGGTGCTGGGTGGTTGCGTGGATCCGCCGGTGCTGGGTGGTTGCGTGGATCCACCGGTGCTGGGTGGTTGCGTGGATCCACCGGTGCTGGGTGGCTGTGTGGATCCACCCTCGTTGCTGCTCTGAGCGCTTTCGCCGCCGGATGCACCAGCGATTCCCTGTGAACCGCCGCCACTCGTGTTTCCTGCCACAGCGGTTGTGCCGGCAGCGGGATTGCCGCCTGTTAATTCGCCACCACTCTTGGAAGGCGCACATCCCGCGGCGGCCAGACAAAGCAACGTCTTCCACAGGTACATACGCGAGCTTCGGTGGTGCATCTATCGATCTCCTTGTTCGGCGGCGGACAGCCCACGTGAGATGGGCAAACTTGTATTGTAGCAGTTGCACGTCGGCGGGTTTTCGGCTCAGGCAGCTCGCCGCCCTGAAAGGAAATCTACCAGCGGCCCGACTTGCGTGCCTCGGCTTTTGGCATGCCCTTCAAAGCCTGCAGATTCTTCTGGACTTCGTCGTCGGGCAGCACGTAGTCGGTGAGTTTGCCTGACAAGTACGCGTCGTAGCCAGCCAGATCCATCAGTCCGTGGCCGCTGTAGTTGAAGAGGATGACTTTTTGCTCACCGCTCTCGCGGCACTTGTTGGCTTCGTCGATCACGGCGGCAATGGCGTGGCTGGTCTCGGGCGCGCAGATGGTGCCCTCGGTCTTGGCCCAGATCATTGCTGACTCGTAGCACTTGAGCTGGGCGACGGCGCGGGGCTTGAACAGACCTTCAACAATGCCCTGGCACACGAGAGGCGCCATGCCGTGATAGCGCAGCCCGCCCGCATGGATGGGCTTGGGAATGAACGTGTGCCCGAGCGAGTGCATGGGCAGAAGCGGCGTCATGCACGCCACGTCGCCGTGGTCGTACACGAACTGACCCTTTGTCATCTTAGGGCAGGCCGCAGGCTCGACCGGGATGATGGTCATCTGCGCGCCGTTGATCATGTCTTGCGCGAAGGGGAAGGCCAGGCCGGCGAAATTGCTGCCGCCGCCTGCGCAGCCGATGATGATGTCGGGCAACTTCTCCCCCGCCTTCTTGAGCTGGGCCTTGGCCTCCAGACCGATAATGGTTTGGTGTAGAAGCACGTGGTTGAGCACGCTGCCGAGCGAGTAGCGGGTCTGGCCCGTGCTGTCGGTCACCGCCGCCTCGATGGCCTCGCTGATGGCGATCCCGAGGCTGCCGGGCGTGTCAGGCATGCTGGCCAGGATGGTCCGACCGGCGTTGGTGAGATTGCTGGGGCTGGCGATGCAGTTTGCACCCCATACCTGCATCATCAGTTTGCGGAAAGGCTTCTGTTCGAAGCTGATGCGTACCATGAAGACCTTGCACTCCAGGCCAATCAGGTTGCACGCAAAGGCCAGAGCGCTGCCCCATTGCCCGGCGCCAGTCTCGGTGGTCAGCCGCTTGATTCCGAATTGCTTATTGTACCAAGCCTGGGGCACCGCCGTGTTGGGCTTGTGGCTTCCTGCCGGGCTGACGCTCTCGTCCTTGTAGTAGATACGCGCCGGCGTCTTCAGGTACCTCTCAAGGTACACTGCGCGTCGAAGCGGCGCCGGTCGCCAGCGGTAGAGGATGTCGAGAATCTCTGAGGGAATGTCGATCCACCGCTTGGTACTGACCTCCTGCTCGATGAGGTTCATGGGGAAGACCGGCGCCAGCATCTCGGGGCCGATCGGCTTCCCATCAGGCCCGAGAGGCGGCAGCATCGGCGTGGGAAGGTCGGCTGCCAGGTTGTACCACTGCCGCGGGATCTCGCTTTCGTCGAGAAGGATCTTCACATTTTGCATGTCATCCATCCAGTGAGGGGTGAGGCGGGGCGCGACGCCGCAGGAAGCCTGAGGATCGCCGGGCCAACCGGAGCGCATTCATATCATATTTCCCTGTCAAAACGCGGCTCAGCGGTGGGAGGCACATCCGCTCGCCAGCGGGCGCAAGAACAAGGATGCGATGCGCAGAGTCAACGAGACATGCAAGAACCACAGTCGAGCGTTCTTGTAGTCTTGCGCAATGCCAGCCGGGCGGAACCGCCAGAAGTTTCGTTTCTCAGGTCCGGTGGTGCAGTTGTTATATTCCCCGCGGGTTGGTAGGCTCACAAGGTTTTTGCACCCACCCCCAGATGAGGCGCGTCCAATGTCAACAAACTCGGTTTTCACCAGTCTTGGTACTCATGTTCTGAAAAGCCAAGGCGCCCTAGTCTTGGCGGGCGCGGTTGCTCTGCTCGCAGCAGCGAGCTGCACCAGCGCCACGGTTTCCAATCAGCAGCAGGGCGGCGGACAAAACGGGGGCAACGGCGGCAACAACCCCGGCGGCGGCAGTGCGGCCTGCATTGTTTGTAATCCCACCGGTGGCAGTACCGGCAGCGGTGGAGCGACTCAGAGCACCTTCGTCCCGTCCAAGACCTGCGGCGACGGTAAATTGGACCAGGGCGAGGACTGCGACGACGGCGTCCTTCCTGCCGCGAAACTCGATCCCAACCATCCCATTGATACCGGCTGCAATGCTCAATGCCTGGTCGAAGCCAACTTTATTTGTCCGACGCCCGGCCAGCCTTGCATCGATCAAAGGAAGTGTGGCAACAGCGTGCTGACTTCCGACGAGACCTGCGACGACGGCAATACCGTAAGTGGTGATGGCTGCTCGGCAGACTGCAAGTCGATCGATCCCGGGTGGCAGTGTCGCGTGCCAGGAAAGCCCTGCACCCCAATCTGTGGCGACGGCAAGATCGAGGGCGGTGAGATGTGCGACGACGGCAATACCGCCAGTGGTGATGGCTGCTCGACCACCTGCCAGAGAGAGCCGGGCGCCGACTGTCCCACCCCAGGCCAGCTTTGCAAAGTGGCGCAATGCGGCAACGGAATCAAAGAGACGGGCGAGCAGTGCGACTGTGGCAACGATCCGACCAAGCTGCCAACCGGCTGTCGGGGCCAGAACGGCCTGTTCTATGGAGATCCCAACAATCCGGGCTGCTCGAAGACATGCACCAAGGAACCGAGTTGTCTTGACAGCTCGGGCAACACCCAGGCGTGCGCGACCGCATGCGGAGACGGGAATATCGATCCAAACGAAGCCTGCGATGATGGCAATCAGTTGGACGGTGATGGCTGCTCGAGCAAATGCACGACAGAGACTGGTTTCGTGTGTACCCCCACCACGCACGTCGATTCCTCTCCTTGTTCAACCGATCAGACCAGCCAGTGCCTTGAACTCCCCGTCATCTACCGCGATTTCCAGCCCGAGAACGTCGCCAGTGGTGGCCACCCCGACTTCTTCTTCCTGGGCACAAAGGCGGCTGGCTCCACCGCGCCCACGACCATCTGTGTCCCCAACTCAGGCGGGCCGGCCAAGGGCAACGATTCGACTGCGCGTTGCTGGGACATTGCCTCCTCGAAACTGTCGTACGGCAAACCTCAATACAATTCGAGTCGCGCCAACAACCAGTGTGCCTGCCAATTCAGCGACTGGAACATTGGCAATTCGGGCGCACATATTCCCAGCACGTACACGATAACTGGCAATGATAGTCCGCTTTCCGATGGTGCTGGCGGCTACCGTGGCGGCACCGCCGGCACAGCCATCAGCTTCACCAACCCATCAGGCCAAGTCACCGGAATCTTGAAGGGATACACAGCCAGCACCCCCGGTGGCCCCATTTTCAACGGAGTGGTGCCTATCGTAAAGAACGCGGCCAGCTTCAAGCAGTGGTTCACCGACGACGCCACCGTGAACAAGACGTTCCCCTCGGTTCTCGAGATGAAATCCATCGGGACGAACATCTACCAGTACGCCAGCAAGACGCACCTCGCGGGCGCGGACAACGGCTTCTATCCCCTGGACACGCTGAATCCCACCATGGTCACGCTGTGTGACCTATGGCCCTACTGGAACCATGGCAGTGGAACTCCCATCTGGGCCACCTGCCAAGGCGACCAGTATTTTTTCCCACCCCGCATCATCCAATCGGACTGCCCAAACCAGAATCCGCTGAGCGCTGGGTGCTGGGTTTCAAATACTCCCGGCGTCAAGCATGACAGCTACTTCTCTGATGAGTCGCGCTACTTCTTCGTGTACGACAAGACAGCCGGCGTCTCTTTGCAGTTCTTCGGCGACGACGATCTCTTTGTCTTCATCAACGGCACCCTGGTTATCGATCTGGGCGGCGTCCACCAGCAGTTGCCAGGCAAGGTCAGTGTCATAGGTGACCCAGGTCAGGCGACGATCACGGAAGGCGGCTGTCTCGACGCAACTGGGAACATCGCTACAACCCAGGCCGGCTACGTCGCAGCGGGATGCTCACCCGCCGCGGCGCCGGCTCCCATTTCACCGGATGACTATCGCACCCGAACCGTCAGCCTCGGTCTGCAGGACGGCAAAGTCTACGAGATTGCCATCTTCGGCGCTGACCGGCACCCGCCCGAGTCGAACTTCCAGCTCACGCTCAATGGCTTCAACACCAAGACGTCGGACTGCATTCCTCACTGTGGCGACGGGATGGTCACAGGCGGCGAGGAATGTGACTGCGGCGATCCCAACGATCCAAGCGTGGCACTCCCAGCGGGCTGCCTGGCGAAGAACAACGACACCCTGTACGGCGGCTGTACGACGAAGTGCAAGTGGGGACCCTTCTGCGGGGACAACATCACGCAAGGCCCACCGGACGGTCCAGAGAACTGCGACCAAGGCAGCAAGAATGGCTCGGTTACAGGGGCGGGAGGATGCACGTTCGGATGCAAGAACCCACACTACTGCGGCGACAAGATCATCGACTCGGATCGAGGCGAGCAATGCGACCTTGGTAGCGACGTCAACGGCGTCTACTATGACACCAACGGGAACCCATCCGCCGTCCAGACTGACAAGGGTGGGGGGAACATGAAATGCACCTCGGACTGCAAGGTTCCGGCCATCATCATCTAACGGATCACTGGTACCATTGCGCTGGCCAGGGCCTTCGGCCCTGGCCGCGGTTTCTGACTTGAAACCAGCGCGGTTTACGCATAATAGAAGGTGTGGCGGGGGATAGGCAGAAGAACGAGGCGTCACGCCTGACCGGCTTCGGTGGATGGTTGCGGCGTGCGATGCCGCGAGGGGACGTCGAGCCTTTAGATTTCAGTCCTGGCTGTCGAGGATATGAGCGATGACAAGGGTACTGTTGGTGGATGACCATGCGGTAGTTCGGCGAGGCGTGCGGGATATCCTTACCGAGGCGCTGGGAAAGGTGGTGTTCGGCGAGGCGTGTAAGCCCAGCGAAGCCCTGGAGAAGCTGCAGAAGGAAGCCTGGGACGTGGTGGTGCTCGACATTTCTCTGCCTGGGCGTGGAGGCGTCGACGCACTCCGAGACATGAAACGTCTCCGCCCCGCGGTGCCGGTCTTGGTGCTGAGCATGCACCCCGAGGAGCACTATGCTTTGCGCGCGCTGCGCGCGGGGGCGGCCGGGTACGTGAACAAGGAGGGCGCGGCCGAGGAACTGGCAGGGGCGGTACGCAAGGTGCTGATGGGCGGCACTCACGTCAGCGCGCGGCTGGCCGAAGCGTTGGCCAAGAGCCTGAGCCATGGCTCGTCACGGCCCGCCCATGAGCGGCTTTCGGATCGTGAGCTTGAAGTCATGCGCGGCATCGCAACAGGCAAGACGGTGAAAGAAATCAGCGCAGGGCTGGCGCTGAGTGAGAAGACCATCAGCACCTATCGCACGCGTCTGCTGGGGAAGATGCAGATGCATTCCAACGCCGAGCTGATTCAGTACGCTCTGCACGAAGGTTTGGTCGACTAGACACGTGCGTCGGTTTTTCGTGGCGCGCTTGTAGGACATTGGCCGACAGACGAATCGGACATCCCCTGGCAGTGGCGACGCGGCTGCCATGAGACACTGGAGGCATGGTAGTCAGCCCCGGACGGCCCACACGAATCCTCCTGGTGGACGATCACCCTGCCGTCAGCCAGCGCATCGGCGAGCTCCTGGCCGGTGCGGTGCCCGGAGCGGAGATGGTTTCGGCGGTGTCCGGCGAAGAAGGCCTGAGCTTGGCGTGGACCCAGTCGTTCGACTTGGTGCTACTTGACCTGCGGCTGCCGGGTCGAAGCGGCATCGAGATCCTCAAGGAACTGCGGGCTGTCAAGCCTCTTCTTCCGGTCATCATCGTGAGTTCGCTGCCCGATTCCCCCTACGCAACGCTGGCACGGCGGGCAGGGGCAATTGATTTCGTGACCAAGAGTGCGCTGGTCCAAGACCTGGGGCGTGCTGTAAAGTCTGCCCTCGGGGTCAGCGCGATGACGTAGGTGGGCCGACGATGATCGCGAGAAGCAAGGAACCGATGGTACGAGAAACAAAACCACGACAGCCCCGACCCGAATCCTCGTCTGTGCACGAGAGCGTGGATGATGGCTCGACCGACTTGCTGGTGGTGCTGGATGGCGCTGGCAGCATCCGCGAGATCAGTCCATCGGTCACGCACCTGCTGGCCCATCGACGCGGTCAACTCCTGGCGACCAGTTTCTGGGAGATGCTTCACCCGGATGACGCGGCAGCCGTCCAGTCCCTACTCGGCGCCGTGACAGAAATGGCGGAAGAACCCGCGCAAGTCCACCTGCGCTTGCGTCGAGCCGACGGCGGCTGGCGAAGTTTCGAGGCGGTGGCCCGAGTGGTGTCAGGGTCAAACCACCAGCCCCTGGTGGTTGTAGAAGCCTACGACGTGAGCGGGACTCGGCTGAGTCAGACGGCCGAGCGGCCGGCCATGCAGCTGGGCGGTCCCCTCGGCGAGAGCGCCGATCAAGAGAGCCACGCCGAGGGTAATTCGTCCGATGACATCCCGAGCCCCGAACTGATCGAGCGAGCAGGCGCGCGCGACGAAACCGTGTTGGTGGCGCTTGACGATCGTGACGTGAGCAGACTGGCGTGCAAGGTCATGCGCCAGCTGGGCTACGCTGTGCTCGAGGCCATGAGTCCAGCCGATGCGGAAGGGTTCGCTCGCGTTCACAAGGGCACCATCCACTTGCTGGTCGCCGACCTGGCCACGCCGCGCGTGCGTGGACGCGAGTTCGTGCGCTCGATGCAGACCATCCGGCCCGGATTGAAATCGCTCTTCATTTCGTGTCAGGGCTACGGATCGCTGGCTGAGCGTCGGGTTTTTGAGAGCGGGGCCCGTCTCTTGCACGAACCCTTCACGCCCGAAGAGCTGGCCCACGCCGTCCGCCGCGCGCTTGAGAGCGCGAAATAGCCACCTCCGCCAGCCGCATCCCCAGCTCGCGTCACGCTCTCGCGCTTGGCGCCCGCGCTCGCACCATCAAAACCGCACACTCCCTCTGCTATGATGGCGCTTTTCGTGCGATCCTATGCCATCCCTACAACAGAGGAGGCCAAGTTGGAACTCAACAAAGACTTCGTCAGGCTCCTGCGAGCGCTCGCCGATGTTGACGCGCGTTACCTGCTCGTGGGAGCCCACGCTGTGGATTTCTACGGCCAAGCACGCACCACCCGACACATGGACATCTGGTTGGACGACGGGCCCGACAACCTGGAATGCGTCTACCGGGCGTTGGCCAGCTTCGGTGCGCCCGCCCTGGCGGTCGAACATCTGAGCGCGGCGTCTCCACTCGAGGTGGTGTGGATCGGCGTTCCCCCCGACCGCATTGATCTCGTCAAGGCCATGCGCGGCCTCAACTTCGCCGACGCATGGTTGCGGCGGACGACGACCAAGGTGGACGAAGTCAGCGTGACTATCATCGGGCGCAACGACCTGATCGCCGCGAAGCGGGCCACGGAACGCGAGAAAGACCTGGTGGACGCAGAGGCGCTGGTGGCGCCGCGTCCGGGATAGCGAGAATCCCATCGAAGCCTGTTGATCGGGCCCTCCGGCGGGTCTACTCTGCCGGCGTTGTGTCGCCCCATCGCTTGCCGGCGCTGGCCGTCCCCGCCACCCGATTCTTGGACGGCTTCAACCGGCCTGCCCGCGCGCCCCATCCCGGCGCTGTCCGGCCCGCGAGGTCAGGGTGCGCGAGTCGTGCAGGCTGAGGCCTTCTGAGGAGATTGTCATCATGCCCACTTTCATCGAACAAATTCACGCCAAGGCCAAGACCAGTCCCCGCAAGGTCGTTTTGCAAGAAGGCGAAGACGTTCGCATCGTCGAGGCTGCGGCGCTGGCCACCAAGCAGGGAATCGCGGAAATCACCCTGCTGGGTGCGCCCGACAAGATCAAGACGATGGCAGCGTCGGCGTCGCTGTCGCTCGACAAGATCAACATCGTGGATATGACCAAGCCGCCGAATTTCGACGACTACGCCAATACCTACTTCGAGCTGCGCAAGGCCAAGGGGCTCACCCAAGATCAAGCCGTCGCGCAAATGAAGGACCCGCTGTGGTATGGCGCCATGATGGTGCGCAAGGGCCTGGTGGACAGCTTCGTGGGCGGCGCGCTCTACACCACCGGCGACGTGTGCCGCGCCGGCATCCAGATCATCGGCATGCAGCCGGGCCTCAAGACCTTGTCCAGCTTCTTCGCCATGGTGGTGTCCGACAAGTCTTTTGGCAAAGACGGCATCATCTTCTTCGCCGACTGCGCTGTGGTGCCCGCTCCCGACGTGAACCAACTGGCCGACATTGCCATAGCCACCGCTGACAGCTACGCCAGCCTGACCGGTGACACGCCACGCGTCGCCATGCTGTCGTTCTCGACCAAAGGCAGCGCCAAGCATGCCGACATCGACAAGGTAGTCGCCGCCACCGCCGCCGCGAAAGCGAAGCGGCCTGGCTTGATCGTCGACGGTGAACTGCAAGGCGACGCCGCGCTCATTCCGGCCATCGGCGAACGCAAGGCCAAAGGCTCGCCCGTGGCCGGCAAGGCCAACGTGCTCATCTTCCCGGACCTTGATGCGGGCAACATCAGCTACAAGCTGGTCGAACGGCTGGGCAAAGCGGAGGCCGTGGGTCCCATCTTGCAGGGCATGGCCAAGCCGTCATCCGACCTCTCGCGCGGCTGCAAAGCCGCCGATGTGCTCAACGTGATCGCCATCAATGTCGTGCGCGTGCAATTCGCACAGAAGCAGTAGTTCTGGGAGTTGAAGTCATGAAGGTACTGGTCATCAATTGCGGCAGCTCGTCGCTGAAGTTCAAGCTGTACGATCTCCCGGCGGACAATACCGCCGCGCTGATGGCCGAGGGCCTGGTCGAGGAAATTGGGCGCGAAAAATCCAAGTTCAGTTATCGCGACACGCGCTCGCCCGACAAGATCGTCGGCGACGTGGTGGCCAAAGACCACACCCAGGCGGTGGCAGCCATGAAGGACATGCTGCTGGATGCCGAACACGGTCTTTTCAAGGACAAGATTGAAGTGGACGCTTGCGGCCACCGGGTCGTGCACGGGCGCGAGTTGTTCTCAAACTCGGCCCTGGTCACCCCGGAAGTGCGTGGGGCCATCGAAGCGTGCATCGGCATTGCACCCTTGCACAACCCACCCAACCTGGCTGGCATCGCGGCCTGCGAGAAGATCTTCCCTGGTCTGCCCCAGGTCGCGGTCTTCGACACGGCTTTTCACCAGACCATGCCGCCGCATGTGTACACCTACGGCTTGCCCAAGGACCAGCTCGAGCGCAACCACGTGCGCAAGTACGGCTTCCACGGCACCTCTCACGAATACGTAGCTCGCCGCTGTGCCGAGCTGATGAAGAAGGACTTCGCCAAACTCAAAATCATCACCTGCCACCTGGGCAACGGGTCCAGTATCACCGCGGTCAAGGACGGCCAGTCCTACGACACATCGATGGGGCTAACGCCGCTCGAGGGCTTGCTGATGGGCACGCGCACGGGCGACATGGACCCGGCGGTGGTCCTCTACATCATGGACAAGGACAAGCTCTCTCCGCAGGAAATGAACACGCTGCTCAACAGCAAGAGTGGCGTCAAGGGCGTGTCCGGCATCAGCAATGACATGCGTCAGCTAATCGCCAAGTCCAAGGAGGGCGATGCGCGGGCGCAGCTCGCGCTCGACATGTTCGACTACCGCCTGATCAAGTACATCGGGTCGTATGTGGCGGCCATGGCAGGCTGCGACGCCATCGTGTTTACCGGCGGCATCGGCGAGAACGACGTCGCCATGCGTGCGCGTGTGCTGGAGCCACTGCGCTTCATGGGCGTCGAAATCGATCCCGAACGCAACAGCTCGCCCGCCAAGGAGAAGGTCATCACGCGCGACGGCTCGCGCATCTGCGCGTGGGTGGTTCCCACCAACGAGGAGCTAATGATCGCCCGCAAGACCAAGGCCATCGTCGAGCAGGGTCGCAGTCCCAGTCGATAGCCGACTCCGACTCCTCCCCCGTGTCCGAATCCTTCACAGGTAGCGCGCGCCGCCGATCGTCACCGCGGCCTGAATCTGTTCGGCCAGCCAAACCTTGGCTTCCTCCACAGCCTGTTCAAGTTGCTGACCGCGCGCCAGCCCGACCGCGATGGCCGTGGCGAGTGCACAGCCAGTTCCGCGCGGGCTCCTGCCTGGCAGGCGCGTCCCCTGGAACAGCCGTTCACCCGTCTGCGAACGAAGCACATCGGTGGCAGGACCGCTCAAGTGCCCTCCCTTGACCAGAACGGCCAGCGAGCCCCGCGCGAAGATTTTCTGTGCGGCTTGGCGTGCGTGGTCAAGAGTTTCCACCGCCAGGCCGCTGAGCCAGGCGGCCTCGGCCAGGTTGGGAGTCACGAGAGTTGCCCGGCGCAGAAGCGGCAGAAGATCGGCAGGCGTACCCTCGAAAAGAGAGCCACCGGCCGAGGCGCCCAGGACGGGGTCAAAGACAACTGGTCCTGGCCAAGCCTCCAGTCCAGCAACGATGGCGGTTGCAATGCTGGCGCCCGCTACCATGCCGACTTTCACCGCGGTCCGGCGGAGCGGGCAAGACACCAGCGCCTCATCGAGGCTGGCTCGTACCATGTCCGGGGAACGCGGCTCGACTTCCTTGACGCCGTTTTCGTCCTGCCGTGTCCAAGCCGTACCGACGAGCGTGGCCCGGGCACCCAGCGCCTCAGCTGTGAGGAGATCTCGCACCAGACCTGCACCGCCGGTTGGGTCCAATCCGCCCACGGCCACCACGAAGGGCTGCTCGGAATGCCCAGCCCCATCGGCCGCGCTGGGGTGGTCCCCCCGGTTGGGAAATAGTGGCTCTTGCATTTTTTCGGCAGATCCCTTCTAGTCTGCCAACGTCAGAAAGGGGGTGGAATCTGGGCGGTAAAGTGGGCAAAAGGGCGGACGCAACACATTCTGGGGTACAATCGTATTAACCAACGTGGGGGCAGTTCTTCCTCAGCCGATTTCATTCGGCAAGTACACGCTGTTTGAGCGCATCGGGCGCGGCGGTATGGCCGATGTGTTCAAGGCGCGCGTGCAGGGGCCAGCAGGCTTCGAGCGCATCTTTGTCGTCAAGCGCATCCTGCCCCACCTGTCGGACGATCCTGTCTTCACCAAGATGTTCATCGACGAGGCCAAGCTGGCCGCGCGACTGAATCACCCCAACATCGTCCAGGTGTTCGAACTGGGGTCGGTAGACAACGAGTACTTCATGTCCATGGAGTACGTGCGCGGCCGCGATCTGGCCGAGACCATGCGCACCCTGTGGGCGCGCGTGGGTCCGCCGCGTCCCGAGTTGGTGGCCTATATCGGCCGTGAGATGTGTCGGGCCTTGGCCTATGCCCACGACTTCACCGCCGACGACGGAACCAGGCTGGGAATGATCCACCGGGATATCTCCCCCTCCAACGTCATGCTCTCGAGCGATGGCGCAGTGAAGATCCTGGACTTCGGCATAGCCAAGGCGCTGGGCGGGGACAAGGACGAAAGCACCAAGACCGGAACCCTCAAGGGCAAGTTCGCCTACATGGCGCCCGAGCAAACCGTGAGCAATGAGATCGATCGTCGCATCGACATCTTCGCCACGGGCATCGTGCTGCACGAGATTCTGACCGGTCGCCGGCTGTTCAAGGGCGAGAACGATCTTCAGACCATCGAGAAGGTTCGCCAGTGCGACGTGCCGCCGCCGTCGCTGCACAACCCGCTGTGTCCGCCGGAGATGGACAACATCGTGCTGCGGGCGCTGGCCAAGAATCCCCTCGAACGCTTTCAGTCTGCCTCGGAAATGGCCGACGCCCTTGACGACATTGTTCACGCGGCCCGTTTCCAGCCTACGCAATTGGCCCAGCTCATGGGCAGCCTGTTTCCCACCGACACCGGCGTCGAGTCGCGTTCGTCAGGCAGCCAGCGCAGCCAATCCAGCACCGGATCGGTGAGTCCATCGCGTTCCAACACGAGCGCAATGCGACTGAGTGCAGCGGGATCGCATTCCAGCCGGGCTCGCTTGAACTCGGCCACCGTGCCGCCGGCGCCACCGGCTCCGACTGGCTCGCTGCCTCGCATGGGAGGCTTGACGCCGGTGGTGCCACCGCCCATTCCCGACATCGACCTTCGGCGCAAGCCCCTGCTAGCGCGCAAGACCACCTGGGCGGTGATGGGCGTGGCCTTGCTGGTGGGGGGAGCGTTCTGGGCCGGGTCGCGTGGCTTGCTGTGGCGGCCGTCTGCGCCGGCGCCTGCGGTCATTTCGACCGCCGCCCCGGCGGCGCCCAGCCCCGAGATTCTCGACCTGGCGATTCAGTCGAATCCGTCGGAGGCGGAGGTCTTCGTCGCGGGCGAGAATGAAGCCCTTGGCAAGACGCCGTTTCGCAAGAAGTTCGAGTATCGCGAGGACAAGTCGACGTTCTTGGTGTTCCGCTTGCCAGGGTATCGCGAGCTGACCCACGAAGTGCGACCTGACTGGTCCGGTTTGGTGGTTCTCGATCCGCTTCCGGGGTCGCCAGTCGCCGAAGTCGCTCCTTCCACCCCTGCCAAGGCAGGCAAGGGTGGCTCACCGGTTCGCTCCGGTCATCGCAAGATCCGCAAGGAAAACGGCCTGTCCGACAAGCAGCGCATGGGCCGCAACTTGGGGCGGGCCGAGAACCCCTTCTGACGACCGCTCCTTCCTCTGCCATGTTCTCCGGCCGTCGCATCGTCGTCGTGGTGCCCGCCTTCAACGAGGCACAGAAGATTGCGCGCACGGTGCGCTCTGTTCCGGGGTTCGTGGATCACGTGATCGTGGTCGATGACAGCAGCACGGACGGTACCCCGCGCATCGCCCGGCGCAGCCAGAGACGCGGCCTGGAAGTGCTCAGCCACCAGCAGAATCGCGGCGTGGGTGCGGCCATTGCCACGGGCTATGCGCGGGCACGTGCCCTGGGCGCGGACGTGACGGCAGTGATGGCAGGGGACTCGCAGATGGACCCTGCGGACCTGGCCGCGCTGGTGGGTGCGGTGGTTTCCGGCCGCGCTGACTATGCCAAGGGCAACCGATTTGCTTGGCCGGGTGTGTGCCGGGTGATGCCGTTGCACCGGCTGGTGGGCAACTTCGTGCTTTCGCACCTGACCCGGCTGGCCTCGGGCTACACTCACCTTTTCGACTCGCAATGTGGCTACACGGCGGCCAACCGACGGGCGCTGGACGCCATTGCCGCTGGCCCGATGTTTCCCCGCTACGGGTATCCCAACGATCTGTTGGTCCGCCTGGCTGCGGTGGGTGCCCGCGCGGTCGACGTGCCCGTGCGACCGGTCTATGGGCCGGCCTGGCGTTCGGGCATCCGCATTTCGCGCGTGCTGGTGCCGCTTGGCCTGCTGTTCATGCGTGCCTTCTGCGCGCGGCTGCGCCGCAGCCTCGCGCGGCGGGTTTGGCGGTCTCAGACCTTGGCCGAGCTGCCTCCCACGTGATTGGCGTCCTCTGTACTTCTTATCCCCGCAGTCCGGATGACTATGCGGGCTCTTTTGTTCGCACGCGCGTGCGTGCGCTCGCGGCCGCGGGACAGGCGCTGGAGGTCATCGCAGCCGGCGCGGAGAGCGAGACCAACCAGGGCACGGTCCGCGTGTTTCGGGTTCCCACGGCGGGCGCGGCGGAGATCTTCTACGCCGACGGTGCACCCGAGGCGCTGGAGAGCGGCGCCCCTGGACAGCGCGCGCGCGCCTGGCTGGAAGCTGTGCATTTCAGCGCGGGCATGACGGCGCTGGCCGCGCGACGCGCAGCCGGGTGGAGCGCGGTGGAAAGCCACTGGTTGGTCCCTTCGGCCCTGGTGGCCTGCGCGGTGGCACCCCATCTCCGCCATCGTGCGCACGCCCATGGTGGCGACGTGTTCTTGCTCGCACGCGTGCCTGGCGGCGCGAGCCTGGCCCGCCTTCTCTGTCGCAGCGGGGCTGAGCTGGTGTTCGCCAGTGCGGACCTGCGCGACCGCTTCGCACGTCTGTGCGGCGACACGCTAGAGTCCCTTGGGGCACGCACCTTTGTGCAGCCGGCCCCCTACGATTCCTCGCTGTTTCGGCCGCGACCTGTTGCCGAGCGCCACAGCCTGCGTAGTCGTCTGGGACTGCAGGGGTTCACTGTGCTCGCAGCGGGACGGATGGTTCCCATCAAGGGCTACGATGTGCTGGTGAATGCGATGGGGCATCTGCCTGCGAGAGAGCGGCCAACCTTGGTGATCGCTGGCACCGGCCCTGAGGAGCCCAGGCTGCGGCGGTTGGCCACGACCTGCGCGGTAGACCTTCGCTGGCCTGGCCTGGTCAGTGCCGCAACGCTGGCAGAGTGGATGGCCGCCGCTGACCTCTTCGTTCATCCCAGCCGCTCATTGTCCAACGGCCGCAGCGAGGGTGCGCCGGTCGTGGTACGCGAGGCGCTGGCCGCTGGCTTGCCTGTGATCGCGTCGGCGCTGGGCGGGCTGCCCGAGTTGGCCGGCCACGAGCGCCTCACCCTGGTCGTACCCGAGAATCCATCAGCGCTGGCCGCGGAGATCGCACGGGCCAAGGCGTAGAGCCGCCGAACGCCACGGTCAATCGCGTCAAAGAAAAGCGCAAGTCGGCAGCCGTGGCTGTCACATAGGTACACGGATTTCTTGAGCCGAGAGCCCCTAACCCCCCAAATGATGAATCAACCGCGGCAGATGAAAACAGGGGCTGGCTTTGGTCGCGTAGCCTCGTCTGAATTCTGCCCCTTTTCCTACGGCGCCCAGGCGCGGAGGTGAGAAACATGGAGACAAACCTGAAGGCAGCTCCGGCATGGATGATACCGGAGGACCCAGGAGTCCCCAGCGTCGCAGCACTGGCAAGCCCGACCAGTCGCTCCTTGCGGCGCGCCGACCGCCCGAGCTCATCCGAGCGAGCTGTGCCGGGCGTAGCGACCAGGGAGTATCGAATTCCCAACCTGGCTCGGGCCTGTCATGTCTTGCGCCTGTTTGCGGCATCTGACGAGTATCTGTCGTCCTCTGCGGTCGCACGCCGTCTCAAGATGCCGCGCACCACCGTGCTGCGAATCCTGCACACGCTTGCGGCCGAGAGACTTCTGCAGCGCCATGGATTCGATTTTGTTGCCAGCCCAGAGCTGCGCACGGGGCTGCGTTCCATGGCAGATACGGCGGTACGCGCTGCCGCGATGCCTGCGCTGAAGGAGCTCTCGCAGGTCACAGGAGAAGCTGCCTATCTCGCGCTGCTGGCCGGGGACAAGGTCGTAATGATGGAAACCTGCGACAGCCCTCATACCCCGCGTGCGGGCAGCGGGATGCGCGCGCCGATGGATTTGCATTGCTCTGCCTTTGGCAAGGCGTTCCTTGCCTTCGGGCCGCGGGCGTGTCTGGAGAGGGTGCTGGGGAGCGCGCCCCTGCAGGCGCGAACCCGGCGGACCCTGATCACGGCCGAGGCGCTTGCAACCGAGTGTGGCCGGATCGTGAAGCAGGGCTACGCCATGGACGATGAGGAGTGCGAAGAGGGCATGCGCTCCCTGGCCGCGCCAGTTTGGGCCAGCGGCGGTGTGCTGGCGGCTGTCATTGGTGTGTCGGCCTCAGCGGCCACCTTCGCTGAACAGCGAGTCTCGGATATCGCCGTGCTGGTCCTGCAAGCGGCGAAGAAGCTGGCGGGGACGCTGGCGGAACGAACCAAAGAATAGAGCCAGCAGGCGCAAGACCCGCTGGTTCTGCCAGCTTCTCCCGAGCGGCCAGCCAGCGGCATGCGGCACGGCCGCGCATTCCTGGCGTGTGACCGGCGGGCAAACCCTGCTAGAGTTCGTCTCTGCATGTCCATTCTTCTGGCAATTCTAGGGCTCGCCTTGCTCATCGTGTTGCACGAGGCGGGTCATTTCACGGTCGCGCGTCTTTGCGGCATGCGGGTCGAGCGATTCTCGATTGGCTTTGGAAAGCCTCTCGCTTCTTTCAAGCGCGGTGACACGATCTACCAGATCGCGCCCATCCCGCTTGGGGGCTTCGTGCAGATCACCGGGCTGAACCCCCACGAGGAATTCGACCACAACGATCCTTGCGTCTATCCCAACCGGCCGCGCTGGATGCGGTTCTTGGTCTTGCTGGCAGGGCCGGCAGCCAACTACCTGACCGCTTTCCTGATCGCTCTGATTGTCATTGTCGGATACGGCCAGCCCACTGGAACCACGACCATTGATGAAGTGCTGCCGGGCAGCGCGGCTCAAGAAGCTGGGCTTCGTGCCGGGGACGCCTTGGCCGAGATAAACGGCAACTCTGTGGCTGAGTCGTCAGCGGTCACCAAGATCGTTAGGGGCTCCGCCGGCGCGCCCGTGACGGTCAAGGTGATGCGAGGGGGCGGCCCGGTGACGGTGACGGTGGCGCCTCGCAAAGATCCCACCAGCAGCGTCTACATGATTGGAGTCAAATTCGGCGTGGTGCGTGCGCGCGGGCCTTTGCTCCTGGCATTCAAGGAATCGGCGTTGCTACCGGTCGCCGTGGCTACGGGGATCCTGACCAACCTGTGGGACCTCATAACCGGCAAGGTGAAAGGCGGGCTGAGCGGACCGGTCGGGATCGCGCGCGAGATGGCGAACGCTGCCCAGCAGGGCGCGTCGAGGTTCCTCGAAATCGTCTTGCTCATTGCGGTGGCCTTGGCCGTGTTCAATTTGCTGCCCATTCCTGGACTCGACGGAGGCCGGGCGGTTTTCTTGGCGGTTGGCGCCGTCCGTAGACGCGACGTCAACCCCATCATCGAGGCCAAGATTCACATGGTGGGCATCATGTTGCTCATGGGTCTATTGATCGTGGTCACCTTCGGTGATCTGAAGCCCTTGTTTCTCAAGCTGTTCGGCTAGTAGCCGACTTCGTCGATGCGCCCAAGCAAGACGCGCATTCACCGCGGGCTGGTGGGCGAGCGCACGCTGGTGGGTTCTCGGTATCTGTCCCAGCCCGATCTGCGCCGGGAATACGACAGCGAGATTGCGCCGCGGACCGAGGCGGCGCTGCGCCGAATCCTGGGACAGGTTGAGCTGCGCCTGCCTCGCCGCGTGCTGGACCTGGGCGCAGGCACCGGAGCAACCGCGCGGGTGGTTCGAAGTTGCTTCGGCGACGCTGTCGAGTTGGTAGCAGTGGACAAGGTTGCTGGCCCCGGGATTTTCGTTGTCGACGTGCTTCGCGGTGTGCGTCCGGCGGGCGTGAGCGGTTGTTTCGACCTGATCGTGGCCGCGCATCTACTGAATGAACTGGGCAGGAGTCTGAACCTCGACGGACGGGCGCAACTGGTGGCGGGTTGGTGCCGCGAATTGTTGGAACCTGATGGGACGTGCATCGTGATCGAGCCGGCACTGCGCGACACCTCGCGGGCGCTCTTGGGCGTGCGCGATCGACTGCTGGCGGCCGGCCTTCACGTGGCGGCGCCTTGCTTTTGCCAGACGCCGTGTCCGGCGCTGCTGCGCGATCGCGATTGGTGCCACGACAGCGCCGAAGTTGTGGTCGCCGGCCGCTCGCGGGTGGACTTCAGCTACCTGATTCTGCGCCAATCCGGCACCAAGGAAAGTGACCGCAACCGCTATCGCGTCGTGAGCGATCCTCTCAAGGACAAGGGGCGCCTGCGCTTTTTCGTGTGCGGCGTCGCGGGTCGTTTTGTGCTCATGCGCCTGGATCGCGATCGCTCAGCCGCGAACCAAGCCCTGGACCGAGTTCGCCGGGGCGACATCATGGTCCTGCCCAATGCGTTCGTGCGCGACGACGGCATTCGCATCGCCCCCGACAGCACCGTCGGGATTGGTTAGCTTCTTCACCACAGAGAGCGTTTCTTCGCAGACCGCGAAGATTCCTTCAGAACGCCGGAGCATCGCTGCGTTCTCTCCGACTCTGTGGCCTTCCCTCTCACCTCTGCGTTCTCGACGGCGGGTAGCTGTCGAGATGAATCACCTGACGCCCTCTGTTTGCGGCTGTGCTAGGTACCGGACGAGTAATCGTCTTGGTACTTCACCTGCTCGGGGGTGAGCTTGTCGATGCGGATGCCCTGGGTGCCGAGCTTGATCAACGCTAGTTCCTGATCCTGCTCGGGGGACAGCTCGTACACCGCCGGCTTCATGCTCTTGCCATCGCGGGCCAGCTTGCACAGGGCCAGGTACTGGTTGGCGAACGACATGTCCATGACTTCGGACGGGTGTCCCTCGGCTGCGGCCAGGTTGACCAGTCTGCCCTGGGCCAGGATGTAGACGCGGACACCGTTTTTGAGCACGTACTCTTCGTTGGCGAAGCGGATCTCGCGCTTGCTCTTGGCCCGCGCCTCCAGCTCGACCAGATTGATCTCGCAGTCGTAGTGGCCGGTGTTGCACACCAGCGCGCCTTCTTTCATCACGTCGAAGTGGCGGCCCACAATGACGTCCTTCATGCCGGTCGCGGTGATGAAGATGTCGCCCAGTTTGGCGGCCTCGTCCATGGGCATGACCCGGAACCCGTCGAGAATGGCCTTGAGCGCTGCCGTGGGCTTGATCTCGGTGACGACGACGTTGGCGCCCAGGCCGCGCGCGCGCATGGCTACGCCCTTGCCGCAATGGCCGTAGCCGGCGACCACGAAGGTCTTGCCCGCGATGAGCACCGACGAAGCGCGCAGAATGCCGTCCAGCGACGACTGACCGGTGCCGTACACGTTGTCGAAGTCCCACTTGGTCTCGCTGTCGTTGACCGCGATGACTGGGTAGAGCAGCTTGCCTGCTTTGGCCATGGAGCGCAGCCGGTGAACGCCCGTCGTGGTTTCTTCGGTGCCGCCGATCACGGTCTTGACCAGCTCGCGGTGGCGGTCATGCACACTGAAGATGAGGTCAGCGCCGTCATCGAGAGTCAGGGTGGGCTTCATCTCCAGGGTCTTGTCGATACACCAGTAGAACTCGTCCTTGGTCAGGCCGTGCCAGGCATAGATGGATGTGCCTTCGGCGGCCAGGGCAGCGGCCACGTCGTCCTGAGTGGAGAGGGGATTGCAGCCGGACCACGACACCTCTGCGCCCGCCGCCAGAATCGTGCGGATGAGCACCGCGGTTTCCTTGGTGACGTGCAGGCAGCCCGCGACCTTCATTCCGCGCAGGGGCTGCGTCTTGCGGCCCTCCTCGCGCAGACGCAGGAGAACCGGCATGCGGCTCTCGGCCCATTCGATACGGAGACGGCCAGCATCGGCCAGCTTGGGATTGGCAATCTTGCAGTTGGACATGAGGCCGGAAAAGCTACGGGCGACACCCTGGTTCGTCAAGCGGATTGGCCCCCTGCGCGTGTTTTTGGGCCCGGAGCGGGCTACAATGCGTGCGACCATGGCCGAGGTCGATCCTTCCCTGTCCGAAACGACGCCGCACACGCCGTCCGGGAGCGCGTCTGCGGAGGGAGCGGAGCGATTCGATCCGCTGGTGGGGACCGTCTTGGCCGAACGCTACGCCATTGTGCGCAGAATCGGAGAAGGCGGCATGGGCGCGGTGTACGAGGCGCGCCACGCGATCATCGGGAAACGCGTGGCGGTCAAGGTGTTGCTGGAAAAGTTCCTTGAGAACCAAGAGCTGGTCGCCCGCCTGTTGCAGGAAGCGCGGCTGGCGAGCTCAATCGGTCACGAGAATATCGTGGACGTCACCGACTATGGCACCACCAGCGATGGTCGCGCGTTCGTGGTCATGGAGTTTCTCGACGGCGAAGCCCTGGCCCAGCTGGTGATGCGCGACGCGCCTCTGCCCGTGGAACGGAGCTTGGGAATCCTGCGCCAAGTCTGCAGCGCGCTGTCGGCCGCCCACGCCAAGGGCATCGTCCACCGCGACGTGAAGCCCGAAAACATCTACCTGGTGCGACGGGGCGAAGTCGACTTCGTCAAGGTGGTGGACTTCGGCGTGTCCAAGGCGGTGCAGTCGCGCGAGGACGGAGGAGCGGACTTGCAGCGCCTGACGCGCACCGGGACTGTGCTGGGCACGCCGCTGTACATGTCTCCGGAACAGGCTCGGGGCGGCGACGATGTGGACCACCGGGCCGACATCTGGAGCGCGGGGCTGATGCTGTATGAGTGCCTGACGGGAGAAGTTCCCTTTCGCGCCAACAACTACCTGGGGGTGATCTCGCAGGTGCTCACGCAGGAAACCGTGTCGCCGTCGCAGCTTCGGCCCGAGTTGGGCATACCGGCCGCAGTTGACCGCGTGGTCATGCGCGCGCTTGAGAAGGACCGCGACAAGCGCTACCAGCAGATGGCCGAATTCGAGCATGATCTGGAACGACTGCTGGCCGGGGATTCGACGGTCGCGTTGCGGGACGCAGCCGAGCCCGCGCCAACGCTCGCCCGGCATCGCCTGCGCTGGCCGTTGGCGGCTCTGGGCGTGTTGGCGCTGGGCGCGGCGATCGCCGTGGCTTTGGCAGACGGCGGTGAGCCTCAGCCGGCGGAAGCTCCGGTGGCGCCCGCGCCGGCCAAGCCGGCCCCGTCGGAGACGCCGCCCGCGCCAGCGCTTGCGGCTCATCCGGCCCCGGCCACCCTTCCCGCGCCAGCGCCCACGGCATCTGAGCGCGGCCGGCGCGCGGCCAAGCCGCATGTTTCTCGCACTTCCAGCGCCGCGGCCTCATCCGGCCCCGTCGAGCGAGGCAAGAAGTCGAAGGCCGACGACACCGTCGCGCCTTCGCCCTACCAAAGTGACGAGTGAACTCGACCGTGCCCGCTCTTTGTTGCCTTTGCCCGAGAAGCACACGGTCGCGTGCATTCTTGTTCGCGGCCCCGCTGCTGGCGTTCTTGGTCGCGGGCACGTCGGCGCAAGCGCAGGACGCCGATCCCGCCGCGCAAGCCCACCAGCACTACCAAGCCGGTGTCAGTCTTTTCGAGGCTGGCAACAAAGAACAGGCCCTGGTCGAGTTCCAACTCGCCAACGAGCTGGTGCCCAAGAAGGCAAACCTGTTCATGATCGCGCAGTGCCAGTACCACCTGGGCTTGCTCAAAGAGGCGCGCGCAAACTATCAAGAGTTCTTGGCGCAGCCGACGAGCGAGGAACTGGCCGACATCGCGCGCCTGCGCATCGAGGCCATCAACCACCGGCCCGGCGTGCTGGCGATCAACACCGTGCCCGATCAGGTACAGGTTCGCATCGAAGGTGGAGGCCAAGTCTTCACCGGCGAGGCGCCCAACGAGTTTCGCGTGCCGCGTGGCCGCTACCGGGTGACGGTCAGCAAACCCAACTTCGTCAGGCAGGAACGGGACATCACCATCGACGTGGCCGAGACCAAGCCCCTGTTCTTCAAGTTGGATCCTATCCCCGCACGGCTCGAGGTCCACACCAGTCCCAGCAACGCCACCCTCTATGTGCGAGGCAACCGCACGCAGAACCCCTACGCACAGTTCGTGGACCCAGGGGACTACGAAATCTACGCCGAGGCCAACTACCACATTGCCCGCCATGACGTGGTGTCGCTGGCGCCGGGACAACAGCTCAAGGTGGATTTTCCCCTGTCCTACCTGCAGCGCTCAGGGCGGCCCGAGCTGATCGGCTTCTGGATCGGCATCGGCGCAATCGGTGGAGGCATGGCGGTGACCACGCGGCTCAGCCCCGGCCAGGCCGGGAACCTGACGTTGATAGCTGCCGGCGCTCTGGCCGGTGGCATCGGCGCGGGCGTGATCTCGGCAGCTCTGGTACCTGCCTACATTCAAGACAACCTGGCCCTGTTTCGCATCGGCAGCGGTTGGATTGGCGATGTGGAAGGGCTTTCGCTGGGGCTGGCGCTCACCCAGAGCGTCTCGGGCGCGTGGCTGGGCGGCGTGGTGGGCCTGAGCGCCGGGTCGGTGGCGGGCTGGTGGCTGGACGACCACGCACCCAACTACGGTCGCGTCGCCATGATCCAGAGCGGAGCGTTCCTGGGCGCTCTGGCAGGGGTGCTGGCAATTCCGGCCATGGGATTCGCTTTGGAATCCATTACCAAGACCACCAAGACCACCACCACCGCGGAAACTACGACTACAACGACGAGGATACCCCGCGTGGGCTGGGGCATGCTGGCCGGCATAAACGTGGGCTTGGCGACTGGGTTGGCGCTAGCCTACTTGCCTGACCAGCGGTCCTACGGGCCGAGCTGGCAGCGGGTCATGCTGATTGATTTGGCCGCGGTGGCGGGTGGCTTCACCGGCGCGCTTCTACAGATGTGCGTTTCGGGTCAGGGCAACAAGGGGGTGTGCGGAAACGCCGAGATCGGACCGCAAATGGCCCGCTACGCCCTTGCCGGAAGCGCAGTCGGCCTGGCGACCGGCTTGTTCCTGACCTGGAAATACGACAAACACGACGACAAACACGAGGACAATCTCGCACAAACGCATCCGGCCCGGGGCATGCCCTTGCCCGGCGCCCTGCCGGTGCAGACTACCGACGGCCGCTGGTCCTTGGTCCCGGGTCTGGTGTCACAGGGGCAGTTCTAGACAACTGGCTACAGTCCATTGTGGCGGGCAACATAATCAATGAGTGTGCGGTCCCTGCCGGCTCGCGGTGACTTCTTGGCGCCCGCGAATTGCACGGTGGCGGCTGCCCTGCGCGCGCATTGGCCCGGCCAAAGCTGGAACGATGTGCGCGCTCTGTGCTCGTCCGGCAAGATCAGTGTGAAGGGAGAGCGCGAGCTGAACCCAGCACGACGATTGGCAGGCGGCGAGACGGTGGCCTGGAGCCTCACCGCCCCCGACCCACGCCGCACGGCAACCCGACCCGAGTTCAGCATCGTGTACGAGGACGGCCATCTCATCGTCATCGAGAAACCGGAAGGAGTGTCCAGCGTACCCTACGAGCGCAAAGAGCGAGGCACGGCACTGGACCTCATTCGTGAGGCCTGGCGCAAGCAAGGCAAGCGTGCCACGGCGACGCCGCTGTACACAGTCCATCGCATAGACAAGGACACCTCGGGGCTGCTGTGTTTTGCCAAGACCAAGCTGGCTGAACGTGGTTTGCACCAGGTGTTCAAACAGCACCTCGCCGAGCGGGAATACCTCGCGGTGGCTCACGGGCAGGTGCGGCCGGCGCGCATAGAATCGCGCCTGATCGCCGATCGAGGTGACGGGTTGCGCGGAAGCACGCGGCGACCAAATCAGGGGCAGCACGCGGTCACCCACGTCGAGGTCATCGAGAGCCTGCCGGCGGCGACGTTGTGTCGCGTGCGCCTTGAGACCGGGCGCACGCACCAGATCCGGATTCACCTCGCCGAACAGGGGCATCCCCTGGTGGGCGAAACCGTCTACCTGCGCGACCACACGCGCTCCGGCCGCGCGCTCCTGCCGTCCCATCGTCTGCTGCTCCATGCCGCCACGCTGGGATTCGATCACCCGGTCACGGGCGAGCGTCTGCATTTTGCCAGCAAGCTGCCTCCGTCTTTCGAGGCGGAGCTGCAGCGCCTGCGGCGGCACTAGCCTTCCCTATTGGAAGAAGCCGGCCTTTTCCAGCAAAGCCTTCACCTCGGGATCGTCCGAAGTGCTGGCCTTCCGCACCTGGGCGCGCAGACCCATGATGGTGGTGTGCGCCCAGGATTTCTGGGTCAGGTTGACCATCCACTTGGGAATCGAGCCTTTGGGATCGGTGTGAACTTCGGCCACTACGCGTGTACGTTGACCATGGTCGACAGCCGTCAGGGTGAAAATGCTGGAAAGCACTTCGCCTCGCACCAAGCTGGTCGCCGGGGCGGACGGGTCGACCACGGAGTGCGCCTTGAGCAGCACCTGCTTTTTCGCGGCGTCGGTTTCCACCCACGTCTCCACCACGAAATCCCGATCAGTCAGTGGGAAGGGAACGTTGGCGCGATCGTATTCCACATAGTGGCGCGCACCTTGGGTTCGAATTCGCCGCGCCTCGGCCAGCCTATCCATCCATTGCGGCAGGCGCGCGGTATCCAGGAGAACGCTGGCCACGCGCACGATCGAGGCATCCACCACCGCTTCGCCCCGGATGGCGATGACCGGGCTGCCCGCGACTTCGCGCCGGTAGCTGACAATGTCGTCCTTGGTGCCCACAAGCTCCCACTTTTCGCCCTGCGCGCTGGCGGACAGGGCCAAAGGCACGATCAAGGCGACGACAGCGACTGTGCAGAAGAGGTGAGTCATGACAGCCCAGTATAGAGCCTGGTATCGGACACCGGGCCGCAAAAGGCCGCAGAAGGCCACTGGTTGTAAGATCGCGTAGGCGTAGGCGGGCTTCGCCCGACGGAGCCAGAGCGCCCCCTTCGGGGGCTAGGGCCTACACGCCCCACCCCTGCCCCACGCGCGCTTCGCGCGCGCCCGGCGCGGGAGGCGAGGCCGAGCAAAGCGAGCGTGGGGTGGTGGCAGGTGGGGGGCCGAAGGGCAAAGCGAACCCTCCCAGGGTTCCATCAACGACGTCACCAACCTGGCGATCTTCGTGTCAGATGCCGGTTGCCTAGACCAGCTTCGCGCCAGATTCCTGGCGCGCAATCGGCTCGTCTAGCGACGGACCCGGAGCAGACTCGCCACTTCGTCCATCTCCTTGTGCTCGGTCAGCCTCTCGGCCACGCGCATCTCGCTGCGACGCACTTCCAGCACCCGGCGCAGGGCTTCGGCACGGGTGCGCGCGCCCACGAAATGCTCGCGCGAAACCCCCAGTTTCTCCTCGGCAGCACGCCGTTCGACTTCCGCGCGTCGCGCGTCCTGTAGCGCCCGGATGTGTGCGAATTCGATGATGGTCCAGTCGGCCGCGCTGCCGCTGCAGCGCTCGTCGGTGAGCGCGCGCTGGGCTGCTTCGCGTACCGCATCCGCGGTCCGCTGGGCCAGGCGCTGAGCCTCGGCCAGGGTCATACGCGCACGATCCTCGGCGACTTCTCGTACCCTAACGGCGGCGTCGAGACCAGTTTTGGAACTCACATTTCCTCTATCGGACCGAACCAGCAAGAACTGAACCCTGAGCGGTGGAAAATTCGGATCGCGCCACAAAAGCGCCTGGCATCGCGCTTGCTTCGTCACCAGGCAAGAGGTACGCAAAGTGTCCGACGGCCTATATGTAGGAATGTCTGCTGCGGTGGCGCGCGCTGCCCAGCTCGATTCCATTGCCGACAACCTGGCCAATGCCGAGACGCCGGGCTTCAAGGCCACGCGTCCCGCCTTTCGCGCCTTCTTGCCGCCCGGACCTAGCGACAAGGTTCTGGCTGGAGCGGTGTCCACCGGCGTGGATATGCGACCAGGTCCTACCAACACCACGGACAACCCGCTCGACGTTTTGCCCGAGGGCGATGCCTATCTCGGTGTGCGGCTGTCGACCGGCCAGATGGCTTACACGCGCAACGGACACCTCGAGCGCGGCCCCAACGGCGAGTTGCTCGCCTCGGGCTTGCCGGTGCTGGGAATTTCAGGTGAGCCGGTGACCGTGCCTCCGGGCGCTGACCCGCGCATCGAGAGCAACGGCAATGTGGTCGTGGGCCGCAACACGGTGGTGGACACGTTGGCGCTTTTCCAGGCCCAGGGGCCCATGGACAAGATCGCGCCCACCTTGCTTCAGCCTTCGGCTGGCTCCAGCATGAGCCCGACGGCGGACAGCACCGTGCGGGTGGGTGAGCTGGAGATGGGCAACGTGAGTGCGCTCGATTCCACGGTTCAGATGATCAATGCGCAACGCCAGTTCGATATGGCCATGCAGGCCATCCAGACCTATCGAAAGCTGGATGACCGCGCCACCCAAGTGGGGTTGGTCAAATGAAGGGAATCCACTAGGGGGAACTCATGCTGCGATCGCTTTACACCGCTGCCACTGGAATGGATGCCCAGCAGACCAAGTTGGACGTCATCGCCAACAACCTGGCCAACGCGAGCACCACCGGCTTCAAAAAGACGCGCGCCGATTTTCAGGATCTCTTGTCAGAAACCATTCGCGCAGCCACGCAGCCCAATGCGCAAGGGGGCAGCCAGCCCACGGCGCTGCAGGTGGGTCTGGGCGTGCGCACGGCCTCCACGTCGCGCTCCTTCGCCCAGGGCGACATGATCGCGACCAAGAACCCGCTCGATTTGGCCATCGAGGGCAGTGGTTTCTTCCGCATCCAGCGCGCCAACGGCGACATCGCCTTCACCCGCGATGGCAGTTTCCGACTGGATGCCACCGGACGCATTGTCACCCAGTTGGGCGAAGTGCTGGAGCCGGGCATCACCATTCCCACAGATGCGACCAACGTCACCGTGACCTCGGACGGCATCGTGCAGGCCAGACTTTCCAATCGTACCGACATGACCAACATCGGCACCATTCAGATTGCCACATTCGCCAATCCGGGTGGCATGGAAGCCATCGGCAACAACTTGCTTCTCGCCACTCCTTCCAGTGGCGATCCCATCGTGGTCAAGGCCGGGGACCAGGGAACCGGAAGTATCTCGCAAGGCAACCTGGAAGGCTCGAACGTGTCCGCGGTCGAGGAAATGATCAACATGATCACCACCCAGCGCAACTACGAGCTGAATTCCAAGATCATCGAGTCAGCCGACGAGATGCTGCAGAAACTGACCGCGCTTCGCTAGAGACGTCATGATCCCCCATTTTCCCCTCGCTCTCCTCCTTGCGACGGCTGCCGCGTCCCATCCGACCGGCGCCGCCAACCTCCCCCCCGAGGTGAGCGAGGTTCTTTCCCGAGCGCTCGCTGTCCCAGGGGCACGCATCGTGCCGCTGGGCTGGGCGCCGCAACTGCCCGCAGGCTGCGTCCTGCGCCAGGCAGTGCTGGACGGCACGGTCAGCGGATCGGGCCGCCTGCCGGTGAAGTTGTACGGGCAAGGTTGCACGGGTTGGGGCTGGGTCCGTTTCGAGGTATGGGCGCCCACGGCTTTCACCACGCGGCCGGTACGCGCGGGCGAGCGATTGCAGCCGGCGCTGGCTGTCGAGGATCGCGAGATTCGAAGTGGCCATGTTGGCTTCGTGCCCCCGGCGGACGCGTTGGCCGCGCGGGATCTGCCGCGCGGAACCGTGCTGCAGGCATCGCACGTCGCCGGCGCCACGCTGGCATCTGGGGAATCAGTGAAGGTCATCGTGATGAGCGGGCCTCTGGCCATCGAGGTGCAAGGGCGGGCCATCTCCTGTGGCTCGGGCCGAATCTGCGCCGTGCTGCCCTCGGGCCGCCACGTGGAGGGCCACCTGGAAGAGGGACGGCTGCTGGTGGATGTGCCATGAGAGGCTCGTCGATTCATACGACTCGCGTGATTCTGTGCGCGCTTATCTTTGCGCCTCTGGCGCTGGCCTGCACGCAGGCCCACATCAGCGAGTACACGCCCAAGCGACGCGAATACAAGCTTCCCGTGGAAGGCAAGGGCGACGAAACCGCGGCCTCTCCCGGCAGTCTGTGGCACGAAGGCCGGCCGGCCTCGCTGCTCTTCACCGACGCGCGCGCTTTGCGGGTCAACGACCTGGTGGTTGTGAAGATCACCGAACAAGCCAATGCCCAGCACACCACCGACACCAACACCAGCCGGACCAGCAGCAGCGCCGCCAAGATCGACGCCTTCCTGGGACTGCTCAAGCACATCCCGAAGCTGGATCCCAATCTCAACATCGGCGGCAGTTCGACGTCCAGCTTGCAGAGCTCGGGTGATACTGCGCGCTCCGAGTCGCTGACCGCCACCGTGACCGCCGTGGTCACCAAAGTTTTTTCTAATGGCAACCTCTTCGTCGAGGGCCATCGGGTCATCCTGGTCAATGAAGAGGAACACCACTTCTACATCTCGGGCGTGGTGCGGCCCATCGACATCGACCAGGACAACAGCGTGCAGAGCTACATGGTCGCCGAAGCGCAGATCGAATTCGTTGGTCGCGGTGTGCTTTCCGACAACCAGAAGCCGGGCTGGATCTCGCGCGCCCTCGGTTGGCTGTGGCCTTTCTAATCATCATGCGTACACGAACCCTACTCTTCACGCTCTTGTTCACGCTGCCCGCGCTGTCCGCGGCCGGCGCCCCGGTGCGCATCAAGGACCTGGTGGACGTGCAGGGAGTGCGTGAAAACGCGCTGTTTGGCTATGGTTTGGTGGTGGGGCTGGCGAACACGGGCGACACCACCCAGGTCACCTTTACCGCTCAATCCATCAGCGGCATGTTGGGACGCATGGGCATCCGTGTGAATCCCACCGACGTGCGCGTGCGCAACACCGGCGCCGTCATGGTCACCGCGGAATTGCCGTCGTTTTCTCGTCCTGGGACCAGAATCGACGTGTCGGTCAGCTCGATGGGCGACGCGCGATCGTTGTCCGGCGGTGTCTTGCTCATCACGCCGCTCACCGGGTCGGATGGAATGGTGTACGCGGTGGCGCAGGGGCCGGTACAGGCAGGAGGCTTCGACGTGATGGCCGCAGGCTCGCGCGTGCAGAAGAACCACCCGACCTCGGGCACGGTGCCCGGGGGCGCGACCGTGGAACGCACGGTTTCGCCTGATTTGGAGAAAGTGCCCATCGTGCTCGGGCTGCGCCGACCTGACTTCACCACAGCCCTGCACATCGCCGAGGCGGTGAACAAGTCTCTCGGTGAAGAGGCCGCCAAAGCCAACGACCCAGCGTTGGTACAAATCAAGGTTCCGGAGTCTTGGAAGGGTCGCGTGGTGGCCATGCTGTCACAGCTGGAAGCCTTGGAGGTTGATCCTGATCAGCGGGCGCGCATTGTGGTCAGCGAGCGGACCGGCACCGTGGTGGCCGGACAAGGCGTGCGCATCCGGCCGGTGGCCGTGGCCCACGGCGGCCTCTCCATATCGGTGCGACAGACGCCCTGGGCTTCCCAGCCGGGCCCGTTTTCCAAGCAAGGCAAGACGGTGTCGGGGCAAGTCGCGACTCTGGATGCTCAGGAGGCGGCCAAGCCGGCCGTGGCACTGCCTGCCACCAGCACGGTCGAGGAGCTGGTCAAGGCATTCAATCTGCTTGGCGTGTCGGCACGTGACCTGGTCGCTGTCTTGCAAGCCATGAAAGCAGCCGGCGCAATCGACGCCGACCTGGAGGTGATGTGATGGGCCCTATCCGTGACGCGACCCAAGCTGCGCAGGCGGTTGAAACCTGTCTGCTGCGCCAGCTCATCGACGCAAGCGGGGTCTTCAAAGGCGCCGCCGGGACGGCCGGCAGTCAGATTCACTCCCAGATGTTCGTGGAAGCGCTGGCTGACGCGGTCGAAAAAGGCGGCGGAATTGGCCTGGCGCGTCTCATCGAAAACTCGCTCCCGGCTGGGAGCGATGACCTGGCCCAGGCCAACGGCGAACTTTCTGCAGAGCCTGCCCTTAATACTTCTCAAGGGCGTGTCGATCTCCCTGTCAGTAAGAGCCCCATGGGCGAAGGGGATCGGCCATGATGATCAAGAACACAACATCAGTAGGCGGGGTTGAACCCGCAGCGAGTAAGCCACAGACTGAAGCAGCGGCTCCACGTCTCAAGTCCGACAGTGTGAGCACCGCCGATGCCGCAAAGGCGGCCGCTCTGGCGCGAGCGGTGCAGGCCAACATCGGCCTATCGCATTCCGCGCGCCTGGCCCAGATCGAGGGCGCCATCCGTGCCGGCAACTACGCGCCCAGCGCGAGCGAGCTGGCCGACCAGCTGGTGTCTGCGGCCGAGATCGATGCCCGCCTGCAGGCCATGCTGGGAGGCTAGACGATGAACGAGCTGGGCCACGCCGCACAGATTCTCGACCACCTGCGAGCGATGCTGGAGGCCGAGTTGGTGCAGGCGCGGGGCCAGCGGCTGTTGATCCGCGCACTCGATACACAGGGGCTGTTCGAACGCGCCCGCCAGCGCAGCGTCTTCAACGCGCAACTGGCGCAACTTGAGCGAGCCTTGGGCGAGGCTCTGGAGGCCGCCGGCCACGCACTCGGTCTTTCGCAGGTCACACTGGTTGACCTGCGCAAAGCGGTGCCCGAGGCGTCACAGCGCCTGGATGCGTGCATAGCGGACGTGCGTGCCCTGGCCAGCGCCTTGCGCGAGATCGACGCCGTCAACCTGAAGCTGGGCGGTCGCGCCCTTAGTCGAGTACGCGGCTACCTGGCGGCTCTGGCTCCCCGAACCGTGGCCTACGATCGCCGGGGCGCGAGTCGCCCCATGGATGATATCTCGACGGCTTGTCGGGTGGCTTAACCGATGGATCTCATCAGCCTTCTCAACAACACGGCCAATGGCCTTTCAGCCGTCCAGGCTAGAGCGGCCACCACCAGCAACAACATCGCCAACGCCAACACCCCCGGCTACGCCCGCCAGCAGGCCAACCTGGCTGAGGCCGCCGGCAGCCCTTTGGCCGGAAACCGCGGCTACATCGGTGGCGGGGTCGACCTGGCGAGTGTCACGCAGAATCGCGATCAGTTCGTCGAGTCGCAGCTTCCCACTGCGTTTTCCAACTCATCCAGCTCCACGGCCCAGTCCGGTGCTTTGGCCGCGGTGTCCGCATTCAACAACGGTGCTGCCGGCGATCTGACCGACGCCCTGGGCGCCTTCTACTCTTCCCTGACCGCGCTGGCGCAGAACCCGGGCGACACCGGCCTGCGGCAGTCTGCTGTGCAGTCCGCGGCCTGGCTGGCCTCCACATTCAACAGCACCTCGCAGTCGCTGGAGCAGGCGCGCACCGGAATTGATGCCAGCGTAACCGACACGGTTCAGCAGGTGAACTCCGACCTGGCGCAAGTGGCAGATCTCAATCGACGCATTTCGGTGGCTGAAGCTTCTGGCGCCGAGCCCAACGACCTGCTGGACCAGCGACACAACCTCATGGACCAGGCGGCGCAACTCATTGGGGCACAGCAGGTGCCCGATGCCTACGGCAACATCAGCCTGGTTCTGCCCGGCGGCACCACCTTGGTCAGCGCATCGGCGGCGGCGACCCTGACCATTCAAGGCGACAACGCCAACAAAGGTCACGTCGATTTGGTGTTCACTCCGGCCGACGGATCGGCCCCGTTCGTGCTCAAGCAGTCCGATCTGGGTGGGCAAGTTGGCGGCCTGCTGGCGGCGCGAGACGGAGCCCTGGGAACGGCCAGCACGGATCTCGACACTTTGGCCTTCAGTTTTGCCAAGACTATCAATGGGCAGAATCAGGACGGCTATGATCTCAACGGCGACAAAGGCGGCGACGTGTTCACGGTCGGCACCACTTCGGCCAACGCCGCCGCCACCATCGTGATCGACCCGACCTTGGCCAGCAACCCGTCGCTGCTTGCCGCGGCCGGCACGGCCACCTCGGGTCCAGGCGATGCGACCAACCTTGCGACCATGGTCGCCACCCAGAGCGCGCCCCTTTCGAACGGGCTGGATGTGCAGAAAGGGATGGCCAAGATCGTTTCCGATTTCGGCACGGCCGCCTCTGATTCACAGAACGCCGCCACCTTCGATGCGAGCATGCTGCAGAATCTGCAGGACGCGCGCAGCTCGGTTTCCGGGGTATCCCTCGACGATGAGATGGTCGGCCTCATGCAGTCGCAGCACGCCTACGAAGCCCTGGCCAAGGTCATCACCACCGCCGAAAGCATGCTCGAAACCCTGATCCAGCTGAAGTCATAGGAGAAACTCGTGCGCGTCACCGAAGCCATGATCTACCAGCAGACCACTGACAGAGCGAACAGTGCGCTGGCCAAGGTCGCCCAGGCCCAGGGCGAACTGTCGAGCGGTCTGCGCGTCCAGGCGCCTGGTGATGATCCGCAAGCGGCCGGCCTGCTGGTCCGGCACAAGTTCAACCAAGCGCAGATAGCCGCCATCCAGAGCGGGGCCCAGAGCGCCGCCAATGAGCTGAACACCGCTGATTCCGCGCTTACCGGCGTAAGCACAGCGCTCGCCCAGGCGCAAGCGCTGGCCACACAAATGGGCAACGACACTTACAATGCGGATGACCGGGCCGCGGCGGCCACCGAAGTCGACGGCATATTCAATCAGGTGGTGGGCAGCCTCAATACCCGTTTCGGCGATCGCTACATCTTTGGCGGATATGTCGACAACCAGCCGCCCTTCGCCAACGATGGGACGTACCAAGGGGACACGGGTGTACGCCAGGTCGAGGTCGCGCCGGGCGTGTACGAGGATTCTTCCATTCGCGCGGACGTTATGGCCAAGGGAGTGGGAGGCGGTGTCGACATTCTGCAGACGCTGACGAATCTGTCGGCCGCCTTACGCGCGAATGACTCAGACGCCATCCGCGCCAGTATTACGTCCCTGCAGGCGGGAAGCACTCAGGTAGCCGCTGCGCAATCGCAAGCGGGAACCTCGGTCAATCTCTTCACTTCCACGGTCAACACCTGCACGCAGCAGAACACCGATGAGACCAAGGTCATCAGCCAGCTCGGCGATGCCGATGTCATGCAGGCCTCCACGCAGCTCAGCCTGGCCCAGTATGCCCTCAATGCCACGCTGACGGCTGCCTCCAAGACGCTCAATTTCTCGCTGGTCGACCTGCTCAAGTAGTAGGGGCGGCCCGTCGCGGACTTCCGGGCCAGCGTTGCTCGGGAAAGCGGCCCGGGTGTGCGGCCCGCGGCACGCCGTCCGCCTCCCGCGCAACGCCCACGAACACGCTCTCGCCCACGCCCAAGCGAGCCGCGAGCCGCGACCCGCGACCCGCCGGCCAGGTACCGACGGGTGACCTGCGGTCGCCCCCACGAGGGTCGCCCTTATCAGCCTCTCGCATTCGTGCCGAACCCCTTGTCGAACACGGGCACAGTGCCCTCAGCAAACACGAACAAGGAGTCAGAAAATGCTTTCCATCCAGACAAACATCGCAGCCTTGAGCGCCCAGAACAGCCTCACCTCAACCAACAACAGTCTGCAAACCTCGATGGCGCGCCTGTCGTCAGGCTTCCGCATCAACCGCGCCGCCGACGATGCTGCCGGCTTGGCCATCAGCGAGAAGATGCAGGCGCAAATCGGCGGTCTCAACCAGGCCGTACGCAATGCCAACGATGGCGCGTCCATGATCCAGACCGCTGAAGGTGCGTTGGATCAGGTTCAGAACATGATGGTCCGTATGCGCAACCTGGCCGTGCAGGCCGCTTCTGACACCAACGGCCCCACGGAACGCGATGACATCAACGTCGAAATCCAGCAGCTCAAGTCCGAAATCGACAACATTTCGCTCCGGACCACCTTCAACGGCTTGGGCCTGCTCAACGGATCGCTCACGACCCAGCAGCAACTGACGGCCTTGGCAGCGGTCACCACTGGGCCCGCGGACCTTCAGCATGTGGCGGTGGACGCCAGTGGCGTACAAGCCGGCTTCGTGCCCGCAACCGGGACAGCAGTCACGAATGTGGATGTCTCGGGCGCGAACGCCGCCGACACCTACACCTTCACGAACGCCACCGGTGTGCTGACGTTGACCGATGCAAACACCCGAAAATCCCAGACTCTTGATCTCACCGGCCTGAGTCTGGCAGCAGGCAGCTCAACCACGCTCGACTTCGACAGCCTCGGCATCAAGGTGTCAGTGGCTAATTCGACCGCTGCCGCCGTCGCATTGGACACCGGGGTGGCCGCCGGCTTGGACGCGGGGACAATCACCACCGCGTTGGCCCATCACTCGGCCACACTCCAGACTGGTGCGGATGCGAGCCAGGGGAACACCACCTCGGTGAGCTTGCTTGACACCAGGCTGAGCGGCGGTTCGTCCGCGCAAATGACCGCCCTGGCCACCGCGATTGGCACTTTCAACACCGACGCGGGCACCAACGCCGGCCCCAGCGACGGCGACGCGACTGGCCTTATTACCGCCATCGACACTGCGAATGCCTGGATCTCCAGCCAGCGTGCGGCGCTCGGTGCGGCGCAGAACCGATTGAGCTATGCGGCTGCCAGCTTGACGACCACGGCCCAGAACGTGACGGCAGCCAACAGCCAGATCCGCGACGTGGACGTGGCCTCCGAGACCTCGAACATGTCCAAAGACCAAATCCTGATGCAGGCCGGTGTCTCGGTGTTGGCGCAGGCCAACCAAGTGCAGCAACTGGCGCTCAAGTTGCTTGGCTAACCCGACTAGAAACGGAAAGCTAACAGCAACATGAGCTTTGGACGACCGCCTTGGGGAGCTGGGTGCCCGGGGCGGTCGTTCCTCTATAGATGCGCTTAGTACCCACCGATGATCTCAAACGAGGCGGCAACTGGAGCAAAACAATGAAAGCCTACCGCGTCTACACCAATGCCAACGTCAGCACGGCATCAGCGCCCCGAATCATGATGACCCTGTTCGAGACAGCGCTGCGGCACATGCGCGCCGGCAAGGCCGCGTACGGGATGGGCGACTACCGGACCGGCGGCGACGCGGCCGAGCGAGCAGCCTCAATTGTGCTGGGCCTGCAGGCCACGCTCAAGCACGAGATCGCGCCCAGCCTTTGCGAACAGCTCGACGCAGTCTACAGTTTCGTGGTGGGGCGTCTGACCCTGGCCATCGGGGCCATGTCGCCCCAGTACATGGAAGAGGCCGAGCGTGTGTTTCTTCCCATCGTCGAGGCGTTCGACCAGGCAGTGGCCAGCGAAGCCACGGCAGCGGCGGCACCCGCAGCAGCGGCCGGGGGCACGGGCCGATGACGGCAGCCAGCGATCCCTGGCTGACCACTCTCGCGGAAGGCGCACGCCTCTTGCAGGCAGGCAAGGCCGAGGAAGCGGCGCAGGCACTCGCGGGCCTGCAAGCCATGTGTGCCCTCTCGGCGCCGCAGCCATCCCAGGCGGTTGTCGCGCAGGCGCGCGAACTGTTGCAACGCTGTTTCGCTGCGGAGGCCAGCTTGCGACAACGCGTGGTGGGAGACATGAATCGCCTTGCATCAAGTCGCCGGGCTCAGGTCTATCGCCATCTCGCTAAAGGCCCGCGCTAGAGGTGTCGATACCCGATCAAGGGAGTTCCTTCATGGCAACCTCGCCCGTTTCAACGACCGGTCCGCTTTTCCAGGCTGGTGGCCTCGCATCGGGGCTCGATACCACATCGATCGTCAACAGCATCATCACGTCCGATTCCGCGGCCATGACCCAGGCTCAGGCCGAGCAGGCGGCCTACAAGGTCCAGATCTCGACCTTGGCCACTCTCACCAGCAAGCTGCAGGCGCTTCAGAGCGCAACCGATGGACTCGCCACTTCGGGCCTGGCGCCCATCACGGCTGACTCGACCTATGCGGACTTCACCGCGACCGGCTCCGCGCCCGCGGAGGGCAGCTACACGGTTCAGGTCACAACCATGGCGCAGGCTGTGAAAATGCGCAGCACCACCTTCTCATCCGCCCAGGATCCCAATGCGCTTGGCTTGACCGGCAATCTCCAGTTCAGCATTGACGGTGTCACCAGTCCCAGCACGGCGATCAACATGACCGGCAAGAGCCTGTCCGCTCTTGCCGAAGCCATCAACCAGCAAGTTCCCCAGGTGACCGCAGCGGTGGTCTACACCGGCAGCGCCTACGCCCTGTCAGTGACCCGCAACAGTACGGGCTACTCGACCACGCAGGGTGGGGCCCTGCAGGTCATCGGTGGTGACGGCTTGAGCCTGCAGCCTATTCAGCAGGCGCAAAACGCTTCACTGAAGGTGGACAACCTCCAGGTCACGAGCCAGAGCAACACCATCACCAACGCCATTCCTGGCGTGACCTTGACCCTGCACGGACAGTCCAACGTCGCCACCAACGTGAACTTCGCCACCGATACCAGCTCGTCCGCCTCGGGCGTCCAGAGTTTCATCACCGCCTACAATGACGTGGTCACTCTGCTGAACAGCCAACTGCGGCCCGATCCGTCAGAAGCGGCCACCAACAATCCTCTGGCTGGCACGGATCTTCTCACCATCCAGCGCGCCATGCAGAGCCTGCTCTCCACTAAGGTGAATGGCAGCGGCGCGGTGCAAACCCTGACTGACCTGAACGTGAGCATGCAGGACGACGGGACACTGGCGCTCGACAAGCTTCCGCACGGGAACACTTTCGCCGAGGCCATCGCGGCAGATCCAGGCGGCGCCAACAAGCTGTTCACCACGACCAAGACTGGCATCGCGGCACTGGTCGATGCCCTGGTCCAGCGGCAGACCGAGCCGTCGAGCGTGACCTTGCCGGACGGAAGCACGCTGTCCGTGGATGGCGGATTGGAGGGCGAGACCACGCTGCTGCAAAACAGTGCCACTGCCCTCGACGACACGGTCAACTACTGGCAGACCTACCTGGACAATGAGCGCACCAGGCTGACCTCCGAGTTCACCGCGATGGAATCAACGGTCGCCGCGCTCAACACGACTGCTAACTACCTGAACCAGCTTTTCTACAGCAGTTCCAGCAACACCTACAAGACCAGCAGCAGCGGGTGATCGCCTCGCCGCCTCTTGGCACAGCCGCCGCACCTCGCCCGCGATTCGCTCGAGCGGCAATACTTCGTCGGCGCCGCCCAGTTTGATGGCTTCATTGGGCATGCCGAAGACCACGCAGGTGGCTTCATCTTGGGCAATGGTGGCTGCGCCCGCTTCTTTCATTTCCAGTAGGGTCGAGACTGTGGTGAATGAAGCTAACTACCGCGCGATGGATTCGAAGGCGTCCTCGGGTTTGACCTCGATGACCAGTTCCACCCGGCGGTTGGTTTCGCGGCCCTGGGCCGTGTTGTTGTCGGCAATGGGCCAGGTGGAGCCGCGACCGGCGGCGATGAGCATCTTGCCCTCGATGTGGTGGGCGCCCTGCATGTAGCTGGCCACGGATGCTGCACGGGAGGCGGACAGATCCCAGTTGTCGCGGAAACGCGTGCGTCCTCCGGTCTGGTCGTCGGTGTGGCCTTCGATGCGGATGGGCCGGCGGAACTGCGCCAGCTCGATGGCAATGGCGTCCAGCACAGGGATCACCTCAGGGCGGATCGCGGCCTGCGCCGGATCGAAGAAGTGCGACGCTGACAGGCGGATCATGAGCTTGCGCCCCTCGGTGTGCATGATCACGGTGGGGGGATTCTCAGGCCTTTCCAGCAGGATTCCCTTCAGCTTCTTCTCGATGCGGCGGCGCACCGCCTCGATAGCCTCAGCCTCCTGGTGGTTCGGGGCGCTGTCCCCCAAGTTGGTCACACAGCCACCCTCGGTGACTGGTCCCTCGAAAATGGGGACCGTGTCAGAGCCGCCCGTGCCCTTGTAGTGCATGGCGAACTTGATGGCCTTGACCACGTCGACCATGCGCTTCTGGTCGATGCGGCTGACCGAGTACATGACCACGAAGAAAGCGAAGAGCAGGGTCATGAAGTCGGCATAGGAGACCAGCCAGCGCTCGTGGTTCTCGTGTTCCTCAGCGTGTTCCCGCTTTTTTGCCACGGGCTATTCTTTCTTGGCAGCAGGGGCGTGGCCGCCGGCGTAGGCGCGGATCTTCTCTTCCAGCACGCGCGGATTTAGTCCGGCTTGGATGGAGAGCACGCCCTCGGCAATGAGGACGCGCCGCTCTTTCTCTAGGCCCAGTTTGCGCTTGATCTTAGTGGCGAACGGCAGGAACAGGATGTTGGCGCTGCCCACACCATACACAGTGGCCACGAAAGCAACCGCAATGCCGCCTCCAAGCTTGGAGGGATCGTTGAGGTTCTCCATGACGTGAATCAGCCCCAGCACCGCACCCAGAATGCCGATGGTGGGAGCATAGCCACCTGCGGACTCGAAGATCTTGGCTCCCACCGTGTCCCCCTCGAAATGGTGCATGATCTCCGTTTCCAGTGCGTCGCGCGTGACAATGGCGTCCACGCCGTCCACGATGAAGCCCACTGCGCGTCTGAGGAAGTCGTCTTGCAGGGCTGGCAGGCGCTGTTCCAGTGCCAGCACGCCATCCCGCCGCGCGACGCCCGCCAATTCCACGATCTGCTGAACGATCTGGTCCAGGTCGCTCTTCTTCTCCCGCATGGCCATGGCCGCCAGTTGCAATCCGCGCTTCACGTCCTTCAGAGGAAAGCTGACCAACACTGCGCCTATCGTGCCGCCGAAGACGATGAGCGCGGCCGTGCCCTGAACAATGGACCCGACGTGCCCCCCTTCGAGCAGTTGCCCGCCGAGAATGAAGCCGATGGCGACGACGACGCCCGCGATTGTCGTGATGTCCATGAGCTACGTGTTTCCTTGGTTGTCTGGGTCGGGTGGCGCTGAAACCACGCGCAGAGCGCCGCTGACCTGGCGCCGATACTCGATGGCCCGAGCCACCACGTCCTGGACGGTGTCTCGCACCAGGAACTGATGACCATTGTTGAGGGTGATGAGGGTGTCGGGCGTACTTTCGACCGTGGCGATGAGCTCGGCGTTCACTACCATGGTGTTGTGATCGAGCCGGGTGACGTAAATCATGGGTTGGTGTCCGTGCAAAAGGTTTGCGAGAAGGATAAGCGGCGCGCCGGCGCCGAAAACCGGCGGGCTGGGCACAATCGCCACAGCCCCGGCGCCCAAGACTACTGACGGTGAATCATCATCAGATCCGACAGGAGCTGGTCAGCGGTGGTCAGGGTCTTGGAATCGGCTTCGAAGCTACGCTGTGCCGCGATCATGTTGATAAACTCCTGCGAAAGGTCGACGTTGGATTGCTCCAACGCACCCGCGCTGATGCTGCCTCGGTCGGCCGTGGCTGGCGTTCCCAGGGTGCCGGGGCCTGAAGCGACGGTTTCCTGGTAGAGGGATCCTCCAGTGCGCGCGAGCTCGTCCGGGGCCGCGAAGTTTCCCAGAACCAGTTGTCCCAATATCCGGCTCTGTCCGTTGGTGAATCCGCCGGTGATCGTGCCGTCGCTGCCGATGCTGAGTTTGCTCAGGCTTCCCGAGGTGAAACCCGCCTGGGTCACGAAGCTCATGGCCGAAGCCGCGGCGTACTGGGTGATTCCGTCCAGGCCGCTACCGCCCGTGGCGGTGCCAGTCCCGAAATTGAAAGTGAGAGGCTGCGGATTGGTGGCATTGACCGGATTGAAGGTATTCGCTGTAGTGGTGTTGGAAACCAGCTTGCCCTCGGTGTCGAACTTCAGCTCACCGGTGGCGACCTCGGTGGGCGTATTGGCCACGCCGGCGGTCAGGTTGGCGCCGTCGGTGACCGCGTGATAGTGCCAATCGCCTACACTATCCATGCAGAAGTAGACGTCGAGCTGCACCGGCTTGCCGAGCGAGTCGTACACCACCATGCTGGTCGAAAAATTCGAGGTGTTCTTGGCATCGGTCACGGTCCAGCCCGCGTAGCCGGTTGCGGCTACAGGATTCTCGGTCGGGGTGGCTGTGGAATCCAGATTGCCACGCACGGTGATGTCGTCGGTGGCCTTGGCGGGCGCAGAAGCGTTGCCAACCTGCAAGTCACCCAAGAGTCCGGACGAGACGTTGCCGGTCGTATCAGCCTGCATGCCCTGCACGCGTAGGCCCTCCTCGTTGACCATATAGCCATTCTTGTCGATGGTGAACTGGCCGTCGCGCGTGTAGTAGGTGCCGGTGCTTCCGCCGTAGGACCCCTTGAGCACGAACATGCCATTGCCTTCGATGGCCACGTCGGTGTCCTGATTGGTGGTGGTAAACGAACCCTGAGCCATCAGTTTCTGCACGGTGAGCGTGCGAACGCCCAGGCCTTGTTCGCCTGCTCCCCCGACCATCTCCTGGGTCATGGCGTCTGCAAAATCGGTACGAGAGGCCTTGAAGCCTACGGTTTGGCTGTTGGAGATATTGTCCCCAACCACCGACAGTTCGTCGGTTGTCGCGTTAAGGCCACTGGCGCTGGAATACATTGCGGTCAAAAGACTCATGGTGTTTCCCTTTCTGCTTGTTACTGCGTGCTGTTGACTTGCTGAATTGAAATGAGGTCGCTAAGCGAGACAGGCGTATTGTTGTTGATCATGAGTTGGGCGACTCCGTTCTGGAACGTGACGCCGGTGACTAGGCCAGAGGCCTGCTGGGTCACCGACACGGGATTGCCGGAAATGTCGGTGGCTGACACAGTGAGGGTGTAGTTTCCGGGCGCCTGAGCCACACCCGCGTCGTTGTACCCGTCCCAGGTCAGGTTGTTGGACCCCGCCGCCAAGGCGCCTAACTGCTGGTTGCGCACTGGGTTTCCGTTGGCATCGTCAACTTCCAGGGTAACGTTCGTCGCCGGTGAAGCCAGGATGGCGGTCACGCCGAGGCTTCCGCCCGCGCTGAGGGTCATCTGACTGGCGTTGTAGGACGCTTGCTTGCCTACCGCGGCCACGGCCACCGAAACATTTCCGGTCTGGCCAGTCGTCTGCTGCAAAGCCAGCATCTGCGTGAGGGTGTCATTGGTGTTCTGCGCTTGTTCCAAGGCAGAGAATTGCGCCAGTTGCGCCACGAAGGCGTTGCTGTCCATGGGAGCAGTGGGATCCTGATTGGCAAGCTGTGCCGTCAGGATTTGCAGGAACTGGTCTTTCCCCAGCTCGTTGGAGCCTGTGGCGTCAGCCGGCTGTTGCACAGCCTGAGTGGCGCTGGTGACTGTCGAGGTGTCTATGGCCATGGTGCTCTCCTTCAAGCAGTGACGTGGATGCGGCCGTCGCCTGGCGCGACCGGAACTGGGGCGGTTTGGTGGGGCCGGTAGGCGGTGGGCGATTCGCCTGCCGCTTCTGGGGTTTCAGGCGTCGGCTGGTTCTGCTGTCCGCCACCTTGTTGGCCAGAATCGAAACGACCCAAGGCAAGACCCTCGCCCGCCAGGGCCGCGCGGGCCTCGGGCGCGCGCGTATCGAAGAGGTGCGCCATGGATCCGCCCATCGTGATCTCGGCGCTGCCTTGTCGCACGCGCATGTGCAAGTCCAGATCCCCGGCCGGCGATTCGATGGCCATGTGCGCGGCATGCGGCAGTACGGTCATGCTAAGTCCGTCGTCGCGCGCCGCCTGGGCGGCCAGAGGTGCGGCCTGAGCCGGCAGGTGAGCGGCCGCGCGAAGGTCGGCGGCTAGCGTGCTGGTCGCCGGTGTAGGAAATGGCAGCGTGACCTGCGGCAGGGCCTGCGGCAAAGTCGTGGTCACCTGCGCCTCAGCCCGAAGACCGCTCTGGCCAGGTTGGTGTGTTGGCTGGGCGGGCACTGACAAGGCAGGGGCCGCATGGTCCGCGGTCTGCTTGCTATCGCTGGTCGGCAGCGCGTGGGGATTCTCTGTAACTGCGGTCCTCTCGCTTGCGTGTAGGTTGTGGGTATGGACAGCGGGCGCGATGGGATTCGCGGCCGCGCCGAAGATGGCCAGCGATGGGGACGGCGCCGGGCTGGAATCATCGGTGCTGTCCTGTGCACGCGGGCGTTCTTGCGAGTGGGCCGCGCTGATTCGATCGCGCGTCTCGGCCCAGGGCTGAGGGGCCGGCCCGGTTGGCGCCTTCGCATCGGCGGCGGGTTGGGCGTTCACAATTGTCATCGGGGCAGCAGGCTGTGGGGCAGCCGATGCGGGCTTGGCAGGACGAGAGGTCGCACCAGCTACCAGCGGCGGTGCGCTATTCGATGCGGCGGAATCGTCGTGTGTTGCCCGGGCTAGCTCGGCGGGTTGCCCAGCCTGGGCAGTGAGTGGTGCGACATCGGCATCGGCAGCGGCGGCCGGTGCCGGAGCCGTGACCGTGGCGGTGGCCGGTGCCGGTGCCGTGGTCGTGGTCGCCGCAGAATGCGCGGCGGTTCGTGCAGAGCTCTGAGCCGCACTCGATCCACCGGTGGTGGTCGTGGCCGTGGCGGTGGCCGGCACAGAAGCCGGCGTGATCCGTGCAAAGGCATGAACGGCATTCGAGCCAGCAGTCGTGGTGGCCGTCAGAAAATCCACCGTGGATTGTGAAGAGCTCTGGGCCGCGCTCGACCCACTAGCCGTGGTGGCGGTGGTGGTCGCGAGGGGCGCGTGCGAAGCAGGCGCGGGGAGGTGGGGCGTGGTGTCGGACCCGAAGTCTCCGAAGGGGGCGAGGGGCGCGCGCGAAGCGCGCGCGGGGAGGCAGGGCGTGGTGTCGGACCCGAAGTCCCCGAAGGGGGAGGTCGGCGCAGAAGCCAGCGCGATCCGTGCAAAGCGATGAGCCGCACCCGAGTCATCAGGAGTTGTCGTGGCCGTAGTCGTGGCCGGCGCAGTTGCCAGCGCGGCCCGCGCAAGACTATCGGCCGTGCTCGCGGTATCGGCCTTCGCTGTGGAAATCGTGGCTGGCGCAGGTGACGATGCTTCCCTTTCCACCACCATGAGGCGTCCGCCCAGGGTCGCGGAGGTCGTGATCACTATGCCCGCGCCCGTGCCTTCCAATTCCAGCGAGCGCAATCCTGCCAAGTCGCCAGCCGCGCGCGGAATGGCGGCGGCGGTCGGCTGTGCGGCTGTCCGCGGGCTCGGTGCGGGTCGTGCGTTGCTGGCAGTGTCGTTCGCGAAGGGGCGAGTCGTGGTCGTGGTCGCGAGGGGCGCGCGCGAAGCGCGCGAGGGGAGGCGGGGTGGGGTGTTGGACCCGAAGTCCTCGACGGTGATGGCCGGCGCCCTGGACTCAGTCGCTTCCGAGCTGCGAAGTTGAACCGCTGTCACAGTCCCCTCCGGTCGCGTTTCCTGCGTTGTCGCCCGCGCTGGCGACGAAGAGTTCCCTTGCAACTTGCCGAGCGACCCTCGCAGCAGCTGGGCGAAGTCGCTGTCCCGCTCGCGACCAGAAGCGTTGCCAGAACCAAGGGAAACCGTTTCGGACTGGGGCTGCGCAAGAGCAGCGGCGACGAGCTTCATGGGGCGGTTCCCTTCTTGGCCAGGGTCGGCTTGCGGGTTGCGATCTCGGTGGCCAGCCCGGCGGCCACCTCCGGTTTCAAGTAGCCCATCAAAGCCCCGGCGTCGGCGGGCCGCATGCGACGCAGAACCTCGCCAGCCAGACGGTGATCCAGCAGTGACACCACCGCCGCTGCTTGTTCGGGCTTCATGCCTTTCAAAGCCTTGGACACGCTGTCCAGTTGCTCGCGAGCCGCCTCTTTGGCTGCCGTTGCTGCTGCAGCCGCAGCAGGGTCGATCTCGCTCGACGAACTGCGAGCTTCGCCGCACGGACCGACCTGTTTGACAAGCGCCTCCAGGCGGGCCGTCTCCTGCCGGAGCGCCTCACGCGCATGCGCGATCTCCGATGCCAACTGCTCGAGACGCGCCCGATCGGTAACCGGCACGGGCGCCTCGCCCGGTTTGGCCAGCGTCTGGTGCAACTCGCCTTTGAGAGCCGTGGGGGTCAACGTGGGCAGGACGGGTTTGGCGGGTCGTTTGCTAGGCGTGCGCGTGCTCTTGTCGCCGCCGAGTCGAGCGGAGCCGTCAGATTTCGCATCACGCTTCTGCGTAGCGGCCTTCTGTCCATCAACCGGGTTTGCTTCCGGCGCGCGCGCTCGTCCCGAGGCAGCGCCGGCGCCCGAGCCTGCCGCTGATCCGGGGACGCCGGGCAGTGTGGGCAGGGGCGGTGGCGCCGGGGAAGGTGCAGCCGGCCCTTCCACCGTAGGTGTGAGCGGCGGCGGCGTGAGGCTGGTGGCCGGCGCGGCGGCCGCGCTGGCCGCGAGCAACCATAGATGCAACAGCATTGTCGTCATGGCACTCCCTGCTTGGCCGGAGCCGCGGCAGGCGGCCCGTCCAGCGCGCGCTTGAGCTCGGCCAAGGTCTGCTCCAGCGTGAAACGCTCCTCCGGGCCCTGGCGAAGCACGCTGTTGACTTCATTGATGCAGCGAAGAGCGCGGTCGACGCGCGGATTGGTGCCAGCGACGTACGCGCCCACCTCGATGAGATCCGCTGTCTCCCGATACGCGGCCAAAACCTCGCGCGCTTCCTGCGCCAGATCGCGATGGCCGGCTGACACGATATCGTTCATGACCCGGCTTACGCTGCCGAGCAGGTCGACGGCCGGGAAGTGGCCCCGTTGCGCCAGTTTGCGCGCCAGTACGATGTGGCCATCCAGGCACGCGCGCGCGGCATCGACCACCGGGTCGGTAAGATCATCACCCTCGGCCAGAGCGGTGTACATGGCGGTGATGCTGCCCACGCCCTCGACGTTTCCCGCACGCTCCACCAAGCGTGGCAGCAGGGCGAACACCGACGGCGGATAGCCGCGCGCGGTGGGAGGCTCGCCCGCAGCCAACCCGATTTCCCTTTGTGCCATGGCCACCCGCGTGAGCGAATCGAGCAACAAGAGCACGCGCTTGCCGTGGTTGCGAAAGTACTCGGCCACCGCGGTGGCGGCCATGGCGGCGCGCACGCGCACCAAGGGTGGCTCGTCGCCGGTGGCCACCACGACCACGGAACGCTGCAGACCCTGGCCCAGGTCGCGCTCCACGAACTCGCGCACTTCGCGGCCGCGCTCGCCCACCAGCCCCACCACGATGACGTCGGCGTCGGCACTGCGCGCGAGCATGCCCAAAAGCACGCTCTTGCCCACGCCCGGGCCCGACATGATGCCGAGTCGCTGGCCCTCGCCGCAGGTCAGGCAGGCGTCGATGGAACGGATGCCCAGCGCCAGAGGCTTGCTGATGCGCCGCCGGCTCATGGCAGGCGGGGGCGGCGCATGCAAAGGCACGCGCGTATGCAGAATCGGGGCGGGCATGCCGTCGAGCGGTCGCATGGCGGCGTCAACCACCCGGCCGAGCAGCGCTTCACCTACGACGATCTCGCCCGCGCTGGCGCGGGGGATGACCGGGCAACCCTCACCGATGCCGCGCACGTCGCCGAATGGCATCAGGATGGCTTGCGAACCAGCAAAGCCCACCACCTCAGCCGCAACCTTGCGGTTCCCGGCGGCGTGAATCTCGCACGACGTTCCCACCGCCACCTGGGGCAGCGCCGCCTCCACCACGATGCCCGAGGCGCGCGTCACCCGGCCGGCCAGCACGCAGGGCTCGGCGTGAGTCAGTTGCGTGCGGATGGCTTGCAGATTGAGCAAGCTCACGAACTCTCCTCCCAATTTCCCGTGTGCAGGGCGTGGCGCAGCTCCTCAAGGCGGGTGTTGATCCGCCCGTCCACTGTGCCGAGATCGCCCGCGACCAAGCAGTCGCCCCGTTGCAACGACGGATCCGCGATGACTTCGATCTGGGCAGCCGCCACCGAGGAGATGGACTGCGCGCCGTCCTTGTGCAGCGCCTCCTCGATCAGCCGAGCATCCTCCGGGCAAAGCTGCAGCTTGATGTGGCGGGACTCGCCCAAGCGGCGAATCGCACTGCGCACCAGTCCCACCAGGTGTTCCACATTGGCGGTCAGATCGGTTTCCAGGATCCGGCGCGCCACCATGAAGCCCACCTCCAGCGCGTCGGAGCGAGCCTCGGCGGCCAGCCGTTCAGCGGCCTGGCGCAAGAACTGGGCGGCGCTGCCAATGCGCTCGCTCACCTGCTCGGCCACCTGTTGCATGTCGATGACGGTGGGAGACGCGGAATGGTCCGCCAGGCCTGGCGACGAGCGGCGCAGCGGCGTACCCCCGAAGGCGGCCGGCTCGACGTGCGGCTGGCTGGGGATGCGACCCATGAACGTGGGGCGGCGAGTGGGGGCGTCTCCGTTGCGCGCGATCATCAGGTCAGACCATCCTTTCCGTTGGGTTGACGATGCTGATGCGACCCTGCTCGGCCAGACCAAAAGCGATCTTGACCAGCTCGGCTTGCGCGGCCTCCACCGCGGCCAGCTTGACTGGACCCATGGCGCTGATCTCGTCTTCCAGCATCTGGCCGGCGCGAGTCGACATGTTCTTCATGAAGCGTTCTTTCACCGCTGGCGGCGCGCCCTTGAGCGCGACCGTGAGCTGGGTCATGTCGATCTCGCGGATGAGAGTCTGCATGTCCCGATCGGCCAGGTGGATGAGGTCGTCGAAGGTGAAGAGGCGTGAGCGCAAGGCCGCTCCCAGTTCGGGGTCATCCTTCTCGATCTCGCCCACCACCTCGCTCTGTTCGGCCGCCGGCACCGAACGCAGCAGGCCCACCGCGGTGTTGCGCCCGTCGAGCTTGCGCGCATTGGCCGGAACGGCGGCGCCCAAGTCTTGAGATAGGGCCTGACCCACCTCCTGCAACACCTCAGGCGCCACGGTCTCGAGCGAGGCCAGCCGGCGTAGGATCTGGGGACGCTGCGCCTGCGGGATGTGCTTGAGCACGGCCAGCGCGTGGGCGTGGCTAACCGTACCCAGCACCACGGCCGCGGTTTGCGGCTGTTCACGCGAGAGCAAGAGTGCCAGGGCTTCGGGATCGGCGTTGGCGATGTTGGTGAAACCTTCTTCCGCCGCCACCGAGGGAGCGGGAATGTCTTCAAACACGCGGCGAGCGACGTCCTGGCCCAGGGCCTTGGTGGCGGCCTCGCGTAGCAGGCTGTCGCCGGCCATGGCCTCGCCGTCGAGTCCGGTCATGGTCTTCACGAAGGATGAGAGCGCCGCGGGAATGACCGCGGGGGCCTTGCGCAGGCTGCGTGCGGCCACCGCGATCGAGCGCACCGTACTTTCGTCGAGAGACTTGAAGATCTGGGCCGCCACCTCGGGTCCCAGCCCGAGCAGCACCGCCGCTGCCCGCTGGGCGCCTGGCCCGGCCGGGATGATCTGCCTGGTCAAGAAACCATCAGACATGAGCGCCCTCCTTGGCTTCGCGGCCCGCTTCGGCGTCCGAGCTAACCCACGCCCTCAGCAGATGGGCTGCCTTGCCGGGATCGGTCTTGCCTAGATCGCGCGCCCGATCGCGCAGGGCCGCGCTGTTGTCGCCTGACACCATCCTCCAGCTCTCACCCGACCCGGTCATCATGGCCATGTCGACATCGCCCACCCGCGTGCCCGGCTGCAAGAGCGCCATGGCCGATGAGGTGCGACGGAAGAGGCGGACCATAAACAACAGACCGACGAGGCCCAGAGCACCCCAGCCCACCAGCTTGCCCAGACGCCAGTACTCGGGGCGTTCCCAGATGGGTGCTTTGACATCCGCCTCCTCGACCTTGGCAAAGGCCGCGCTGGAGATCTCGAGGATGTCACCCCGCTGGGTTTCGAATCCCATGGCCCGCTTGGCCAGCTCGGCGAGACGGCGGACCTCCTCCGCTGGTCGTGGCTTGCCATCCACGCCGTCGACCACCACCGCGGCCGACAGGCGCACGATGCGCGGGCCGCGGGCCACGGTGCGTGTGGTTTTCTTGGCGATCTCGTAGTTGCGTACTTCATCTTCGCGATTGGTCTGCGCGCGGTTGGCGCCCGCACTGCCGCCGCCGTTGGCACCCATGGGTTGATTGGCGGCGGCGCCGGCCACGCCGGAGTTGCTGCTGCCGTCGCTGTTGATGCTTTCCGATGTCTTGTGCTCGCTGCGCACGGTGGCCGTATCGGGGTCGTAGCTGTCCTGGGTGGTTTCGATCTCGGTGGTGTCGAGATTCGCCGTTACCCGCGCCACCACGGAACTGCGTCCCACTGCAGGCTCAAGCACGTCGACGATGCGCTGTTCGAGGGCACTCTCGATCTCTCGCTCTTGTGCAATCAACTTCCCGGTTGGGGAATGATCGCCTGACAGCACGGTGCCCCGCTGGTCCACCACGGTGACGCTGTCGGCGTCCAATCCCGCCACCGCTGAGGCGACCAGATGCCGGACACCCGCCAACTCGCGTTCGTGCATGGTTCGGCCCGGCTGCAGGTTGAGAACCACCGCCGCGGCTGCGTGCCGGTCATCGTCACGGTACAGACCCTTTTCCGGCATGGTGACGTGCACGCGCGCCGAGCGCACAGCTTGCAGGCGCGAGATGGTGCGGGCCAGCTCGCCCTCGGTCGCGCGACGCAGGTTCACCCGCTGGGTGAACTCGGAGGCGCCAAAGTCGCTGCGATCGAACAACTCGAAACCCACACCACCCCCGCGTGGTAGGCCCTGCGCGGCCAAGAGCAAGCGCGCGTCGTGCACCTGCGAAGCCGGAACCGCCAGCGCGGCCCCGTTGGCCTCGCTGCGAAAAGTCATGCCCGCCGCCTTGAGCGCGGCCGCCGCCTCGGAGGCGTCCTCGGGCGAAAGGTTGGTGAACGCATATTGATAGGTGGCGCCGCTGCCAAACACGCTGACCAGCACCCCTGCCACCAGCGCCAGGCCGACCAGAGAGCCCAGCAGCATGCGCGCCCCTGGGCTCATTTCCGCGAAGCGCCGGGAAAATCCGCGAAGCATTTTGCTGAGTGGATCCATGGTTTACACGCCCATGCGCATGATCTCGTTGTAGGTCTCGACCACCTTGTTGCGCACCCGCACCGCCAGTCGCATGCCCACATCGGCCTTCTCCAGCGCCAGCGCCATTTCGTGCAGGTTGCCTCCGCCGGCTGCCACCTTGGCAGCCTGCTGGTCGGCCTCGACCTGCAGTTTGTCCACCTCGCCAATCGCGCGGTCTAGCTCGCCGGCGAAGGCGGCCGGGTTGGTGTTCTTGGGGCTCTGTTCGATGGCGCGTTCGGCCCCATCCAGTCCATTTATCTTTGCGAAGGCGAGGTCCATTTCAGTGCGCATGGTTGTTGTCCGTCAGCAGGGTTTTCTCATCGGGTGATGTCGAGGCCACGAGCGGCCATCTGCTTGAGCGTTTCCAGCGCGGTGGCGTTGGCATCGTAGGAGCGCGAAGCGGAAAGCAGGTTGACCACTTCGTGCACCGGATTCACGTCGGGGAAAGTGACAAATCCGTCGGCATCGGCGTCCGGGTGTCCGGGGCTGTAGACCTTGCGGCCCTCCCCGCTGTCGGCCACGATGCGCGACACGCGCACACCCATGGGCCCGGTGGCATTGGGCGAGATTTCACTGGCGTCACCCAGGGGCATGGTCTCGAACACCGGATCGAGCCGGCGGTACATGTTGCCGTTGGCGTCGCGGGTGGTCTCCGCGTTGGCCAGATTCGACGAGGCCAGGTTCACGCGCACGCGTTCGGCCGAAAGCGCCGTGCCGCTCACGTGTAGGGCTGTCAGAAAATCCATTCCCATGCTTCACCTTTCTTAGCTGCCGTCGGAGACGACGTATTTGAGGATGGCCAGCTTGCGAGAAGCCGCCCGGGCACTGGCGCCGTACTGCAAGGCGTTCTCGGCCATGGCCACCATGGTCCGGTCGAGATCCACCGTGTTGCCATCCAGCGAGGCGTTGTTCGACGGGATGTCCACCACCGGCAGGTCCTTGGGCGAAAGCTGGGCATCCTGGGGACTGGCGCTGCCAATGGGCACGCCGCCCATGTCCATGTGCCCGGGCGCCGTGGTCACGCCCTGCAACGTGGTGCTGTTTTGTGCGTGGTTTTCCACCGAGGCCATGGCCGCGGTGAAGTCGAGGTCCTTGGGACGGAAGCCCGGTGTGTCCGCATTGGCCACGTTGGCGGCCAGCAGGTTGTGGCGCAGCAAGCGCACGTCGAGGCTGCGTTCCAGCTGGTTGAGAGTCGCGTCGAAGATCTTCACGTCAACCTCCTCTCTTGCCAGTCGCGTGCCAGAGTCGTCCTGCCGAGCACGAGGCCGTTCATGGCGCCCCCGATGACTCGTCGCTGGCCGCCTCGGCCGACAAGCGAGCAGCCGTGGCGCGTGCAAGCGCGGTGTAGGCCAGGGCAAGGTCACGCGTGATCTCGCCATTGACCTGCTGAGCCTGTGCGGCGGCGGCCAGAGCCTCGTCGTTTCCCTGAAACTCGCTGAGCACCGCTTTCCAACGGGCGCCCGTCATCTTGGCGCGCCCCAGGCGCGTCTCGGCAAACTCGGTCACCACGCGTGCGCGTGTGCGATCGCCGCCCACCAGATAGAGCTCCACGGTTCGAAGTAAGAACTCGCCCAGCTGGTCCTTGTTCGAGGTGTCCACCACCTGGGCGCTCGACGCCATCACGTTGCCCGCGAAGACGGGGGCTCCCAGCGCCGCCGCTTTTTCCGCCGCCGCGCGGATCAGGCTGAGGGCCAGTGGGCCTTCGGCACGGACGGGCAGGGCCAGGTAGGTTTCCAGGGCCTCCACCGCGCCGTCTTTCCCCGGTTCTTCCAGGACTTTGAGCAGCAATTGCCGACAGAAGAGCTGGGTGCTGCCCTCGCACCCACCGTGGCCCGCCTCGATGGCCCGCCGGAGGGCGAGCATGGCCAGCGGGAGATCGCTCATGTATGCAGCCACGCGGGCCTCACGCAGAAACATTTCGGTGTGCAGGGGCTCGGGCAGGAGAGTGGCGTCGAATGCGTTCTGGTGCAGTCTGCTCAGGCAGGTGCCGGACAGCTCGCACAGTCGGGCAACGGCCAGTCGGCCGAAGGCTCCCATGCGGCCGGCGGTCTGATACCAACCGGCGGCTGCGCTTGGATCTTGGTTCGTGAGGGCCATGTCACCCAAACGAATGGCTGCCACGCGACGGCCATCGCCGTTGAGGGCGCGGCGAAACTCCACCGCGGCGACGGTGTACTGCCCTGCCTGATAGGCGCACTCACCCCGGGAAACCGGCGTGTCACCGGGACAGCCGTCGCCCAAGCGAAAGGCGATGGGACTGTAAAATATCTGGATGCGATTCTCCTCGCCCCGCCAAGGCACTCCCCGCACCTCGTAGATTTCCAGGAAGAGCTTGCCCTTCTCGTCGATCAACGCGCCGTCAAGACGGCGGGTCGCACACTGGAGGACGATCGTGCCGTGATCCACCAGGGAGCGCGGGCACAGGCGCGAGCCGGCCGCAGCGATCTTGGAGGCCAGAGCTGCGCTCTCGCCGGTGGGACGCAGCTCGATGCGCTTCTTGAAGGGATAGACCGTCAAGGTCACGCTCTTGGCTGCGCGCTGGAGCGGAATGCGTTCGACCGTTGCCACGGTGGGCAGCCGGGGGGCTGTCTCGCTGACTTCTGCGGCCAGCACAAGGAGAAGAACAGGGACAAACATTGCGTGGAAAGGCAATGCAGGCTCTGTGCCGAGGATCAGCGAAGCGTGGCGGGCGCAACTAGATGAGCTATTTCATCTGGACAAGCGCCGACAGCCGAGAACACAGAGGGGAGAGGGGAGGGCACAGAGCCGCAGTCACTGGCAAATACCTATTGTGTAGGCATGCGGTCGCCCAGCACGCGACGCGGGCGGGAGGCACGCGGCCACCCGCTTCGGGGGCTTCGGGACGGACAGCCCACCCCGCCTGCCCCCGCGCGCTTCGCGCGCGCCCGTCGCGGCCACGACCTTCTGCGGCTGTCGCGGAGGTGTGGGCTAGCCTTCTTGCCTGTCACCGATCTGGCGCGACAGGAAAATTGCGGTCACGGAGCTGACACGTCAGCAGCGCGACGACGCAGCTTTTCCACCAAAGTCGTGCGGCCTAGGCCGAGCAGACGCGCGGCCTCTTTCTTGTTGCCACCCGATTGCTCAAGCGCCAACCGAATGTAGGACTCTTCCAGCATGCGCAGAAGGTTGGGCAGATCCACGGGCAGCGAGAGAGTGGTCGGCATAGGGAAGGCCGAAGCCGTTCCACCTTGCGCGCTGGTGTCGTCTACAGCATCCGGCGCGATGGCCATGGGCCCGCGTCGAACCGTGGCATCCAGTAGTTCACTTCGCTCGCAGGCCGAGATCGCAGCGGGAACCCCGTCGAGGTCCGCCCAGATCTCCTGTGACACTTCCCCCGCGAGCAGCGAGCCCTCATCGGCCTTGTCGACCATGCCGCTGTCGTGCACCTCGAGGAAAATCGCAGGCAGGTCGGCCAGCTCGATGACGTGACCTTGCGCGCACACCGACAGGCGCTCGACCAGGTTCTCCAGCTCGCGCACGTTGCCCGGCCAGTCGTAGCGTTCAAGCCGGCGCATCACCGCGGAGGTGATCGGCCGTTCTTCCCCGTGCCGTTTCCAGAAATGGTGGAAGAGAGGAGCAATGTCGGCGCGCCGTTCGCGCAGGGGCGGCAGGTGAACCGGGCAGACATGCAGGCGGTAGTACAGATCCTGGCGAAAACGGCCCAACCGCACCAACTCGGCCAGGTCGTGGTTGGTCGCCGCCACCAGACGGAAATTGGCGGTGACCGAGGTTGAGCTGCCGACGGGCTCGTAGGTTCTTTCCTGCAGCAAGCGCAGCAGTTTGACCTGCATGGGCAGCGGCAACTCGCCGATCTCGTCGAGGAAAAGCGTACCCCCTTCCGCCATGGCGACACGGCCACGGCGCGAAGCCGTTGCGCCCGTGAAGGCGCCGCGCACGTAACCGAACAGCTCGCTCTCGATGAGCGTATCGGGGATGGCTCCGCAGTTGACCGGAACAAAGGGCCGGTCGGTACGGCTGCTGTGCGCGTGAACCAGGCGCGCGAAGACTTCTTTGCCCGTTCCGGTATCGCCGGTGAGCAACACAGTGGCGTTGCTGGCGGCGATGCGCGTGCAGGTCGCGCGAATGGCCGCGATGGGAGAGCCGGAACCGTAGACCAGATTCGGGTCGCTAGGCAAGGAATCCGAAATTGCTACGCATGCGCTAGGAAGAGCCGTGTTCAACATCAGATGACCTTCTTGTTGGCGTTGCCGAAGTCGTCTTGATCCTGATCTTGATCCTGGGTCTGCGTCCGCTGTCGCAGGAACTCGCCGAACCCACGGGGCAGATGAAAAAGCAGAGTGAAGCGACCCAAGCGCAGGGTCTCACCCCCTTGCAGGCGGGAGGGCTTGCGCGGAGTGAGTGGCAGGTCGTTGACGAAGGTACCGTTGGTCGCTCCCAAATCGGTCAGTCGGTACTCGCCGTCGACCAGCGCCAAGATGCAGTGTCGTGTCGAGATGGTGTACTCGGGGATGGCCAGATCGTTGTCCGAGGTGCGGCCGATGCTCACCGGGCCGGGCAGCGAGTTGCGGCCCTTGATCACCGGGAAAACGCGCCCGGCCAGGGCCGTGGCCTGCAGCAACTCGCTGTTCATGGCGATCATCGTGCCGCTGTGGCTCGACTTCCCATCAAGCACACCACCCACGCCGGACACGATGAGAACCGGCCAGTGATACGCGCGCACGAACGACTGGGGACCCAGTCGCCGGTACTCTGCTTCGAATTCCGCTAGGTACGCTGGCATGATGTCCTAGGCCCGAGGTGCACGGGCGCGAACAATGCAACGGCCGATCCAAGTAGAAAATGAAGTGGCTCGGGCGCTTGCTGCGATCGGGCGTCGGTTTTCCGACAGCGTTTTGGGTTCTTGGGGGTGTCGGCAAACCGACACTTACTTTGTATGACAGCTCCTCCACCACAGAAGACGCGTGAGGTGATTCATCTCGACAGCCGCCCGCGGGGAGCGGCTGACAGAACGAATCACCTCACCCGTTTGGTTGCGGCCGTGAGGCCGACTAGCAGCGTCGCAGGACGGAGTCGCGCAAACCCGCGACCACTTGCGCGAGGGTCGGCTCGTCGATGGCGGTTGCGCGTCGGATCTCCTCCACCACCTCGGGCGCCCGGGTCATGTCGTCGCGCCGCAGGTGAAACCCGTCGAGCGAAGCCAGCGCGTCGGCCAACTTGATGGCGTGGCTCAGCGACCAACCGGGTGTGGCTTGGCCGCTGGCGCCTTCGATAGCTCGCGTCGCAGCGTCTGACAGTTGCCAGGTACACGCCACGCGCGCGCCAGCCGACGCCGAGGTGACTTCGATGCACGTGACCATGACATCATCGGATATTAGGCGGCGTCCTTTAGTGCTGGCCATCTGTCGCTCGACGTCGAGCAAGAGCCCAGCCACCACAGGCTTGCCGGTGTCGTGGAGCAGCCCCGCGAGAAAGGCCTCCGCGGCCACGGCGTCGTTGCACCCACGCGCCTGCATCAGCCTTTGGGTCAGCAGGGCGACGGCCAGGGCGTGTTGCCAGGGCTGCTTGAAAATGTCAGCGATGCGTGGCTCGCGCGACTCCAGTACCGGGCGCGCGGCGATTTCCAGCAGGGCGGTGCGCACGCCAGTGGCGCCCAATCGGCCGATGGCTTGTTCGGCGTTGCGCGCAGGCAAGCGCGTGGGGCCGGTGCTGTTGGCCACCTGGACCACGCGTGTGGCCAGGTGTGGTTCCTCGGCCAGCACCGCGGCCATGCCAGCAAACGAGAACTCGGGTACCGCGGCCAGGTTCAAACAACGCAGCATGCGGGGGGAAAGCTGGGGCAGCGGCAGGGTGCCGCTGTGAATGCGCGAGCGCACGATTTCCACCAGACGCAGGGCCAGGGCTTGCTTGTTGATCCGCTCGGCGGTGGGAGTGGGCGTGATCGGCGCGGGCCGCGGCGTGACCGGTGTGGGGATTGTGGCCGGCGCCCGCGTGAGCGGCGGCGGAGTCGTACTCATCACCGTGGGCAGGTCGCACAGCAAGGTCGCTCCCATCGAATCCGCCGTAGACAAGGGGACAATCGTCGACGACGCGCGGGCGTTGCTGTTGGCTGGCAAGAGCGGCGCGGTGCCTGCCACCGCCGCCAGGAGAGCGTCACGAAAGTCACGCATGCTTGCGAAGCGATGCTCAGGTTGCTTTGCCAGCGCGCGAAGAATGACGGCGCCGATGGCCGGTGGCAGCGCGGGATTGACCGAGCAAGGGGGAGGCGGCGTGGCTTGCACGTGCAGTATAATGAGACGTCCCGCCGTGTCGGCATCGAAAGGACGCCGGCCGGTCATCATCTGATAGGTCACCACGCCCAACGCGTAGATGTCGCTGCGATGGTCCAGGTTGGCGTCGCCCAAGCACTGCTCAGGCGACATGTAGGCCGGAGTTCCGATGATGGCTCCACACGCGGTTCGCTGTCCCGTCCCTTGCTCGCGGGTCGCGGTCAGCTTGGCGATGCCAAAGTCCAAGACCTTGACGAAGTCGGGATAGTCCGGGTGCTGGCACAAGAAGATATTGGCCGGCTTTAGATCGCGGTGGACCATGCCGTGCTCGTGAGCCGCGCCCACGGCAGACGCAACCTGGGTCAGGATCTGGATCGCAGAAACCGGGTCGAGCACAGAGGCCCGGGCCAGGCGATCTTCCAGCGTCTCCCCCTCCAGCAGCTCCATCACGATGTAGGGCTGGGCGCCGAAATGGCCGAGGTCCGTCACCTCGACAATGTTGGGATGGCGAATGTCGTTGACGGCGCGGGCCTCGTTGAAGAAGCGCGTGACTACGTCGGTGTTCGACGCGACTTCCGGCGCCAGCACCTTGATGGCGGCCTTGCGTCCGATCAACGCATGCTCGGCCCCGTACACCCGGCCCATGCCACCTTCGCCCAGCAGCCCGGTGATGCGGAACGATCCCAGAGTCTGGCCCACCATCGGGGCTGCCCTTGCTGCTGCGGACGGGGCGGGGGTGTCCGTCCCGCTGCACATGTCAACGGTCAGGTGGGCGCTGGCCATAGTGCTACAGGTATCGGTTCGTTTGGCCAATAGCTTTCGTGGATGCAGAAACTTCCCTGGTTGTGGCCGTCGGGATCTTGACGCCTGCACTTAGGAATTGACGGTGGTGAGCCGACAATTTGGCTGAAGGCAGATCCGATCCGCGGTCCCAGGCAACTGGACATGCAGGCCATGAAGATGATCCACCCGCGCCATTTCTCTCCGCTCCTCGGGGTGGGCGGTCTTGTGGCGACCGCCATCCTGCTGGGTGTCGTGCGGGGGCCGGCAGTGGCGGCTGGGGTTCTCGCCCTCTCCCTGGTGGGATTCGCCGTTGGCTACGCGCTCAGACGCACAAAGGGGCGAAGTGATGGCAGGATCCTGTCGACCACGTCGCGGATGGCAGCGGTGACGGCCAAGGCCGATGAAAGACTGGTCAGTCTGGTCGAGGTCGCGCCCGAGCCGGTCCTGGTGTGCGCCGGCGGCCGCGTTGTCTACGCCAACCGCGCAGCCGTGACCGCGCTTCATTGCGACAGCGCCGAAGAACTGACCACGCGCAATTTCTTCGACTTGGTCGAAGGCAAGGATCGGGAAGCTCTGGCCCAACGCTTGCGCGAGATGCTGTCTAGTGGCCGGCCGGCGCCGTCAGCCGAGGTTGACTTTCTCTGCCGCGACGGAAGCCGGGCCACCCTGGACGTGTCCTACCTGGTCACCGAGTTTCAGGGCGAGCGTGCCATCGTCTTGCTCTGTCGTGATATGACCGAGCGCAAGCAGCTTCAGGGCCACCTGATGCTGGCCGATCGGCTGGCCTCGCTCGGCACCCTGGCCGCGGGCGTGGCCCACGAGATCAACAACCCGCTGCTCTACATCAGCATGAATATCGAGTTCGTGACCAGCGAGGTGCAGAGAATCTCGGGCCAGCTGGGCAGTGGCGGCGTGAACAAGGCAGCCGAATTGGTGCCGCAACTGGAAGCCCTGGACCGGCCGCTGCACGAGGCACGCGACGGCGCCCAGCGCGTGAAAGACATCGTGCGCGACCTGCGCTCCTTCTCCACCGGCGGCGGGGGCGAGCGCGTCTGGCCGGTCGACATTTGTGCCATCATGGAATCCGCCCTGCGCATGGCGCGCAACGAGATCAAGTATCGTGCCGAGGTTGTGCGCCAGTATGGCGAGACGCCCATGGTGGACGCCAACGAGTCGCGCATGGCTCAGGTATTCCTCAACCTGCTCATCAATGCCGCACAGGCCATTCCGGAAGGCAATGTGCCCAACAACGAGATCCGCATTTCCACCACCACCGACCGCGCCGGTCGCGCCGTCATTCAAGTGCAAGACAGTGGCGTGGGCATCCCGCTCGACGTCTTGCCGCGGGTTTTCGATCCCTTCTTCACCACCAAGGCGGTGGGCAAGGGAACCGGTCTGGGCCTGGCCATCGTCCACCGCATCGTCACGGCTTTGAAGGGGGAAATCTACATCGAAAGCCAGGTGGGCTCGGGGACCAAGGTGCGCATCATTCTGCCGCCGGCCCAGGGGGCGCCTCAGGCTGCAGAGGCCAAGCCGCTCTCTCCTCACGACGTGGGCGTGCGCGACGAGCGTCGCTTGCGCGTGTTGCTGATTGACGACGAAACCGCCTTGGGCACGTCGTTGCGGCGCTGCATCAGCCGCTACTGGAATGCCAGTTTCGTCAACGACGGTCGCCAGGCCCTGGAACTGCTGCGCCACGACTGCGGCTACGACGTCATCGTGTGCGATCTCATGATGCCTGAAGTGACAGGCATGGATATCTATGAAGAACTGGTCCAGTCCAAGCCGGATCTGTCGAAGAGAATGTTGTTCATGACCGGCGGCGCCTTTACTGAACGGGCTCGCAGTTTCCTGGAAAGCGTACCCAACCGTCACCTGGATAAGCCATTTGACCTCGCCCAACTGGAAGCTGCTGTCCGTTCGGTGGCGGCCAACTGAAGATAGATGACTGTCATGGTGAAGTTGTCGACATCGGTTCTGGAGGAACTGTGGTTCGGTGAGGATGATCCGGCTGTCGCCGACGGCAAGGCGGCGGACAGCCTGGCCGCTCACTTGGCCGAGATTGAGGGATTGAGGCCTTTCCCGGTGGTGGTGCAGAAAGTAATCGCTTGCGTCGCGCGCCCTGACTTCAGGGTGGAGCAGGTGCGCGATCTCATCGAGGAGGATCCCGCCCTGGCTGCCCGCATCCTTCGCGTGGCCAATTCGGCTGCGTTTCATGCGCGGATGCCCTGCGCTTCGATCCAAGACGCCATTGTCAGAATGGGAGCCCGAACGGTCATCGACCTGGCCAGTGGCATGGCGGCCATGACGGCGTTCGCCGATCTCAAGGGTGCGGGCAAGGCCGTGCGCGAGCACTGCGTGGGCACGGCCGCCATCGTGCGCGCGCTGGCTTACCGCATGGGAGACGGGGCCGCTCCTGCGATGGCTTTCTTGGTGGGCCTGCTGCACGACATGGGCAAGCTGCTCATCATGCAGACCCGCCACCAGAGCTATGCGGAGTTGGTAGCGGCCACCGCTGGTGTTCCCGACGAACTCCACCTTCAGGAACGCGAATTCCTGGGCTACGATCACGCGGTGCTGGGCGGGCATGTTCTGGCCAAGTGGGGCCTGCCCTATCCCGTGCCCAAGATCGTGGCCTGGCACCACCAACCCGCGCGCGCCTATCAGGAAGGCGGCCCGGTGGCGGTCCTGGTGGCCGTCTTGCGTATCGCGGACGTGATCGACACGCTGGTCTCCAGCGACAAGCCGACCGACGGTGTCGCCCTCAAACGCCTGGCCGATGGCCCGGATGCGATTCGCGGCGGCATTCGCGAAAAAGACATCGTGGCCACATTCTCCGAGGCGTCCGCGCTCCGCGATGAGGCCCTCATGCTTTTCCGCTAGCGGCGAAGGACAGACGGACCATGGGCTACAGCAACAATCCCACCTACGGCAAAGGCCAACACGCGATTGCCAACGATAGAATCTTGGTGGAGACGGCCGATCAGTTCGCGGGGCGCTTGCGCGCGCATTTCAGTTCGCCTGGCTACACGCCGCCGTTGCTGCCGGCCGCGGCCCTGGAAGTTCATGGGCTGACCCAGCAGGTGGACGTGGACGCGACCAAGGTAGTCGAGGTGATGCGAAAGGACCCCATGCTGGCCGGGCGCGTGCTCAAGATTGCGCAGTCGGCGGCCTTTGCGCCCGTGGGGACCATCACTTCGCTGCAGGACGCAGTGGTGCGTCTGGGCCTGCGCAACCTGTCGGAGATCGCCTGGGAGGTCTCCCTGGGTACGCGTGTTTTCCGCTCGCACGCCTACGGCGACGCGATGGAGATGGTACGCCGCCACAGCACGGCCTGCGCGTACTTGGCCCGCATGGTGTCCAGTTTCACGCCCCTGGCCTCGGAGTACGCCTTTCTGTGTGGGCTGCTCCACGACATCGGGATAGCGGCGGCGTTCATCGTGCTCGGTGAAGAGAAGCGCACGCAAGCGGGATACGATCCCGCCATGCTGGCGATGGCCTTGCAGCAGTGCCACCAGGAGGCATCGGCCACGGTGGCTGGTCTGTGGAGGCTGCCGGCCGACGTGACGCTGGTACTGGGCCACCACCACGATGTGGTCATCAATGGACTGGTGCACCCGCTCGCCGCAGTGGTGGCGCTGGCCGAAGATCTGACACGCGATGTGGGGCTGGGCATCGTGCTCGACGGCCACAACTGCGACGTAACCAGCGACAACGCCCTGGCCCATGCCCGCAGCGCCTTGGGGTTCGACAGCGCGCGCATGGAAAAACTCAGACAAGAGGCCGGGAAGCTGCTTTCCACTCTCGAGCGCGGGGCCGTCATGGCGGCGGCAGCATCGCAAAGTCGACCCAAAGCCCAGAGGTCCAAGCCGTGACATCCCGCGAGCTGCTCAGCCTTTCGTCTGCGCAGGCTACTTTGAGACCGGTCCCGGCGCAGGTAAACTCTCGTCCCGTGGCCGACGCCGTTGATCTGATTCCTCGCGTCATCGATTTGATGAATCGGAACGCCCTGCGCATTCCGCCCTATCCGGCGGTGGCGGTGCGCCTGCGCCGGGTGATTGCCCGGGGCGACTATGGAATTGGTGAGCTGGAACGGATTGCCGGTGAGGATCAGAGCTTGGCGGCGACCCTGCTCCGCTACGCCAATTCTGCGGTCTACCGCCGGGTCACACCCACCACCACCCTGGGCGCGGCCATCATGCGCATCGGCGCTACCGAGGTGGCGCGCATCGCCCTGGCGCTGAGTGTGGGGGGATTCGCCGTCGAGAATGGGCCGCTGGCCGCGGTTCGCTTCCGGGTGTGGCGCCAGGCGCTGGTGTCGGCGTTGTGCTGTCGAGCCCTGGCCTACTGGCGCCAGACCGACGCTGAGGAGGCCTATGTGTGTGGGCTGTTGCACGACTTTGGACGGGTGGTGGCTATCTCCGGGTTTGAAGACATCCTCGCGCGCACGCACGACACGCGGGTCTTGACTGAAGCGGCCTGGGCTCAAGCTGCAGAACAGGTGCACCTCAAACTCGGCATCCTCACCGCTCAGCGCTGGAACCTCTCGCCCTTGCTCTCGTCGGTGATCACCAACCATCACGCACCCGAGCGAGCGGGCGCCTATCGCGCGATGGTGGACATCGTGGCAGCCTCCGACAAGCTGGTGGAAGCCCTGGAGAAGGAGCCCCATCCCAACACCAGCGACCTGATGAAGGCGGCGCCTCTGCGGATTGACGAGGCCGAGTACATGGTGACCATCCTGTCCACCGTGGCCGCATCGGTCAGCGCCATCGACGAGACGACCGCAGTCCCCGAAGTTGAAGCCACGCCGGTTCCCAGCCAAGTGGCGCGGCCGCCGAGCGCGCTGGCACCGCCCCACAAGGCGGTGGACTTGAAGGTGGGTCTTCTGCGCTCGAGTGGCAACGTGCCCTGCCAGGGCACCTACCTGTCGCGCGACGGAATTGCTTTTGTCGGCAAGATCAAGATTCGCGAAAACAGCATGATCCGGATCGGCGTGGAAACGCCCAAACAAACCCTCGACGTGTGGGCCGTGGTCGCGTACTGCGAGCCCGAAGGTGATGCCAACCGGATTGAGGCCCGCCTGTTCGCGGTGGCGCCCGAGCTGCAGGCGGCGTGGACGCGGCTGTTCGCGTCGGTGTGACAGCTCACAGGTGCTTGAACGCATCTTCCGACGGCTCGTCCTTGCCGTGGCTCTGGCGTTCCCAGGATCGACTGACGATTTCCTTGGAGCCCAGCCCGATGGCGAGCGCCACGGCCAGCACGATTCCGCCGAAGAGAATGGCAAAGCCCAGACGCACGATCTCGCCACCCACGTGCAGATGGTCCAGCGCCATGGCCGCGGCAAAGACCAGCACCAGCCATTTGACCGCCAGGCTGAGCAGGCGCGCTGAATGAATCTGCATGTTGACCGCGCTGATGAGCACCGCGCGCGAGAGAAAGCGCGCGAGCAGCACGCCCAACAACACCAGCACAATGGCCGTGCCCAGGTTGGGCAGGGACTCCACCACATTGACGATCAACTGGGGCGTGACCCCGGCGCCGAAGGCGGTCAACCCGACCAACCAGCCCAACACCACCACGGTCCAGGTGACGGTCTTGCGCAAGAGCAGGGTGGGGCTGTTCTTGGGTGACCATTCGGCCAGAACCACGAAGCCCCATTTCTGCAGGCGCTTGTCGCAATCAAGCGCGCGCAAGATCACGCCCACCAGAGCGCCCAGCAGCCAGCCCACCAGCGACGACAGCAAGACCGCCAGCACCAGGGCCAGCAGTGCGGGCAGGAAATTGGCTACCCCCACCAAGACGCGGTGGGTGGCCCCGTAAAGTGCGTCCTTGATTTGGTCCCACATGACAAAACGCTCCTTTCTCCGCCTGTCGAACTAGGGGTTAAAGCGATCGGGCCAGCGCCAGCGAGAGATTAGATAGGGCTTCTGGGCTTCGTAAACCATGGAGAGCTGCTGCACCCTCCGTTCCACGTCCTGGGAAGGCGCGGCGCTCATCTCGCGCACGAAAGACGCCAGCCAGCCCAGGTACAGCGGGGTCAGCGCGCGCAAGAGGTGGCCGCGGTTCATCACGTGCAAGCGGTAACCGAGCGCGAAGTCGTACACGATGCGCGCCCACAGATCGTCCGCCAGCGTGGCCGCGTCGTCGCGGGCCAGATACTTGAGCGCCAGCAGCGTGGCGGGTGGCAAGACCGCGGACCAGACATCTTGCAAGGTGCGGCAGCCGAGGCGGAACGACTCCCACATCTTGTGAGCGTCCACCGGGGGCGGATTGCCCGCAATCTCCACCGGCGTGCCGAACCAGCGAACCGGTTCAGAGCCGCGCACCTTCTGCCAATACGAGACATTGTGGTTCATCTCGTCGAACACCGAGCCCAGCACCGCAGCCAAAATGGAACTCAAGTCCAGCGGCGATGCGCTTGCCGCGTGTTCAGCCGGACCTAGGAAAGCCTGGCACAAGGCAAAGTCGGCGCAGATGGCTTCACTCACGGCGCGGGCATCGGCGGAAAGCGCGGAGACCTCGATGTCCCAGACTCTTCTTGCCAGGAAGCGTTCCACCAGGCGACTCGACAGCGCGAACACGCTGCCCAGGGGCTGGCGCACGCGCTTGCCGTAGAGTGCGCGGGTGAGCGGATACACGATGCCCTTGCTGATGGCGCCGTCGAGCTTATGCCGAGCGAAATAGGGAACCACCATGTCGAACTGGTCGTCGAGGATGGGGCGCGCAAGCTGCGCCACCCAGTCCGCGCCCATGCTGGTCATGCTGGCGTCGAGCACCAGGCAGGCGCGCGCGTGCACCTCGTGCGCCTGCTCCAGGATCATGCGCAGCTCGCGCACCTCCACGCCGGGGCTGGTGGTGCCTGCGGCGCCGTCAGCCGGTCCCAGCTCGCGCAGCAGCGGGTTCTCCGCACGCAGCGTGCCCACCTGAGCGCGCGTGCCGTCGCTGGAGTTGACATCGGCATTCACCAGCAGGCTGCTATGCCCGCTGAAAAACTCGCCTAGCCCGGCCTGGGCGGTACGCAGAACTTGGACAACCGTCGCGGCATGGTTGCAACTGGGCACCCCGACCACGATCTCGGCTGTGGTCGACGCTGTCGCCGTCGCCGCCGAAATTCGCTGGCTCGCGGTGGTGTCGTGCACGGCTACCTTTCACCCACCGGCTCGCGCACCAGCGCGAGCAGACCCTGCAGCGGAATGCGCGCCCAGGTGGGCCGGTGATTGAGCTCGTAGCCCAGCTCGTAGAAGGCCTTGTCCACCAGGAAGGCGTCGAGCAGCCGCGCGAAGATGTTGCTGTCCGCGGGAAGAAAGGCCGCGCCTGCCGCGACGGTGCGGTAGCTGGCCAAAAACGCAGCCGAGGCGAACTTCGACCACAGGCGCGCCCAGGGCTCAAGTGTGTCCGCGTCCTGCGGCCGTCGCGCCAGATAGCTGGCCAGCGCGGCGTGGGCGGCGTAACTGAAGGAGCGCACCATGCCGGCGACGTCCTTGAGCGGCGACTGCATCGCGCGGCGTTCTTCCGGGGAGCGCGCCGGCTCACCCTCGAAGTCCAGCACCACGAAATCGCCGCGCGCCCGCAGCACCTGGCCCAAATGGAAGTCGCCGTGAATGCGGGTCTTCTGCAACACCACATCGGTTTCCTCCAGGCGGCGAAAGGCCTCCAGCACCTGCCGGCGCCGCGCCAGCAGCAGGCCCACCAGCTCGACCAGATCGTCGGGCAGCGTGGCCAGCCGCGACTTCAATTCGTCAAGCGCGTCGCTGGCGCGCTCGCGGAACTGATGGGCCAACAGATTCAGGTCGCTCTTGTCTAGCCGCTGGGGCTGGAAAGCGGGATTCTCGCTCTGGGCCGCCAGGGCCAGGTGCATCTCGGCGGTGCGTCGGCCTAGCGCGGCCACCGCTTCGAGATACAGGCCCATGCTGGTGATGGCCAGTTCGGGAAGCGGCTCCTCAGAGAGCAGCAGGATCGGACGTCGGCTGGCCTCCACGACGGCGGCCGGTGCCGGCTCCAGCGTGTGGGCCTCGTAGTACAGGCGCAACTCCTCCAGCGACCAAGTCCAGCCGTCGCCCTGATTGGTCACCAGCTCCTGCAACATGCCCAACGTGAAGCGAGCGCCCTCGCGGTCGATGAATTCCAGCGCCCCGCCAAAGCGCGGAATATGGGAGAAGCCGCAGGCTTCGCACAGGTGCTGCACCATCTCGCAGTCGGGATTGGGCCCGGGGCTGGGCCGACGGAAGAGCTTGAGGATCAGTTTCTCGCCATAGCGAATCGAGGTGTTGCTCTGCTCCGCGGTGCCGCGGCTGGCGGGCAGCACAGTGCCGGCATCTCCGCGCAGGGTGGCGATGAGACGGCCGGGCATCCCCATGAGCGTGCCGGATTCGAAGCGCACGCTCTCGCCCCGTTCAATCACCCCGAGCAGCCATTGGCAAAATCCGTCGTCCACCGCAGCGTCGAAAAAGGCGCCCTGGCCGCCCTGACAGGTGGCGAGCAGGGAATCGCGATGCTTGTCGCGCATGCCCAGCATGCGATCCGTGGGCACGTGCACCAAGGGGAGGAAATACGATTCCCGGTCGCCCTCGGCGTAGCGCACGTCGAGCAGCAAGAGCGCCGCGCCCACGTCAAACAAGTCGGCGAAGTCACTCACTGAGACCGAATCGATTACGCGCGACTTGCGCCCGAACCAGCGCTGGCGCCGCAGGAAGGGAGCGAGCAGCCGCTCGAAAGAGGCGCGCGTGGGCATGGCCAGGGCTTCGCGCAGGCTGGCCGCCGCCAGCACGGGCTCGCTGCCATCGCCGTCGAGATCGCGCGGCAACGCGGCCGGCGCCTGCAGCTCGAACCACAGGTAGCCATAGGGACCCAGAGTCAGACGATAGGGCTCGCTGCGGATGGGCGGAAACTCCACGTAGCCCAGCATCTCCACTGGAACCACGCCCTCGAAGCGCGCCAGGTCCAGTTCCACCGGCTGGGCAAAGCGCGACAGATTGGCCACGCACAGGATCTGCTCTTTGTCGGACGTACGCAGGTAAGCCAGGATTTTGCGGTTGGACGGCCGCAAGAATTCGATGCGGCCGCGGCCGAACACTTTGAACAGCTTGCGCAGCCCGATCATGTTGCGCGTCCAGTGCAGCAGCGACGACGAATCGGAAAGCTGCGCCTCCACGTTGACGGATTGGTAGCCGTACACCGGGTCGAGCAGCACCGGGCTGTACAGCCGCGCGGGCAGGGCGCGCGAGAAGCCGGCATTGCGATCGCTGCTCCACTGCATGGGGGTGCGCACGCCATTGCGGTCGCCCAGATAGATGTTGTCGCCCATGCCGATCTCGTCGCCGTAGTACATGATGGGCGTGCCCGGGAACGAAAACAGAATGCTCTTGAGCAACTCGATGCGCCGGCGGTTGTTATCGAGCAGCGGGGCCAGGCGGCGGCGAATGCCCACGTTCACGCGCATGCGCGGATCGGCGCTGTAGGCCAGGTACATGTAGTCGCGCTCGCGGTCGCTGACCATCTCCAGGGTCAGCTCGTCGTGGTTGCGCAGAAACAGGCCCCACTGGCAACTGGGCGGAATTTCCGGCGTGTCGGCCATGATGTCGAGGATGGGCTGGCGATCTTCCAGACGCAGAGCCATGAACAGCCGGGGCATGAGGGGAAAGTGGAAGGCCATGTGGCACTCGTCGCCCTCGCCGAAGTACGGGCGCACGTCCACCGGCAATTGGTTGGCCTCGGCCAAGATCATGCGGTTGGCGTAGCGCTCGTCGAGCGCCGCGCGAATCTGGCGAATGATGGCGTGGGTCTCGGGCAAGTTCTCGCAGTTGGTGCCGTCGCGCTCGACCAGATAGGGAATGGCGTCCAAGCGCAGTCCGTCCACGCCTTGATCCAGCCAGAAGCGCATGGCATCCAGCACCTCGCGCAGGACGTCCGGGTTGTCGAAATTGAGGTCGGGCTGGTGCGAGAAGAAGCGGTGCCAGAAATAGGCCTTGGCCACCGGATCCCAAGTCCAGTTGGACTTTTCGGTGTCAGTGAAGATGATGCGCGCCCCGCTCAGCTTGTGGTCGTCGTCGCTCCACACATAGCGGTTGCGTTCGGGCGAACCGGGCGGGGCGTGGCGGGCAGCCTGGAACCAAGGATGCTGGTCTGAGGTGTGGTTGACCACCAACTCGATCATCACCTGCATGTCGCGGCTGTGGGCGGCGTCGAGGAAGGCGCGAAAATCGTCCAGCGTCCCGTAGGCCGGGTGCACGCCACAATAGTCAGAGATGTCGTAGCCGTCATCGCGCAAGGGTGAAGGGAAGAAGGGAAGAAGCCACAGGCAGGTGACGCCCAGGTCCTGCAGGTAATCGAGTTTCTGCAGAAGCCCGCCGAAGTCGCCTATGCCGTCGTGGTTGCTGTCAAAGAACGCCTTGACCGGCAGCTCATAGATGATGGCGTCCTTGTACCAGAGCGGGTCGCTTGCACTTCCGCTGCGCTTCATGGTGGGCGTTGCCTTTGCCGGCGGATATCACTGACCTCGGGCCAGACGCCAAGGCTACCACGTTCCTGGAGGATCAGAAGGCTGCCGCGTTTGCGGAGAAGTTTCGAGGCTGTCACAAGCCCGTCACACACGGCCTCTAGCCTGCGCGCAAGGAGATTGAAAACCATGAAGAGCAGGCACGTTCAAGGCACCCTATTGGCAATTTTGCTGTTGACTGCGCCGGCGGTCCTTGCGCAAGAGATGGCTCCGGCGGGCAGCGAAGCGCCCCCGGTGATGGCTCCGCCGGTGGAGGCCGCTGCGCCGGCAGCTCCCGCGCCCGCGGTCGCCACGTCCGTCAGCCCTGCGCTCGATGCGCGCCTGGGAGCGGTCGAGACCAAGCTGGCGGGGACCGAAGAGACGGTGGGCGCCCTGCAGTCGACGGTGGATGGTCTGAAGAAGATCAAGGTCGGCGGCTTTGTCCAGGGTCGCTATGAATACCACCAGGACGCACTAGACGGCACGCTCAGGCCCAAGAGCGAGAACCGCTTCTACGTGCGCCACGGGTATCTCGGGGCCAAGTACGAGGGCAAGAATGCCGAGTACTTCCTGCAGATCGATGCCAACAACAGCGACGGCGTGGTGCTCAAGGACGCCGAGGCCACTTTCGTCGACACCTGGACGCCCTTTCATCTGCGCGTGACCCTCGGTCAGTTCAAGATTCCGTTCGGATACGAAATCCTGCAGTCGGATGCGGATCGCGAGATGCCCGAGCGCGCGACGGTCATAACCACACTCTTCCCGGGCGATCGTGATCGTGGTCTGCGGTTGCAAGGCACCTACGAAATGCTTCGTCTGAACGTCGCCCTGGTGAACGGCGCCAGCTTCGGCCAGAAGGATCCTTCGAACTATTTCGGCGTGGTCCAGAACGGCTACGATCCCAACGGCTTCAAGACCATCGTGGGCCGCTTGGGCGCGGACCTGGGCTTTTTGGTGGGTGGCTTCTCCTGGATGTGGGGACGGACTCTGGATACCAAGTTCGGCGCGCTCGACGTGATCGACACCAGCAGCACGGCGGGCAAGCTCTTGCCCGATGCGTACACGTCCTTCGAGCAGACGCGTCTGGCAGGGGACGTACAGGGCTATGTCGACGTGCCCGAGGTGGGTGGGCTGGCGATCAAGGGCGAGATGATCTGGGCGCGCAAGACCAACCGTGACTACGACCTCGCGAAGGCCAACAGCTGCCTCAACAGCCAGAGCCTGGGATGGATGATCACCGTCGTGCAAAACATCGGCCCCTACCTGGGTGTCGCACTTCGCCTGGACCAGTTCGATCCGCTTCTCTCCAGCACTGTCGATCCGAAGTGCTACGACACGACCGTGACGCCAAAACCGACTGCAGCCATCGCGGTCCGCGACACGGATCGTCTGACCCGGCTGGGTGTGGCCCTGCTCGCCTACGGCTCGGCCGCCATCAAGTTCACCCTGTCATACGAGCACCTCTGGGAGACCCCGGCGCTGGACAACGACATCCTCACCGCGCAGTTGCAGGCGCGCTTCTAGTGGGGAGGCTTGCGGTGCGTTCAGGCGGGTGAGTTCAATCACTTCGTCAGCCGCCCGCCGCTGAGAACGCCGAGGTGGGAAGGGAGGGCACAGAGTCGGAGTGGCCTCGCAGGGGAGAAGGCCAACTTTTTGGCAAGAGAGCCAGGAAGCGTGCAGATTGTGGGGGCTGATGTTTTGGTTGCTTCCCTTCCTGGTTCTGTCGGCGGCCCCGACGGCGCTTGATGCCTCGGCGTCGTCGCAGCCGGCGGCCCGGGGTTTCGATCTGCGCTGGAGTCGCGTGGCGACGCCCAAGCCGGGCTCGCCGCGCGCTATCGGTCAGCCAGGATCCGGGTGCGTGCAGGGCGCGGTGGCTCTGCCTTTGCGAGGCCCGGGCTGGACGGTGGTACACCCTGAACGCCATCGCGAATTCGGACATCCGGACTTGCTGACGTACGTGCGCGAGTTGGCGTCCCGGGCACGCCGCGAGAAACTGGGCCTGCTGTGTGTGGGCGATCTGGGCCAGCCGCGCGGTGGGCCCATGCCCACCGGTCATCGCAGTCACCAGATCGGGCTGGACATCGATCTATGGTACGGACCTTCGGCCAAGCCGCTCACTTCAGGCTCAACAGCGACGCCGCCCACAATGGTCGATCTGCGCACAGGCAAGCTGCGGTCCGCCTGGAACGACCGCGTGGCACGCCTGATTGAAGCGGCAGCGGCGAGCCCGGCCGTGGATCGCATCTTCGTTCATCCCGCGATCAAGCGCGCCCTTTGCCAGGACAAGGGCCGGGCTGGCCCCTGGTTGCAGCGCGTGCGTCCCTGGTGGGGGCACCACGATCATTTTCACGTGCGCCTGCGCTGTCCCACGGGCGACACCGATTGCAAAGAGCCGCAGCCCTTGCCCGCCGGTCCAGGCTGTGATGCCTCACTCGACTGGTGGTTCTCCGAGGACGCGCGCGCCACCGCGGCCAAACGTGGCCCGCCCGGCGAAGGCGCGCCCGCCATGCCGGAGCAGTGCGAGTCGGTCCTGGAAGAAGAAGGCCAGCCGAAGACGAAAGCGCCGTAGCCGGATCATCGGCCGCCGACCTCACCCGTAGCACACGAGAGACCTGACGCACAGGCAAAACGCTGAGTCCCAAGTTGCGTCTGGACACAGTCGGCGAACTCGGCCGGGTAGACAACAAAGCTTGTTGGACAATCGCCGTCAAACCAGACCGACAGCGCCGCTGTTAGCGATGTTGCCGTCCCTAGTTGCTCGGCGCTGTCGAGACAGGACGCCACGACTCCTTCCATGGCCTGGTCCAGGGCATCTTGCGCGGTGACGTCGGCTCCGATGGAACAAGCCTGCACCGCGAAGTTATTGCCACAGGTTGTGAGTTCGACAGGTGGACTGTACGGGCCGAGAAGACTGTCGGGGCCACAATCGTTGCCGGAACGCTTGCAAACATGAGAATCGGGGCCCTCCCAATAGCCTCCGCCAACACAGGTGAAGATATCCTCGGCGTCGCCACTGACTGGGGATGGATACGCACAACGAACGCCAATCAAGGAGGCTGCGCAAGACTGGGCGCTACCGACAAGCGAAGACTCCGCAGCGGGACAGGGCGAACCTACCTCAGATGGGTAGTACACGGGCGAGCTCGGAAAGAGCAGTGGACAGGTGCCGCCACCCTCGCTAATCCCAGAATCCGCAGTGACGTTGTTTTCCGCCGAATCGCCGCTGGCCTTCGGCGCATTCTTGTCCAACCCGCTGCCGTCTTGTCCTGCCGCCCCCAAGGAATCGGTCTTGATACAGCCGAGCGACGTCAGGACGAAGCAGGCGATTGGAACAATAGAGAAGAAGAGATTGGCTCGTTTCATTGCAGTCCTCGCTTGGTTGCGACTATTTTCTAGTGACGGCACCTGGCCAAACGTTTCAGGGACAGTGGTGAATGGCGCGCAAAGCTCGCTCGGCCAGCGGATCGGCGACGCCCTTTTCGAGCACGTCGCCAAGATCCCGCTTGCCCTCGGGGCAACGACCTGCCTTGATGCGCAGTTCGCCGCGCACGACTTGCAGCTCGCGGCCGCGGGGCAGGCCCGCCAGAGCAAGCGAATCCAGTACGGCCAAAGCCTCGCTCTCGCGGCCTTGCGCCAGATAGATTTCGGCGCGCAGCACGCGCGTTTCCACGTGCATGTGTCCATTGGGATAGCGCCGTTCGTGGGCATCGAGCAGGGCGAGCGCGGCGCTGGGATTGTGCGTGCGATGCCAGGGCTCAATCACTGACGCGAAAGAATGGCTTTCGGCCACAATGGGGTTCTCTTCCCTGGCAACAATGGGAGTTGGGGTGGGCGTCTCTTCCAGGCGGGCGCTTTCGCGCGGAACGAGAGCGGCGCGCGCCGGACGCGTGGTTGTAACAATCTGGTGGGCGGGCGCGAGTGGTTGCAAGGCCTCGGCCGACACGGGCTCGACAACAGGAGCGGGATGGGAGACAGCCTCGGGAATCGGCGCAAGAGACGGAGCCGGCCCCGACGAATTCGTCGCAAACTGATTCTTCGCAGATACCCTTGTCATGGCAGGCCGGCGACGTGGCTCAGGCCTGGTCGTCGTGGTCGACGAAATCGACGGCGGCGCAAACAGCGCCCCTATCAGGGGCAGCGCGCGCAGTCCGCCCTGGGCCACGGCGAGAGTCGCGCTGGTAGCCAGCACGAGAGCAAGCGCGGCCAGGGCTGGCCAAAGAGCCATGCGCCGCGAGCGCACGCCTCTCTCGAACAGGCGTCGCTCGATGAGCTCGACCTGCCATGGATGAAGACCACGCGTGTCGCGCGCCTGATGCAGGAAGTTCAAACCCTCTTGCACAAGCGCTTCGTCGGTTTCCGCGCTGGGCGGCTTCTTATCGGCTGACATTTTCGCACCTCAGTCCAGTGACGTTCGCGGCCGAAGCCGGAAATTCCCGGCGATAGATGTCCAGAAAACGCGCCCGCGCTCTGTGCCGTCGGACGCGCGCATTGGCTGCCTTGATACCCAGCAAGGCAGCGACTTCGTACGCCGCAAGCTCCTCCAGTTCGAACAGAATCAGGATGCGTCGGTCGCCCTCGGGCAAACAATCGAGCACGCGGTAGACATCCCTTGCGGTCTGGTCTTGTTCGACGATGCGCAGAGGATCGGGGGAAGTCGCTGCAAGATGGCCAGCCGTCTGGTGGGCAGAGCCGGACAGCCAGCGCCACCAGCGCTCTTTGCGCCGGCGGTGACGCACGACCTTGTCGGTGATTCCGAACAGCCAAGTGGATACGCTCGATTCGCCACGAAAGGCGGACAGGCGCTTGCAGGCAATCGCGAACACCTTGTGCACAATGTCTTCCACATCAAGGGACGGCCCACCCAGGCGCGCAGTCCAACGTGCCACCTGATGCACGTGCATCCGGTACATGCTTCCCGCGTCGAGGTCGGGCTTGATCACGTCGTCCTATCTAGTGACGGCTAGACGCCAAACGTTTCACTTTTCGCCGAAAAGAAACGCCAGCCCGGCGCCAGCGCTGGCGTTCCAGCGCGAGAGGGTGATGCTCTGCGAGCGATCGTCGAGAGTAAGGCGCTCCCCGCGCAAAGCGTAGCTGGTGCCTGCGAACAAGAAGGGCGCAAAGCGGCCCCAAGTGAAACCAAGGCGCGCACGCAGATCGGCCGCGGCGCCCCAGGCGGTTGCGTTGTGTCCCGTCTGAAGTTGTTTGCCACTGAGGGTGAGCAGAGTCAGCTCCGGGAAGATCCCGACATCGCCGAACACCCGCCCCCACCCTCGCAACATGCCGGCCCCCACACCCAGGCGGAAAGTTCGGTAGGCCGCCAGTCCTGGACCCAGGGTCCGCTCGCGCTCACCCGTGCCCTCGAAAAGAGCGGCCAGGGCCAGCGCGCCGGCCGGCCGATGCCCAAGCAAGATGCCTGCGCCGAATGTGCCCGCGTCTCCATCGTACGTGCCGAATCCCAGCCCGGCTACCTCGCTGCGCGCCGCTGGCTTCAGTTTCTCGGCGGCGGGAACAACCGCCGTGGTTTCGGGCGCTGCCGCCTTTGTACTGGGCGGGGTTGGCTTCGCCTCCACAGGCTTGGCGTCTTCTGCTTTCGCCAAGGCAACTTGCTCGCGCGAAGGAAGGTTGACCGGGCTGGTCGAGTCCAAAGCCCTTGGGCCCGGTCGTAAAACGCCCGACGACACAGGTGCTGCGCTGGGGTTGGGGGCTTCAAACTTGGAGTTCTGTTTCTCGCCCAGGGGCGCGGTGGTCCACTCACCCACCCAGGCTGCAATGAAGACCGCGGCTACAGTCGCGCGCTCATTGCAAGCCTCGGGCGCGGCAATCTCGCGAGCGCCCAGCTTGGAACCGTCCGGGCCGCGCAGAACCACATGCATCTTCGTGTCTTCGACTGTGACCTCGGGCGAGCCCAAGGCGGCCAGCGCTGCAGCAGCGCCCAGCCGGTCTAGCTCAGCAGCGATGGCGTCTGCCCTCGGACAAGTCGTGCCCGTGGGCAACACGGTGATCGCAGCAGCCCAAAACAAGGATGCGATTGGTGCCCACATGCCCGAGCACTATCGTCGATCTGTTACCCGAAGACAAAAGCGCCATAGCCCACGACTTCGTCGCGCGGCCCGGCGGTGTCGCCGGAGTTGCGCAAGTCGATGGTCGCGGCGGACAATCCCTTGTCCGCGGCGATCTGCAAGAGCGCATTGACTGGCGTGGCGCCGCAGGCTTGGTCGAAATCCACGCCACCCGCTTGGCGCGCCTCGATGGTCGCGGCGGTCTCATGGTCGAGGCGACGGGCGGTTTCATAGTCGTGGTAGTGGGAAAGGTCCGAGCTGACCACGATGACGGTCTCAGGCCCGCCCCACAGGCGCGCGAAGATTGCGGCCATGCTGCTGTGGTCCTGATCCCCGGCCAACAGCGGCACCACGCGCGCGCCGGGGAAAACCCGCTGCACAAAGGGCAGGTGCACCTCTAGGCTGTGCTCGCGGGCGTGGGCAACATCGTTTTCTTGAATCAGCCCTTCTTTGAGCAAGGCTTCGACGGCATCGCGATCCACGAGCACTGCACCCAGGGGCGTGTCGAAAGCAGTGGCGCGGCTGGCTGCCACGCCGGCGAAAGGCACGCGATGCGACGGGCCCACCAGAATCACGCGCTCGATGCTCTTGGCGTTGGGAATCAAGCTGCCATAGGCACTGCCGGCAATCGGCCCGGAATACTGGTAACCCGCGTGCGGCGCAATGACGGCCTTCGGCACATGCGCTTGAGGAGCAGACCGCGCGTCAGCCAAATAGGCCTCGACCGCCGCAGTCAACCGCTTCGCTTCCCCGGGATAGAACATACCGGCAACTGCAGCAGGACGCGTCCCCATGACCTATACTTTACTGCGTATTTGTCGCGAGGACACCAAAGCTTGAGCCCGTTGCACAAGGCGTCGCGCCAGTCGAGCCATCCCGCATCGGTGGCCACCAGATACTTCCGTCGCGACGGCGAAGAGCATGTGGTGTGCGAGCTGTGTCCGCGCTTCTGCCGCTTGCGTGAGGGCCAGCGCGGCCTGTGTTTTGTGCGCGCCTGCCAGGACGGGGAAGTCGTACTCACCAGCTACGGCCGCTCCACCGGATTCTGCGTGGATCCCATCGAGAAGAAGCCGCTCTATCACTTCCTGCCTGGCACACCGGTGCTGTCCTTTGGCACCGCCGGCTGCAATCTGGCGTGCAAGTTCTGCCAGAACTGGGAGAGCACCCGCTCGCGCGAAGTGGAGAGCATGTGCGCGGCCGCTTCACCCGGCGAAATCGCCGAGGCGGCGCAGCGGCACAGCTGCCCCAGCGTGGCCATGACCTACAACGATCCAGTGGTGTTTCACGAATACGCCATCGACGTGGCTGACGCCTGCCACGAACGCGGTATCAAGACCGTCGCGGTGACGGCAGGCTACGTCTGCCCGGCCCCGCGCGCCGAGTTCTATCGCCGCATGGACGCCGCCAATGTGGACCTGAAAGCGTTCACCGACCGTTTCTATCGCGAACTGTGTGCTGGGGATCTGGCCACTGTGCTCGATACGCTGGTATTCCTGCGCGCACAGACCAAGGTTTGGCTTGAAGTCACCACGCTGCTGATTCCTGGCGAGAACGACAGCGACGGCGAGCTGGACCAGATGACCCGCTGGATGCATGCCAACCTTGGGCCAGACGTGCCGCTACACTTTTCGGCCTTTCACGCCGACTTTCGCATGCGCGACAAGCCGCCCACCTCGCTCGAAACCCTGACCCGTGCGCGCTCCATCGCTCTCGGCAATGGACTGCGCTATGTGTACACCGGCAACGTGCGCGACGAGACCGGCGGCAACACCAACTGTGTGGGCTGCGGCGCCCGGCTGATCGGCCGCGACTTCTACGAAATCACTGACTGGAAACTCACCGACGACGGTCATTGCATCGCCTGTGGCGCCGCGTGCCCCGGTGTCTTTGCCGGCGCCCCTGGCCGCTGGGGCAATCGCCGACTTCCGCTGGACGACGAAATTACACGTTGAACCGGAAATTAATCACATCGCCGTCGGCGACCACGTACTCTTTGCCTTCCAGCCGCAGCTTGGCGGCTTCGCGGCACTTGGCTTCGCTGCCCAGCTTGCAGAGGTCGTCCCAGCGCATGACCTCGGCGCGGATGAAGCCGCGCTCGATGTCCGAGTGGATCTTGCCAGCGGCTTTCTGCGCGGTGGTGCCGGCGCGAATGGGCCAGGCGCGGCACTCGTCTTCGCCCGCGGTGAGCAGCGAAATCAGATCGATGAGCGCATAGGCCGCGCGGATGAAACGCCCGGCCGCGGGCTCGGCCAGGCCCAGCGAAGTCACGAACTCCTTCTGTTCTTCAGGCGACATCTGCGCGATGTCCATCTCCACGGCGCCGGCCAGCACCACCAGGCCCAAGCCGGACTCGCGCGCGTAGGACTCCAGGTCTGCCGGCGCCGGCTTGGCCACCTCGGCCTCGGACACGTTCAGCACCAGGAGCAGCGGCTTCAGGGTCAGAAACCGGAATCCGGAGATGGCGACCAGGTCAGCAGCGCTCAATCCCTCGAACCGCCGCAAAGGCAGCCCGCTGTCGAGCTGCGCCTTGAGCTTCTCCAGCAGCTCCTGCTCGCCGGCCTTACCTTTCTCCTTCTTCAGGCGCTCGATCCGCTTCTCGATGAGAATGAGGTCCGAGAGGTTCATCTCGACCTCGAAATCCCTGGCTTCGGCCAGCGGTCGCGGCGCCTCGCCCGTGGGGCCGGCAAAGCCGCGCACCACATGGCAGAGGGCGTCCATCTCGCGCATGGCAGCCAGGGTCTTCTCGTCCAACCCCTGGCCCTCGCTGCTGGCCGGTGCCCCGGCCACGTCGGAAAAAGCAATCTCGGCGTAAGTGGTCTTCTTGGGCTTGTACAGGTTCGCCAGCGCGTCGACGCGCGCGTCGGGAACCTTGACCACGCCCAGGTTGGTCTTGCCGCGGGCGGCACCGTAGCCGGTTTCCGCGGACAACCCCGTCAGGGCATTGAATACGGTTGTCTTTCCACTTCCGGGAAATCCGACCAGGCCAATTTTCATGTCGGCGTCCTAGCGCGCCTTCTCTGAGTCGGTCAATGGCAAAGCTCCGATCCAGGAGCGAAGGCGCCGAATTATGCTTTTGGGACGGTAATGGGAATCTGACGCGGCTGTGTTTCCGATCTCTGCTATGAGACAGCGTTGTGACTCAGGCGCTAATCTTTGACTGCGACGGAACCTTGGCCGACACCATGCCGGCCCACTACCAGGCTTGGCTGGAGGTCTTGCGGCCATACGGCATCGCGTTTCCCGAGGATCGCTTTTACGCCATGGGCGGCATGCCCACGGACAAGATCGTGATCGAGCTGTGCGGCGAGGCGGGGAGGTGGCTCGACGTGAACGCGTTGGTGCGCGACAAGGCGCTGGCGTTCGAGCGCAAGATCAACGAGGTCAGGCCTATCGCCAAGGTGGTGGAGGTGGCGCGTGCTAGTCGGGGCCGGTTGCCCATGGCCGTGGCCTCGGGCGGCCAGCGCCGCATGGTCGAGAAGACCCTCTCGCAGATCGGCGTGCTCGACTGGTTTCCCGTGGTGGTGACAGCCGAGGATACCCGCCGGCACAAACCCGAGCCTGACGTGTTCCTTGAGGCCGCGCGCCGACTGGGCGTGGAGCCCGCCGCGTGCACGGTTTACGAGGACACCGACTTGGGCCTGGAAGCCGCCCGCCGCGCCGGCATGCGTTCAGTGGATGTGCGGCGGTTGTAGAAGAAAAAGGGGCGACCGGCGGTCGCCCCGCAAATCTACTTGCCTCCCTGAGCGATATCCCGCGCCGCACTGGCCACGCCCGTGCGTGCAGCCATGTAGTCGTTCACGGTCAGGAGGAAGCTCTCCATATCTTCCTTCTTCTTACCCTTGCGCGACCGCTTGCCACAGCTCTCCCAAGCCTGGAGCTGGCGTGCGTCCTCCTCGAAGAACAGCTTGCGGGTAGTCTTCCACGTGGGGACCGACTTGGGATTGACCTTGGCTTCCTTGTCCATAACGTTGAGTAGACCGCCGCAGTCGGCGCGCACCTTGTCCATGAAAGCCACAGGATCCTTCTTGAAGCACTGGTCGGCCAGGAACTCGAGCAGGGCCTGGGCGTCCTTCATCTTGGCCAGACCGGGAACCGCGCAGTAAAGGAACTTTTCGAAGGCCACCGCTTCGGGTGTGGGGTCTGGGGTCGAGTGCCAGGCATTGCCGGTCTCCTGGATGAGCTGGTCCACGTCTTTGACCGTGCCGCGGTTCTTGAGTTTCTCCGCGTAGTCCTCCAATCCCGACTGCAGCTTGGGCAGGGTGTCGCGGTACTTCTCGATGGGGCCGGCCAGCTCGGGCGGGGCATCGCGCAGCCCGCCGAAGGCCTGGCGCGCGCGTTCGATCTTGGGCACGCATTCGGTGGTCAGGTAGTCGGAAAAGGTCTTTTGCTGGGTGAAGTAGGCTGACTCGATACGCTGCTGGAACTGCTCGGCCTTGGTGAACATTCCGACATCGACTTCGCTGGCCATCACGCAATTCCAGAACGAGCCGGTTTCGCGCTTCTCCATCTCGGCCCAGGTTTCAAAGGTGCGCAGCTTCTCCTGCGCGACCGCCTTGCGGTGACGCTCCTTCATTTGCAGGTAACCCACACCGACCACCACCACGGCAACGACGGCAAGCAGCACCATCTTGTTGCGCTTGCGGATCGCCTCTCGCGCCGCCATCTGGCGCGCATACTCGTCCACGCTGTCGATGCGCGGCGGCCCGGCCGGAGCCACGGCGGGCAGAAGAGCACCGCATTTGGAGCAAGTGGTGGAACTGGGAAGATTCTGGTGCCCGCATTTCTCACAGGAAACCATCGTGCTCTCCTTTTGGTTAATGCGGCGCGTTCGGCGTCGCAGAATTAGCCCTTTTTAGCAGATTGCTTCGAAAAAACGGCCCACGATTTTAGGTAGTCGAGCGCGACCTGCAATTGGTGGTCGGTCAGGCGTTTCCGCTCTTCAGGTTTCTCGCCCTGCTCGTTGCGCAGGTGACGTTCCATGTTGCGCTCGCGGACCATCTCGGCGTCAGCCCCGTCGGGGGCCGGGGCCGTGGCCTCCACTACGACGTTGGGTGTGATTCCCTGGCTTTGGATGGAACGGCCGCTGGGCGTGTAGTAGCGCGAGACGGTGAGCTTGAGCCCGCAGGGTTTGGCCCCGCAGCCGTCGATGGTCATCACCGTCTGCACCGAGCCTTTGCCAAAGGTCTGCGTGCCCATGACCACTGCGCGCTGGTGATCTTGCAGGGCACCGGCCACGATCTCGGCCGCCGACGCAGAGGCGCCGTCGACCAGGACCACCATGGGGAAGCCCAGCCAGGTGCCGCGCGTGTGCGCCATCTGGCGGTCCATCTCTTTGCCGCCTTTGCCCACGGTACGCACGATGAGACCCTCGGATATGAACCGGTCCGCCACTTTGACGCCCTGATCCAGAAGCCCGCCTGGGTTGTGGCGTAGATCCAGGATCAGCCCCTTGATGCCGCCCACAGAAGCGCTGCGGGTCTGGATGTCCTGCAGTCCCTCCAAGACCTTGGCATCGGTGATGGCCGAGAACAGGCGCAACTTGATGTAGCCGTAGCCGTCGTCGAGCATGCGCCACTCCACCGCCTTGACCTCGAACTTCTCGCGCTTGATCTTGAAGATGAGGGTGCGCCCGCCACGACTGATGGTGAGCACCACCTCGCTGCCCGCCGGGCCCTGGATGCGCGCCACCGCGTCGTTCCAGTCGAGCGGGCCGGCCTCGACGCCGTCGATTCGGTCGATGACGTCGCCGGACTCGATGCCGGCGCGGAAGGCGGGCGAGCCCTCGATGGGCGACACGACCACGAAGCCACGCTTGCGCTTTTCCAGGTCGATGCCGATGCCCGTGATCTCCGCGTCGCCTTCGGTCTCTTTCTTCAGGCGGTCATACTCCTCGGGATCCATGAAGCGCGAGTGGGGATCCAGGGCTTCGGTCAGGCCGCGCGCGGCTCCGTACATCAACTCGGTCTCGGGGACGTCCTCGACGTAGTTGTTTTCGATATAGGAGAGCACCTTGGTGAAGACGCCCAACTTGTGATACGGGTCGAAGCGCCCCGCGCGAGTGGGTCGACTGGCCACCATGCCGCCGGCAAAGGCACACAGCCCGGCCAAGGCGAAGAGCAGGATTCGGGAGCGGGGAAGCAGATGGTGCCGCATGGGCGGGCATTATGACAGGGAATGGGTCAGCGATAGACTTCTTTGCGGTTGCCAACCCTCACGATCGTCACGGATTTCGTCCCATCGTCGATCTCGTAGAGAATGCGGTAGTTGCCTTGCCGAATTCGGTACTTTTCTGCGCCGCTGAGCTTCTCGCAGCCATGCGGTCGCGGTTCGCGCGCGAGCAACTGGATCTTGGCGACAATGCGTTGACACTCGGCCTTGGGAAGATCGGCGATCTCCTTGGCCGCCGAACGCTTGACTTCAAGCCTATAGCTTTCCACGTCGCTTGAGGTCGCTCACGAGGTTCTCGAAGGGAGAGCTTGGCTCCTTCGCTCTGGTCCGGAACACCGCAAGATCCTCGGCGTCCTCAGCCATTCGAAAACGAACAGCGTCGTTGACAAGTTCAGACACCGACACATCAGTCTCCGCGGCCTTCACGCGAAGGGCGCGATGCAGTGTCGGATCCAAGTACACCGTTGCTCTCTTGGCCTGTGCCATGATGGTCAGTATGACGCTATAACGTTATAACGTCAAGACGTGTCGCCGCCACCGCCCCTGCCTCCGTCACCGTACCCCACACCAATACCGCTCCGCGCTTCTGCGAATCCCGGCTGCGGTTTTACTGGTAGCGCAGTACCACGGTCTCGGCCGAGGGTCGCGAGCGAAGCCCGGTGATGGCCAGTCGGGTACCGGTTTCGTGCCGCACATTGGATCGGCCGGCTAGAAAACCGTCGACAGTGGCCAGTTCCTTGATGGTCAGCGGGTCGGTGCGATAGTGCATGGGAATCGTCACCAGACGCGGGCGAATCTGGTCCACGACTTCGGTGGCCTTGCGCGCGTCCACGGTCCACACGCCGCCTACCGGAACCAGCACCACATCGACCGAGCCGATAGCAGAGATCTGCTCGTCGGTCAGGATGTGGCCCAAATCGCCCAGGTGCGCGATGCGCACGCCGCCCACTTCGAACACGAACACCGTATTGAGGCCGATCTCGGCGCCCTTCTTGTCGTCGTGATACACGCCGACCGAGCGGATGGAGATATCCTTGATCTTCTCGTCGATCTTCATCCAGCCCTTCTTGTCGGGCGTCAGCCCGCGCAGGATTTTGGGCTTGCCGCGCACCAGGGCCACGTTGTTGTGGTCTTGGTGCTCGTGGCTGACCGTGACCGCGTCGGCGTGCAGATCAGCAGGAGGCAGGTAGCCGATGTTGCTGGGAATCGGATCCATCACCACGCGCGTTCCGCTCGCGCTTTCCAGCAGAAAGCACGATTGCCCGTACCAGGTCAGGTAGGCCGCCGGGCGCGGTGCCGCGTGAGCCGCGAAATACGCCCCCGCAACCAGCAAAGCCGCGCCGGCCAGCAAGGCCAGCACAAGACGTCGCGGGGATTTCTTCATGAGCCCACGTTAGCTACGGGCAGGGAAGACTGCAAGGCAATGCCTGCAAGGCAATGCCCTCAATCCATGCTGCGGCCGCGGGTGGGGCGGTACACGCACAGGTTGTGGTACATCCAGCTCAGCGGCAGGGTCTCGCGGCGGCTGAGAAAGGCGCTTTCCAGCGCACCGGTCTCGCGACGGGAATAGCTCCACCCGATCGCGGCGAGGCGGGCGATCCAGTATCGGCGCGGCTGCTCGTTCACGTGGTGATGACCGCCCTGGCCTGGCGGGGCGCAGGAAAGCACGAGCAACTGGGCGCCGCGGGTGATGGTCTCGATCGCGCGTGCGGCGTCTGCTTCGGGCAGGTGCTCGAGCACGTCGAGGCAGAGCGAGAGATCATAGGAGGGCGGGACGAGCCCATCGCGAATCGGATCGCGAAGATCGGCGCGCCGGATTTCAACATGAGGCGCGCGCAGGTCCGGGGGCCAGTCAACCCCGTCTATGCCGATAACAGCGACGCCAAGTTGCTGCAGAACCGCCACGTGAAGACCCGCACCACATCCCCAGTCGACCGCGCTTCTGGGTTGGAAGCGTCGGGCGATCTCTTCCGCGATCGATGCGCAGCAACGGGCGTACACCGGGTTGGCGCTCCCGTACTCGGTAAGAAAGCGACGGTCGTAGATTTCCGCAAGGTCGTTGCGCGTGACGGGCTTGGCCTGAGGCAAGATGACCGCATCCTACGCCGGATGGAAACCGGCGCCGCGCCTACTCGACGTAGCTTCATTGGCTCGGCCTGGCCACTTCATGCCGTGCTTGGCGGCCAGGGTCTTCTATACTCCGCTGCCAATGCCCAGCCCGCACAAAGCAGAATCAGGCCCGCCGCGGGCGGTGTTGGTTGCCGTGCAACTGCACGGAGTCGATGACGCTTCGTTCGGCTCGTCGGTCGCTGAACTGAATCGGCTGGCGCGCACGCTGGGACTGACCGTGGTTGCCACCATCACGCAGCGGCGACATTCGTTTCACACCGGCACCGTGGTCGGCAAAGGCAAGCTCAAGGAACTCGCGGCGCTGACCGGCGGTGGTGACGCATCTCTGGGCGACGACCACGAGGAGCGCGAGACGGCCGAAGCACCGGCCTTGCGCGGGACCGATGACGCGCAGGCCGGCGTGCCCGGGACGGCCGGGGACCTTGCGACCCCGGCAGCGCCGGTCAAAATCGTGCTGGTCGATCACGACATCAGTCCTTCGCAGGCGCGCAATCTGGAAAAGGCAACGGGCGCCGAGGTCATGGATCGGACGGCCGTGATCCTGGAGATCTTTCGCCGGCACGCCCGTTCGCGCGTGGCCAAGGCCCAGGTCGAGATCGTGCGCCTGCAGTATATGGCGCCGCGTCTGCGCGAGATGGGCGCGGGTAAGGATCGACAGCGCGGCGGAATCGGCGGCAAGGGAGCCGGCGAATCCAGCATAGAGCTGGACCGGCGGAAGATTCGCGATCGCATCGCCGAGTTGACCAGCGAGTTGACGTCGCTGGCAGCCGAGCAAGACACGCAGCGGGCGCGGCGCCGCGACATGAGTCGAGTCGCCCTGGTGGGCTACACCAACGCGGGCAAGTCGACGCTGATGCGCGGGCTGACCGGCAGCGAGGTGTACGTCGCCGACAAATTGTTTGCCACGCTCGACACCACGGTGCGCGCGCTCACGCCCGAAGCGCATCCACGCATCTTGGTGTCCGACACGGTCGGTTTCATCGACAAGCTGCCACACGGCTTGGTCACATCGTTCAAGAGCACGCTCGACGAGGCCCTGGAGGCCGGCCTGCTGGCGCACGTCGTGGACGCCTCGGATCCAGGGTTTGCGCGCCAGCTCGACGTCACCACCGAGGTCTTGGCGGACATCGGTGCCGCCGACATTCCCCGCCTCATCATCTTCAACAAGATCGATCGCGTTGGTGATGCGGCGGCCGAAGCGGCGGCGGCGCGCGCGCTTACCGAGCGTTGGCCCGAGGCGTTCGTCATGTCGGCGCGCCGGCCCGAGGACGTGGCCCGGTTGCGCATGCGCCTGTGCGCCTTCTTTTCTCGCGATCTGGTGCAGGGCGAGGTTCGTGTGCCCTACCATCGCCAGCAGCTTCGCAGCGAGATATTCGCCTCGTGCGAGGTGTTGGGCGAACGCTATCAGGAGGACGTCATCATCTTCGACGTGCGCGCTCACCCCGCGGTGCTCGAACGCCTGCGCGCCGCCTGAGAGAGCCGGAATGTAGCCACCGCATCTTTCCGGCGTCAAGCCGCACACGGCGGAACAGAGGTATGCTTGCCCTGATGTCCGAGGGTGACGAGAACCCCAACCAGCCCAGCCAGCTCCGCGAGGCGGAGATCGCGCCTGCGCGCAAGCCCCTGGCCGAGGTCCTGGATCGCCTGCCCAGCGATCCCGGCGTGTATCTAATGAAGGATCGTCGCGGCAAGACGCTGTACATCGGCAAGGCCGCCAATCTGCGCAACCGCGTGCGCCAGTATTTCCAGCCAGCCTCGGGCGACACCCGGGATTTCGTGCCGCTCCTGGAAAGCGTGGTGACCGACATCGAAACCGTAGTGACCAGCAACGAGAAGGAAGCGCTCTTGCTGGAGAACACGCTCATCAAGCGCCAGCAACCGCGCTTCAACGTCAAGCTGACCGACGACAAGAACTTCTTGTCGCTGCGCCTGGACCCGCGGGTCGAGTGGCCGCGCCTGGAGGTCGTGCGACGCATGGCTGACGACGGCGCCTGGTACTTCGGCCCTTACCACTCGGCCGGCGCGTGCCGGGAAGCCCTGCGCGTGGTCAACCGCCACTTTCGACTGCGCACGTGTACCAACCATGTCCTGCACCACCGCAGCCGCCCCTGCCTGCAGTGCCAGATCAACCGTTGTCTTGGCCCTTGCTGCGTGCCGGTTTCGCCTGCCGACTACGCCGAGCAGGTGCGCGACGTGCGCCTGTTCTTGCAAGGCAAGAACGACGAGCTTTTGGCCGGGCTGCGCGCACGCATGCTGGAAGCCGCACGGCAGACTCAATTCGAACGCGCCAGCATTGTGCGCGACCAGATCCAGGCGCTGGACACGGTCCTGCAGTCGCAGCGGATGGTGTCGGCGGATCTGCTGGACCAGGACGTCATCGGCTTTCACCGCGAAGGCATGGCGCTCGAGGTGGTGGTGATGTCCGTACGGCAAGGCAAGATGATCGGGAGTCGCGCCTTTTCTTTCGCGCGCCAGGAATTCCCCGACGCCGAGATCTTGTCGAGCTTTCTCGGGCTGCACTACGATCTTGTGCCGGTGCCACCCGACGAGTTGCTTTTGCCCTTCGCCATCGCCGACGCTGATGTCAAGGCCGAGTGGCTGAGCGACCGGCGCGGGAAGAAGGTCGAGATCCTGGTGCCGGCACGCGGGCCCCGGCACGATCTGGTCGAGCTGGCGCGCAAGAACGCAGCCGCCAGCTTCGCCAGCCGGCGCAACACGCGCGACGATGCGCAGGCCACCTTGGGTCGGCTGCAGCGACGGTTGGGCCTGCCCAGACTTCCGCGCGTGATCGAGTGCTACGACATCTCGCACATTCAGGGCGCTGAGACGGTCGCGTCGCTAGTGGTGTTTGTCGATGGCCAGCCGGAGAAATCGCGTTACCGCACCTACAAGATCCGGCAGGCCGAGAGCCCGGACGATTTTGCCTGCATGTACGAGGTGCTGTCGCGCCGGTTCCGGCGCGCGCGCGCGAGCATGCAGCAGGAAGAAAGATTGGATTCCTGGCGTCTGCCCGATCTGTTGGTCGTGGACGGAGGCAAGGGACAACTGGGTGTGGCATTGGCAGCGGCGCGCGACACCGGCATCGACGTACGGCCCGGCGCAGGCCTGCCCATCATTGCTTTAGCCAAGGAACGCGACACGACCGCGCCGGTTCCGCCGCGCGTGGATGCGGCCGACGAAAAGCCAGCCGCATCTGGGCCAGCCGGACAACAACCTGACCGCGTGTTCTTGCCGCAGGCCAAGGACGCGATTCCCATTCGGGCCAACAGCGCGGAGATGTTCGTGCTGCAGCGCCTGCGCGACGAGGCCCATCGCTTTGCCGTGACCTTTCATCGCAGTCAGCGCAAGAAGCGCACCATCCATTCGGAGCTGTCCCGGGTTCCGGGCATCGGGCCTACGCGCCAGCGCGAGTTGCTGCGCCACTTCGGCAGCGTGAAGAAGGTCCGGGAAGCCTCGCTAGAGGATCTGCTGGCCGTGCCAGGCATCACGCGCAAGACGGCCAGCGCGCTCCGCGACTACTTCGCCGCTCATGAGTAGGGGCGAGGGCGCGCGCGAAGCGCGCGGGGGAAGGTGGGGTGTGCTGTCCGTCCCGAAGTCCCCGAAGACGACCTGCGGTCGCCCATCCTACGGTCGCCCGCTACTGCTGCAGGGTCGTGCTACACCACAGGCGATCGTCGCAATAGGGGTAGAGAGGCGAACCGCAAGGCGAATTGCCCGGATCAGGGCCTTGATACAGGATGGCCTGGGCATCGCGTGGGCCGGCGTCACCGGTGACACTGATCCCATCGGCCGAGTTGAGTTCCATGTCGAACTTGATTTGAGATCCGGCGGTGGGCGGGGTCCCGGGCCATGGCAGCTTGAGCTCGACCTTGTAGCCGGTGCTTTCCGTGCCCGCCCAGAACAGACTGGGATCAAGCGGATTCTGGCTGCCGTTGACGCCTGAGGCCTGGGATTTCACGCCCAGCGGCGGGCTGACGATCACGTGCATGGCGACGCCGGAATCCTGGGCGGTCCCGCCTGAAAGGCCCGAGGTGGTCGAGGTGAAGAGCAGCTCGATGCCGTCGGCGTTGTAGATGGAAGCCGAATCGGCAGCCGCCACGAACTTCGGATCGATCACGTGGATGAAGGCATGGATGCCAAACGAGTCCCAGGCCACGCGGGCCTGCGCGCGCTCGGGGTAGTTGCTGGTGCCGGAGTTGTACACCACCACGCGTCCCCCATTGCTGGCAGCGTTGTTGAAGTTGAGTTCAAACGAAGGCACGTTGCAGAACTCGGCGTCGTTCCCGTCCAGAACCTGGGCGCCAGAGAATGGCGGCAAGGCCGTGCAGGGCTTGGCGGTTGCAGTCGTGCAGCCTGCTTGCGCGGTGTCAGGGGCACTTCCAGCATCGGCCGGGAGCGTGGTGCAGGAGTCACCCGACGCGTTGGCCACGCACAGGCCAGCCGAGCAGCAGCCGGCGGTACAGGAGTCGCCAGCGCAACACGATTCGCCTACCCCGCCACATTGAACGCAGACCCCGTTCGAGCATTGGCTGCTCGAATCGGTGCAAGCCGGATCGCTTCCGCAGCAAGGAAGGCCCAAAGAGCCGCAAGCAACACAGTTGCCAGCGCTGCACACACCGCCGCCCAGGCACTGGTCGTTCGGACAGCAAGGCTGACCGGGATTGCCACAATTCTGGGAAGAACTGGTGCCGGTGTTCCCACCGGCCGCGGTGTCTCCGCCGGTCGTGGTGTCTCCGCCGGTCGCCGTGTCCCCGCCGGTTGCGGTGTTCCCTCCAGCGGCGTCCCCGCCGCTCATCGTCCCGCCCGTGTTTGGGGGTGCAGGCGTTCGGACCGGACGACAACTCGCAACGACCAACATCAGGAAAAGCGAAACTAGGAAATCGGCGCGGCGGTCATACATGCGAGACATGGAAACCCTCCGTGGTGGCTCAGGCTTCGGCCACTGGGCTCAGTCTACACTGTCAGGGGATCGGTTGGCAGGACCGACGACGCTAGCTAAATTGTTCGAGGTAGGTCGTGGTGGAGGCGGGCGTCAAGGTGATCTGCGAGGCGACTGGCTCCAGGTCGGCGGGAACCTGCTGGATGCGCGGAGCCACAATCTCCAGCCGCCGAAAAGCCGATGAAGTCAGCCAATCTTGGATGATTTCGTTGACCTCGGCATCGCCCATGCTGCAGCCGATGGCCACCAGCAGGTCCGCCTGGCCCAGGTTGGAGCGGAAGTACTCCAGGAACCGTCTCTGCATCAGCCGCGGATAGGGATCGGTCAGACGCGCGGCGCTGGCCAGCAGCGTGCGGCGCAGAACCTGTCGCTCGCTATTCTGATCGATGAAAGGAATCTGGTTGGTCACCGACAGGGGATCAGGAGCCAGTCCGGCATCCAGCAGTCCTTCGTTGGCGATCTGCAGGGCGTCGATGATGGCGTCGAAGCTCTGCGCTTCGGGCTTTAGCTTGAGTAGGTTCTGACTGTCGCCCAGGGCGAAGACATCAAGGGCACCGCGGAGCTTGAGCAGGTTGATGCCCGGCGTACCCGGCGCAAAGAAAGGCAGAGCCGCGTCGGCCAGTTCGTCCTCGCAGAGCACATCCGCGCGCAGGGTGGAGACGATGGTGCCCGGGCCTCTGCGACAGGGCAGGCTGATGGTGCGCGCCGGGAATCCGCAATTCACGGGAATGCCGAAGTGGGCCGCCAGGCATTCGACCAGCACGTCGTGATTCACCGAAAAGACCCAAAGCGGTGCATTGTCCCTGACCAGGGGCACCAGGCCTGCGAAGTAGGGAAGACCATCTTGAAACACGCTCCGGTGTGATACCTGGCGGCGGTACAGGGCGAGGGACACGACCTGGGCAAGCCAGGCATACAGGCTGTGGTAGCTCGGGCCACGCGCATCGCCCGCGCCCTCGATGTATTGCGCCTCCCACTCGCCCAGCAACGCTTCGTAGTCGAAGTCAGAGGATTGCAAGCGCCGCGACAGATCATCGATGACTTCGTCGGGATGACCGAAGCCTCGGCTGCGCCATGCGGAATTGATCTTGCGCAGCGATGTCGGCGTCAGCCAGGCGACGATCTCGGCGTTCAGCTCCTCGCGCAGGGGCATCCCCAGTTCGCGTGATGCGCCCGCGCCAAGAAGAAGTGCCGTCAACACTGGTCAGCGTCCTCTGCTAACTAGAATTCTAAGGGGCGGGTCGAGTCAAGCGGTCACTGCGAGTCAGCAGGAAGCCGACCAAGCCGCCCCCAAAGTGCGCGTACAGATCGATTCCGGGCACGAACGACAGCGCCACGTTGATGACCAGCACCAGCAGCAGGCGCTGGCGCAACCCGCGTGCGATGAGTCGGGGTAGCACCCGCCGTCGGCCGAGCACCAGCGCTAGCGTGGCGCCCATCAGACCCCAGATGGCGCCGGAAGCGCCCACGCTGTACGAAGGCAGCCCGCCCATGGCCACGCGCAGCCCGCCCGCGACCGCGGTGGCGATGCCGCCTCCGACCGCCGACGCGCAGTACACCGCCAGGTAGCGCCGCCCGCCCAGCAAGGCTTCGAGAAAGCCGCCCAAGCTGTACAGCGCGAACATGTTGACCAGCAGGTGCGTGGTGTTGGCGTGCAAGAAGGCGTAGGTGAAAACCCGCCAAACTTCGCCTCGCCACACCTCGCGTGAGCCGTTGCTGAGCCAGGCTTTCAGCGTCTGGCCTTGCAGGCCCGAGCCCTCCAAGAAAGCGAAGACCAAAAAGCAGACAGCGATAAGGCCAAAGGTGAGGCGAGGGAAACGCTTCGACACGGCTTGGGCAAACGCAGCGGCTTCGACGCGCTCACTGCGGCCGCGCTCGATGAGATCAGGAACTTCCTCCGGAGTCAGCGCCTGGGCCTGGCCCAGCCGCGAGACGGCCGACTCCAAAGGTGCCAGGCGCCGTCCCGCCACGCGCAGCAGCCGCCCGTCGTCGCCAAGCTGGTACACGCCCAGGTGATTTTGGTTGGGCGCCTCGCGATCTGCGTCCGCCAGGGCCGCTTGCGCCTCGGCGCCGCCTCCAACCGCAAGCACGAAGAGCAAGCCAGCCTGGTGCGCGCGCAGAACCCGGTCCACGGCAGCACGAAAATCGGCGGGGTTGGAACCGGCATGGTCGAGAACGACCAAGCCCTTGCCCTCGTCGGGCCACTCGAGCACGGCCAAGCGATCCTGGACCGCCACCAAGGTGGCCCGATCGCGGGCGTGGCCGGCGTCTGGCTTGGCGAGGACGGCGAGCAGGCGGTCACGCAGGTTCGCAGATGGGACTGGTACGGTTGGATCCAAGATGGTGCAGTCTAGTCCCGCCTGCCGAGAATGCGTAGCAGGTTGAGCGAATCGCCATAGCGGCCCAGTACCGGTCGAATATCTTCTAGCAAGCCATGTCTTTGCAGCGCTACGATCAATCCCTCATGCGCGCGAGCGTGTCTCCCGATATTCCGTGGCCACGTTCCGGCTTGAGCCTGTCGGCCAGCCTCGGCGTGATCGTCCTGTGCCTGCTCGGCTGGACGAACTGCAAGAGCAATACGGGAAGCAGCCCATCGGGCGGCGCTGGTGCCGGAGGCAGCGCTACCGGCGCTCTTGCTTCTGGCGGAAGCGTGGCAGGCACTGGCGGCGTTCTGGCTGGCGCGCCAGGCGGGTCTGCGGCAGGTGGCAGCCAGGTGGGCGGAAATTCCGGCCTGGATTCTGGAACCGGAGGGGCCGCCGCAGCTGGCAGCGGGGCGGGTGGCGATGGAAGTGCTGCCTCTTCCGCGCCTGATGGTGGCGTCGACAGCGCGGCACAAGGCGGAACGGCCGGTGGGACGACGGGCGCCGGCGGAAGTGGCAGCGGAACCGCTGGCGTTGGCGGGACCGCGGGAAGCGGCGACGGCGGAAGCGCGGCTGGTGGTGGCGGCGCAGGTGGAAGCGGCGTGGGTGGCAGCGCTGCTGGGAGCGGAACTATCGGCGTTGGCGGGACCAGTGGTGGCAAGACTGGAAGTGGCGGGACCGTGGGGAATGGCGGCGGCGGAAGCGCGACCGGTGGTGGCGGCGCTGGCGGAAACCTGGTGGGTGGCAGCGGGACCGCCGGCGGCGTGGCCGGCAGTGGCGGATCTTCGCCGGGCACGCTATTCGTCGGCCTGCAATGGGCAGACACATCGGGAAATCCCATCCAGGCCCATGGCGGCGGCGTCATCAAGGTCGGCAGCTATTACTATTGGTTTGGTGAGAACCGAAATCCCGATGGCACCTTCTTCGCGGTGTCTTGTTATCGATCCACTGATCTCGTCAATTGGGAATTCCGCGACAATGTGTTGACGCAGAAGTCGGCGGCCGAACTCAATCGAGCCAACATCGAACGACCCAAGGTCATCTACAACGCGACCACGGGCCAATACGTGATGTGGATGCACTGGGAAAACGGGACCGACTACACTGCCTCGCGCGCCGCAGTCGCAAGTTCAAGTTCTGTCGACGGAAACTACACGTACCTGGGCAGCGCCCGTCCCATGATGGGCACCGGCGTGGTTGACCACGGCATCGCGGGCTATCAGTCGCGGGACGCGACCCTCTTTGTGGACAGCGACGGCCAAGCCTATTTCATTTCGGCTTCCAACGAGAACTACGACCTCAACCTCTATCGACTGAAGAGCGACTATCTCAGCATCGACACGCTGGCCGCAGTCCTCTTCCCCGGTGGCCACCGCGAGGCTCCTGCCCTGTGGAAGCGCAATGGCGTCTATTTCCTGCTGACCTCGGCTGCCACCGGCTGGTCGCCCAACCAAGCTGCGTACGCCACCTCGTCCTCGCTGGCCAGCGGCTGGAGCGCATGGAGCAACGTGGGCGATGCCACGACGTTCTATTCGCAATCCACCTTCGTCTTGCCGGTCGCGGGTGCCGCGGGCACCGCCTACCTTTACATGGGCGATCGCTGGGCCGGGGCTTGGGCCGGGCCAGTCAATGATTCGACCTACATCTTCTTGCCCATCTCCTTTCCCTCGAACACGTCGATGAGCATGACCTGGAACAACACCGTGACCATCGATGCGGCGGCCGGGAGCATCACAGGCGCCACCAATCGCTTCAAGTACATCAACAACGGCAGTGGCAAGGCCATGGCTATCCAGAATGCCTCAACCGCCGACAGCGCACCCGCTGTCCAGACCGCCTACAGTGGCGGCGACGAGCAGCGCTGGATCCTCAACTACGATGCCGCGGGTTTCTTCAATCTAACCAATCTCAATAGCTCTCGCGTGCTTGACGTGCTTTCAGGCGCTACCACCGACGGCGCGTCCATTGTCCAGTTCGCCAGCAACGGGGGCGACAACCAGAAATGGCGCGTGGTCGACAAGGGCGGGGGCACCTATCAACTGGTCAACAAGAAGAGCAGCAAGCTGGCCGAGGTTCCGTCCGGCGCAACCGGCGACGGAATCGCCCTCGACCAGCGCACCGCCTCAGGGGCCACAAATCAATTGTGGCAAATGAGCGTGGCCAACTGACTCACTTCGCGGGCGCGGCAGACAAGATCGACTCGATCTGAGTCATGACCGCGTTCATCTCCTGCATGGCAGCCAGGAAGGGGGCCGAGGTGGTCAGGTCCACACCCGCCCGAGCCAGCAAGTTGCCCGGGAAGTCGGAGCCTCCGGCTGACAGCAGGGCCAGAGTGCGGTCGCGGGCCGCGCTGTCCCCGCGCGCTTCCTCATCGAGAATGGACTTGCTGAGCGCAGTCGAAGCGACCAGGCTGGTCGCGTACTGATACACGTAGAAGTCGTAGTAGAAGTGCGGAACGAAGCTCCATTCGTCGCCGTAGAGATCAGGCACGCTGCAGATGCCCTGGTCGTGTCCGTAGTAACGACGAACCAGCTTCAAATAGGCGGCGGTGAGCGCCTCGCCGGTCAGGGCCTCGCCCTTCTCGGCACGCTCGTGCATCTCGAGTTCGAACTCGGCGAACATGGTTTGCCTGAACAAGGTCGTGCGCAGGCTTTCCAGGCGCTGGCCCAGCAAGGCCAGCCGTTCCCGGTCGTTGCCGGCCTCAGTCAGCGCACGATGAAGTAAGAGATTTTCGTTCAGTGTCGAGGCGATCTCCGCGATGAAAATGGCGTAGCCCGAGGTGGGGAAGGGCTGACTCTCTCCGGCCAGCAAGGTGTGCATCGAATGTCCCGACTCATGCGCCAAGGTGGAGACGTCGTCCCACTGGCCGTTGAAGTTGAGCAACTGGTAGGGATGCACGCCGTATGCGCTCGTCGAGTACGCGCCCGCGCGTTTGCCTGTGCTGGGAAGAAAATCGGTCCATCCCGCGTGCAGGCCGTGGGCCAGTTTCTTGCCGTACTCCGGCCCCAGCGGCGCCACCGCGGCCAAGGTCATGCTCACCGCCTCCTCCACCGAATAGTGGCGATCGACCTGGCCGACCAGCGGCGCGTACAGATCTTCGTAGCCCAGCTCCGCCAAGCCCAGCATGCGCTTGCGCAGCTTCAGATAGCGGTGCAAGGTCGGCAGGTTCGCGTTGACGTCCTTGACCAACTGTCGATAGATGCCCACCGGGATGTTGTCGCGAAACAGCGCCGCCTCCAAGGTTGAAGCGAAGTGGTGCACATCGCGATCGAAGATGTGGGCCTTGAGCTGGGCCGCCAACATCGCGCCGGTGGTCCGTTCAAACGTCTTGAGCGCGCCAAAAAAGGCCTGGAAGACCTTCACCCGGTCGGCCCGGCCGCGCGAGGCACGCGTGCGCGAAAACCCCGCCGGATCCAGCCGAACTTCCTCTCCGGTCGAAAGCGTGACGGTCGGGTAGGGCAGGTCGGCGTCTTTGAGTACGCCATACACGGTGCTGGGCGCGATGCTCAGCTCGCCGGCCATGGCCACGATGCGTTCCTCCTCGGCGCGCAGCGTGTGCGGCTTCCATCGCAACACATCCTGCAGATAGAAGGCCCATTCGCGCAGCCGCTTGTCCTGGGCCAGCGCCGTCTGAATGGTCGACTCGGGCAGGGTCAGAAGTTCGGGGCGCAGCCAGGAAGTGACCGTATCCAGCTGGACGCCCAGCGAATCGGCCTCGGACCGCATGGAACGCGGGGCAGCTAGCCGCGTGTTCTCGTCGCTGCGCGCGTGGGCATAGACCGCGATCCGCTGCAGCTCGTTCTGCAGCGTCCCCAAGTCAGCCAGCGCATCGGCCAAAGCCTTGGGCCCTTCGCCCAAATGCCCCTTGTGCCGCTCGAACGCGGCCACCTTCTTGCCGAGGGCGGCCTTGGCTTTGGCCCAGGCCTGGTCCGAGGCATAGAGATCGCCCAGTTTCCACTTGTACCTGTCATCGATGTGGCTGCGATCGATCTCCTTGGTCGAGCCCAAGGGCGCAGACGGGGCGGCGGCAAGCGAAAGGGCGGCGAGAGGAAGCGCGAATGACTGCATGGTGAGCGTCGGAGTATAGCTCTGCCGACGCAGGTGCAAGGAAGCTCATGCACCACTAAAGCCAATCGCGTCAGCGGACGATGATCAGGTCGGGTCCTGCCATGACCGACGTCCCACTCCAAGCCGCGCGATCGCGCATCGTCACCGTGGGTGGCGGCAAGGGCGGTGTGGGCAAGAGCATCGTCGCGCTCAACCTGGCGGCCGCACTGGCCCAGCAGGGCAAGCGCGTGGTCATCGCCGACATGGACTTGGGCGCCGCCAACCAGCACCTGCTGCTCGGCCTGAGCGACCCGGGCCCGGGACTGCAGGCCCTGCTCGACAAGTCGGTGGAAGAAGCGAAGGACTGCCTGACCGAGACCGCGGTACCCAACCTGCGCCTGTTGGCCGGGACCAGCGCCGTGCTGGGCGCCGCCAACATCACGCACGCTGAAAAGGTGCGCCTGTTGCAGAAGCTGCGCGCCCTGGAGGCTGACATCGTCATCATCGACGTGGGCGCCGGCGTGGGCTACAACATGCTCGACTTCTTTGGCCTGGGCTCACGCAAGCTGCTGGTCACCACACCCCAGGTCACCGCCATCCACGACGCCTACTCGTTTCTCAAAGGCGCCGTGCTGCGTGTCCTGCACCACAACGCGGACAAGGCCATCGAGGCGGCCCTGCTGGAACCGGCCGAGGCGAGTTCGCGGGGCGAGAAGGTGGTGGAGATCCTGGCCCGCCTACGCGACGTCCGGCCGGAGCTGGCCGATAAAGTGTTCGCGGAACTCGGCCGCTTCGGTGCTTGCCTGGTGGGCAATCAGGTGATGAACCGCGCGCACGCCGGGGTTTTTCGTGCGGTGGCGCAGACCATCCGTGGCTACCTGGGTCTGGAAGTTCCCGTGCTCGGCACCCTGCGTTCCTCGACCGCGATCCACGAGTCCGTCAACCGTCGACGTCCGCTGGCCCTCGACCCGGACAGCGAAGATGCGGCCGCCTTTCGCGAGCTGGCCCGGGCTTTGCTGGCGATCCTGCCGGTCGCCGAGGACGATTTCGAGATCACCGAGGACGAAACTGCCGCGGTCGAGTCATCGGCCGCTTCGCCTGCGCCTGTCGCTGCGAAACCAGAAGCCGCAACGCCGCCCCTTCCCATTGCTGCCAAGCCGGCGGCGCGGGCGGTGCGTGGCAAGCCGCCGCGCGGTCCCAAAGAATCAAGCCGCAGTGGCGAGCGGCCCGCGCTTCCCGGCCTCACCCCGCGACCGGTGCGTCCGCACTGACAACCCGATCGTCGAGACGCCTCTACTTGAATACTGACAGGGCTTCCCGCCGCACGGTGCGAAGGTCGTCCCACAGTTCCATCAAGGTTGTCTCATTCAAGCCCGCCCGGGTTCCATCCGGGGATTGCGCCAACTTCTTCACGTGCTCCGAATCCGCGTCGTGGCGTTGCTGCAACAGCCAGTCAACCTCGTCAGCGACGCGTAGCAGATCGACCGACATGGCGAAGAGCGCAGACCGTGTCTGGGCAACCTTCGGCTGATGGTGGCAGGCGACGATCTGCGGAATGGGCTGCGGCAGCTTCCACGACAACAGCACCTGGCCGCCAAGAATGGCGTGGTCGTAGCCCCATTGCGCCTGTTCCTTCACGTGAACGGTGTTGGGCGCCAGGTTTTCCCCGGCCAGAGCGGCATAGGCCGGGTCGCCGGTCTGGATGAGGAGTAATTTTCCAATGTCGTGCAGCAGGCCCGCCAGAAACACCTTAGGGGACGCGCGACCCAGACGAAACGCCAACTCGCGCGCCACCGCTGCAGTACCCGCCGAGTGGTCGCGAATTTTTTGTCCTACCCCGCCCAGATCCTTGAAGAAGGTGATGGCGGACATGGCCATGGCCAGATCGCACACATTGGTCGCACCGATGCGCACGATGGCCTTGCTCACTGAGCTGCAAGGCTCGTAGGTCCGGTAAGCCGCGGAGTTCGCCACCCGCATGATCCGTGCGGCCAGGGCCGGATCGGCCTCGATCAGTTCCCTGACCCGATCGAGTTTGAAGTCAGGACGGGAAACGCAGTCGACCAGTTCCTGCACGACCGCCGAGAAAGGCCGGATGCCCTCGAATAGGGCCATCTTTGCTGCCACGCTCTGGGCGGCGCGCAGATCCGTTTCGCTGGGCGCGGCTCCGTCCAGCCAAAGCTCGGCCATCCCCCGCAGTTTAGTTGACGTCAGAACAGTGCCGTCCACGTGGCATTTGTCGGCACCTCGGTGGCAAAGGTTAAGCCTCTTTCGGTCCCACAGTGCAAAAAGCCGATGAGAGCGCTGACCCCAGACACGAAGCTACAGATTCCTTCATGGCCCGCCGCGTTCCGACAAAGCAATCTAGATGAGCTGTACCTGGCAGCAGAAGCCACTGCGTTAGCCCATGTCGGGGCTAGCACTAGCGGGTGTAGCTGCCGAATGGGCGCGACGCCTGTGAGTGGCGGGCCGTTGGCCATCGCGGCACTGCTAGCGCTCGCCTTCGTCGGCCGCCGCCACAGGCGTTCCTGACCGCGGGTTTGCTGCCTTCGAAGAACGGGCCACGCCGCAGTGGCCCTGATGCCGACTACACCCGCCTCTCGTCTAGGCTTTGAAAGAAACCTGCAGCGGTCTCACCCGCGGTGGGGTGGCGACATGTTCACAGCTTCTTTCATGCAGTCCTGCACATCCTGGGGACTCGCTGCCGGCGCGAATTTGCGGGTCGTGTTCCCGTCTTCATCAATCTCACGGCCCAACAAGTAGCCCGATCCCGAGAGTTCGCCGAACGTGCCTGACACCCCGACCTCGATGACGTAGGAGTGCGCCGGCTTCATCGCGATCGCGAACTTGCGTGGTCCGGTCGTGATTACGACTCCTGCCGTGGAATCCATCGTCCCCGATTTCGAGGGCGTGACGATGATGTGGCAACCGGGCAAAAGGTCGAACGACCGTCCGTGCGCCGAGACGTCCTTGCCGTCGACCGCCAGGACGTACCCGGTCAAGAAGGCCACCCGCTGCGGCTCAATCAGCGGCGGATTGGGATAGAGAGGATATCCGCGCCTTGTTCCTGTTATGCAGGCACTGGCACAGATCATCGCCAGCACGACCAGCAAACCGCGCGACTTTGGGCGACCAGCTGCACGCTCGACACTCTGTTTCGTCATGGCGGAAGCCAGTATCGGCAAGAACGGGCCGCCTGTCCACACGGCGCACGGACGCGCTGACACCCCAACTTGTTCTTTTCGAGGCCCGGGTCGTGCCTTCACAACCGTGGCACTGCGACGCTAGCC
>Ga0265316_10000073_pt1 | contig 103125 bp, 78 predicted proteins | sample 4522metaG_FD_202092 | JGI IMG/M metagenome (GOLD analysis project Ga0265316, IMG submission 202092) | Rhizosphere microbial communities from Carex aquatilis grown in University of Washington, Seatle, WA, United States - 4-5-22 metaG | ecosystem: Host-associated > Plants > Roots > Rhizosphere >... | reverse complement strand
TCTTTGGTGCGGGCAACAGGGGTTCGATTCGTTGGCACTGCTTCTCGGTCAAGTCGCTCGGGTACCTGCCTCGCTTCATGCCTTTGCTATCGCTCGCCTCCACGAAACGTCAACTTTTCAGACACGCCCTTAGAGTAAGCTCGTCAGGCGACAAAGAGAAGGCTGCTTCCTCGTGACGAGGCGTCAGGAGACGCCATACCCTCTTGCAAATGGTTCGATTACTTTCGCTTGGGCGTGACACTCGACAAAGGCATTCCGGTCATCGGGCGATTGAAACAGATACACCGCATAGCCCCCCCAACCGCCGCCGCAGTACTTGCACGCCAGACACTCTTCGCGATGGGGCAGAGGATTCATCCCTTCCTCCATCTGGACGCGATAGCTCATGCGCACCGCCTCCGCCAATCTCCCCGGGTCTTCGCGCAGTACCGCCTCACCCGCGACTAGGCTCGCCTCGTGGATCAACTGGTAGTTGCGGTTTCGGGCGGCGATCTCCGGCGTATTATGTTGCTGGTCGGTATGGAACAGTGCCATCAGTCCTTTGAGCATGTCGCCATTGCGCTTTAGATGGAGCGCTGGTCGCCCCCCGCTTTTCCACACGCACAGACCCGTCTCGGTGATGACAGCCGGATCCTGCCAGCCGACTCCCAGATTGAGTTCACTGTCCACGCCGTCTTCTCCGTGAAGCAGCGCCCAGGCTGCACTTCCGCCCAGGCCCGAACGTTTCTCGTACTCCCATGAGCTGATGGAGACCAGGGGCGAGATGGCACAGTTCACCACCAACCCGCCGGCCCTGGAAAAGCGCGGCACATCCAGCCAGCCGCCTGCGAAGTCAACCCGCAAGGGCGCTTCCCGCGGCGCGCGGATCCACTGTACGATTCTTGTTGTGGAGATCGGACTGAACTTCGGCGGTGTCTTGGGCAGCACGACATAGGCGGCCCCGGTCTTTGCACACAAGATGCGTTTCAGTTCACCGTATTGGTCGTCCTCGGTGACGGCCAAGATGTCGGGCCTGAGCTGCAAAAAGTGATCTTGAAAATCCAGCCCCAATTCAAGGTTCTCTCCCATGACCACGCCATCGACTGTGGTGAGGGATTGCAGCAAGGCTAGCTTGTGCTCCTGGGGGATGGACGATCGCCGTTTCTTGTGTGTCCACAGAACGTCATCCGAAGCGAAGCAGACGGTTAGGTGATCACCCAGCGCCCTGGCGTCCTTGAAAAACTGGACATGGCCGGCGTGCAGGATGTCGTAGCATCCGGAGACAAAGACTCTCTTCATGAAGTTCCGCATTGGTTGGCATGCATGAGAAAGAATCTTACCCCATAACGGTGGGTTGTCGGCTGGCGACGGCGTGGCGTCGGCACCTAACGGTTCGCCCTATGGCGCCAGTCCCAGGCGCGCGAGCTGTCCGCGGAAATTCGCGGCGGTGGTAAACACCTCGGCCTGAATTCCGAGCGAGCGGGCGACTTGCACGAAGCTGGGCACATCGTCGAAGAAGACACAGGCCTCGGGCGGCGGGCTGCCCACGCTACGAAGGGCCGCGCGGAAGATCTCGGGATCCGGTTTGGCCAAGCCCAGCTCGTAGGACAGCACGAGAGCACTGAAACGCTCGAGCAGGGGAAGCTGCGGCCGCAGGAAATGCCACTGCATCTCGTTGGTGTTGGAGATCAGTGCAACCCGCGTGCGACTGAGGAGAGTCTCGACCATTGGAAGGACCTCCTGGTGGATGCGGAAATAGCAGGTCCAGACCTGGAAGAAAGTCTCCGCATCCATCACCGTGGTTGCACCGGAAGCCTGGCTGATCGCGCGTCGAAGCCGCTCGCCCGCCAGGGCCCCGCGGTTCAGTGGATCCCAAAGCGCGAGCAGGCGTTCTCGGATCACATCGAGCGGAGCGCCGCCATACTGGGACAGGCGGCGAAAGAGCACGTCGTCGTCATGAAAGACCAGGACGTTGCCCAAATCCAGGAAGACGACTTCGATTCCTGGCATGTCGCTCAGGCGTCTTGCACGGGAAGGAACCGAACATCCACGATCTGATATTCGCGGCTCCCCTTGCCGGTGCGCAGAGTGACGGTGTCGCCCTTTTCGCGGCCGATGAGGGCGCGCGCCAAAGGGGCCGAGATGGTGAGGCGTCCCTCTTTGATGTCACCCTCGTGGTCACCCACGATGCTGTAGCTGGTTTCTTCGCCTGAATCCGTGTCGGCCAGACGGACAGTGGCGCCAAAGACCACGCGATCGCCGGACAGCGTGGCCGGATCGATGACTTCAGACTGGGCCAGGATGCTGTCGATTTCGCGCGAGCGGCCCTCGATGAAGGCCTGCCGTTCCTTGGCGGCGGAGAACTCGGCGTTTTCCGAGATGTCGCCGTGGGCGCGCGCGATCTCGATGTCCTGCACGTTCTTGGGACGTTCCACCTCGCGCAGGCGCTTGAGTTCCTCGCGCAGCTTCTTTACCCCACGTGGGGTCATGGGGATTCTGTCAGCCATGTTGGAACTCTTGCAGCGAGCGAACTGACATGTCGCCGGCCTGCAGGCGCTGGATGGCGACCGCCGCCGCGCGCGCCGCGGACATGGTGGTGAAGTAGGCCAGCCCGCGCATCAGCGCGGTCCGTCGCAGCGAGAAGGAATCGCGGATGGAATCCGCGCCCTCGGTGGTGTTCACCACCAGATGGACGTCGCCGTCCATCATGCGGTCCACGCAATGGGGACGGCCTTCGCGCACCTTGTTCACGCGCGTGCAGGGCAGGCCAGCCTGGCTCAGGCGGGTGTGCGTGCCGTTGGTCGCGAGAATGCGGAAGCCCAACTTGTCGAGGTGGCGAGCCAGGTCCACCGCACCGGCCTTGTCCGAGTCCTTGATGGAGAGCAGGGCGGTGACCGGTTTGTCGCCGCCGGGGACTGGCAGACGGGTACCGGCCGCGATCTGGCTCTTGGCAAAGGCCGCCTCGAAGCTGCTGTCGATGCCCATGACCTCGCCGGTGGAACGCATCTCAGGGCCGAGCAAGACGTCCACGCCGCCGAACTTGACGAAGGGGAACACGGCTTCCTTGACCGCCATGTGCTTGGGCGACACCTCGTGGATGCCCATCTCGCGCAGGGTGCGACCGGCCGCGATCTTGGCCGCGACCTTGGCCAGCGGCACCCCGATGACCTTGGACACAAAGGGCACCGTGCGCGAGGCGCGCGGGTTCACTTCAAGAATGAAGACGCCGCGACCATCGCGCGGCACCGCGAACTGCACGTTCATCAAGCCGCGCACGTCCAGCTCGCGCGCCAGAGCGCGCGCCTGATCTTTGATGATGGCCACGGTTTCGCGGGGCAAGGAGAAAGGCGGCAGGCAGCAGGCTGAATCGCCCGAGTGGATGCCGGCCTCTTCGATGTGCTCCATCACGCCGCCAATGACCACGTCCTGGCCGTCGGCCACCACGTCCACGTCGACCTCGATGGCGTCGCGCAGGAACTGGTCCACCAGGATGGGCGCGCTCTCGTCGCCTTTGCCGCCGCCCGAGGCCAGGCTTTCGCGCCGGGCTGCCTCCAGGGCCACGCCCACAAAGGTGTGCAACCCGGCAGCGTCGTGCACGATCTCCATGGCCCGGCCACCGAGAACATACGAGGGCCGCACCATGACCGGATAGCCGATCTTTTCGGCGATGGCGCGGGCTTCTTCCAGGCCGTGCGCCGTGCCCCAGGCGGGTGCGCGCAGGTCGAGCTTGCGCACCAACTCGCCGAAACGCTGGCGGTCTTCGGCGCGGTCAATGGCATCCGCGCTGGTGCCGAGCAGGCGAACGCCTGCCTTTTGCAAAGGCACGGCCAGGCGCAGGGGCGTCTGCCCGCCGAACTGCACAATCACGCCCTCGGGCTTCTCGGCGTCGACGATCTCCAGCACGTCCTCGCGAGTGAGCGGCTCGAAGTACAGCCGGTCAGCGGTGTCGTAGTCGGTGGACACGGTTTCCGGGTTGCAGTTGACCATGAGGGTCTCGAAACCCTCTTCGCGCAAAGCCATCACGGCATGCACGCAGCAGTAGTCGAATTCGATGCCCTGCCCGATGCGGTTGGGCCCGCCACCCAGGATCACGATCTTCTTCTTGCCCGTGGGCCGGACTTCCGACTCAGCGGATTTCTCGGTGTGATTCCCAGTTTCGTACGTCGAATACAGATAAGGAGTGTGCGCCTCGAATTCCGCGGCACAGGTGTCCACGCGTTTGAACACCGGCCGGATGCCGTGGCGCAGGCGCGCCTGGCGCACGTCCTCCTCGGCCACGCCGGCCAACTTCATCAGCCGGCGATCGGACATGCCGAGCTGCTTGCAGTGGAGCAAGCCAGCGGGATCGTCGAGTAGCGCGGCACCGGCCCGGCGGGCCGCCTCGTCCTCGTCGATGAGCTGCTTGACTTGGGTCAAGAACCAGGGGTCGATGGCGGTCAGCGTCTGCGCCTCGTCCACCGTCATGCCCAGGCGCAGGGCCTCGGCCAGTTGCCACAAGCGATCCGGTCCAGGCTGAGCAATCAAACTGCGCAGATCCTCGAGCGGCGGCACGCGTTCGAGGTCGAAGCCCCAGCGGCCAATTTCCAGCGAGCGCAGGGCCTTGCCCAACGACTCTTTGAAAGTGCGGCCGATGGCCATGACCTCGCCCACCGACTTCATCTGCGGTCCGAGAGTGGAGTCCGCGCCGGGGAACTTCTCAAAGGCGAAACGCGGCACCTTGGTCACCACGTAGTCGATGGTCGGCTCGAAGCAGGCCGGCGTCTCGCGCGTGATGTCGTTGGTGATCTCGTCCAGGGTGTAGCCGACCGCCAGCTTGGTGGCGATCTTGGCGATGGGGAAGCCGGTGGCCTTGGAGGCCAGCGCCGAGCTGCGCGACACACGCGGGTTCATCTCGATGACCACCATCTCGCCGTTTTTCGGATCGATGGCGAACTGGATGTTCGACCCGCCCGTGTCGACCCCGATCTCGCGAATCACGGCCAGGGCCGCATCGCGCATGAACTGGTATTCCTTGTCGGTCAGGGTCATGGCCGGCGCGATGGTGACGGAGTCGCCGGTGTGCACGCCCATGGGGTCGAAGTTCTCGATCGAGCAGACGATGACCGCGTTGTCTTTCCCGTCGCGCATCACCTCCAGCTCGTATTCCTTCCAGCCCAGCACCGACTGCTCGACCAGCACCTCGTGGCGCGGGCTCTGCTGCAGACCCCACAGGATCTTGCTGTCGAATTCTTCGCCGTTCCAGGCGATGGCCGCGCCCGAGCCGCCTAGGGTGAAGGACGGTCGCAGGATGGCGGGATAGCCTTGACCGGTGCGCTCAGCCAGCTGGTCCCGGATCTCGCGCGCCTCGGCCAGCGAATGCGCATAGCCCGAGAACGGCACGCGCAGGCCGATGTTGGCCATGGCTTGTTTGAAAAGGTCGCGGTCCTCGGCCTTCTCGATGGCGGCGATCTGCGCGCCGATGAGCTTGACCCCGAAGCGATCGAGCACGCCCGCACGGCCCAGCTCGACGGTGAGGTTGAGCGCGGTCTGGCCACCCAAGGTGGGCAGAAGCGCGTCGGGCCGCTCGCGCTCGATGATCTTGGTCACGAAGTCGACGGTGAGCGGCTCGACGTAGGTGCGGTCGGCCATCTCCGGGTCGGTCATGATGGTGGCCGGGTTGGAATTGACTAGCACCACCCGGAAGCCCTCTTCGCGCAGGGCTTTGACCCCTTGCGTGCCTGAATAGTCGAACTCGCAGGCCTGGCCGATCACGATGGGGCCGGACCCGATGATGAGGACGGACTTGATATCTGTTCTTCGAGGCATTACTCGGACCGCTTCCGGTCAAGGATGTGGCCCTCGCGGTCGAGTTGGAAACCCTCGGGCAACTTCTTTTCCACGCCGCCCCGGTGACCGTGCACCAGCCAGCCGAGTTCGGCGAACCCCTCGGCGATGCGGATGCGCAGCCGCAAGCTCTCCTCGGTGTCGGACACGAAGACCTGCAGGAGCGCCTCGCGCGCCACTTCTTCGTTCTTTAGGCGCAACAGGCTCTCCATCGCGGCAAAGCGCACGCCCTCGTCCATGTCAGCCAGATAGGGCGCCACCAGCGACGGCGCGCGCGGGTCTTTCTGCTGGCTGAGATGGCGCAGCAGCTGAATCTTCTTGGTCGGGTCGCGCTCGTAGCCCGGCTCGTGCTCGGCCAGGACCTGCTCGACCAGGGCGAATTCCTCTTCCTTGCTGGCCACTTTGGGCAGAAGGCGCAGCGGCCACGACACGGAATCCGCGGAGCGCAGGTAGCGCGTGACGGCCGGCAACGCCGCGCGGCCTTTGGCCGCGATGGTGTCGAAGACCCACTCCTTCTCCTGTTCATCTTCGATGGACTTGTCGTACACCATGCCGAAGCGGCAGAGCAGGCCGTAAAGGGCGGCGTCGGAGCCTTCATTGGCCAGCCCTTCCATAGCCTTGTAGCGCTCGGGCGACTGCAAGTACTTATGCGTTGCACGCCGGATGAGGTTCGCCAGCGCGCGTTCTTCGCGCTTCTCCTTCGAGAAGAGATCGAGCAGGCCCATGGGTCGGCGGAATCTATACCACAGTGATCGCGGGTGCTAGCGGGGTGAATGTCCTGGGAGTTGGTGTATACACAGGCGGTCACTTGGGCTTCACAGAGCTAAAAACACGTCTTCGGCGCTGGCTGGTCGACGGCCTTCTCATGACCAACGCCGACGCTAAGGTCTTTGGGGCGTGTTTCTTGATTTTGCTGCCGCTCTACTGGGCGCCGCTGTTCGTTACCACGATCTTGCCTGGGCTGGACCTGCCCTTCCACTTGGCGGTGGCCGACATGCTGGGCAAGCGCGGCTCGGCGGCCTCTCCCTACGCGGCGTTCTACGAGGGCAGCCTCCGCTTGGCGCCCTACGCGGCCCACTACTTCATGTTGGTGGCGCTGGGCAAGGTGATGAACCTGCTTCTGGCGCACAAGCTGATCGTGGCGCTCTATATCGCGGCGATGCCGCTCTCCACGGCGTCCCTGTTAGTGGCCTGCGGTCGCAGTCGTGTTCCGGCGCTGCTGGCCTTCCCCTTGGCGTACAACCTGACGCTGCACTACGGTTTCATCAGCTTCGCCCTGTCGCTGCCGGTGCTGATGCTACTGCTGGCGCAGGTGGTGAAGCACCTCCACAGTGAGCCGGGCCAGGTGAGACGGAGCTGGCTGTGGACCGCGGCGCTGGCGGTGTTCCTCTTCCTGTGTCACCTGCAGAACTTCCTCTATGGCGTGGGCGCGGTCCTGGCGTTCACGCTGTTGGCTTCTCTGCCGTGGCGTCGACGTTTGCTGGGTGCGAGCACGCTCTTGCCGGCCCTCGCCGCGCTGTTGTACTGGCGGCTGGTCGTTTCCGTGGCCAACGCTGCGGCCAATCCCTCCTTCGAGTATGCCTGGGACCTGATCAAGCGCCATCGCTTGAAGGATCTCGGCAAGAGGACCTTTCTGCACGACTTCGGCTTGCGTCTTCTGGCCCTTCCCGGGCACACCATGCGCTCCTTCTCCGACCAGGTGGATATTGCCGCCTGTCGCGCCCTGCTTGTGCTGATCGCCGTCTACTTGATCGCTGGGCTGGTGGCCTGGCGACTGTTACCGGCGCCGTCCCTGGCGCGCCCCCGCCTGCGCATGTGGCCAGCAATCCTGGTCGCCTTCGTGGCCGCGCTGGCCGCCTATCTTATCCTGCCGCACCACCTGGCCCAGCTGGAACTGATGACGTTCTTTCCGCGCTTTGCCGTGTTGGTCGTGCTCATGGCTATCGCGTTGATTCCAGCGGGGCTGGGGCGTGTGCGCGGCTGGCTTCGCTTGCTGGTTCCCGTGCCGGCCGTGATCCTGTGCGCCATCTATGGATACCAACTCATCGTGCACTACCGTCTCTACGGAAAAGAGACCGCAGATTTCGTCGAGGTCATGCGCAAGACTCCGCCGGGTGGCAAGGCCATGGGCGTGGTGTTCAGCCGCGGCTCGAAGGTCATGCGAATCGAGTCGGCTTTCCTTGGCCTGCCTGACTTCTACGTAGCCATGCGATCGGCGCCCGGGAGCATGGCGCCCCTGTCTTACTGCGGGATGCGCCACATGCCCTGCACGCGTAAGCCCGCCGGCGCGGACTTGCCCAATCCGTGGAAACCCCAGGACATCCAACCCAGCAAGTCCGTGCCGATTTTTGACTACTTTTTCGTGCACAGCCCACCGCCCAATGCCACTCCGTTTGGGCCGTATCAGGACAGCATGGAAGTCCTGGCCCAGAGCGGAACCTGGATCGTGTACCGCAAGAAGCCGGGCACCGTCATTCCCGCTCCGCCGTGATGTCCGGCCCTGTTCACAGGGCCATGACGACGAACGCCAGGACCGCGAGAGACACGCCGGCATAGGCGCGTACGCCCAGGACCTCGCCGAGAAGAAGCACACCCAGTACGTTCACCAGTGCGATGGAGGTGGCGCCGAAGAGGGCCATCGACTTGCCAATGGGGACGTTGGCCAGGATGTAGAGCTGGCCGAACATGGCCACCGTGCGCAGGGTGAAATAGATCACAAACCACCAGGTGAGAAAGGTGGCGAGGGTGAAGCCGCCCCTGCGCATGTTGGCACGCGCAAGCAGGTCGCCCGCGGTGAAGAGGGCTTGCGAGCCGATGATGAGGGCGACGGGAGACTTGAGCCAGGGCATGGTGGATGGGGCTACTCAGGCGTGTAGCACACGCATGCCACATCCGCGTCCGTGCACGCAAGCCCGCTGCCATTCAAACAACTGTCCCAGCAGCAGGGAATGGAAACCGAACACGCCTGGCCGTAGTAGCCACATAGGGGTGGGACGTCCGACGGGACGCCCGCGTCGGGCGCAGCCTGGGGCACAGGACTCTGGCAAGTGCCGCCAACCGATCCGGGCGTCGGCTGGCACACCATGCCGGTGCAGCAGTCGCCGTTCGTCGAACACGTCCCACCTAATGGGACGCACGCGCTGCCGCAGGTGAGACTGCCGGTCACGGGATCGGGCAGACAAGGCTCTTGGTTGCAGCATTCGCCCGAGAACGAGCAGTGCCCTCCGACCGGGACGCAAGCGGCCAGGGAATTGCACCGGGGGATGCCGGTGACGTCCGGCTGACAACATTCTTTGCTCGCGATGCAGTCGCAGCAGTCGTTGCGAACGTTGGTCAAACCGCCGGCGCAGACCAGGGTTTGCTTGTAGTGGCAGACGTTGCCCTCGGGGTTGCACGCATTCTTGCAGGTGCTGGCACCGTTGGGACAGTTGCTGGCCTTTGGAGTTCCGCAGGTGCCGATGCGCGCGCCAAAGGTGGGATCAGGTTCACACTTGATGAGTCCTGCTCCCGGCAGTCCGGAAGTGGCGTCGCCGCCGCAGCAATCCGAATCCTTGCGGCACAGATCGCCCTGCACATGGCAGCCTGAGGCGGGTTGGCAGATGCGGGAATCGCTGGATCCATAGGGCCCGCAGAAGTGGCTGCAACATACGCCGCAGCCGCTGCACAGCGTGCCGTCGATGCTGCAGCTCGTGCTCACGCTCGCACAGGTCCCGGCCAAGGCGCCTGATGCGATGGAGCACACGCCGGTGCAGCACTCGCCATCGTTGCGACAGAGGTCGCCGGTCTGAGCACAGTAGGAAACCTGGCCTGGCGACGCACACTGCTGATTGGCGCTGCAGGTTTGATTGCAACACTCCGCGCCGGTGGTGCACGCGTTTCCTGCTGTCTTGCAGGTCGGATTGAGGGCTGCACAGATGCCATTGGAACCGCAGATGGTGCTGCAACACTGGCCGCCCGAAGTGCAGGTCACACCATCTGACAAACAAGCCAGCGCACCGCAAACACCGGAAATGCAGCCCAGGCCGCAACAATCAGCGGCGCTCAGACACGAAGCCCCGGTCTGGCCACACGACAGCCCCGTGTCGGGATACGCTGGGGCTGAATCCTGCGCGGCATCGGCTGCAAGGCTGGGAGCATCCACTGAGGAGCCGGGAGCGTCCGCTGCCGCGAAGGGCGCGTCCCGTGGTGGACTTCCCGCATCAGGTTGATTCGCAGCTTGCCCATCCAGCGTGAGCCCGGAATCGCCCCGGTCGCCGCCAGACTTGCTCGATCCAGACGAGCTGTCGCAGCCCAAGGCAAGCAGGGTCACAAGCACAACGCTGTTCCGAAGCATGTTGGTCTTCACGTGTCCTCCTGGCCCAGGTGGAGCCTGCAAATTGTAAGCCGACTGGCATCCACACACCAGAAAAGGAGCTCGCCGGTAGGACTCCGCGCCCTTGACATAAACCCCAGAGCGGCTGTCATTGAGCTATGCGCGCCTGGCTACTCGACGACTTGACTGGTATTGGCAGCTTGCGTCTGGCGGAAATGCCCGATCCCATTCCGCAGCAAGGCGAGGTGATCTTGCGGATTCGCTACGCGAGTCTGAACCCCGCCGATCGCTACCTGGCCGAGCGACTGTATCCGGCCAAGCCAAGCCTGCCGCATGTGCTCGGCCGCGACGGCGTGGGAACCGTCGAGAAAATGGATCCTGGCGTGACGGGGCTTCGGCGAGGCGACCGGCGGGCGGTTCTGCGCGGCGAGGTGGGAGTGAACCGTCCCGGCACGTTTGCGGAACGAGTGGCAGTTCCCGTCGATAATCTCATCGAGATTCCCGCGGGCTGGAGCGACCCCGAGACTGCCGGCGGGGTGCTGGTCGGCCTGACTGCGTACCAGGCGCTGACCATGTGGGGCGCCCTGCCGCCGGATTCGCTGGTGCTGGTCACCGGCGCGTCGGGGGGCGTGGGTGTGGCCACCGTGCAACTCGCACGGGCCATGGGGCACAAAGTGATTGCCCTGTCACGCAGTCCGGACAAGAGCCGCCGCTTGCTGGAGCTTGGTGCGGCGATGACCTTCGATCCCGGGAATCCCGACTGGCCGCGATTGGCCAAGACCGCCATCGCTCCCCGCCGGGTCGATCTCGCCGTCGACAACATCGGCGGCAAGCTGCTCCCCCAGGTCATCGATCTGCTCGGCGATCTTGGCAAGGTCAGCGTGGTGGGACGCCTGGCCGGTCCGGTGCCGGAATTCAACACCGCGACCCTTTTCTTTCGCCGCATTCGCATGGGCGGCGTGGCAGTGGGAGCTTGGACCAGCGCCGAGAGCCGCGCGGCGTGGGCAGAAGTCGTGAGACTGATGGCGAGCACCAACGCCCGACCGCTGGTGGATTCCGTCTTTTCCTTTGAAGATCTGCCCAAGGCGTTCGAACGCCTGGCCCAGGGCCCGATGGGGAAAGTGATTCTCGACGTCGGGACGTGACCGCTACGAATTTTCGAGGGGCTGCTAAGATGAGGCACACTTGACGGACCCATCCATGCCTCGCCCCCCTGACCAGGCCACGCTCGAACGACTGAAGCAGATTGCCGGTCCGGCCGGCTGGTCCGACGATCCCGACACCTTGGCGCCGCACCTGATGGAGTGGCGCAGTCGCTTTCACGGCAAGACCCCGCTCTTGCTCAAGCCCGCCAATACCGTCGAGGTGGCGGCCATCGTGCGGGTGTGCGCCGAGGCCGAGGTGGGCCTCGTGCCGCAGGGGGGGAACACGGGCCTGGTGGGTGCGCAGATCCCGCACGCCAGCGGCCACGAGGTTCTGGTCAACCTGTCGCGCATGAACCGCGTGCGCTTCGTGGATCCCATCAACAATACTCTGACGGCCGAGGCGGGCTGCGTGCTGGAGGCGGTTCAGCAAGCCGCGGCTGAGCAGGACCGGCTCTTCCCGCTCAGCCTGGCCGCCCAAGGCAGTTGCCAGATCGGCGGCAATCTTTCAGCCAATGCCGGCGGCATCCATGTGCTCCGTTACGGGAATTCGCGCGACTTGGTGCTGGGGTTGGAGGTTGTCACCGCCCAGGGCGAGATCTGGAACGGCTTGCGCGGGCTGCGCAAGGACAATAGCGGCTACGATCTCAAGCAGCTCTACATTGGCGCCGAGGGCACGCTGGGGATCATCACCGCCGCGGTGTTGAAGTTGTTCCCACGACATCGTCAGGTGGAAACCGCGTTTGTCGCCGTGCCCACCGCAAAGGCCGTGCTCGATCTTCTGACCTTGGCGCGCGAGGTGTCGGGCGACGGCGGGGTCCTGGCTTTCGAGATGATCTCGCGGTTTGCGCTCGAGTTGGTGGTGAAGAACGTGGCGGGCGCGACTGATCCGCTGGCGACGCCGTCGCCGTGGTATGTGCTGGCGGACCTCACGGTTCCACGCGCCACCGCCGAGGCCTTCATGACTCAGGCGTTGCAGAACGGCCTGGTCACCGACGGAGCGCTGGCTGGCAGTGCGGCCCAGGCAGCGGCGCTGTGGAAGCTGCGCGAATCCATCTCCGAGGCGCAGAAGCGGGAAGGCGGCAGCATCAAGAACGACGTGTCGGTGCCCCTGTCGCAGATCCCGAGCTTCATCGAGGAGGCGCTGGCCACAGTGGCCAAGCTGGTTCCCGGCATTCGGCCCGTGCCCTTCGGCCACGTGGGCGACGGCAACCTGCACTTCAACTTCAGCCAACCCGTGGGCGTGGAGCAGGAGGCGTACCTCGCCCGCTGGGAGGAAGTGACTCACGTGGTGCACGCCATCGTGGTGGGCCACGGCGGATCGATCAGCGCGGAACACGGCATCGGCGTGGCCAAGCGCGAAGAGGCGCGGCGCTACAAGAGCGCGGTCGAGATCGACCTGATGCGCCGGATCAAGCAGGCGCTGGACCCCAAGGGCATCATGAATCCTGGCAAGGGAATCGTGTGAGCGACTGTTGCTAGCCAGGATCCGTCCGGCGGTGGACAAAGTTTCATGGTTTCCGTCGGCCTGGAATGACAGAGAGTCCTCGCCTTCGTTGACAAACTACGGGTGCCGGACACTCTTACATGCGGGTCAGGGGTGCATACAGCCTGGATGGGAGTCGAGCGGCGTCTGAAACGGCACGAACCGAAGCAGGAGAAGCAAGAGCTATGACGAGAGCAAGACTGGTACTTTGCCTGGCATTGATCGGCGCAATGGGCGCTTGTGGTAGTGGCCGCAGCGGGCTTCGCGTGTTTTCCCGCGACGGAGGTGGCGCGGGGGACGGCAGCGCGGATGGGCGCTTCGAAGCTGGCCTCGGCTCGGATACCAGGCTCGAAGGCGGGATGAGGGATACCGCGGGCGAGGTTGGGATTTCCGACGCCGGGATCGAAGTCGGAATCTCGGACGTCAGGGTTGCCGATGCGGCTCCTGAGGTTCGCGCTGAGGCTGGCGGGCTCGATGTTGGCCGAGATGTGGCGTCGGCCGAGGGGAGCCGCGCCGAGGCCGGCGGGCCCGATGTCCCCAGAGATGGCGCCATTGATGCTCCGGTGACTGACGGCCGGCCCGACGTAGCGACGCCAACCGATGCAGCCCGTGACAGCACCACCGACGCTGTTGTTGGGACCTTGTCGAGCATCGAGATATCGAGTACCAGCAGTCCAATTGTCGTCAACGTGGGAACACCAGTTCCGTTCACGGTTACGGCGATCTACTCGGACAGCACCCGGCAGGTTGTAACCAGCTCTGCCTCGGTGACCTCCAGCAACACTGCAATTCTTACCATTTCGGGAGGCAGCCTGGTCGGCGCGGGGACGGCGACCGCAACCGCGACCATCACCGCGACCTACCAGGGCCAGACCGCAACCGCTCCCGTCACAGTAGTTGGCAACAACCCGCTGAAGTCGATCAGCATCGACCAAGTGCCGACCTCACCGCTGGCTGTTGGCGAGACGGTGAGCCTGGTGGCCACCGGCGTGTTTGCTGACGCCTCGAAACAGGATGTGACGGCTCAGGCCATCTGGGTTTCGTCGGCTGCGACGGTCGCGACCGTGGGCAACACCGGCACCACAAAGGGCCAGGTCACTGGCGTGGCCGCGGGCTCGTTCACCGTGACAGCCACCGTAGGCACCATCGTCGGCACATCTGCGCAGATGACCGTGAACGCAACCAAGAAGCTCGTGAGCATCCAGATCACGCCCTCGCAACCCACCGTCCAGGTGCGCCGAACGCAAGCCTTTGTGGCCACCGGGACCTACGACGACAACAGTCACAGTGATGTGACCCAGCAGGCGACCTGGTCGTCCAGCGCTGCCAGCATCCTCGCCGTGGTCGCCACGGGAGCCAACGCTGGCCAGGCGAGTGCTGTGGCCGCGGGGCAAGCCACGCTCACCGCCACGCTGGGTGCAATCAGCGGCACGGACCAGGTTACCGTCACGGCAGCCGTGCTGAGGACCATCGCGGTAACCTGCCCAGACGTGATTATCGTGACCAGCCCCCAGTCATGTTCCGCACTGGGAACCTATAACGACAACACGACAGCCGACCTGACCGCCCAGGTGACCTGGTCTTCCACCAACACCGCCGTTCTGACGGTTTCCAACGCGGCCACCAATCCTGGCCTGGCCACGGGCATCGCTGCCGGCACGGCTACGGTTCGGGCCGCGCTCTCTGGCGTGACCGGGCAAGCCAACGTGACGGTATCTGCGGCACCACTCATCAGCATCACGGTGACCCCCGATACGCTCAACAACGTGATCGTCGGACTGACGAGCCCGCTTGCGGCCACTGGGCTATACGGGGTCGCTGGGAATCCCGCCACCCAGTTCTCGATTGACGTGACAACATTGGCGAGCTGGTCGGTTCTCGACAATACGGTCGCGACAGTGGGCAACTCCTCGACCACGGCGGGCCAAGTCACCGGCGTCAAGGCGGGCAGCACCACAGTGACGGCGACCCTCTCTGGCAAGACCGGGCAGGCGACAGTGAACGTGGTCGCTACCCAGCTGGTCTCTATTGCCGTGTCACCACCCACCGCCAGCGTTCGGGCGGGCCAGACCTACCCGTTCCAGGCCACAGGCACATTCGACAACACCACCACCAGGAACATCACGGCCGACGTTACCTGGAAATCCAGCGCCGTGACCATCGCCACGATTTCGAACGCGGCCGGGAGCAATGGCGTTGCGACCGGCGTGGCCGCTTCAAGCACAGTCGTCACCATCACGGCGACCCTGCAGGGACAGCAAGGAACTGCACTCCTGACCGTGACCGAGCCGCGCTTGGTGTCGATCCAGATCGCCCCGTCGGCGGCACAGACCATCAACGTGGGCGACACGCAGCCGTACACCGTAACCGGGGTCTACGAAAATGGAACCGAGACCACCGCCCTTGCCGGCGTCGTTTGGCAATCGTCCGATAGCGCGGTCGCCACTGTCGCGGCCAACCCGGGCGGGCGCGGTGGGGCGGTTGCCGGGGCTACCGCCACGGGCGTGGCTGCGGGAACGACCAACATCATCGCGACCTATACCCCCGCCGGCGGCAGCGCACTAACCGACTCGGTTTCGCTAGGCGTGATTCGACAACCGCTACCCATCGGGATCCGGCTGAACAATCCGAACGCCTCGATTCAGGTCGGTGACACCGAGACCTATACGGCCTACTTGGACTACGACGACGGAACCAGTGAGGTACTCACGACCGGGGTTACGTTGACCACGTCGAACGGAGTGGTGGCCTCTGTAGTCACGATCGGCGGCCGCGGTGGGTTCGGCGGCCTCTTGCAGGTCGTGGGCCAGGCCGCCGGCACCGTGACCGTCACAGCCAGCTACACGACCAACGGTCAGACCTACACCTATCCGACGCAACTCACCGTCACAGCGGTCCCCACCGCTACGCAGATCGGCCTCCGCATCACGCCATCTGCACCCTCGGTGAAAGTGAATGGGACGCAGCAGTTCCACGCCTACGCCACCTATGACAACGGCACCGAGACAGAGGTGACCAACGACACCGGCTGCTCATGGACAACGTCGGACGGGACGCTGGCCACCATTACCGTTGCCGGGAACGTCGGCGGCCGCGGAGCCATTTTCGGAGGTGGCACCGGAGGCCTTGCCACTGGCCTGGCGCCTACTCCTACCAACCCAGCCACCCCGGTGACCATCAATGCCACCTACGGCGGCTTCAGCGTCACAGCCCAACTGACCGTGACCGCGCCTGTGCTCCAGAGCCTGTTGGTGACCGCAGCAGCGAACAGTCTTCACGTTGGGCAGAGCCAAACCTACGTGGCCACGGCCTACTATGACGACGGGACGAGCGCCACCGTGACAAGCTCTGCCACTTGGACCACGTCTGACGCAAACATCGCGGTGGTGAGCACCTCAGGCGGAGCTGGCCGAGGCGGCCCTGGGGCAGTTGTGGGCGGCAGTACGGTAACCGCGCTCGCGGTTGGCAGCGTGAGCATCAACGCCAGCTACACGGAGAATGGGGTCACGAAAGCCGGATCAGCCCCGCTGACCGTCAACACCGTGAGCATAACCGAATTCCACATCACCCCGACCCTCCCGACCATCCATATGGCGATCAGCGCCACCCAGCAGTTCCAGGCCACGGTTATCTACTCCGACAACACCGCCGCGACCGTAACGGCCTCGACCGACTGGACGTCATTGACCGGCGCGGTGGCGGTCATATCCGACTCAGGTGCCACCACCGGCCGCGCCACGGGGCTGACCGCGGGCACGACGACCATCACCGGCACGTTCCAAGGGAGCACGGATTCCACCACCCTAACGGTGTCCACGGCGACGCCGACCGGGCTCGCCGTGACGCCCACCAATCCCACCATGCATCTCGGCATCAACCAGCCCTTCGTGGCCGTGGTCACCCTCGGTGATAACTACACCCAGACTGTGACCACAAGCGCAATCTGGACGTCTTCGGACAACACCGTGGTCTCTGTCGGGGCCACCACTGGGGTGGCCACGCCGGTCAAGGGTGGTGGCCCGGTGACTATCACCGCGACCTACCAGGGTCCTTCAGGGATCCCGGTTTCAGGGACCTCGAAGGTCACGGTCAGCAGCGCGGCCCTCAGCTCGATCGACATCGCGCCCAATCCACTTAGCGTCGTGGTTGGCGGACACCAGCAGCTCACCGCCACTGGCACTTGGGCCGATACCCCGCCGACGACTGCCGACATCACGAACAACGTGACCTGGCTGGTATCCAACGCCGACGGCGGCGCCACCGCCAGCGCCACGGTGTCGAATGCCACTGGTTCGCGTGGGTACCTGACCGGCGTCAGCGCCGGTTCGGTCACGGTTTCGGCGGTATTCCAGAATGTGACCGGCACCCTGCCGGGCACAGTCACCGCCTCGCACTAGCGCATCGATTTACATAGCTTTGCCTTCCGGCCCTACGCCCGAAGAACGCAGACACTACGGAGACAACCATGAAGACCAATAGCCGCTTGCTTCTGTCTGTCGTGGGACTGGTGTTGCTGCATGCTTGCGCGCGCACGGAAATGGATGGCTTGGCGCCGGCAGAGAACCCTGACTCGGGAAAAGCGAGCACGGGTGGCACGACGAGCGGCGCGGCTGCCACTGGCGGCCAGGGAGGATCCGACACTGGTGCGACGGGCGCAGGGTTGGGGGAAACCGGCACCGGAGATCAATCTGGACAAGCCGGCAGTCAAGGTGGGCAAGCCATCAGTTCCGGCAGTGTCACGGACACGGGAGGGACCGGCGGGACGTCACCGCTCACCGCCTCGCCGTCCGACACCGGTACTTCGACAGACACGGGCAGCGGGACAGACACCGGTACACCGACGGACACGGGGAGCGGGACGGGAACTGGCACACCGACTGACTCCGGCAGCGGGACGGCCACTGGCACGCGAACCGCTATCGGCACCTTGTCACTCACGGGTCGCGTGACGGGAACCGGTCTCGGGACATACTCGGGCCGTGGGACAGGGACCGGGGTCGGTACGTTCAGTGGAAGCGGGTTGGAGACTGGCCTCGGGACATACACCGGTCGCAGGACGGGGACCGGGGTTGGTACCTTCAGTGGAATCGGGACGCAGACCGGGGTTGGTACCTTCAGTGGAATCGGGACGCAGACCGGGGTCGGTACGTTCAGCGGAATCGGGACGCGGACCGGGGTCGGTACGTTCAGTGGAATCGGGACGTTCACCGGCCGAGGGACTGCCACTGGCCGCGGAAGGAACACGAGTTTTGGCACTGACACTGCCACCGACAGCGCCAGTTGATCGTGTCAGGCGGGCCGCAAGCCTGCCCCGCGTCCTCGCTTCTCCCGTTTGTGCTCTCAGCCGCCCGCGGCCGCGTGGATGAACTCCACTTCACGCGGCTTGCGCGGCTGCCCGGATCGCCTGGATCGCGGCGGCCACGCCTTGTTTGGCCCCGTAGACAGCAGCGCCGGCGACCAGAACATGGGAGCCGGCCTTGACCACGGCCCCTGCCGTGGTCGGGCCGATGCCGCCGTCTGCCTCAAGGTCACAGCGCAGGCCGCGCGCATCTAGCATCTGTCGCAAGCGCGCGATCTTGGGCAGGGTGGATTCGATGAACTTCTGGCCGCCGAAGCCCGGGTTCACCGTCATGATCAGAACCTCGTCCACGTCGCCGAGAATTTCCTCAATTGTCACCAGCGGCGTGGCGGGGTTGAGCACCACGCAGGCTTTCTTGCCTAGCTCGTGGATTTGCTGAATCGTCCGGTGCAGGTGCGGGCAGGTTTCCTGGTGCACTTGGATGATGTCGGCGCCCGCCTTGGCAAAGTCGGGGATGTATCTTTCGGGCTCGACGATCATCAAATGAGCCTCGACCATGGCTTTGGTCGACCTTCGAACAGCCTCCACCATGATCGGCCCGAAAGTCAGGTTGGGAACGAAGCGTCCATCCATGACGTCGACGTGGATACGTTCGGCTCCCGCCGCCTCCGCTTCTTTCACTTGTTCGGCCAGGCGTGTGAGATCAGCAGACAGGATCGATGGCGCAATCTCAAGAACAGGCATGCAATACACTCCGGGGGCGTTGGCGAGTACGAAGGATGGCTTGACGCCAGAGTCCGTTCAACTGTTAATCACACCTCGCAGGCGCCGCATCGGCTGCTAGCCTGGACTGCCCGGAGCCCAACTCATGAACCACATCGTTTCCGTCAACAACGTCAGCAAGAACTACAATCTGGGCCAAGTGGTGGTCCCGGCTTTGCGCGGGGTCACCCTGGACGTGGCCGAGGGCGAGTTTCTCGCCATCGCGGGACCGTCGGGTAGTGGCAAGACCACCTTGCTCAACCTGGTGGGCTGCGTGGATACCCCCAGCGCCGGCACGGTCACCGTCGATGGCAAGCAGACCGGGTTGCTCTCCGAGCGCAACCTGACCCGACTGCGCCTGAACACCATCGGCTTCATCTTCCAAAGCTTCAATCTGGTCTCCGTGCTCAGCGTCCTGCAGAACGTAGAATTGCCGCTGCTTTTGCAACGGACGCTGAACGCGCGCGAGCGGCGAGAGCGTGTGCTCGCCCTGCTCGACCGCGTGGGCATCCGCGAATACAGCAAGCACCGGCCCAGCGAGCTGTCCGGCGGGCAGCGCCAGCGCGTGGCCATCGCGCGAGCCCTGGTCACGCGGCCCAAGTTGGTGCTGGCCGACGAGCCGACCGCCAATCTGGATTCGGTCACCGGCACCAACATCCTCAATCTAATGAAGGAGCTGAACCAGAGCGAGAAGACGACCTTCATCTTTTCCACTCACGACGCGCGCGTGTGGGCCTACGCCAGCGCGGTGGTGCGCCTGGCTGACGGGCAGATTCAAGATCGCGTGTCGGCCGAGGAGGCGGTGCGCGCGGGCGGACTGCCCGCGGGAAGGCCGGCCTGATGCGCGGGTACCTCGACACGCTCAAGGTGATCGCTCAGATCGCCTTGCGCAATCTCTTCGCCAGTCGGCTCAAGACCCTGATCGTCGGCGGCATCATTCTGTTCGGATCGTTGCTGGTGGTGGTGGGCACAGCCTTGGTGGACAGCGTGGATGCCTCCATGAGCCGCAGCGTGATCGGCTCGGTGGCCGGCCACATCCAGGTCTACTCGGCCAAGTCCAAGGACGAGCTGACCGTGATGGGCGGCATGGCGATGGAGTCACCCGATCTGACGCCCATCGATGACTTTGCGGCCTTGCGCCGGACGCTGCTCGCAGTCCCCAACGTCAAGGCGGTGGTCCCCATGGGTCTTTCAGCGGCCACCGTGATCGCGGGCAATACCGTCGACGTGGTGCTGGAACGGCTGCGCGCGCTGGCCCGACGCAAACTCGCGGGCGAGGACGTGCAGGCTGCCTACGAGTCCGAAAAGGATCACGTGCGCCAGATCATAACGGTGCTCTCCGGCGAGGTGGACAACATACGCAAGATCCAAAGTGAGAAAGCCATTGCCCAGGATGACCTGGATGCAGTGGCCAAGGCGGTCTCGCCTGAGTTGTGGGCCGGGTTCGACCGCGATCCCTATCCGGCGCTCGAGTTCTTGGAGAATCGCATCGCACCCTTGGCCAGCGACGCGGACATGCTGTTCCTACGCTACCTGGGCACCGACACCGACGCTTTCGCCAAGTCCTTTGACCGCATGAAGATCGTCGACGGCCAGGCCATCCCGCGGGGCGAGCGCGGCTTCCTGTTTTCCAAATGGGTCTACGAGCAGCAGGTCAAGCTGAAGACCGCCCTGCGACTGGACAAGATCAGCGACGGCATCAACAAGCGCAGCCAGACCATCGCCCGCAGCGAGGAGCTGCAGCGCTGGATCAAGCAGAACACCACCGAGGTCAAGGAGATCATGTTGCAGCTCGACGGGCAGAAGACGGCCAGCTTTCGCCGCCTCCTGCAGGGCGAGCTGGGCAGCCAGCAAAGTGACGTGGCCAAGCTGCTGGCCGAATTCTTCCGGGTCGACGATGCCAACTTCGCGCGGCGCTACCGCTTCTTCTACGACCAGTTGGCGCCCATGCTGGAACTGTACCGCGTGCGCATCGGTGACATGCTGACTATCAAGTCCTTCACCAAGAGCGGCTATGTCCAGTCGGTGAAACTACACGTGTACGGCACGTTTGCCTTCCAGGGCTTGGAGGATTCGCACATCGCGGGCGAGCTCAACCTGATGGACATGGTTTCCTTCCGGGAACTGTACGGTTTCCTCACGCCGGAGCGCGCGCGGGAGGTTCGGGAGATCAAGACCATGGCGGGCATGAAAGAGGTTGCGCGGGATCAAGCCGAGGCCGAGCTTTTCGGCAAGCCGGATCTCGGCGGGGCGGCCTCTGGGGGCAGCGCGCGTCCCGTCGACGAGGCGGAGGCCGCCTTGCGCAGCCTAGCGGGCAGGCAGCAGCGCGCGGCTCGCGCCAGTCAGTCCTACGATCCAGCGCAACTCGAACAAGGCGATGTGCTCAACGCGGCCGTCATCGTCAAGGATCCGCGCAGAATCTCGCAGACCATCAAGGACATCGAGGCGGCCGGTGCCAAGGCCGGGATTCCCTTGCGCGCCATCACCTGGCAGAAGGCATCGGGTCTAGTGGGACAGTTCGTCACCATGATCCGCGCCGTGCTCTACATCTCGGTTCTCATCATTTTCGCCGTGGCGCTGGTCATCATCAACAATGCCCTGGTCATGGCCACCCTGGAACGCATGCCCGAGATCGGGACTTTGCGTGCAGTGGGTGCGCAGCGCCGCTTCTTGCTCGGCATGTTGCTGGTGGAGGCGCTGGCGGTGGGCGTGCTGTTCGGTAGCCTGGGCGCTCTGTTGGGGGCCGGCATCGTGGGCGTGATCCACGCGGTGGGCATACCGGCCGCCAATGAGATTCTCTACTTCCTGTTCTCGGGCCCGCGCCTCCATCCCAGCCTGAGCCCGGCCAACGTCATCATTTCCCTCGCCATCGTGCTTGTGGTGAGCGCGATCTCCAGCATTTACCCAGGCCTTTTGGCCATGCGGGTCAGCCCGCGCCAGGCCATGCAATCGGACGACTAATGAAGCGCTGTCTCAACCCACCGAGGCGACTACGGCCGACGATCCGGCCCGCTGGCGGCGTCGGGCCTGCGCTTCCGGTCCTCAAGTACATCAGTACATTCCGGTCCGGTTCTCGGCCCTCCTTGCCAGCAGACCGGCTTGTCGGCCGGATGCTAAGGCATATCACTGAGGTCTAGCCATGGGCTTTCTTCTCGATTTCCGCATCGCTTTTCGCAGCCTGTTCCAGCATGGCCGCCGCACCTTCTTCCTGGCCTCGGCCATCGCCGGTGTGACGGCCCTGCTCATCCTGCTCAATGCCCTGTCAACGGGAGTGAGCGAGACCATGATCCGAGCTGCCACCACGCTGAGTACCGGCCACGTCAACGTGGGTGGCTTTTTCAAAGTGACCAGCAGCGCCGGCGGCCCGGTTGTGACCGAGTATGAGAAGGTCATCGAGGCGGTCAGAAAGAGCGTACCCGAGATGGAAAGCCTGGTTCATCGCGGCCGCGGCTGGGCCAAGATTATCTCGGACTTGGGTTCGACCCAGGCGGGCATCACGGGCATCGACATCAAGAACGAACCCGCCTTTCGCAAGGTGATTGAACTGACCAGCGGACGCCTGGAAGACCTAGCCGAGCCCAACACCATGATGGTCTTTGAGTCGCAGGTGGAAAGGCTCAAGGTCAAGGTGGGCGATGCGGTCACCCTGTCGGCGCAGACCACGCGCGGCGCCGCCAACACCATCGACTGCCGCATCGTCGCCATCGCCAAGGACATGGGGCTGATGAGCAAGTTCGGGGTCTTCGTTCCGGTCGAAACCACGCGCGCGCTGTATCAGCTTCGCTCCGACACCACCGGCGCGATCCACATCTATCTCAAGCCACGGTTCGTTCCCGACGTGACCGCCATCGCGGCCCGCCTGCGCGGACAGCTTGAAAAGCTGGGCTGGGCCGTGATGGACGCGGATCCCAACCCGTTCTGGATGAAGTTCCAGACCGTGGCGCGTGAGGACTGGACCGGGCAGAAGCTGGACGTGACCACCTGGGAGGATGAGGTCTCCTTCATCACCTGGACCCTGACGGTTCTCAAAGGCCTGACCGCGGTGCTGCTCACCATCCTCATTGCGATCGTGATCACCGGCATCATGAACACCATGTGGATCGCCATCCGCGAGCGCACGCGCGAGATCGGCACTCTGCGCGCCATTGGCATGCAGCGGGGCGGGGTGTTGCGCATGTTCCTGTACGAGTCGTTGCTGCTCGGACTCATCGGCACAGGCACCGGCGCGCTGGCTGGGGTCGGCCTGGGAGCTGCCATCAATGCGGCCCGCATCCACGTGCCGCTCTCGGTGCAGCTTTTTCTCATGTCCGACCGGGTTCAGCTTGCCCTGCACGTCGGCGGGCTGGTGCGCGCTGCGCTCTTCATCACCCTGGTGACGACCCTGGCGGCGCTGTATCCGGCCTACCGGGCCGCGCGACTCAAGCCCGTGTCGGCCATGTCTCACTTCGGATAGCACTGGAGCAACACCCATGCCTACGTCCCGCTTTTTCGCCGTTCTTGGGCTGGTCCTCAGCCTGCTTGTTCCCCGCATCGCTGCGGCCTTGGGCAAGGCCGAGCTGGTCGAACTTCTCAAGGTGGTGGACGAGCGGCAGCGCAATCAGGGCGACTGGCGCAACCTTGTCTACATAGAGCAAAAGGAGAAGGACAAGGTCGACGTAGCCTACGAGGCCCTGGTCTTCCGGCGCAGCCAGGACCAGAAGTTCATCATCCTGTTCACCAAACCCAAAGCGTCCCAGGGCCAGGGCTATCTGCGCATCGACAAGAACCTGTGGTTCTTCGATCCGTCGGTAGGCAAGTGGGAACGCAAGACCGAGCGCGAGCGCATTGGTGGCACCAATTCGCGCCGTTCGGATTTCGATGAATCGCGCCTGGCCGAGGAGTACGAGCCCGAGGATTTGGGCCAAGAGAAACTGGGCGCCTACACCGCGCAGGTGATGAAGCTGACCGGCAAGCCCAACATCGATCTGGCGTTCCCGGTAATCAAGCTGTGGGTCGACAAAGAAACCAAGAACATACTCAAGCGCCAGGAATTCGCGCTTTCTGGGCGGCTGCTGCGCACGTCGTACTATCCGCGCTGGAAGAAGACCTACTCCGAATCGAAGAAGGTCGACGTGTGGTATCCGGAAGAGATGCGCTTCTACGACGAGGTGGAGAAAGCCAACTCGACCTTGATCCTGGTCAAGTCCGTGGACATGCGCCCCTTGGAACCCAATCTTTTCACCAAGGCCTGGCTGGAGAGCAAGTCGCGATGAATCGCAAGCGTCTGGGGCTGGCGATCCTGATCGTGGCAGGAGGTGCGACCGCGGCCCAGGCGCAGGACAGGCCTAGCGAAAATGACATGTTTGCGGCGCCGGCACCGGCCTCGGAACCGGCTCCGGTCCCGGCTCCGGCTCCGGCGCCGGCCACCCCCTCCGGGGGCTTTGGGACGGACAGCCCGCCCCACCAGCCCCCGCGGGCTTCGCCCGCGCCGGTCGCGGCCACGAAATCAGAGGGCGACTCGCGGGATCAATTGAATATGGGGGCGCCGGAGGCGGCGACGCGCTTCTCAGCCGACGTGGCACCGGAGGATCCGCTGAAGATCGGCGGCCAGATCTACCTGCGCGCGCAGAGTTCAGCCCAGCAAGGACAAAGCGCGGGCAATTGGACGCTGTCGTCTCCTTCTCTGCTCGACGCGTACATGGACGTGCGGCCCAACGATCGAGTGCGCGGTTTCGTGCTTGCGCGCACCATCTTCGACCCAACCTTGCCCGCAACGGCGAGCACGAGCCTGTCGACCGTAAACGGCAGCTCACAGGGCGGGGCTTCCACCGGTGGCGCGGCCAACCTGAGTTCGCTCTTCGGCGTCCAGGCGACGCGCACGCCGCGCGTCTTGCTCGATCAGATGTGGCTACGTTTCGACATCAAGCACACGGTGTTCGTCACCGCGGGCCGCCAGCATGTGCGCTGGGGCACGGCGCGCTTCTGGACCCCGACGGATTTCTTGCACATCCAACACCGCAATCCTCTCGACGTGTTCGACGCGCGCACCGGAACCACCATGATCAAGGTGCACGTGCCCTGGGAAGCGCAGGGCTGGAACTTCTACGCCTATGGACTAACCGAGGGAGTGGACGCCACGCCCACGGCGAGTTCCGTAGCAGGCGCCGCCCGCGCTGAGATGGTGTGGAGTTCGGCCGAGCTGGGCTTGGGCGGTGTTGCGCAGCGAGGGCACAAGCCCAAGCTGGCGGCCGATCTTTCAGCCGGGATCTGGGATCTCGATTTCTACGGCGAGGTGGCGCTGCGTTTTGGCCAGGACATCGATCGAGTGCGCTACGACAGCAGCGCGTATGCGAACCTCCCGGACGTTCCGTACAACAGCCTGGATTCAACGCCATGGCTGGTGCAGGCGCTCGAACACCGGGTGGATGCGCTCTATCCTCTGGCGCCAAGTTCAGGCGTCAAGCCGCAGGCCACCGGTGGCGTTTCGTACTCGATCAAGTACGCCGCCAATGACGTGTTCACCGTGAGCGCCGAGTATTTCTACAATGGTCTCGGCTACAACGACACAGCCGCGTACCCCGGTCTCGTCCTGCCCCACGCGCAAACCCTCCGCGAGCCGGCGACGTTCTTCTACTTGGGACGCCACTACGTCGGCGTTTTCGCTTCCGCGCCGGCGCCCTATTCCTGGGACAACACGACCTTCACCTTGTCGAACCTGGCCAATCTGTCCGACCGTTCCGGCATCACTCGTTTTGACTACTCGTTCATTCTGCTCACGCATCTGCGCTTCGAAGCCTTCGGCGCCGTGCACTGGGGTGAGAGGAACGGGGAATTCCGCTTCGGGATGAACCCCATCAACCTGGGTTCGTTCACCGATCCCTTCAGCGGCCTGAGCTCGACGCCGCAGCAATTGCCCGGCCGCAGCCCCGCGCTTTTCGATCTGGGTGTCGGCCTGCGGGCGAGCATCTAATCTCTACTTCGCCGGCTCTGCCTCGACAGCCCCCGCGTTGTGCGGGAAGGCCAGCACGAGCAACAGCAGCGCGGGCACGGCCGCGACAATGGTGACACCGAAGAAGACCGGCCAGCCCACCGTGGCCGCGAGCCAGCCCGAGCCGGCACCGATGATGCGACCGATGATGGTCGAGGCGCTGGAAAGCAGCGCGAACTGCGTCGCCGAGAAGGACTTGTTACACAAAGACATGATGAAGGCGGCGAAGGCCGCGTCCACCATCCCGCCGCACACATTGTCGATGCCGATGGCGGTCGCCAGCAGCGCGACGCTCTTGCCGTGCAGGGCGAGCGCCAGGTAGCCGGTGTTGGCGACCATCAGGATCGCGCCGAAAGTCAGCAAGCAGCGACGCACGCCGTACTTGGCCACCATGCCGCCACCCAACATGACACCGGTGATGGTTGCGGCGAAGCCCACGCCCTTGTTCCAGAAGCCGATCTGGCTGTTGGAAAAGCCCAGCTTGATGAGAAACGGCAGCACCATGCCGCCGGCGATGGTGTCGCCGATTCTGTACAACATGACAAAGGCCAGCGCCGCGGCCGCGCCCTTGCGCGAGAAGAAGTCCACGAACGGCTTGACCACAGCGTCGGCGACGGTGCGCGGGGGCCGCACCACCTCGGGCTCGGGCGCGCGCCAGGTGGCGACGATGCCCACGATCATAAGCAGCGCCATCACGCCGTACACGCGCGACCACGGCATGTGGTCGGAGAGCACCAGAGCCCCGGCGCCTGAGACCAGCATGGCGATGCGGTAGCCGAGGATCCAGGTCGACGTGCCGGAAGCGCGCTCGGCCGGTGGCAAGACGTCGGTGCGGTAGGCGTCGGCCACCACATCCTGGCTGGCAGACAGAAACGCGACCACCACGGCAAGGGCCGCGATGGCCAGTGGCGCGTTCTTGGGATTGATGTCGGCCATAATCCATACGGACAGCAGCAAGCCCACCTGAGTTAGCGCCATCCAGCCGCGACGCCGGCCAAACAGCGGAAAGCTGAAGCGGTCGAGCAGCGGCGCCCAGACGAACTTGAACGAATAGGGCAGGGTGACCAGCGAGAAGAGCCCAATGGTTTTGAGATTGACGCCCGCATTGGTCATCCACGCGCTCAGGGTTGTGCGCGTCAGCGCCAGCGGCAACCCAGAGGCAAAGCCCAGCGCGATGAGCATGCCCACCCGCTTGCTGCGAAACGCGTTGATGAACGCGCCCATGGGTCCACCTTCGCCCGGCGTAGGGCTCAGCGCCAGTTTTCGCGGCAATCCCTTCCAGAACGCCCCACAGGAGGAGGCGGATTGGTTGCCATCCCTGCACGCGGTAAGCGCGAAAGCGCAGAAATTCGCGGGGAAAGCGCTGCTTTTCGGCTGGCACGACCGCTGCATTACCAGCCAAGCAGAGACGCTTTCACAGCAACCCAAGAAAAGGAGTCGCCGCCATGTTCAAGAAACTCATCATCGCGCTTGGAATCGCCACCCTCACCAGCACTTCGGCCTTTGCCGCCAAAGCCAGCCACAAGGCGTCCGCGCCCGTCGCTGCCAGGAAGGTCGCGCAGGCCGACTCGGCCAAGCCGGCTGATGCCAAGGGCAAGAAGGGCAAGAAGGGCAAGAAGGCCGCCGAGGAGAAGGCGGCTGCGGCAGCTCCGGCCGCCGCTCCTGCCCCCGCGCCCGCTCCCAAGAAGTAGTCAATCCGTCTTTCTCTGCCCGCCGCCTGGTAGCAGCCCAAGCGGCGGGCCTCGTTTCTTGCTTAACTCCTTCTCCGGGACCCGCGCGGCCGCGGCATTACGCGGGCCGCGGCTGCGCGCGGCTCCGGGGGACGAGAGCGAAGCAACCCTTGTGCAGTGCTGTCGATAACTCGGCATGCGCGCCCTGTTGATTTTCAGTGTGTCGTTGCTTGTCGGCTGCAGCCTGGTGCCCGCCGGGAAGATGCCCGCCGTTTCTGGGGCTGAGCCGCCCGGTGGCGGCACCTGGCAGCCTGGCTGGCTCGAAATCCATCACATCGACGCGGGCCAGGCCTGCAGCACGCTGATCGTGGGGCCGACTGGCCGATCCCTGCTGGTGGATGCGGGAGAAGCCGACTGGCAAGCCGACGATGGCGCCTTGATCGTTGGGCCCTACATCAAGAACGTGCTTGGCTCCGCCCACCTGGACTACGTGCTCATCAGCCACTTTCACCTGGATCATACCGGGTATCCCGGATACGGCGGTCTGTGGCACCTGGTCAACCAGCAGGGCTTCACAGTGGGAAAGCTCCTGCATCGCGATTTCACCCACTACTTGGGCGAAGGCGGGGGCACGCTGGCGCGCTGGCGTAGCTATCTCGCCGGCGAGGGACAGAGTGTGTTGCACCCGGAAGTTGCCACCCTGGGCGCCGGTCAGATCGATCTCGGGCCGGGTGTGACTCTGCGGGTAGTTGCTGTGGATGGCAGCGGTCTGCTTTTGGCCCAAGCGCCGGCCGACGATCCGGCCCCGCCCAGCGAGAACGACTACTCGTTGGCGTTTGTTCTGCGCTTCGGCCTGCTCGACTACTTCTCGGGCGGCGATCTTTCGGGTGAGACGCTGGTATCCGAATTCGGCTATTCGTACCACGACATCGAATATGCCGTGGCTCCACTGGCCGGAGACATCGACGTCTACCGGGTAAACCACCACGGGAGCGACCACTCATCCAGCCCGACCTTCCTGGCCGAGCTGTGGCCCAGGGTCAGCATCATCGAAGTGGGCAATGACAACCCTGACGGCCATCCCCACCAGGCCGCGGTTGACCGTCTCGGGGCCACGGGCGTCCTCTATCTCACCGAGCGCGGCGACCCCCAGACCGACCTGCGCAACGCCCGCGTAGTGGGACATGTGGTGCTGCGTACCGCCGACGGCCTCGACTACTGGGTAGCCGGCGACCACTATGTGGCCACGGATCCGCCTCGAGTCGACGCGGACGGCGATGGCTACTTCCAGGAAGCGGATCCTGACGACACGTCTCGACTGGTGGTGCCGACGCCCCGCGGCGGCTGCGATCCGGCTCATCAAACTTGTCGCTAGCAGAAACTGGGGGAATGGACATCGTCCCTCAGCCAGCATAAAGATAGTAGCTCTCCGCCAGGAGCTGTATTCATGAAGATGTCCCGCTGTTTTCTCCCGCCTCTTGTCGCTGTCCTGTCCATTGTCGCCCTGTCGTCGCAGGCCATGGCCGCCGGGAAGGCCGCCAAGACCCAGGCCACGGTGAACAAGGTTGTCGAGATCAACAAACAGGCCCTGGCCCAGATACAGGCAAGCAAGTTCGAGGCCGCGCGTGATGCCCTGTGGGGTGCCATCGCGGTCCTCACCGACGCGAACATGGCTGACCACGAGATCGCAGCGCGCACCCACGTGCACCTGGCCGCGGTCTACATCACGGGCTTCAACGACAAGAACAAGGCCATCCGGCAACTGGTGATGGCCCTCAAGATCAACCCCAACATCAAGATCACCCCTCAGGTTGAAACGCCGGCCTTGGACGAAGCTCTCGACGCAGCCCGTAACCAGGCCAGCCTCCCGCCGGGAGATCGGACATCTGCGGCGCCGGCGGCGCCGATGGCGGCGGCACCCGAGAGCACGCACTCGCCGACCTCAGCCAGCGGTTCTGAGGCTGGTGGATCCGCCGCTGGAGGGCGTCGCGGGGCCAAGAAGCTGGCGGACGTGGAAGAGCCAGCGCCACCGAACAAGGCTCCCGAGCCCTTCTACTGTCCGCTGCCGAGCGAGGTGCCACCCAAGGAGGACATCCTCATCCGTTGTCTCACGCAGAAAGCGCCAAAGCGCGCCACCGCCACGCTCTTCTATCGGGAAAGCGGGGGTGAGGATTTCACGCCGCTGCCCATGACTCGCTCACCCCAGGGCTGGCTCACGGCGACCGTTCCAGCCGCTGCTGTCACGGGGAACGCATTTCAGTACTACCTGGAAGCGAAGGTTCCAGGCGTGAAGGAGCCCCTGACCATCGGAAGCTCCGACGGCCCGGACCTGATGCCCATCCTCGACGGTGCCGCGCCCATGAACAACAGAACGCTGACGCTCTTGCTGCAAGGCAAGGACACCAGCGCGAAAACCGTACCGATCGCGGACGACCAGGCCCCGCTGGATGAAATCAACAAGCAATTCCAGATCGACGAAGAGCTTCGTAAGTATCATCGCCGTTTGCCCGGTTCGTTCTTCATCGCGGTCGGCGGCGGCTTGGGGGCGACCGACCACGGTTCAGTCGATCTAGACAGCCACGATATCGGCCCCCTCGGGAAGGTGCTCCATGTCGGCTCGGGTTATTCCCTGGCAAGCCTCTTCCAGCTCGTACCGGAAATTGGCTATCAGATCACCGACAGGTTTGCCATGTCGCTGCAAGTTCGCTTTCAGTACACGCCTACCGACTCTGCGGGGTGGCTGCCCGCAACCGGCGTGACAACGCCGCCAACATACGCGCTGGCTTTCTTTCTCCGCGGACAGTACGCCGTCTTCAACGCTGGAAACTTTCAGTTTTTTGGCTCAGGCATCGCGGGTGGAGGCCAGCGGAGCTTCCTGGGCTACGTGCCAAAGGCGTGCAACCTGGAGGCGTTCAATGCGCATTGCGATGCGGGAACCGGGCATAGCGACACCATCAGCGCAGGGCCAGTGGCCTTTGGCGCCGGGGCGGGCGTCACGTACCATCTATCGCGCTACCTTGCCCTCTGGTTGGAAGTGCGTGGCATTCTCAGCCCGTCACCGTTCATTGGTCTGATCGAGGCCAATGGCGGCTTCGCCTTCGCGTACAAGTTCGACTTCGAGAAGTCGGCCCCGCCACCTGCGCCGGAAACATTGGGTGGCTGGGAGAGGCCACCAGAGGAACGGGAAGCGCCGCCAGCCGATGCGCCTTCCGAGTAGCTGCGGCGGGCGGGGCTCGTGGAGATCGAGGCGCATCTGATCGAGGCGCGGGTTCTGCCCCGCTACCTGGGCCTGGACGGCGCGCACATCACGCCTTTGGGCAGGGGACTGGTCAACCAGACCTACCTGGTCAGCTGCGGCCAGGCGCGCTTCGTGCTGCAGCGGCTGAATCCGGTCTTCTCCGCCGCCGTGAACGACAATATCGACGCGGTTACGCGGCGACTGGCCGACCTGGGCATGGCCACGCCGCGCCTGGTTCCGGCCCGGGACGGCCTCTTGTCGGTCGACCTAGGCTCCGAGGCTGGGGTCTGGCGGCTGCAGACCTACGTCGATGGTGTGTCATTCGATGCGGTGGCCAGCCTGGGCCAGGCGCGCGCCGCGGGCGGCCTGGTGGCGCGTTTTCATCGCGCGCTCGACGGGATGGACCGCGAGTTCAGCGGCATGCGGCCGGGCGTACACGACACGGCCCTGCACCTGGCCAGGTTGCGTGAGGCGCTGGATGGCCGCCGGGATCATCGCCTCTTTCGAGACGTGAACGCATTGGCCGCGGATCTGTTCGCCGCCGTCGCTGACCTGCCGCCCTTGCCCAGCCAGCCCCCGTGCGTGTGCCATGGCGATCCCAAGCTGAACAACATCTTGTTTGCCGGTCGCGAGCCGCCCGCGGCCGAGCAGGCGGTGTGCCTCATCGACCTGGACACGGTGGGACCCATGGCGCTGGCGCATGAGTTGGGGGATGCGTGGCGGTCGTGGTGCAACCGTAGCCCCGAGGACGCCGGCCAAGCCAAGTTCGATGTGGAGATCTTCCGGGCCTCCTTCGAAGGTTTCCACGATGCCCTGGGCCGAACCCTTGGCGCCGACGAGCGTCGCGCCTGTCTGCATGGGGTCGAATGGATCAGCGTGGAGTTGGCGGCGCGCTTCGCGGCCGATGCCTTGCTGGAATCGTACTTCGGCTGGGCGCCCGAACGCTACCCCGGTCGGGGCGAGCACAACCTGGCGCGCGCGCGCGGACAATGGGCGCTGCATCGGGCGGTGTGTGCCACCCGGCGCGAGCGGGCCAGCATCCTCGAAGTTTGATTACACGCGCACGCGGCTGAGGCCTTCCATCAATGCCTTGAACCCTGGGAAATCGAGACTCTGGTCGCCGTCGGACAGCGCCTGGTCGGGGTTGGGGTGAACCTCGATGCTGATTCCGTGGGCACCGCAGGCGCGCGCGGCCCAGGCCATGGGCGCTACGTAGAGACGCTTGCCGGTACCGTGGCTGGGATCCACCACGATGGGCAGGTGGGTGCGCTCACGCAGCACCACCACGGCGGACAGATCCAGCGTGTTGCGGGTGGCGCTCTCGAAGGTGCGAATGCCTCGTTCGCACAGGATGACTTGGCCGTTGCCCTGGGCCAGGATGTACTCGGCGGCTGCCAGCCATTCCTCGATGGTGCTCGACAGGCCGCGCTTGAGCAGCACGGGCCGGTCCACCTTGCCCACCGCTGACAGCAGCGGGAAGTTCTGCATGTTGCGCGCGCCGATCTGCAGGATGTCGGACTTCTCAGCCACCACGCGCACCTGCTCGATGGTCATCACCTCGGTAATGATGGGCAGTCCGGCGGCCTTGCCGGCAGCGACCAGCAGATCCAACCCGTCGCGGCCCAGCCCCTGGAAGGCATACGGGCCGGTGCGCGGCTTGAACACACCCCCGCGCAAGATGTGGGCGCCTTGCTCGCGCACGAAAAGGGCCGTGCGGTTGATCTGGTCTTCCGATTCCACCGAGCAGGGCCCGGCAATGACCACGAAGCCGGTGCCACCGATGAGCAGCGAGCCCACTCGGATGACAGTGTCCTCGGGATGGGTGGCGCGGTCTGCGAGTCGGTAGTGTTTGGAGGCTCGCGCGACCGGTGGACTGGACGCGGGTCGGCCAGCAGACGCAGCGGCGGGCGATGCCTCGACGGGCGTGATCTCGGATGCCTCGGGCAGGGCGGTGGTTTGGGCCTCGGCGGGCGTGGCCTTGGCGGGATAGCAGCCGAGGATCTTCAAGTAGAGTGCCTCGCTGCGTAGGGCTTCGAGCGCCAAGGCGGCCCTTTCTTCAGCCACGTTTCCCTCGAAGTCGATGAAGAACATGTATTCCCAGGGACGGTTGGGTCGCGGCCGCGATTCCAGTTTGGTCATGCTCAGCCCGTACTCGGCCAGGATGTGCAGGCAGCGGAGCAACGCGCCCTTTTCGTGCCGGGTGGACAGGATCAGGCTGGTCTTACAAGGCACCCGGACATCCACGGAAATCGGGGCGCGGGCCAGCGCCACGTAGCGCATGAGGATCTCGTCTTGATTGCCCACGTTGCGGTTCAAGATGTGCAGCTCGTGCGCCGCCGCAGCCTCGGGCGAGCCGATGGCGGCCAGGGTGGGATCCTTGGCCTCAGCCACGGCCCGCATGGCTTCGCGCGTGTCGAGGAAAGGCTCCGCGCGAGCCTGCGGCAAAGCCGAAACGAAGGCTGAGCACTGATCGAGGGCCAGGGGATGAGACAGGATCCGTCGCAGCGCGGAGGCGGGCGCATCGGCGGTGGCCGCCAAGCACAGCTCGACCCGGTACGACTCCTCGCCCACGATGTGCAGGTCTTGCTCGCGGAGCACGTCGTACACCTGATTGATGCTGCCCGCGACGGTGTTCTCGATGGGCAGCAAAGCAAGATCGACCGCAGCGGATGCCAACGAGTCGATCACCAGTTTGAGAGTGGGCAAGCCCACGAAGCGGCCGCGCAGGTTCTGACTGGCCAGGTACTGCTCGGCGGCCAGGTTGTTGTAGGTGAGCGGCGAGCCCTGGTAGCCGACCGAAACCTCCGAGGCTTCGCCCTCGATGCCAGCCAGCGAGGCTATCTGGCGACTGACCGAGTAGCTGATGATCTCGGAGAAGATCTTGCGTGCCAACGGGGCCGACAGCCCCAGCGATTGAGCCAAAGTCTCGACGCGGGTCAGAACCTCGCGTTCGCGTTCCGGATCCCGGATGGCCTGGGTCGAGCCGGCCTTCTCCTTGGCGATGAGGCCGACTGTCTCCAGCCGTTTGGCCAGCAGGCGGACCATGTCGTCGTCCACCTGGTTGAGACGTTGGCGTAGTTCCTTCAGGCCGGGCTTTGGGGTTTCGCTGCTCATGCGGGCGCAAGCTTATCAGGTGGCCGCGCATCGGCCCACATTGGCGGATCCGGTGGCCGGTGACCGAATCCGGTTCCGGCTCCGGCTCCGGCTCCGGCGCCGGCTTCGGCCTCGCCGTCTACGGCGAGGCTACTGCCATGCCCATGACGTGAAAGCCCTTGTCAACGTAGACGGTGCTGCCGGTGATGCCCGAGGCGAGTGGGCTCGACAGAAAGGCCGCGGCTGCACCCACCTCGGCCGCTGTGATGGCCTGGGGCAGGGGTGAATTGACCCGGCAGTAGTCGATCATCTGTTGGATCGAGCCGATGGCGCTGGCCGCGCGTGAAGGCCATGGGCCGGCGGAGATCACGTTCACACGCAATCCCCATTTGCGGCCGGCCTCGAAGGCGAGCACGCGGGCGTCGCTTTCCAGCGCAGCCTTGGCCGAGGCCATGCCGCCCCCGTAGCCAGGCACCACGCGCTGGCTGGCGAGGTAGGACAGCGCCAGAAACGAACCGCCTGGCCGCATCTGCGGACCCAGTCGCTGCACCATGGATGCGAAGGAGAAGCTGCTGGTCCCCACCGCAGCCAGATATCCCTTGCGACTGGTTTCCAGCAGGGACTTTTTCACCTCGGGGCCATTGGCCAGGCTGTGCACCACGATGTCCAGGCACGACTCGCCGAAATCCGCTCGCAGCCGATCCGTCAGACCCGCGATACTGAAATCGCCGCAGTCGCGATAGCGCCGGTGTTCGCTCACGGCGGAGGGCACGTCGGCGTCGCTGTCGAAGTCGGCGTCCATGGGCCAGATGCGTTCGAAGGCGAGCTTGCTTCCGTCTGCCAGTCGCAGCGACTGGTCCAGCTTGCCGCGTTCGAGCAGGGAGCGGAAGATCCCCAGCACCGGCGGCCAGGTGGCGAGGCATATGGTCGCGCCAGCCTCGGCCAGCGCCTTGGCGATAGCAAAGCCGAAGCCGCTGTCGTCCGCCACGCCGGCGATCAAGGCACGCCGTCCGGTCAAATCGATGTTGAGCATCCCCCGCATGGTTTCGCGGGGAGAGCTCTTCGTCAAGCTCTGCTAGGTTTCCGCCCGAGGATACGACCCGAAGATGCGCACGCTCTCGGCGGCGCCGGCCAGGGCGGCCAGCGCGCGGCGAACGTTGGCGTCGTTGCGATCGCCGATGAAGTCCAAGTAGAACGAATACTCCCAAGGTCGGCCGACGATGGGGCGCGACTCGATCTTGGTCAGGTCGACCTGTTCGGCGGCGAAAGCGTAGAGCGAGGCGTACAGCGATCCTGGCCGATTGGCGATGCGAAACACCAGGCTGGTCTTGCGTTCCTTCGCCTTGCCAGGGACAGGAATGCGCGCCACGCGGTCAGGGCGCGCCATGATGAAGAAGCGGGTGAAGTTCTGCGGGTTGCTCTCGATGCCCGAGGCCAGGATGTGCGCGGCGAAGACCTGGGCGGCGCTCTTGCTGGCGATGGCGGCCTCGTCGTGCCGGCCATTCTTCACCACCATCTTCACCGCACCGGCCGTGTCGTAGGCAGGCAACACCTCCAGGCTGGGGATCTGCTGTCGCATCTTGCGCAGATAATCCTCACACTGGGCCAGCGCCACCGGATGCGAGAACACGCGGCGCACATCGCCTAGCTTGACGCCCCGGGGAGCGATGAGGTTGTGGGCCACGCGCAGCACCACCTCGCCGATGATGGTGAGGTCGTAGCCAACCAACAGGTCGTAGTTCTTGATGACCGAGCCAGCCAGGGTGTTCTCGACGGGGACCACCGCGCAGTCAGCGTCACCCCGCACCACCGCGTCGAACATGTCGTCGAATTCGCGCTGGGGAACAGGCTGTAGCCGTGTCCCCAAGAAGAGGCGGGCCGCCTCCTCAGAAAATGCACCGCGCTCGCCTTGGAAGGCGGCTCGAACTCTCCCCTTCTTTGCTGTAACCGTTCTGGTCACGACGTGCCTGGCACGCGCATCTTGTAGCCTACGTGGCGCACCGTCTCTATCATCTCGGCGCCAGGTCCCAGTTTTGCGCGCAGCCGGCGAACGTGGATGTCAACCGTGCGCGTGTTGCCGGTGTAGCGGTAGCCCCACACGCGCGACAGGAGCTGCTCGCGCGTGAACACACGGCCCGCGCCCACAGCCAGAAACTTGAGAAGCTGGAACTCCTGGCGGGGCAACTTGAGTACGCGGCTGCGGAAAGTGGCCTCCACCGCCACGGTATCGATGACCAGGTCGCCCAGTTTCACGCGGCCCGAAGCAGAGAACGATGACAGCCGCCAATCGAGCTGGCGTACCCGCGCGTAGAGCTCAGGCCCGACGATAGGGAGGAGGACGAAGTCATCCATGCCCAGCTCGGGATCGAGGCCGGGCAGTCGCGAAACTTCGATGCAAAGGAGAATGGGTACCTCGGCCAGGGTGGGGATCTGCTTGGCGTGCTTGACCACGGCGCGGCCCACCTCCAGGTAGGGGCCTGCGTCCACCACTACCACCGCGGGACGGATGTGTTCCAGATCGTCGGGCAGGTCATCCATGTCGTAGCCGACCGGAACCACCTCGCAGCCAAGCTCACGTAGGGCCGCGGCAGGAGAGTCCACCTCGGCTGCGCCGACCTGCGGTCTCGACATGACGACGACTGCGCGCATCTTTGGAAACACAGGGTAGCAGGGACGAAAACAATAGTCACTACGGGCAGAAGGATTCCCGCATTGTTTCGATGGCGGGGATGATGGGATTGTTATTGCCAGCATGTTTCCAATGTGTTTCGTTTCAGAAAAATCCGTCGTATTTGCGGAAGCAGCGGTTTCACACCGACCGTGCGGGCGCTAGCCTTCATCTAACGACAATGGATCCCACTCCCCAGACCCAAGAGGCTCCCAAGCGGCAAGGACTTTACGATCCGGCCAACGAGCACGAGGCCTGTGGTGTGGGCTTCGTGGTGGACATCGCAGGCAGCAAGTCTCACCGGATTGTGCGCGATGGCATCCGGGTCTTGGAGAACCTAGGTCATCGTGGCGCCAGCGGCGCCGAGGAGAACACGGGCGACGGCGCCGGGATCTTGATTCAACTCCCTGATGCCTTCCTGCGCAGCGTGACCGCCAACATCGGCATCGAGTTGCCGCCCGCCGGCCGGTACGCCGTGGGCATGGTCTTTCTGCCGCGCGAGCCGGCCGAGGCCGCCGCCTGCCAGCGCCTTTTCGAGATGGCCGCCAGCGAGCTGGGACACCAGGTGCTTGGTTGGCGTGAGGTGCCCACCAACCCGACGGGCCTGGGCAAGACCGCGCTGGAATCTCGGCCGACCATGGCCCAGGTTTTCGTGGACCGGCCCGCCACTCTCACCGACGACGTCGCCTTCGAGCGTCGCCTCGTGCTCATCCGTCGCACCGCCGAGAAGCTGGTGAGGACGAGCGATCTGGGGGGACGCAAGCTCTTCTACGTCGCCAGCCTTTCGTGCCGGACCCTGGTGTACAAGGGCATGCTCAACGCCGACCAGCTCGACACATTCTTCCCTGATCTATCCGAGCTGTCCCTGGAATCTGCGCTGGCCCTGGTGCACTCGCGCTTCTCCACCAACACCTTCCCCAGTTGGTCGCGCGCCCATCCCTACCGGGTGATCGCCCACAACGGCGAGATCAACACCCTGCGCGGCAACGTGAATTGGATGTCGGCGCGCGAGCACGATCTGGCCTCGCCGCTCTTCGGTGCCGATATCGAACGCCTGCATCCGGTGGTCGACCAGGAAGGCAGCGACTCGGCCATGTTCGACAACGTGCTGGAAACCCTGGTCATCGGTGGCCGCAGCTTGCCCCACGCGGTGATGATGATGATCCCGGAGCCGTGGCACAAGCACAAGACCATGAGCCCGGAGAAGCGAGCCTTCTACGAGTACCACTCGTGCCTGATGGAGCCATGGGACGGACCCGCCGCGATCTGCTTCACGGATGGTGTGCAGATCGGAGCCGTGCTCGATCGCAACGGGTTGCGGCCTCTGCGCTACACCCTGACCAGCGACGGCCTGGTGGTCATGGCGTCCGAGACCGGCGTGCTCGACATCCCAGCCGAGAAGATCGTGCAGAAGGGGCGCATTCAGCCGGGCCGCATGTTCCTGGTGGATACCGCGCAGAGGCGCATCGTCCCGGATGAGGAGCTCAAGTCGAGGGTGGCAGGCGAGCTGCCCTACGCACAATGGGTGGAGACCCAGCGGGTGCGTATGAAGGATCTGCCGCCGGCTCCGGCGACACCGCTGGCCGATCATGCGACGCTGGAACTGCGCCAGAATGTCTTCGGCTACACGGCCGAGGACATGCGCCTGTTGCAGCCCATGGTGGAGACCGGGGGCGAGGCCATCGGCTCCATGGGCACGGACACGCCGCTGGCCATTCTTTCCAGCCGACCGCAGAGCCTGTTCAACTACTTCAAACAATTGTTTGCCCAGGTGACCAACCCGCCGGTGGATGCCATCCGGGAAGAGCTGATCATGGCGGCCGGGACCACCATGGGGCCAGAGCACAACCTGTTCGACCCGCAAGCTGTCTCTGCTCGCCAGATCGAGCTGCGCTCGCCGGTGATCTTCAACGAGGAAATGGACAAACTGCGGGCTCTCGACGGCTGGCACGGCTTCCGAGCGCGCACCTTGGCCGCGGTATTCCGCGTGGCCGAGGGCGAGCAGGGTCTCGCGCAGGCGCTGGACAAGCTGTGCACTGAAGCCGTCGCCGCGGTGGCCGATGGCTGTGAGATTCTCATTCTGTCGGACCGCGGGTTCGACCGCGAGCACGCGCCCATTCCCTCGCTGCTGTCTTGCGCGGCCGTGCACCATCACCTTTTGCGCGCGGGCACGCGCACGCATACCTGCCTGGTGGTGGAGAGTGGCGAACCACGCGAGGTGCATGACTTCTGCCTGCTCATCGGCTACGGCGCCAGTGCCGTCAACCCCTACCTGGCGCTCGAGGTCATCGAAACCCTGGCTGGCCAAGGGGTCATCCGGGTCGATAGGGCGAAGGCTCGCACCAACTACGCGAAGGCCATCAGCAAGGGACTGGTCAAGGTCATCTCCAAGATGGGGATCTCGACGGTGCAGAGCTACCACGGGGCGCAGGTGTTCGAGGCCATCGGGCTCCATGCCTCGCTGGTCGACAAGTACTTCGCCGGCACTGCTTCCCGCATCAGCGGGCTGGGCCTGGGCGGCATCGCCGAGGAGGTCCGGCGCCAGCACCACCGGGCGTTTCCCAACCGGACTTTGCCGCAAGCGGGGCTCGATCCGGGCGGCGAGTACCGATTCAGAAGTGAAGGCGAACACCACCTATTCAACCCTGAATCGATCTCCAAGTTGCAGGCGGCGGTGCGCACCGGCCGCTACGAGGTCTACAAGCAGTACGCGCAGCTCATCAACGACCAGTCCAAGAATCTGGCCACCTTGCGCGGTCTGATGGAGCTGCGCCACCCGCGACCGGCGGTGCCCCTCGACGAGGTGGAGTCGGTCGAGGACATCGTCAAGCGATTCAAGACCGGCGCCATGTCGTACGGGTCGATCAGCAAGGAAGCGCACGAAACCCTGGCCATCGCCATGAACCGCCTGGGCGGCAAGAGCAACACCGGCGAGGGCGGCGAGGATCCGGCGCGCTGGGTGCCCTTGCCCAACGGCGACTCGATGAACAGCGCCATCAAGCAGGTGGCCTCAGGCCGCTTCGGCGTGACCAGCCCCTACTTGGTCAGCGCCGACGAGATCCAGATCAAGATGGCCCAGGGGGCGAAGCCGGGCGAGGGCGGGCAGCTTCCCGGTGCTAAGGTGTATCCGTGGATCGCCAAGGTCCGCCACTCCACGCCCGGGGTCGGGTTGATCTCGCCACCGCCCCACCACGACATCTATTCGATCGAGGACTTGGCCCAGCTCATTCACGATCTGAAGTGCGCCAACAACAAGGCGCGCATCAGTGTGAAGCTGGTGGCTGAGGTGGGCGTGGGCACGGTGGCCGCGGGCGTGGCCAAAGCCAAGGCCGACGTCATTCTCATCAGCGGACACGACGGCGGCACGGGTGCATCGCCCCTGTCCAGCATCAAGCACGCGGGTGGCCCTTGGGAGCTGGGCCTGGCCGAGACGCACCAGACGCTGCTGCTCAATGATCTGCGCAGCCGAGTGGCGATCGAGACCGATGGCCAGCTCAAGACCGGTTGGGACGTGGTGGTGGGCGCGCTGTTGGGCGCCGAGGAGTTCGGCTTTGCTTCTGCGCCTCTGGTCGCCATGGGTTGCCTGATGATGCGCGTGTGCCACCTCAACACCTGCCCGGTCGGCATTGCCACGCAAGATCCCGAGCTGCGCAAGCGTTTCGCCGGGAAGCCCGAGCACGTGGTCAACTTCATGCGCTTCGTGGCCATGGAGGTGCGCGAGCTGATGGCCGAGCTGGGCTTCCGCACGCTGAACGAAATGGTGGGCCACACCGAGTGCCTGTACATCCGGCACGCAGTGGACCATTGGAAGACCAAGGGCGTGGATCTGTCAGCGGTTCTGTACCAACCGCCGCATGCGGATGGCGTGGGCACACGCTGCCTGCACGCGCAGAACCACAAAGTCGCAGAAGAATACGACGACACCACCATCATCCCCATGTGTCGGCCAGCCCTCGAATCGGGCCGCAGGATCACGGCGACTCTCCCTGTGCGCAACACTCAGCGCACGGTGGGCACGCGCCTGGGTAGCGAGGTCACGCGTCGCTTTGGCAGCGAGGGTTTGCCCGAGGACACCATCTCGATCAATTTCAAGGGATCGGCCGGGCAGAGCTTCATGGCCTTCGTGCCCAAGGGAATCACCTTCGTCTTGGAAGGCGACGCCAACGACTACCTGGGCAAGGGCCTGTCGGGTGGAAAGCTCATTTTGCGCCCACCGCTCGACGCGGGCTTTGCGCCCGGGCAGAACGTGATTGCCGGCAATGTGGCGCTCTATGGCGCGACCAGCGGCGAGGCCTACATTCGCGGCATGACGGGCGAGCGCTTCTGCGTACGCAACAGCGGCGCGAGCGCGGTGGTCGAGGGCGTAGGCGACCACGGTTGCGAATACATGACGGGTGGCCGGGTGATCGTCCTGGGTCCCACAGGACGCAACTTCGCAGCCGGCATGTCAGGCGGTGTTGCCTATGTTCTGGACGAGCAGCGCCAACTGGAATCCAACTGCAATCTGGAAATGGTCGGGCTGGGGCCGCTCGACGATCCACAGGAGACCGAGCTGGTGTTGAGCCTCATAAGGCGGCACGCCGAATTCACCGGCAGCCTGCGCGCGCAAGATCTGCTGGCCCACTGGGCGCAATGGAAGCCGCTGGTTGTGCGTGTGATCCCCGATGACTATCGCCGGGTGATGGCGGCGCAGAAGCTCATGCGCGAAAAGGGCCTGTCGCCGGAGGAAGCGGAGATGGCGGCCTTTCAGCTCAACGCAAAGGACGGCGCGCAGGTGCACGGGAAGTAAGAGATGGGACGACCAACAGGTTTTCTTGAATACCCACGCGCCACACCGCTGCACCGCGACCCCCGTGAAAGACTTCGAGACTGGCGTGAGTTTCACGGTCACCTGCCCGAGGACAGCATGCGCGAGCAGGGCGCGCGCTGCATGGATTGCGGCGTGCCCTTCTGCCACACCGGCATTCTGGTCGACGGGCTGACCATCGGGTGTCCGCTGCACAACCTGATTCCGGAATGGAACGACCTCATCTACAAGGGACGCTGGCGGGAGGCCCTTGACCGGCTACACCGGACCAACAATTTTCCCGAGTTCACCGGCCGCGTGTGCCCCGCGCCTTGCGAGGGTTCTTGCGTGCTCGGCATCAGCGCGCCACCAGTGACCATCAAGGTCAACGAGTGCGCCATCATCGACCGCGGCTTTGACGAAGGCTGGGTCGTGGCGCAGCCGCCGACGCAGCGGACCGGGAAAACCATCGGCGTGGTGGGCTCAGGCCCAGCGGGTTTGGCCTGCGCCGACGAGTTGAACCGCGCCGGGCACCTGGTCACAGTCTACGAACGCGCCGACCGCGTGGGCGGCCTGCTCATGTATGGCATCCCCGCCATGAAGCTGGACAAGAGCCTGGTCGATCGACGAGTCAAGATGATGGAGGAGGCTGGCGTGCGCTTCCGCACCGGCGTGGAAGTTGGCAAGACCATGCCGGTGTCTGAGCTGCGTGCCAGTCACGATGCGGTGGTCATTTGCGGCGGCGCCGCCAAGCCACGCGATTTGCCGGTGGAAGGGCGCAACCTGCGCGGCGTTCACTTCGCAATGGAGTTTCTTACCGCCAACACGCGCAGTCTGCTTGATACCGGCGACACGGACGCAAGTCCAATCCACGCGCGCGACAAGCACGTGGTCGTGATCGGCGGCGGCGACACCGGCAACGACTGTGTGGGCACTGCGCTTCGCCAGGGCTGCAAGAGTGTCACCCAACTGGAAATCCTTCCGCGGCCGCCCGCCCAGCGCACCATGGACAACCCCTGGCCACAGTGGCCCAAGATCTATCGCGTCGACTACGGACAGGAAGAGGCAGAGGCGGAGTTCGGCGTGGACCCGAGGCTGTTTTCCGTGCAGACCAAGCGCATGTTGGGAGACCAGCATGGCCAGGTGCAAGGCATCGAGATCGCCAACATTCGTTTCGTGCCCCAGCCCGAACGCCGGCCGCCCAAGATCGAAGAATTCCCGGACACGATTCGCACCCTGCCCGCCGATCTGGTTCTGCTGGCCTTGGGCTTCATTGGTCCCGAGCGCGAGGGCCTGCTGACCGAGCTGGGCGTGGACATCGACGGCCGCGGCAATGTGGCGGTCGACGAATACCAGCAAACCAGCATCCCCGGCGTGTTCGCCGCTGGCGACATGGTGCGCGGCCAGTCCCTGGTGGTGTGGGCCATCATGGAAGGGAGACAAGCAGCGCGCGGCGTGGACCGGGCGTTGATGGGCGAGACGGTGTTGCTGTAGTCGTTCACAGCAGACCTCACCAAGGTTGACGGCCGAGACCAGGATCGGCTGCTTGGGCATGTCTACCTGCGCAGCTTGCTCGCCCGCAGGCGATCCCAGAGGTCGTCTGGGGTCGAGACATTTCGCCGGCTCTTCTCCGTACCATCGCCCGAGACATAGGCATGGATGTTCGCGAGTTCGTCGCTAGAGCCTGAGGAGCGCGGCTGGGCCGGCAGCCAACCCGCCTAGCGGTGCCCGTGGTGCGATTCGCCGTGTTCCCTGTGCTGCTCCCTGCGTTCCTGGTGATTGCTGTGGCGGTCGAAGCGGCCGCGATCGTTGTGTTCCGCGTGTTCTCTTCGCTGGAACTGGGCCTCGCCACGGTGCCCGCGCATCTCCCGGCGCGGTTCGTTCATGCGCGGACCCTCGGCGTGATAGTGGCGGTACCGGCCAGGGGGAATGCGCACCAAGCCCCGGGGGACCTCTCGCCCGCGAGCCACGACCCAACCGCCGCGATGGTCTCGCGTCCGGTACCACGTGCGGCCCGCGCGGTGCCAGTACCAGCCGTCTACAAAGAAGACCTCCTGCTCGTATTCCGGCACAACCTGTATGCCGGGGCTGACTTCGACCAGCGCGGGTGCAGTTTCGAAGCGGATTGTCGGTACGCCGACCTGCACCTGAAGGTTCACTTGCGCGGCGCTGTCTCGGGGCAAGGCGACTGACAGCAGCACCGGGGCTATCGCCACGCACGAGAGGGCAAACTTGATTCGCATGGATGGTTCTCCTTTTCGGTCGCGCCTGCTCACTGGCAACATCGGCGCGAATCCAACGCGCGCAATTGTAGCCGCCTGCCAGACCGGCGCCAGCGACGTGTTCAGGGAGGCGCTACTCTCCCTGAATCGTCACGATCACCGTTCGGCGGTTTCGCGGGCCGTCGAAGTCGCACAGGAAGATGTTCTGCCAGGTCGACAGGCCGAGCTGGCCATCGCGGATGGGGATGACCTCGCTGGGGCCGACCAGGCCGGCTTGAATGTGCGCTGAACCGTTGTCGTCGACCCGGTCGTGGCGCCAGCGGCCCTGCGGGGCGATGCCTTCCAAGCAATCAAGCACGTCCAGGGTGATGTTCGGGTCGTCGTTCTCTTGAATCATCAGCGCGGCCGTGGCGCCCTGGGCATAAAGCGCGCAGATGCCGTTGCTGATGGCCGAGCGGCGCACTTCTTCGCGCACCCGCTCGGTGATGTCCACCAGCTCGCGCTTGCGCTGGGTGCTGACCTGAAGCGTAGCCAGGAACTGTTTCATGGAGAGCACTGGCATCCTATCGCACCCAGGCGCGCGCCCGCCCAATTTTGCACGCCGCACTGGAGTGGTTGTCCGCTAGTGATTGACCCCGACGAAGAATCTGGTTCACTTAAGACACATGCCCAAGACAAGATCGTCAGGTCGCGGCGTACCTTGCGTGGCGCTGGTGGCACTTGGCCTCACCTTCGGTGGGTGCTCTGCTGGCGTTATCGCAGCGTCGCCTTCCGGGGGCGGTGCGCAGACCGGGGTTTTAGGTGCGGGGGGCCAGCCGTCAATTGTTGGTAGCATCGGCGCCGGTGGTTTCCTCCTCGCCACCCTTCCATCAAGCGCGGCCTCGGCCGGCGGTGCCTCTGGCGGCACCACCGAAATCGTCCCGTGTACCGATGGCGAGGGCTGCGATTGTTCTGAGCTGTCGGTGGCGGTCATCGGCAAGCCCGGCAAGTGGGGCGCCGATCCCAACGGAGATAGCGACACCGCATTGCAAGAGTGGCTCAATTCAAGCAGCGCCGGTACCGCGAAGGTCGACAACTACACCGACAAGCCCACGCTCACTCCCGATCTTCTCGCTCCCTACGGCGTCATCATACTAGCCTCGCTGTCAGACGATTCGCTGACGGGGCCATTCTGGACGTTCGCTGATTCGGAAGTCGCGGCCATGCAAGACTGGGTTGAAAACAAAGGGGGCGGCCTTATCACGCTCACCAGCTACACTGGCGACGGCCGGGAAGTGAATCCCACCAATCAACTGATCGCCTTTTCCGGCATCTCGTACAACATGGACGGGATCTACGCGACCTGCATGGACTGGCGCGCTTGCGGGTGCGCCCACTCCAACACGCTGTCCACGTTTAACAGGACCGATCCGGTGATTGCCAATCTCAGCAACAACGTCACCTGGGTGGGTCTGGACAATGGTCGCTCCATCAATGCTCCTGCCGACGCGCATGTGGCGGCCACTGTGGATGGGCCAAAGAATGCACTCGTGGGCAAGCTGGCCGGAAAGGGGCATGTGCTGGTCTACGCCGACGAATGGATTACCTACACCAGCCAATGGACCGGGCAGGACAACCCCAGCGAGAGTGATCCGAGCTGCGTGGGGTTCCTGCCCGAGGAGGACTATCAGATCGCTCAGTTCTGGTACAACATGCTCAGGTGGTCGCAGCCGAGCGCGACCTGTTTCAAGATCGTCGACGTTCAGCAGCCTGTCGTTATCTGGTAGGCCGCTTGGCCGAAGGTTCTGTCCGCCACCCCGACTCGTCGCACACGCCGACCTGGCTGGGCATGAGCGCGGTGGTTGTGGGCGCGAGCATCCTTGGCCTGTCGGCGATCTTTGTGAAATGGGCCGTGGCTGGCGGAGCCACGCCGCTCACGGTGGGCGCCTACCGGTTGCTCTTTGCGCTGCCAGGCGCGTATTGGCTCGCCCGCAGCGAAAATGGCCTGGGCGCGGGCAACGGCCGCTTGTGGGCCATCCTGGCTGGCGTGTTCCTTTTTTGCGACGTGTGGGGCTGGCACACGGCCATGGGCTTGACCAGTGCCGCCAATGCCACTTTCATCGTGGCTGGCCTGTGTCCTATATGGGTCGCGCTGTTTTCGGTACTGGCGTTGGGACTGCGCTACCGCTGGCTGGGTTGGCTGGGGCAGGGGCTCGGCTTGGCTGGGGCGCTGGTGTTGGCCCTGGCCAAGGGCGCGCGTGTGGGTGACGGACATGGCGAAGCCCTCTCCATTCTCGCCAGTTTCTGCTACGCCGGCTTCACCCTGTCGCTGGGACGCAGTCGTAACACCTTGCAAGCCCGCCAGGCGATGTTCTGGTTCACCCTGTCGTCCTTTATTTGCTTCGCGCTGGCGTCGACGGCCGCCGGAGACGCATGGGCCGGATTTTCGGGCCGCGCCTGGCTCAGCCTGATCGGGCTGGGCTTGGTGGTGCACCTTTTGGCCTGGTTGCTCAATAGCTGGGGCCTCGGTCACGTGGACACCGCCTTCGGCGCGCTGGGCTTGCAGGGCCAGCAGGTGGCGACGTTGTTCCTCGCCGCGTGGCTGCTGGCTGAGCCCATTCGCCCTCTCGGTCTTGTGGGCGGCGTTCTCATTGTGGCCGGCATCGTGGCTGTGGTCTTCAGCCCGAAGCGCTAGTCGCTACCGCCAGTCTTTCGGGCTGGCGATGGATGAACATGGAGCCTCGCGTGAACGCTTCCCAGGCGACAGTCGCACGCGCTTGCAACCGGAGTACACTTGGCCGGAGGTTACTCATGAGCGAAAAGCTTGCTGCCGGTTTTTTGAGTCGCGGTCACTGGCTGGCGGTTGTCACTGCCGTGTGTCTGAGCGCCTGCGGCGGGGCGAATTCCAAAACCAGCACCAGCGGGTCAGATGCGTCGACGTCCGGTTCCGGCGGACAGCTCAATTCGGGTGGCATGGGCGGCAGTGGCGGCGTGAGTGGTGGTGCCGCGGGCAGCAGCGCAGCGAGCGCGAATGGCGGGGCCTCGGGCGGCAGCGTCTCGACCACCAGCGGCGGCACATCGGGTGGCAGCGTATCGAGCGCGAACGGTGGGGCGTCGCCGGGTGGCAGCGTATCGAGCGCGAAAGGCGGCACATCGGGTGGCAGCACATCGAGCGCGACCGGCGGAGCCTCGGGCGGAAGCGTGTCGAGCGCGAACGGCGGCAAGTCGGGTGGCAGCGGCGGGTCCAGCGCGGCTGGCGGCATATTCGGCGGCAGCGCAGCGAGCGCGAATGGCGGGGCCTCGGGCGGCAACGTATCGAGCACGGCTAGCGGCACACGGGCGGGCGGCACGACCAGCTCGGGCGGCGGTAGTGGCACGTCTGCGACTGGCGGACGCAGCGGCGGAAGCACGAGTGCGTCTGGCGGCGCTGGAGGATCAACCTCCGTTTCCCCGGTCCTGGTTCCCGGTGCGTGGGGCGATCAAGGCGACGGCACCTTCAAGAACCCCGTGCTGTGGTCGGACTACAACAACCTCGATGTCATCCTCGTGGGCAGCGACTTCTACATGATCGCGGCGTCGCACCACTTCATGGGGATGCCCGTCTTGCATTCCAGCGACGGCGTGAACTGGACGCTGCTGACCCGCATCTACCGCAGACTGGACATCGACCCGCGCTACGATACGCCGGGCCAGGCCTACCAGGACGGTACCTGGGCGCCGGCCATTCGCTACCACGAAGGCCGTTTCTATGTCTACGTGACCACTCCCACCGAGGGCCTCATCATGACGTCGACTGCCGACGCTGCCGGGCCGTGGGATCCCTGGCTTGTCGTGAAGGCTGTCGCTGGCTGGGAGGATCCCTGCCCGTTCTGGGACGACGTGGCTAACGCCGGCGGCGACGGCCCCAATGGGGAAAAGGCCTATCTCATCAGAAGCCAGACCGGGGCTGGACCCCTCATCATTCAGCAGATGAGCTGGGACGGAAAGCAATTGCTCGGCACCACGACGACCGTGGCCAACGGCCCGACCCTGGAAGGACCCAAGCTGGGCAAGCGCAACGGCTACTACTACATCTTTGCGCCCGAGGGCGGAATCGACGCCGGCTACCAGGTCGTGTGGCGATCGTCCGCCATACTCGGCCCCTACACAAGCAAGACCATCCTCGAGCAGGGCAGCACCGCCATCAATGGGCCACACCAGGGATCGTGGATCGATCTGTCCAGCGGGCAGTCGTGGTTCTACCACTTCCAACAGAACGGCGGTTGGGGCCGCATCGCGCATCTTGAACCGGCGCAGTGGGGAACCGATGACTGGCCCAAGATCGGCGTGGACCTGGACGGCAACGGAATCGGCGAGCCCGTGGCGCAACCTAAGAAACCCGACGTGGGCGCCACGTTCCCCATCACAGTTCCAGCCAGCTCGGACGAATTCGATGGCACTGACCTCGGCGTGCAGTGGCTGTGGAACCACAATCCCGACGACACCAAATGGTCGCTGAGCGTGCGCCCTGGTTGGCTGCGTCTGTCAGCGCGGCCGCTGGCCAACAAGAGTGGCACCAGCGCGGCGTCAGGCAGTGTGCCGTTCGTCGAGGACAGTATCATCTTCGCGTACAACACGGTCGTGCAACTGGCCATGGGCAAAGTGGCATCGGCTGTCACCTTGCTGGACATCTCGGGGATGGTCGACGGGCAGCGCGCCGGAATCACGCTGTTCGGACAAACCTACGGCTGGATCGGTGTCGTGAACACGGCCGGCAAGGGCATCGTGCGCGCCAACATCAACGGCACTTACACAACAGGACCCACGCTCACGGCCACCACGGTATACCTCAAGGCCAGCATGAGCGCGTCTTCGCAGATCTCGTTCGCCTACTCGACCGATGGCGCGACCTTCACCCCGCTGGGTGGAAGCGTGACCGTCGGACGCACCTGGTTCGAGGGCATCAAGTTCGGGCTCTTCTCCTACAACTTGAGCACGGCCACCGCTGGCGGCGCCGCTGATTTTGACTACTTCCACTACACGCACGACGGCCCCCACGCGGCCCCCTGATTTTCTCAGCTGGACACCCGGTTCTGATTTCGGGTCAGGAACTGGTACAATTCTGCCGAAGTCTGTCTGGCACACTGAGCAATTCGCCCAACTGAAGATGGCCGCATGACTTGCCACAAGAGCTACCTTTGGCGATGGCTGCCCGTCGCCATCGTCGCCATGCTGGCGTTCCCCAGCTCTGGCGTCGCCAGTCCTACCACCGGCGCGATTGTCGGCCGCGTGGTCGACCAGGACACGCGCCAGCCAATCGACGGCGTGACTGTGGTGGTCTCGGGCCCGCAGGGCGAGCAAGCCGCCCTGACCGATGGCAAGGGACAGTACGAGCTGCGCGATCTGCCCATCGGCGCCTACCTGGTTCGCTTCTTCCGTGGTGCTGTGGCCATCGAGCAGTCCGCCACGGTTTTGATGGACCAGACCGTGAGGGTCAACGCCCGCCTGCCGTCGGCACCCGAGGCGGTGCAGACCATTGCGGTCACGCAACGGGCGCCGGCCATCGACGTGGGTTCGACCCGCGTCGGTGTCACGTTGAACAGTGAGTTCGCCGCGAACGTACCCAATGGCCTCAGCGTGAGTGACTTGCTGGAAAAGGCGCCCGGAGCTACATCGGATGCAACGGGACTGGTTCTGTCGGGCGGAACTGGGCTGGAAAACACCTACTATCTCGACGGACTCAACATCACGTCTCTGAAAAACGGGGCGCTCGGAACCAACCTGTTCGTCCCCTTTCTTGACGAGGTCGAAATCGTCAGTGCGGGCTACGGCGCTGAATACGGTCGTGCCCTGGGTGGCGTGGTCAACATGGCCACCAAGTCAGGCAGCAACGAGTGGCATGCCAGCGCCTTTTCTTATCTGTCACCAGGGGCGTTTTCGGGCGGCCAGCAACGCATCGCCAGCCGCGGTTCCTCGCTGACCGGCGTGACCGAGCCCGACTACACCACCACCCTCGGCGCCGAGGTGGGCGGACCGATCATCAAGAACAAGCTGTTCTTCTGGGTGGGATATGCCCCCGAGATCATCCACAACCACCTAGTCCAGTACGCTGACAAATTCGTCGAGCACGTCGATCCAAGCACAGGTCAGCCCGACGGAACCCAGGCCAACAATCCCGACGGCAACCCAACAACCATTCCCCTGTATCGCAACAGCCACGCGGGCCAGACCACCAACCAACACTATGCCGGCAAACTCACCTGGAAACTGACGCCCGAGCAGACACTCAGTCTCAGCCTATACGGGATCTACTCGCAAAAGCAGTACATGCAGGGAGCCAACATGGACTACGTGGCTGGCATGTCCAACGAGAAGACGCGCACCAATGACATTACCGCGCGCTGGACCGCGGCCTTCTTCCAGCGACGCTGGCGCTTGGACGCGACCCTCGGCATGCACATTGAACAATTCAGCAATCGCCCGGTTTTCCCCGCGGCGGCGCAAGTGAACTATGTCGAATGGGACACGACTGCGGCCTCGCTGGCACAGTTCAACCCCAGCGTCGCGGGCCAGTGTGCGGCAAATCTTGCTACCGGTTTTAATCCTTGTGCGGTGTATGGCTACCAATCGGGCGGGTACGGCGAGATGGAGGACATCAATGCCTTCCGCCTGGCGGGACAGCTCAAGAGCACCAACATTTTTCACGCCGCCGGGCTGCACGAGCTCAAGTACGGCTTCGACGGCGAGCTTGTCCAATATGGAGACAAGATCTGGTATTCTGGGCTGGACGGCGCTCGCGCGCTGGTGTTCACGACTGGGGGCGATAACACCTACTATTCTCTGTTTCGGCTGCCCCCAGGGGTGCAGGCTTCGCAGTTGAACTCATTGTCCGATTTGTTGGAAGCGCCCTACTACCAGGACGCGATTCAGGCGACGACTCGGCAGTACAATACCGGTCTTTTTCTACAGGAGAGCTACTCGCCGCTCTCCCATTTGACCGTCAACCTGGGCGTGCGCTGGGAAATGCAACGCATGCAGGACTACCTGGGCAACACAGTGCTGTCGATCAACGACAACATCGCACCTCGGGTGGGCGTGATCTTTGATCCCAGCAAGGAAGGCCGGGCCAAGATCTTTGCCCACTACGGCCGCTACTACGAATCCATCCCGATGAACCTGGCCGCCCGCGGGTTCGCGGGCGTGGGTGGCTTGTCGAGTGTCGGGTCCTCGTTCAGCAGCGCCAGTCCGATCATCACAAGCAGCCCGATGCTAGCCGTGCAGCCAGGACTCAAGGGCAGCTACAACGACGAGGTTGTGCTGGGCGGACAGTACGAAGTGCTGCGCGATCTTGTGATCGGCACCACACTCATCTACCGCTGGCTCGGTCGTGCCATCGAGGATACATACGATCAGGCCCATCCCGATGACGGTCCTACCATCGTGGTCAACCCTGCGGGCGCCACGCGTACCTACCAGGCGGTGCAGTTCACCGCGAACAAGCGCTTCGCGCGCCGTTGGTTTCTTGCCAGCTCGTACACCCTGTCGCGGCTGCGCGGCAACTACGTGGGCCTATACGATGCGGACAATGACCAGCGCAATCCCAACCAGAGCACACAATACGACGCGCCCGGGATCATGGTGAACCGCAACGGGCCCCTGCCCAACGATCGCCCGCACCTCATCCGTCTCGATGGCTACTACACCCAGCCGTTTGCTCATTCGAGTCTTACCGCGGGTTTGGGTTTTGTCGGCCGTTCGGGGCAGCCACTCAACGCTTTGGGCGGCTTCCAGAGCACTACAGACAACGACTCATACATCCTCCCGCGCGGATCCATGGGCCGAACGCCCTTTGTCACGCGTTTTGACCTGCACCTCGCCTACCGGCGCAGCGTGCTTGGCCAGCTGTCCGCCGAGGTTTTCGTCGACATCTTCAACTTGTTCGACCAGCGTACGGTATTGACCCAGGATCAAATGTACACGGCGGACGTTGTCACGCCGCTATCCGGTGGAAGCAGGGCGGACCTCAAGAATCTCACGACGGCAGACGCGAATGGCAGTCTCGCGCCTGTCACCAAGAACCCCAATTTCCTCTTGCCGACTTCCTACCAGGCTCCCATCTCGGGCCGCTTGGGCGTGCGGGTGTTTTTTTAGTCCTTCTCTAGCCCGCTTGCAGGATGTAGAGGGCCCCCAGCCCAATCATCAACACCCCGGCGCCCCGCCGCAGCCAGACCGCGGGCACGACTTGCCCGAGAGCGCCACCCACCAGCACGGCCACGGCGGAAGAAGCAATCAAGGCCAGCGCTGCGCCCAGAAAGACCAGCCAGCGGGCGTGCCCCCCGGCCGCCAGAGCCAGGGTCGCCAGCTGGGTCTTGTCGCCCAGCTCAGCCAGCAACACGGTTACGAACGCAGTCAGGAAAGTCATTGCGAATGCTTATCACAGCACACGAAGGATCCAACACTTGAGATGGCCAGTTTCCGGCACGCCGGCCAGCTCCGGGTGATCGCGGCCGGCGCCGCGCCGTTCGAGGATCTGCGTCGAGCGGCCACTCTGGGCCGCGGCTGTTGACACCAGTTCGTCAAACTGCACGCGCGACACACGGCCCGAGCAGGAACAGGTCACGGCAAGACCGCCCGGCTTGGTCAGGCGCAAGCCGCGCAGAATGAGTTCCTGGTAGGAACGGAGGGCGGCATGGTCGCCGGCTTGGCGCTTGGCCAGAGCGGGTGGGTCCAGTACCACGACGTCGAAGCGCTGCTTGTCGGCTTCCAGGGTGCGCAAAAGCTCGAAGGCGTTGGCCTGGCGGACCTCAAGGTTGGGCAGGTGGTTGCGGGCCGCGTTGGCCTGGGCGCGCGCCACGGCCTGCGCGTCTTCGTCGCTGGCCAGCACCGGGCCCTTTCGTCGCGCCAGGGCCAGAGCAAAGCCGCCATGGTAGGTGAAAGCGTCCAGGCAGCGAGCCCCGGGCGGCGCCAGCGCAGCCACCGCGGCATGGTTGTCCGCCTGATCGAGAAAGCCGCCGGTCTTGCTGTCGGTCAGCAGGTCGGCCTGCAGGCGATTCTCGCCCAGCCGGTAGACCACCTCGGTCGCGCCAGCGCCGGCTGCGATTTCGCGCACGCGCGGCAGGCCTTCGAAGTCGCGCGCCGATCCATCGTCGCGCACGACCACCACGCGCACGCCGAGGAGCTGTTGCAGGAGAGCCGCCAGGGCCGGCCGGGCTGCGTCCATGGCCACCGACGTCGTCTGCATGACCGCCGCATCGGCGTAACGGTCGACGAAGAGACCGGGCAAGCCATCGGCCTCACCGTGAACCAAGCGCAAGGCATCGCGATCGAGCGCGAGCCGCCGGCGCCAGGCCAGCGCGGCTTGCAAGCGTTCGGTCACCAGAGCCATCAGCTCCGGCAAAGGAGCGCTCTCGCTTCGCCGTTCAAACACGCGCAGGGCGACTGGAGACAGAGTGGCCCACGTCGCGCTGGCGAGCGTCCGTCGTCGTTCGTCGAGCACAGCCACCAGAGCCGGCCCGCCTTGGCGCGCATCAGTTGCGGGCCCGGAGAGCACGTCCTGCCGAAAGACCCAGGGATGCCCTGAAACGATGCGCGCGCGGCCGCGCGCGTTCACGACGACGGTGGGAATAGCAGGCTCGCGCACGCTTGGTTGACGCATGAATCACTCGCGGACAGCCAAGCATACGGGGTTTCCGCCGCAGGCGCTGCGATCCAGCGGGCTCATTTCGCCCAGTGAGCCTATTTGCTGGGTTTGGCGGGCGCCGCGGGCGGCGCTTTGCTGCCGGCGGCTGCAGACTTTGGAGCGGCGGGTGCGGCGGGTTTCTCGGCGGGTGCCGGCGCTGGCGGAGTGGCCGCCCGTTCAGCAAGCTCGGCGTTTATCTCGAGCTTGACCTCGTCGCTGACCACGAAGCCGCCCGAATCGAGCGCCTTGTTCCAGCTCATGCCCCAATCCTTGCGGTCAAGTTTACCTGTCGCCATCACGCCCTTGACGGTCCGGCCATAAGGATCCTTGATGGATGCCGACGGTCCCTCGACCATGAGCACCACCGGCTTGGTCACTCCATGCATGGCGAGATCCCCCGTGACCTTGAACTTGCCCTTGCCCGCCTTCTCGATCTTGGTCGATTTGAAGGTGAGCGCGGGGAACTTCGCTGCGTCGAAGAAGTCGGCCGATTTCAGATGGGCGTCGCGCTTGGCCTCGCGCGTGTCGATGGAAGCGGTTTCGATGCTCGCCTCCACGGTGGACTTGGTGGCATCCTTTTCGTCCAACACCACCGTGCCCGTGACCTTCTGGAACTGACCCTTGACGGTAGTGACCATCACGTGGCGGACGCTGAATTCCACGGTCGAGTGGGCCGGGTCCACGTCCCAGGTGCTGGCCAGGGCCAGGGCCGGCGACAGAACCAAGAAACTAACGGCGGGTGCTAACAGCCGAAGTGGTCTCATGTGCGTTTCCTTTATGTGGGTTGGGCGGGGCATGTCGGGATGAGACTGTCCCGCAGATTTGATGCCGGCTGGTGCAAAACGGTGCACCTTTGACCTCTACTCCGGTGATGGCGTGCTAGCCGGCAGGCGAATGACAAAGGAAGTGGGCCAGCCGACCACATCCTCCACGGCAATGCGGCCGCTGTGGGCCTCGACAACCAGGCGGCAGAAATACAGGCCCAGACCCCAGCCGAACATGCGGTGGGTCTCGGTTTCGCCCTGCTGGAATTTGGCGAAGATCTTCTCCCGATCGGGGATCGGGATGACGTCACCAGTATTGTGGACCGACAGCACGACCTCTCCCCCACTCTCGGTCGCCACCAACAGGATGCGTCCGTCCCGGGGGGAATAGCGGAGGGCGTTGGACAGGAGGTTGTCGAGAAGCCGCGGGAAGAGGCGCCGGTCAGCCGCTACGAACAGGTTGTCAGGCGCGTCCACGTCGACTGTGATCGACTTGCTTTGGGCACGCGAGAGCATCTGCTGGCGCGCGGGATCGAGCAGCTCACGCACCGGAACGGGCACTAGGTTGAGCGTGATGCGTCCCTCCTCCAACTTGGTCGTGTCCAAGATCTGCGTGATCATGTTGGCCACGTTGGTCGACGAAGTGAGGGCATCCTCGCTGGCTTCCAACATGTCCCGCGTGGCCCGCTGGCGCTTGAGCTCCCGTGAAAGGAACTCGAGCGACAGGATGGCCGCGCTGAGAGGACCCCGCATGTCATGCACGATGAGCTGGACCAGGCTGTCCTTGTCCCGCTGCAAGCCTGCAAGTTGATCGTATTGGGCGCGCGTGTCGGCGAGCTGATGCCGAGCCGCCTCAATACCGGCCGTCTGGTGGACCAGCCGGCTGGTTCGCTCGAAGACGATGATGCCGACCCCGGCGGCGAGGCCGAGCACGCAGCCGGCGAACAGCATGTGCCGAGGCCAAACGCCGGCCTGCTGGAGCAGGAGAGTCTCTTCGGTCATGGCGATGATGGTGGCAACAACGGCGAATCGTCTCTGCAGAGAGAGACCGTCGAAGGCCACGATGAGGACGAATACGCCTAGGCCCAGGCCGGCCACGACCTGGCCGGCTTCTCCATAGGCGGCGATTGTTGCGCGCAGGATCACGTAGGCTGCCGACAGGTCCAACACGACCGGAAGCAAAGCGATCCTGTTCACCACTTTGCGGTGGCGAAGGGCGAACAAGATCGCGGCCAGGACCGCGTAGACAATCAAAGCAACCAGCTGGGTGCGCCAAGCGAAGAGAGGGGACAGGATCCAGCAAAGCAGGCCAAGGCCCAAGAAAGCGAAGCCTGCCAGCAGTCGAACCCAGGCGCTGAGGGCGGCCAGGCGCAGCCGCTCGCTGTCCGCGGCCTGCGCGGCGATTTCAGGGGAGGGCGATGCGGCAGTCGGAGTCATGGCAGGCCCACCCAATATATAACATTGCGGGTCAACGCGGCCAATGCCTTGACACACGTGGCAGGCACGGACCGGTTTCCGCCCACGCGACATCTCACGATCAGAGTGCCGCAACCACGGCGCGAAGAGCGGTCCATACGACAGGAGGCAACATGTCCTACGCGCAGAGCGTGATCGATTTGGTGACGAAGAAGGACCCCGGACAGCCGGAGTTCCACCAGGCTGTGACCGAGGTGCTCGAGTCGTTGCAGCCGTGTCTGGACCGCTACCCCAAGTACGAGCAGAACAAGATCCTCGAGAGGATCGTGGAGCCGGAGCGCCAGCTCATGTTCCGCGTGCCCTGGATCGATGACAAGGGGCAAGTCCAGGTCAACCGCGGCTACCGCATCGAATTCAACAGCGCCATCGGCCCCTACAAGGGCGGCTTGCGTCTGCACCCGAGCGTCAACTTGTCCATTCTCAAGTTCCTCGGCTTCGAGCAGGTGTTGAAGAACTCGCTCACCACGCTGCCCATGGGCGGCGGCAAGGGTGGCTCGGACTTCGACCCCAAGGGCAAGTCGGACAACGAGGTCATGCGCTTCCTTCAGAGCTTTATGTCCGAGCTGTTCCGCCACATCGGTGCCGACACTGACGTGCCGGCTGGTGACATCGGGGTGGGTGGTCGCGAGATCGGCTACATGTTTGGCCAGTACAAGCGCCTGAAGAACGAGTTCGTGGGCGTGCTCACCGGCAAGGCGCTCAACTGGGGCGGTTCGCTGATTCGTCCCGAGGCCACTGGCTACGGCGCCGTGTACTTCGCGGAAGAGATGCTCAAGACGCGCAACGAGACTTTCAACGGCAAGATCTGCACCGTGTCGGGTTCGGGCAACGTGGCCCAGTACACCGTCGAGAAACTAAACCAGTTGGGTGCCGTGCCGGTCACCCTGTCCGACTCGGATGGCTTCATCCACGACTCCAAGGGCATCACGCCGGACAAACTGGCCTTCGTGCTGGAACTCAAGAACGTGCGCCGCGGCCGCATCCAGGAGTACGCCAAGAAGTACGGCTGCGAATTCGTGGCCGGCAAGCGCCCCTGGGTCGTGAAGTGCGACGCGGCTTTCCCCTCGGCCACGCAGAACGAGATCGACGGAAAAGACGCCGACACGTTGCTGAAGAACGGCTGCACCGTCATCACGGAGGGTTCGAATATGCCGTCGACGCCTGAGGCTGTGGAGAAGTTCATCAAGGCCAAGGTGCTGTACGGTCCTGGCAAGGCTGCCAACGCCGGCGGCGTGGCCACCTCGGGCCTCGAAATGAGCCAGAACTCCATGCGTCTGGCGTGGACGCGCGAAGAAGTCGACGCGAAGCTGAAGGGCATCATGCAGGCCATCCACGGGGCCGCCTGCAAGACCGCGAAGGACTATGGCCAGCCCACCAACTACGTGATGGGTGCCAACATCGCCAGCTTCGTTAAGGTGGCGGATTCGATGATCGACCAAGGCGTGGTGTAGATTCAGCCAGTCGATCGGACGATGGGCACAAAGCGGCCGTCGCGTATGGTGCCCGCGGCCGCCAGGGCCGAATGCACCCCCGGCAGCAGCAGACCGACGCGGCCCGAGGTTTCGCTCAGGGGCAAGAGCTTCTTCTGTGGATCGATGCCGCCAGCCGTGCGCTGCAGGACCAGAACGTCGAGAGCCGGCGAGCTGGTCTCAGGCGGCAGGGCCCAGGCCACGGTCACCTGGTCGTCGCCGACCAGCAACGAAATGCCCGGAATGGAGGGCAAAGCCAGGTCCGCAGGCGGAACCTCGGCGACACGCAAGGGCTGCCAGCTCGCCTCCAGGCCGGTTAGCCGGTCGCGGGCGCGTGTCCGGACGGCGGGGTCGGTGGCGGTTTCGGCAAGCTCGCGGAAAATGGCGATGGCCTCGCTCAGTCGGCCCTGGCGTGCGCACAGTTCGGCCATCGTCTCAGTCTCGTAGAGGTGTTCCATGCTCATGGAAGAAGTTCCCGCGTTCGGAGGATGTCACGCCTGATCTCGGCCACCAGCTCATCCGCTGAAGCAAACACCCGCTGCGCTCGCACGCGACCGACGAATTCCAGGCGCAGGCGCCCGCCGTAGAGGTCACCGTCGAAGTCCAACAGGTGGGCCTCGACAACCACGGCGGACGGGGCGCCTGGGCCTTCGGCGGCAAAGGTGGGATTGCTGCCGATGCTCACGGCGGCGCGCAGGCGCGGCGTCAGGCCGCCGTCCACGCGACACGCCCAAGCGGCGTAGACACCTGGCTTGGGCAGAAGATCGGCTTCTGCATCCAGGTTGGCGGTGGGGATGCCCAGGGTGCGGCCGCGCTCCACGCCGTGGACCACGTGGCCGGTGAGCTCGAAGGGGCGGCCCAGAAGCATGGCCGCACCTTCCACCCGGCCCTCGAGCACGAATTCGCGGATCTTGGTCGACGAGCACACCAGCCCCTCGACCATGACCGGCGGCACCACGCTGACTCCGATGTTCAGGCGCGCGCCTTCGCTGCCGAGCAGGGCTGCGTTGCCTTTCCGGCCGGCCCCAAAGGTGAAATCCCAGCCTACCACCACGTGGCGAGCGTCGAGGTCCTTGCCCAGCACTTCGGCGACGAAGGTTTCGGCGGGCAGGGCAGCAAAGTCGGATGTGAAAGGCTCGACCACGACCGCATCAGCGCCAGCCTCGGCAAGCAGTTCCAAGCGACGCTCCAGCGTCAGCAACATGGGCGGCGCCAACGCGGGCGCGAAGAATCGCGCGGGATGGGGATCGAAGGTCAGGACTGCGGACTCACCACCTTCCGCGTGGGCCAGGCGACTGGAGAGGGCCAGCAAGGCCCGGTGGCCGCAGTGCACACCGTCGAAGTTGCCGATGGCCACCGCGGGCGCGCGCAGCGGACGCCCCAGGTCGGACGTGATGCGCTGGCGGCCCCGAATGACGTGCACCCTCTTGGGGATAAACGCCCAGGGCGCTGACGTCAAGTTAGGGGGACATGAATCGCTCCTCGACAGGCGGCCCGCTTTCGCGTTGGATCGGTCCATGAGCGACAAGCGAACCTGGCCGGCACTCGATCCGGCTCTTTTCGTGGCGTCGCTGGTGGTCTATGTCGCGGGCACGCCGCTGGGGTTGGATCGAGTTGGGGCTGCGTCGAAGGTGGCCGTGACACTCGATCCTGCCTCACAGGGGCCGGGCATGCCGTTGGCTCTCTTGGCTTCGCGCCTAGTTGGCTACTTGCCCCTAGGCGATGCTGCGGCCCGTGCCAACCTGGCGGCAGCCTTGTGGGCCGCCTTGGCCACTGCGCTGCTGGGTCGGCTGTGTGCCGACCTCCTGGCGGCGTTGCGCCCGCCACCGCACGCTCGTCAGGACGCGCGGGATTTTGTCTACGAGCCGTGGCTGGCTGCCGGGGCCGCGCTGGCGGGCGGCCTGTCGCTGGCCGTGTTTCAGTCAGCGACTTCAGCGGGCGCGGCGTCGGCTACGCTGGCGCTCCTGGCCGGGGCTTGGTTGGCTGCGCTGCCTCTTCTGCGCGGCCAGGGCGGCGACGGGCACGGATTCGTGTTGGCGGGCTTGTCAGGCCTGGCCGCAGGAGTGGATGCGTTGGCCGGTCCGCTGTTGTGGCCCCTGACTTTTGGGGTGTGGCTGTGGGAATTGCACCGGGGCAGCCGCTGGCCGCTCTGGGCACCTTTGCTCTTCGTCGCGGCGCTGGGCGGTTCGTTGCTGGGCAGCGTGGCGGCCTCAGGAATCCCGGCGAACCTCGGTCATCTGCTCGGCAGCCTGTGGCCATCCGGGATGCACGATCAGGTCACGGCAGTTGGGACGGCCATTGAGCTGTGCGATGAGTTGGGTGTGGTGGGGCTGTTGCTGGCTGGAGTGGGGACCTTCGCATTGCTCAGACGGGCGCCGCTGGTCGCGTCTTGGTTCGGATTCACTTTGGTGACGGCGCTCCTGCTCGGCCATGCTCCGGCGCAAAGCGGACCGGCCTTTGAACCCACGCGCGCGGGCCTGCCTGCGGCGCTGATGGCGGCCGCAGTGCCCTTGAGCGCAGGCGCGGCCGCAGTGGCTGCCCGCCTGGGCCGCGCCCGCATGGTCACGGCGATCGTGCTCGCCGCGTTGGCGGTTGTCTCGCCTGTTCTCGACGGTGGTACCAGTCGCTGGCGGCGCGATGTCCATGGACCGGAGCGCCTGCTTGAGCACGCGCTCATGCGGGCACCGTTGCGCGCGTCCGTGGATCCAGGCACGGCCGAGATGGACGGGCTGCTTCGCTACGGCGCGGCCTTGGGCCTACGACCCGACCTGGAGATCGCACGTCGCAAGTAGCGCGCAGGGTGATCCTTCCCGCTTTCGCCCCGAGCGGTGTACTGTCCTCGCGATGCGATTCCCTCGGCCCGATTTGCTTCCTGTCTCGGGCGTTTCCGGCGCCTGGGTTGCCGCGTGCTTCGCAGTGGTTGGCTGCGTCGGCATGCAGCCGGGTCGATCCCCAGGTCAGCTTGCTGCGAGCCGTGCCAGCCTCCCAACGCCCGACATCGAGGAACTGCTCGGCCAGATGACACTCGACGAGAAGATTGGGCAGATGACCCAGATCGACTGGAAGCTGGCCAAAAACACCGACGACGTGCGCAGGCTGGCGGTTGGATCGGTGCTCAACGGTGCCTCGCAGCTGCCTGAGCCCAACACGCCCCAGAACTGGGTCAGGCTGGTCGCCTCCATGCAGACCCGAGCCTTGAGCACGCGCCTGGGTATCCCCATTCTCTGGGGCACGGATGCGGTCCACGGCAACGCCTTGGCCAGGGGCGCTACGGTATTTCCGCACAACATCGGCATGGGCTGCACGCGCAACCCTGAGCTGGCCGAGAAGGTCGGACGGGCTGCGGCTCTGGAGATGTTGGCGACTGGCATTCCTTGGACTTTCGCCCCTTGCATTGCCGTGCCTCGCGACGAGCGCTGGGGCCGCACCTACGAAGGTTTTGGCGAGACCCCTGAACTCGCCGAGATGATGGGGGCCGCGATGGTCAAGGGTCTGCAAGGCGAGCCGGGCCAGCCCGGTGGGGTGCTCGCTTGCGCCAAGCACTTCCTCGGCGACGGTGGCACATCCCAGGGCAAGGACCAGGGCGACACCGTCTGTTCCGAAGCAGAGCTGCGCGCCATCCATCTGCCGGGCTACGCAGCGGCGGTCAAGGCGGGTGTCGGATCGATCATGGTGTCGTTCTCGCGCTGGAACGGCGCTCCCATGCACGCCAACAAACATCTCATCACTGACGTGCTCAAGGGCGAGCTTCACTTCGAAGGTTTCGTGGTGAGCGACTGGGAAGCCATTGCTACCCTGCCGGGTTCCAACGCCAGCAGGATCGAGGCAGCCATCAACGCCGGGGTGGACATGGCCATGGTGCCGCTCAGCTACCCCTCGTTCGTTTCAGGCCTGCGCTCGCTGGTCAAGAAGGGCCGCGTGCCCATGGCGCGCATTGATGATGCCGTTCGACGCATCTTGAAGCAGAAGGCGCGTCTCAAGCTGTGGGAGCACCCATTCCCGGAGTTTGCCGGGCAACTGGGCTCGCCCGAACACCGAGAGCTGGCGCGCGAAGCGGTTCGACAAAGTGCGGTTCTGCTCAAGAACCAGGACGCTGTGCTGCCGCTGCCCAAGACCGGTCGCATCCTGGTGGTGGGCAGCAAGGCCGACGACATGGGCATCCAGTGCGGCGGCTGGACCGTGGGTTGGTTTGGCCGGCGGGGCAACGTCACGCCCGGCACAACGATTCTGAGGGCCATCGAGAAGGCCGCTTCCGGGGGAAAGGTTTCCTTCAAGCCGGGCGTGAGGGGCGCGGACGCGGCCGACGCGATCGTGGTGGTGGTCGGCGAGGAGCCTTACGCCGAGGGCGCCGGCGACAGCAAGGAGCTGGGTCTTTCCCGCGATGACATCAACCTGATCACGGCAGGCAAAGCCTCGGGCAAGAAGGTGGTGGTGGTTCTGGTCACCGGTCGGCCCTTGCCCATCGAGCCTGCCATCGACGGCGTGCAGGCGTTGCTGGTGGTCTGGCTGCCCGGCAGCGAGGGCGACGGTGTGGCGGACGTGCTCTTCGGTGACTACAAGCCCACCGGCAAGCTGTCCCATTCCTGGCCGCGTTCCATGGCGCAGATTCCGATCAACCAGGGTGACGCCAGCTACGAGCCTCTCTTTCCCTACGGATTCGGACTAAGCTACTGAACCAAGTGGTCAGCAAGATCAGTCCGATGAATGAGTCCGCCAGCGCAGGAGCCTCGATGCGCCGCCTGGGCGGGCAAGCACGTGCTTTGGCCCTGCAGATCGCGGCCGAGGCGCGCGCGGAGTGGGGCTTTCTCACCGACATCATGGCGTCGGCCTTTCGCGCGAACCGGCAGCTCGGCAGCGGCGATCGCCGGTTGATCTCCGAGACGGTGTACGGCCTGGTGCGCTGGGAGCGACGGCTGGAATCTGTGGTGGACGAGTTGGCTGCGTTGGCGCAGGGACGCGGCCAGCCTGAGGCGCTCTCGCCGGCTGGCCGGCAGGAACTGAAGCTCATCGTCTATGAGCTGCGCAACGGCTTGCCCGCGGAAGCGGCCAAGGCCGACGTACGGCGGATTTTGCGTCGCGATGTCGATCTCACGACGGTCACCGCGGACGATGCGGGCTTGGGCCATAGCGCGGGTATCGATCGCGCGGCCTTGCGGCTGTCGTATCCGACTTGGATGATGGACCGCCTGGTAACGGATCTGGGCGAGACGGCTGCGCTTGCCTTGACCGCAGCCATGAACACCCGGGCTCCCCTCACGGTGCGCAGCAACGGTGTCAAGGCCTCGCGCGAGGAGTTGGTCGCTCGTCTGGCTGAGGAGGGCGTGGTGGCGCGGCCGACGGAGCTGTCGCCCACGGGCTTGCTGTTCGAGACGCGCGTGAATGCCTTTGGCTTGTCGGCATTTCGTGATGGCCTTTTCGAGGTGATGGACGAGGGGAGTCAGCTGGTGGCCGAAGCGGTGGCGCCGCCGCCGGGGGGCCGCGTGGTGGACGCCTGCGCCGGCGCGGGCGGCAAGACCCTGGCCCTGGCGGCACTACTCGACGGACAGGGGCGCATGTTGGCGCTCGATTCCAATGGCAAGAAGCTGGAAGAACTACGCCGTCGCAGTCGGCGTGCGGGCCTGACCAACGTGGCCGCGCGCGAGGTGCACGGGGTCGAGCTGCCCGCAGAGGCGAAGTTGGGCGCATGGGATCGCGTGCTGGTGGACGCGCCCTGCTCGGGCCTGGGCACTTTGCGCCGCAATCCCGAGGCGCGCTGGCGGCTCACGCCCAAGACCATCGACGGATTTCCAGCGCAGCAGCTCTCGTTGATGGTGACCTACGCGCCGTTGGTGGCGCCCGGCGGCCGGCTAATCTACGCGACCTGCACTCTGCTCCGGCGAGAGAACGAAGAAGTCGTCGAGCGATTCCTGGCCGAGAGGCCGGACTTCGTGCTCATGCCGCTCAAGGAGATCTGGGGCAAAGAGCGGGCTCTGCGCCTGGGCGACGGCACCTACTTGAAGGTCTATCCACACAGCCACGGCACGGATGGCTTCTTCGCAGCCGTGCTGCGCCTCCCACCGCCAAAATTGATCAGCGTCGGCGGGGGAAGATGAGCGCGTAGGATCCGGGGCCGCGCTGGACGACCACCACGAGCTTGGGACGATAGGCGCGACGGTACCGTTGGTACCAAGGCTCGCGACGAATCAGCGGATCCTTCTCGATGTACTCGGGCACGTAGAGATCGATCTCCAAATATTTCCCATCCACGGCGCGCGCAATCGCATCGCCAAATGCATAGGGAGACAGATCTGGGGGCGGGCGTAAGTCGTTGTGAATCGCACCGCCGTAGCTGACAACCAGGCGGCTGCCTGGTCGTTGCAGGGCTGCGCGGATCTGGGTTTCGAGTTGGTCGCGCGTGAGGCGCAACAACCGGTCGTAGTCCACCCGGCCGCTGCCAAAGATGGCCTGGTAGTCCTTGCACGCGACCTGCAGGATGCGCGGCTCGATGCCCGACTGCTTGGCTCGTCGGAGCAGGGTGACGACCTCGTTCTCGGTGCTGGCCGGGCGCTGGGTCGCCTTGTCCACGCGGGCCACGGCCTTTCGTTCCACCTCGCCACACGAGCCCGTCGTGATCCAGGTTTCCACCACAAGGTCGCTGGCGCCGGCCGTGCGCAGCGCGGGCAAGATCTCGCTCGTGAAATGCCGGAGCGCGGACGGAATGCGGGCTGTCTTCTCTGTTTGGTGGTACTCGCCGAAGGCGACCACGCGCGGATTGCTTGCCAGCAGGGCTCGCACGGCGGCTGCGGCTGACGGGCAGGTCGAGGCAGCCGCATCAGCGGGCGCGGCCGGCAATGTCTGCGCCGCCAGCAGGACGTGTGCCGCCCAAGCACAAAGAAGAAACACGATGGCGATCATTGTAGCTGGTCCTGGCTTGGGCGCGTGGCGTGTACTATTGCTTGACCCGTGCCCGACTCTGTTCTGCCCTTCGCTTCGTCAAGGCGCCCACCGGTCGTTCCAGCCGGACCTGCGCCGCGCGCCCTGTGCGAGCGTTGCCGTCGACCCACGAGCGTCTGCTACTGCGCGCATATCACGCCTTTGCAAACCCGCACGCGCGTGATCGTTCTGCAACACCCGCGCGAGCGCGACGTGGGCATCGGCACCGCGCGCATTGCGCGGCTGTGTCTGCCAGGTGCCGTGTTGCGCGTGGGAATCGATTTTTCTGACGACCCGGTGGTGCAAGCCGCGCTGGCCAGCGGCGAAAGCCATGTCATCTATCCAGGGCCGGCGGCGCGCGATGTGGAGTCCGTGGCACCTGGTCAGCCCATGACCTTGATCCTGGTCGACGGCACCTGGGGCCAGGCGCACAGGCTGCTCAAGGCCAATCCGGCGCTCACGCGTCTGCCGCAGTTGCGCTTCACTCCGCCCAAGGAGAGCGCCTACAACCCCATCCGGCGCGAGCCCGCCTTTCACTGCATGGCCACCATCGAGGCGCTGGCCCATGTGCTCGGCCACCTGGAGGGCGACCGCGAGCGCTTCCAGAGCTTGCTGCGGCCTTTTCACGCGATGGTGGAGATGCAGATCCGCTACGCCCAGTCCAGCTCGGGCAGCCGCCATCGCCTCCACTCGCGACGCAACAGTCGCCCAGCGCGCAGTCCGATTCCGACGGTTCTGCGCGAGCGCCGGGCCGATATCCTGTGCGTGCACGGCGAGGCCAACACCTGGCCGCGCCACGCGCCCACGCGCCACCCAGCCGAGATCGTGCACTGGCTGGCACGTCGGCCGTCGAGCGGCGAGACGTTCGAGGCTGTGATCGCCCCGCGCCACAGCCTGGCACCGACCACGCCCTTCCATATCCGCCTCGACAGCGGCGCACTTCTGGCAGGTGAAAGCTGGGAATCGTTCGCGGCACGCTGGCAGGCATTCTTGCGGCCCAGCGACGTCATCGTGTCGTGGGGACATTTTCCCGTGGACACCTTGGCTGCCGGCGGCGTGGTTCTGCCCCGGCCGCGCTACGACGTCCGTGCACTGGCTGGCGCGGTTCTGAAGAAACGCACTGGCACCGTCGAGGACTGCCTGCCCCACATGCAGCTTCCAGCGCCCGGGCCCTACGGCGCTGGCCGCGGTGGCGCGCGCCTGGCCGGACTGTGTTTGGTCGTCGAACACCTGCTGTCGACTTTTTCCGTCGCGGAGTAGTTTTCCTGGCTATGTCGTTCCATTTGATCTCGCGCTGCCTGTTGCGCGCACCTCTTCTTCCCGTGCGTGCCTTGCGCGATCCGCAGGCGGCGCTGCGGCGGCATCCCTTGGGCGCGATGGCCGTGGAACTGGCCAGCCCGGATCTGGCAACAGCGCTGCAGCGAGACTCCGGCTCCGCTGCAGAGGCCGCGTTCTCACGCTACGCCCGCCGCGCTGCTTTTCGACCCACGCCCGCGGGCTTGCTGGCGGGCGTGGCCATGGGCAGGCTGGGCCAGCGCACGCGGCTTGAAACCGACGAGGTCGAGGCTGTCTTGGCGCCGACCTGGGAGCGCATGGCTGCCCTGGGGCGCGCGCTGCTCGACGAGCCCGAGATTCGTCCTGCTGTTCGGCTACGAATCGCGCCTTCGCTGATGGCTGCGGGTGCGCAGGCTGTGTGGTTGGGTCTGGTCAGCGACGGCCTCGAGGTGCGCTCCAGTGACGTGGATGCTGTGCTGGCCGCCGTGATCGAGAGCGCACAAGAGTGGACGCCCTGGGCTGCGGTGAGCCGGGCGGTTGAGGCTGCGGTCCGTGGCGAGGCAGGCGACGTGGACGAGCTGTTGCTTGTGCTCGTCGACCGCGGCGTTCTTTGCCACGATCTGGCGCCGCCTATCGTGGGACAGCCGCCGGCGCAGTGGTTGGTCCAGCGCTTGGCGCGCTTTCCAGCCGAAGCTCGGGCTGTGGCCGATCCGATTCGCCAGCGACTGCTGGGGATTTCTCCGACTGACCTGTCCGGAACGCGCGCTGCCCTGGCCGAGCTCCCTGGCGCCAACGACTCGGCGACCGACGTGACGGGTACGCTTTGCATTCGCCCGCGTGGCGAGCCGATGCTTTCGCGGCAGGCGGTGGTGCGGGCAGCAGCATGCGCGCCGCTCTTGTTGCGTCTGCAGGAAGCACTGGCTGGTCCGGTGGCGGAGCGCGTTTGCGATGCCGGCGTAGCGGAGCGGCTGGATTCCATGGTCGAAGTTTTCGGCGCGGGTGCGTTGGACCTGACGGCCCTGGCCACGGGCGGCTATGGAAGCGCGCTGGGTGAGACCGACGAGGAGCCAGCGCAGGGCGATGGCGGACTTGACGTGCTCGCGTTTCTGGCCGAGGCCGTGGCACAAGCCGCAGCGGCGGGCGAATTCCAGATCACGCTCGATCCGGCGGCACTCGATGCGATCGTGCCTGCAGTCGGCGTGCCGCCGACCTTCGAGCTGTTCTTGTCGCCAGCCCGCGAACCGCCGCGCGCGAGGCCGGGCACCGGCTGGCTGCTTGGACTGCACGCGCCCGCTGGCGCGAGCTGGGGACGTTTTGCGGGAGCGCTGGGAGCGCCCATGGGCGAGGCGCTGGCCGAGCTGGCTGCGGCGGAAAAGCAGGCGCGTCCCGGCGAGAGGGCAGTGGACGTGGTGTACGCGCCGTCGCCCGCGCTGGCGGATCTGTGCGCCCATGCGCCCGTGCGTGAGGTTGCGCTGGCGCTGGTGGGCTGGCCCGAAAACGCGGCGTTGACCCCGGCGGATCTCGCGCTGGTGGCTGACCCCGCCGCTGCGGAACCGTGGACTCTACGAGACTCGACCTCGCAGCCCATCGCACCCAGTCCGCTTCATCGCGTGCGCTCAGCCACGGCGCCGTCCGGGGTCTATCGCTTGCTGGCGGGCTGGTCGTTCGCACGGCAACAGGTACCCTGGGCGTTTTCATGGGGTGCGCTCGCCGGGCTGAACTTCCTGCCGCGCGTGGTTCTCGACGGCTTCGTGGTGGCGCCCGCCAGTTGGCGCGTTCCTTCCGCCGTGGACATTGCGCGTCCGGGGACGCTCGCGCGCTGGCGTCGAGAGAACCGCGTTCCTACTGCCGTGCAGGCAGGCCAGGGCGACGAGCTTCTCTATCTGGATCTTCGAGCGGCCGGCGCCTGTGCCGAGCTGGCGCGTTTCGCTGGTGGCCGAGTCTTCGAGATCTGGCCGCCCCTCGACGCCTTGCCAGATGAAGGTGGCCGTCGCGTCGAAGCGGTGGTGGCTGTGGCCCACGTCCCTGACGGAGATGAAATCGAGGGTCTGACGGCAACCATCGAGGCAACCCGCGCTGCGGGACGCGTGCCGCCGCCAGCCCAGGCGCCACCCGCAGAGAACTGGGTCAGTTTTCGCCTCTACGGTGCGGTCGAGCGCCAGGACGCCGTGCTCTTCGAGGCTGTGGGCCCGGCGGTCAAGGCCGCGCTCGACGCAGGAGAGATCGACGCGTGGTTCTTCTTGCCCTACGTCGACCAGCCGGGCCGACGCCACCACCTGCGCGTGCGGGGTCACGCGGGTTCCGAGCGCAAGGCCGAAGCGTTTTCTCGTCGTGTGCGGCGTGCGCTCGCGTTCTTGTGCGCTCGCGGTGATGTGGTCAGTGTGGAGATGGGCGGATACTTCCGCGAGGCTGCGCGCTACGGAGGAGCGGCGCTCATGCCGGCCGTGGAGCGGCTGTTTCAGGCCAGCAGCGAACTGGTCCTGGCCATCTTGGAAGCTGAGGACCAGGGCACGGCGCAGGTTGATCGCGTGGCCCTAGCGGTGCGCGCCGCTGACGCCATCGCTGGCGGGCTGGGACTGGACGTCGCAGCGCGAATGGGATTGGCGCGTCGCTGTCGGGAAGCCTGTGCGCGCGCCGGACTGCTCGACGAGGAACACGCGCGGCAGGAATATCGACAGCGCGCCCGGCAGCTTCTCGCGTGGCTGGCCGGCCAGGGCGCTGATGTCTGCACACCCGCGCTTGCGTCTTTGAATGAAACTGCCGCATCCCTGGCAGGGTCGCTCAATTCTGACTTGCGCTTGGCCTTGCAGCAGAAACTGCCGGTTTTGCTTCACCTGCAGGACGTGCGCCTTGCAGGCGCCAACCTCGCGGCTGAGGCGCTCGCCCACTATCTCTGGCATCGCACGCTGGAAGGCATCGCAGCCCAGAGCAAGCGGACAGGATAAGGCGCCCAGCCGCCACTTTAAGAATTCAGTTTTGCACGTTCTTGTGCGCGGCGAGCTTCGCCCGCACTTGTTCCATGTCCAGATCTCTAACCCGAACCGCCAGTGCGTGGAGGGCTTCTTCAGGAAGGGCTCCCGCCTGCGAAAAGACCAGGATGCCCTCGCGGAAAATCATGAGAGTGGGGATGGCCCGGATGCCAAAGGACACCGCCAGGTCTGGGTGTTCTTCCGCGTTGACCTTGGTGAACACGACCTCCGGGTTCCTGTCGGCGACTCGGTCAAAGATAGGGCCAAAGAGGCGACAGGGTTCACACCCGGGAGCCCACCAATCCACAAATACAATTCCACTCTTGACTAGCGACGGGAAGTCTTCGTCGTTCATGTTCCGCATCGGCATGGCCTACCTGCCATGACTTTTCGATGCCCACTTTTGGCAGAGGTTACTTCCCGGCGTCCTTGTGGTCTTCGCCGTGGTCTTCATCCTTCTCCGCCGACTCCCGGCGCAGAAGCTCATGTAGCAGCGTGCGCTCGATGCATGACTGGACGGGGACGGTTTCTTCGATAGGAATTACCTGCTGAGGAACGGCGTTGGGCACGTCCGCGGGCGACTCGTCGTCTTTGTCAGACAAAGCGGGGAGCTCCTGAGTTTCATCGATTGAGTCGACGGGCGCGGGCACGTCGGGAATCCTACGCGACACCGGACGGGTGTTTGTCCGACCCATTGCTCTTGTCATCGGTTCTCCTGCCGGCCGCTTGAACCCAGAAAACAACCATCGGGTTCGTTCCTCGGACCTGCGCTTGAGCCAAGCGAAGCACAGCAACAGCATAGATCACATGGTCCCCCGTCGGTAAGGGGCTTGCCTCTTTGCGCAGCTCGGCGGAGCCGAGCGTTGTCCAGGCGCGCCGAGCCGGCATGGACGCCTGCGTGATGCTATGAAGGGGGCAATGAAGCCACCGCCAGAAGAAGATTTCGCCGCACTCCTGCAGGAGTTCGAGGGCAAGAACGCCCGCCGGGCCGAGCGCGACGTGCGGGTGGGCGATTCGGTGCGTGGCCGCGTTATTTCGCTGGGCCGCGAAACCGCCTTCGTGGAATTGGCGGGCGGCAAGAGCGAGGGCATGATCGAGCTGCAGCAGTTGCGCGACCAAGATGGCAATCTGACGGTCAAGGTTGGCGACGAGATCGAGGCACATGTGGTGGAGACCATGGGCAAGTCGGGTTGCGTGGTCCTGCGCCGGACCGCGGTCGCGCGCGGACCTGAAGCCAAGGCTGAACTGCAGCAGGCGGCACAACTGGGACTGGCCGTGGAAGGGACGGTGACCGGCGTGAACAAAGGGGGTGTGGAAGTGTTGGTGGCGGGCGTGCGCGGTTTTTGCCCTATTTCGCAGCTGGAAATGCGCCACGTGGAAGATGCCAGCGAGTTCGTGGGTCGCAAGCTCGAGTTCCGAATCACGCGCTACGATGTGGACCGGCGCGGCGACAACCTGGTGGTCTCGCGGCGTGCCCTGCTGGAAGCAGAGGCCCGAGCGCGGGCTGACAAGATTCGCAGCAAACTGGTGCCAGGTGCGGTCTTGCCCGGCGTGGTGGTCGCGCTCAAGGATTTCGGCGCGTTCATCGACCTGGGCGGGGTCCAGGGCATGTTGCCGGCGTCCGAGCTGGGGTTCTCGCGCGGGATGCGGCCTGCTGATCGATTGTCGCTGGGGCAAGAGCTTGAGGTCCAGATCCTGCGCGTGGAGAAGACTGATGACCCCAAACGACCTGAGCGCATTTCGTTGTCGCTCAAGTCGCTGGAGCGAGATCCTTGGGAGGACGTGGCCGGGCAGTTTCCGTCGGGAACTAGAGTTTCGGGCCGGGTCACGCGTATCGAAGCATTCGGCGCGTTTGTCGAGCTAGCGCCGGGGATTGAGGGCTTGGTCCATATCGGCGAGTTGTCAGGCGGCAAGCCCGTGCGCAACGCGCGGGAGCTGACCAAGGTAGGTGCCACGCTGGAGGTGACCGTGCTGGCGCTGGATCGAGAACGGCGTCGCATCTCCCTGGGTGTGGGCGAGCGTGCGGATGTGGTGTCGCAGGAAGATCTGGACGCGGCTCGCGCGCCGGCACACCTGGGCACGCTGGGCGACCTGTTCAAGAAGAAGCTCTAGGTCTCGACCTACGGGCGCGTCGGAAAAGATCAGGCCTCTATCGTGCCCGGTTGGGAGTGCCAGCCAGCCGAGCGGCGTCTTCGGCCACGTCCTGCGAAAGCAAGTCGCGCATCTCTTCGATGGCGTAGTGTCCCGCCATTTGGTGCAACTTGATGCGAAGGACATCCCCGATCATGCGCGAAGAGTCTCGGGCCAGGCGCACGCTGGAGGTATCGTTCCGACGCAACACCACGGGTACACGTTTTATGTCCAATCGGTACTTGAGCGCCAAGTACAGGATCTCCACGTCGAATGCGAATCGCTCGATGATGGACCGTGAGAAGATGGCTTCAGCGACGTCACTGCGAAAGCCCTTGAACCCGCACTGGGTGTCGTAGAAGCCACCAGTCACCAGGTGGTTGGCGAAGCGCGAGAAGGCGAAGGACGCCAGCCGGCGCGTGCGAGCGACCTTCAGATGATAGCGTGAACCCGGCAGCGTTCGATCGCCGACGACCATGTGGAAGCGCCGCCCCAGCACATACTCGACGGTCAGCGGAAACAGCGAAAGCTGGAAGGGCAGGTCGGCGTCGGTATAGACGCGGCAGCGGCCAGCGGCGGCCAACATGCCGGCGCGGACGGCGGCCCCCTTGCCACGGTTCTCAGGCAGCCGGATGAGCGACAAGCAGCCGCGGCCACGCGGCCCATCCGCCGCTTCGTGCGGGAAGTCGTCCCCGCCATCGTCGACCAAAATGATCTCCCACGTCAAGTCGGTCCCGTCCAGATACCTAGCCAACTCCTGTGCTGAGGCGAGCGCCAGCGCCGCGTGCCGATAGGACGGCAAGACAACCGAAAGATCGGGACCAAGCGCCTTAGCCATCACCGCCCCGCCGCTTGGCCACCACCAGCAACAGATTGCCGAAAGTCAGATCGGCCCGGTCCTCGATCTCGGCGCAACGTTCGGCCAGGCGCCAGCTCAGAATACTGATGAACGGGGAGAACGTCGAGAAAGTCGCAAGGCGCACGATCTCCCAGTCGGCATCGGCAAGCACTTGGCGCAACTTGCCCCTGTCGAACTTGGTCACATGTTGGTGCTCCGCCATCGGGGGCGCGAGCTGCAGTCGGTCCATGATTCGTTCGATCGCCGGCCAAAGGCCGCGGTAGTTGGGAGTGGTCATAGTCAGCACGCCACCCGGCCGGAGCAAGCGCGCGAAGGAAGCCAGCAAAGCGCGGACCTGCTGCCGGTAGAGGTGCTCGATCACTTCTAGGCAATAGATGCGGGCGATAGACGCTGAGGCGTACGGGAGGTCTTCTGCAAAGGCACAACGAAATTCCAGATTCGGGCGATGGAAGGTAGCGCGCGCGAACTCGATCGCCTTCGCATTCGCGTCGATCCCCGTCACCTCGGCTCCCATAGAGGCCAATAGATCAGCCACGACTCCCGATCCGCAGCCGACGTCGAGGACGCGCTCACCCGGCATGGGCGGGCTGAACTTTCTGATGCTCCGCTCCTTCTCATAGTGCCAGAAGCGCTGGATGACCGGACCCGAATTGCGCGCCTGGTACTGATAGGCACCGCTGATCTCGACGGCGTCACCGTGGCGGATCCGCACGAGCGCAGTAGCTATCACATCGCCGAGGTGACGTCCACGGCGCGGCCCAACATGGGGCTCCACGACGTCCGGCGAGGGAGCAGGCGGCGGCTCGATCAGTGGTCTGGTGCTCACAACACGCGCTCCGCATTCTTGCGAGCCTCGCGCATAGCGATCTATGATTCCGCCATGCCCGACGTGTTCCGTCTGGCTGAGCCCGGTCGAGAGAAGCCAGTTTCCAGGACGACCGGCTCGGCCCAACTTTGTCGGGCCGAGCGGCATTGGGTCCTCCCCCTGCTGCTGCTTGGCTACCTTGCCATCTATGGTCGTTCCCTGACCTTTGATCTCGTCTGGGACGACTCTGTGAATTCTTCGCAAAGCGCCCTCTTGCGTGGGCCGCTGTCCCAGGCGATCCGAAAAGGCGAGCACGCGCGCAGCGATCCGGCCACCGAACGCATGCCGAAAGATCTGGTACCCCTGCACGAGAGCTATCGCCCCGTCAGCGTGACCAGCCATTGGATCGACGTGCATTTGTTTGGCGAACGTGCCGGGCTCATGCATGCGCACAGCCTCCTGCTCGGATTGTTGTCCATCCTGCTCGTGTACGACTTGAGCTGCGCGCTTGGCCTTGGTTTGTGGTTGCCTTGCCTATGGGCATTTCACCCTCTGCACGTTGAAGTCTTTGCCTACATTTCTGCGCGATCTGATTTGTTGGCGGCGATCTTCTCCCTTCTGGCCCTTTCGTCGGCATTGCGATCCACCGAGGCCAGCCGCGCGCGCACGCGATGGCTATGGGCTGGGACAGCGGCTTTGCTCCAGCTGGTTTCCCTCTTCGCCAAGGAAGCCAATCTCGCCCTGCCCCTAGTGGTGATGGCACTGGCCCTGGCCCGGAGCAAGACTCGCGCGACAGCTGCCGCGGGATCGGCCCTTCTCGTCGGGACCCTCGCGTACTTTCCTTTGCGCAGGCTTCTCATGCAAACGGCGTCTTTGCCCATGGCACAGGGAAGGGCTCTGCCGCGCGCCTTCGTCGATTTGCCGGGCGTGGCTCTCGCTTATGGCACGAGTTTCGTATCGCCATTTTCCCTTTCCCCCGACCGTCAGCTGTGGCCGCCCTTCGTGCCTTTGGGCTGGGTCGTGCTTGTCTTGTTGGTGGTGGGTTTTTGGCTTGTCCTCCGCCGCGTTCGGCCTGGCATCCGATGCGACATTATGCTTGCTGCCGGTGCACTGGCGGCACTTGGGTTGCTCCTCTTGCCCGCAGCGCTGGGATGCCGAAGCATAGGAGCGCTCTCCGACCGATACGTATTCTTCCCTTTCCTCTTTCTCGCAATCGCGTCGCTGGCGATGGCACGGACAGCAGGCAAGCTGCTGGTCAACCTGCACCGCGCTCTCTGGTTGGGCCCCCTCAGCATTTGGTGCGGAATCTTGTTGGTGGTCACATGGCTGCAAGTCGGCGTCTGGAGAAACGAAGAAACGCTGGCCAAATATGCGGTGGCCATGGAACCCGACAACTCTGCGGCACTCTATCGCTTGGCCACCCTGGCCACATCCAGGGGGCAATTCGCAGAAGCGCGGCCTTTGCTCGAGCGGGCCGTACAGCTCGATCCCCTGAATCGGCGTGCCTTGAACAATCTCTCTGTCGTCTACCTGAATCTGAATCGCGTGGCTGATGCGAAGTTGGTCTTGCGACGGCTCCTGCCTCTGGTCGGGAGCACGGATCGGCGATTTTGGTACAACGTCGCCGTGGTGCAGGTGGCGGACAGCAAGTTCGACAAGGCCTGCTCAGCACTGGCACGTGCGCTTGAAATTGACCCGGGATACGTTGAGGCGTTGACACTGCGCGATCGCGTCTGCGTCGCGAACCCGGTCAATACGAGCCCGCCGGCCACACAGCCGGTCGCCCCCGACCTGTCAGCTCATCCTTGACCGACCGCTTGCTTTCGGCCGGGACGGGGCTGTGCTATCGCGCGAGACGCACGCGGTATTTGGCCACCATGTGGTGCGGGTAGTACGAGAGCTTGGCCCGTCGCAGTCCCACGTCGCCCGCGTCTTGCTCGCGATTCACCCAGGCGTAGGCAGACAGGGTGTTCTCGCAGAACATCTGATTCATGGCTTGGTAAAGGCCGCGGATTTCGGAATTGGCCTTTTCCGCGATGACCAGGGCCGTGTCCTGGTTGAGCTGCGAGCCGATGGCAAAGGCTTCTATCCGACCATCGACCGTGATGGTCGCGCCGGTCACGGGCAGATTCTGGTAGTGGCGCAGAAGATCATGAACGGCCTGATCTTCAGCCGCTAGCCCGGGCAGGTCGCTGCGCCCACGCGCGGCGAACCACCGGCGCTGAAAATCGACGACCTCCGGGAGCGCACGGGGATCGATCTCGGCATAGGCGAAGTCGTAGCTTCGCGCGAAGTTGCGGATGTGGTTGCGTTTGCCGTCGTACTTGTGGCCGGGCAGATGGATAAGGTCTTGGGTTCGGTAAACGTAGTCCGCGTTGTCTGGATCCTCGTCGGCCACAAGGTTGCCAGTCGCCTCCGCGACTGCAGCCTGCCGCCCAGTCAGGCCGTACACGAATCCTTCTTTTCCCTGCTCGCGCAGCCACAGCAGCATGCTGCGCATGGCCGTCGCGGGCTCGCGCACCCGCAGGGGTGGGTAGAAACAGCACTTGCCGTGTCGAGTGACGGCGAGACAGAGGGCGCCGTCGAGATCACTGATTTGGGTCTGCCGTACCCCGTGCCAGGCGAAGATCTCGGCGAAGTTCAGCTCCGATACCTCGGGCCGCTCGGTCGCAAGAGCCGCCTCGATGGTGTCTCGATGCGAGACGTCGAGGGGCGCAAAGTCAGGGAAAGCCGGCAGTTGGCTCATGGTCACGTGGGAACGAGCGAGAGCAAGCATTCAATAGCAAAGATGCCGTCCGCGGGGCCAAGGATGCCAAGACCGATGCGTCCCGCATGGCGCGGCTGGGGCCTGCGCTGGCCCGCGAGGCTTCTTGCGCGTATTCTTCTCGGATCAGATGGCGCGGTCGACTTGCAGTTTGTCACGTCCAGGGGCTGGCCTGCTGGCCCGCGCTCGAGGAGGAACCGTTCAATGATGTCCGGAATCTCCGGGCCAGAGGCAGCCCGTGCTAGGATTACGGTGGAAAGCCACTTGGCGCTTTCGGCCACCATCAACTGGCACCTTGCTGCGCGCAAGATCGACCTGGGCGCCCTGCTGCGCGTGATTCTCGGGCCTGCGCGGGTGTCCGACCGTGCCCCGCTGCTTGAAACCCTCAGCTACCTTCGCTGCGCCTATGGGGAGCGCCGACGCAAGAGCGGTCCCGCGGCCGTCTTGCACTGCCTGCGCACCGCAGCCATGCTCGCGCGCATCATGCCCGAGCCCGGCATGCTGGACTTGCTGGGCGCCCTGCTGCACGACAAGGAGGAAGACCTGACCCGCGAGGAGTTGGGCGCCGCAGAGTGGAGCCACGCGCAGGCGGAGTTTGCTCGCGTCCTTGCCAAGATCGATGCCGACCACCGCTGGTTTCTGGGTGAGCGCATCGCGCTTCTGCGCCGCCGCGATGACCAGACCTACTACCAGTACTTGGGCCATGTGCTGGGCAAGTCGTCCGAGATGCCAGACCTCCTCCACTGCAAGCTGGCGGACCGTCTGGACAACACCATGGACATCGCCGTGCAGCGGCCGCCGACTGACCAACACGATTTCTTCGAGACAGCGTTCGGCGTTCTCTTTTTGCCCAACTACCAGATGCGGCCCCAGGACGCTGACAGTGCACCTGACAGCGAGGCCTGCGTGTTGCTCATTTCGCAGCTATTCAAGAATGTGGTTCTCATGAGCATGCTGCGCGAAAAGAGACTAGATTCGCTCGACGACGTCACCAACACGCTTTTTGCTGCGCTGGCCGCCGTGGGGCGGGCGCAGGCTGAATGGGGCGCGGTCGCGTTGCTCATGTCGGCCATCGCGAGCTGCCAAGAGCGCCGTCAGTTGGTCCTGGAAATCATGGAGTACTGTGCGGCGGGCGGTATCGCAGCGGTGACCCGCAAGGAGCGGGGCGGTTTGCTCGATGGCAGCTTGCTCGAGCACTTCGCCGAGCCGGACGACAAGCTCCGCAAGCGTCGCCTGGAAAACGTCTACGGCAACAAGCCCCTCTTCATACGTCTCATGGTCATGTTCATCGGCATCTTCACCGTCTTCATGACCGATCCGACCTACTACCTGCGCGGCATCGATGCCAGCGGCTTGCACCCTGTCGATCCGGGTTAGGAGGTCAGAAACACCAGAAGCCCGAGCTGCGCCTCGGCAGTCTGGCGCAGGAAGGCCCGCAGTTTGTCCAGGCTGTCCATGAGGTATCTGAGCGAGTCTTCCTCCAGCACGGACCTGGTCCAGATGTCGGGATAGATCTCCTTTGCGGTCATGTCCCGGGCGTTGAACCGCTTGCGCAATTCGTAGGGACTCAGGCTAGAGAGGCTTTCATAGATGGCTCGGGTCTGGTCCGCGCGGAAGGCGCGCACCGGACCATGCTCGGGGTCAATCCGGCCTACCTGACGCCCGCCATTGACGAGGAAATCGAGCGGCGGATCCCCCTCCCAGGCGCTGCCGGTGAGGAGGTAGTGGATTCCGTGCCACGACTTCTCAAGATCGCAACGCGTGCCCTCGTTGGCTTCCAACTTCAGCATCGGCACAACCTTGGGCTTGGTTTTCCTGGTGCCGGCCGTCTTCTTGCCCCGTGCGGGAGTCTTGGCGGGTTGTGGCCGCGCGACCTGAGCCTCGGCTGGAATTTCGGGCGTGATGAGACGCCAGGCCAAGGACGGCGACTTGACAACGCGGGCGATATTGGCGTCCGCGAGGCTAAGTAGACCGATGCGCATCCCCATGAATCAAGACCTATCCATCTGCCAGCCAGGCAGAATCATCTTCGGGCAACTCGCGAGAGAAACACGAAGCCCACGCAGCCATGGTCAAAAGAACTCCAGGCGCGAACCACGAGGTGAGAATGGCACGTCACGATGGTCTCGGCAACTGGCGCGCTAATATTCATTCTGTCTCCGGCGGCGCGCCGTGCCCCAGGCGACGCAGGAATTCGCCTTCGTCGATGGTCTCGATGTCGAGCTCCTGAGCCTTGGCGAGCTTGGATCCGGCCTCCTGTCCCACCACCACGAAGCTGGTTTTCTTGGACACGCTTGACGTCACGCGCGCGCCGGCTTGCTGGGCCAGGGCCGTGGCTTGTTCGCGCGAAAGGGTAGGTAGGGTTCCGGTGATGACCACGATCTGGCCGTCGAACGGGCGGGCAGCCACAGGACCGCCGAGTGCCTGGTCTTTGACGCGCAGACCAGCCCGGCCCAGGTTTTTGATGAGTGCGCCATTTTCCGGGTCGTTGAACCAATCGTGGACCGCGCTGGCGATTTCTGGGCCCACGCCTTCGATGGCCTGCAGATCCTCGATATTGGCGGCGGCCAGGGCGTCCAGCGACAGAAATCGCTGGGCAAAGAGTTGCGCCACATGCGCGCCCACGTGCCGGATATTGAGCCCCACCAGCAAGCGCCACAGAGGCCGCTGCTTCGAGGCGGCGACGGCTTCGAGCAGGTTCTGGGCCGATTTCTCGGCGAAACCGGGAAGTTGAAGCAGTTGCGTCGCGCGCAGAGCGTACAGGTCCGCGGGATCGGCGATCCAGCCGCGTTCCACCAGCGCGGTCACCGTTTGATAGCCGAGGTGCTCGATGTCCAGAGCCTCGGGTGACCCGAAATGGCACAGCCATTCCACGGTCTGAGACGGACATTGCTTGCGGTTGGGGCAACGCCAGTCGGCCTCGCCGGGCTTGCGTACCAGCGGGGTGGCACAGGCCGGGCATTGCTTGGGGAAGGTCCACACCGGCGTTCCGGGCGGCCGCTTCTCCAACACCGGGCCGACCACTTCGGGGATCACGTCACCGGCGCGGTGGACGATGACGGTGTCTCCCTCGCGCACGTCCTTGCGCCGCACATCATCCTCGTTGTGCAAGGTGGCCGAGGTGACCATCACGCCGCCCACGTGCACAGGCTCCAATTCCACGTAAGGCGTAACCCGACCGGTGCGGCCCGTGTGCACGGCGATGCGTTTCACCAAAGCCGTGCGCTCCTCGGGCGGGAACTTGTAGGCCACCGCCCAGCGCGGCGCCCGGCTGGTGGCGCCGAGGTCTTCGCGTTGCTGGTAGCGGTCGACCTTGATGACCACGCCGTCAATCTGATAGTCGACGTCGTGGCGATGCGCCTGCCACTTGGCGCAGTAGCTGGCCACTTGCTCCAGGGTAGACGCGCGTTCGATGTTGGGGTTGACCGGCAGGCCGACCGAGCGGAGGTACTCCAGGTCATCCGAGTGGCGCTGGGTGCGCGCCGGGCCGGGTCGGCCTGCATTGGTCTCAGCGCCGTAGCACCAGAAGCTCAGCCCACGGGCTGCGGTCACGGCGGGATCCTTCTGGCGCAGGCTCCCGGCCGCGGCGTTGCGGGGATTGGCAAAGGGTCGTTCATTTCTTTCTGTCAGTTCTTGGTTCAGGCGAAGAAAGACAGAAACTGGCTGATAGACCTCGCCGCGCACCTCCAGCAGGCTCGGGTGCTGACCACCCGAGAGGCGCGCCGGGATGGCGCGGACCGTGCGCAGGTTGGCGGTGATGTCCTCGCCCACGCGTCCGTCACCCCGCGTGGCTCCTCGCACGAAGACACCGTCCTGATAGAGCAGCGACACCGCCAGCCCGTCGATCTTGAGCTCGCACACGAAGTCGAGGTGGTTGGCGTTGACATGGGAACCCTGAGAGGGTTCCCATGCCCTCCCGCGATGGTGCGCCGCCGGCAGAGCCGGCGGGCTCCCCACGCGACTGCCCACCGCGCGTTGCAAACGGCCCAGCCACGCGCGCAGCTCGTCGGTGGAAAACACGTTGTCCAGCGACAGCATGGGCGAAGGGTGCTCGACTGGCGCAAAAAGCTCCGAACCCTTTCCGCCCACGCGCTGGGTCGGGCTGGAAGGCGTCACCAGATCCGGGAATCGGTGCTCAAGCGCGCGCAGCTCGCGCATCAAGCCGTCGTACTCGGCGTCCGAGACCACGGGATGATCGAGCACGTAGTAGCGGGTGTCGTGCTCCGCGATCTGGCTGCGCAGATCCTGGATTCGCGCCTGCGCCAACGCACGTTCGCGTTCTTCGGGCGTCATCTCAAACTGGTTGGCTCTCTAGGCTTGGCCCTCGTTGAGCACCGACTCCAGTTCTTTCTCGACCGTGGCTCGATCGACGGAACGAGCCGCCGACAGCTCCTGCGATACCAGGCCGCGCGCGGTGTCGAGCATACGGCGCTCGCCAAAGGAGAGTGCTTTGGTCTTCTTCAGCCGGTGCAGGTCGCGGAAGACTTCGGCCACTTCGAATAGCGAGCCCGACTTGATCTTGTCCATGTAGGCGCGGTAGCGCCGATTCCAAGGATGGCGTTCGAAGCTGACGGCCTTTTCACGCAGGATCTGCAGAACCTCGTCCACCTCCTGGGCTCCTGCAACCGGCCGGATGCCAACCTGCTCGGCCTTGTCGACGTGAACCAGGATTCTGAGATCGGAACTGGCCAAGCGCAGGACGTAGAAGTTTTGGACCTTGCCGCCGATCTCTCGCTTCTCCACGCTCACAACTTGGGCAATGCCGCGCGAAGGATAGATGGCTTGTTGGCCGATTCTAAGCGTGAGTGCCACGGAAACCCTCCTTGGAAAAACCGGGTGGGCGTGTCGACAGCCGACGCGTAGTTTTAATGCAATGCAATGCTGCGGACTCAGTATAGGAGGTCTGAGGCAAGCGTACAACGCGAGTTCGTCGCGCGCCCGGCACAGCTTTTATTCGAGTTGAAGAGGCTGGCACCTCGGCCCTACAATGGAGGCTGTGACGAAGCGCCAGCGCCGTAGCCGTGCCTGGGGGACGACATTGGTCGAGTTGATGATCGTGGTCGTCATCCTCGGCATTTTGGCCGCCATCGCCACGGTCGGGTACAAGCGCTACGTGGCGCGGGCGCGGCTTTCGGAGGCGAACGCCATGCTGGCTGAGCTGTCGGCCAAGGAACAGCTCTACTTCATGGATCTGGGCGCGTACGTGCCCGCGCGAGCGGACAACAACCTCACCCAGCCCAGCCCCGACGAAAGCGCATCGGCGTTCATACCCGTTAGCCCCACCGCTGCGGATTTCGAATCGGCCCGCACACCGCACGCCGTTTCCAACCCATCATTTCCCGTTGCCTGGAGCCTGATCGGCCTGCGACCCCGCTGGACTCAGCTCTACTGCACCTACCTGGTCAATGCCGGTGGCGCTAGCCAGGCGCCCACTGGCCCCATCGGGGCGCAGTTGTGGGCCACGACGCCGCTCGTCCCTTGGTTCTATGCCATGGCCGCGTGCAACCTCAGCACCACAGACGGCGGTTCATTCCCGGACAACGTGACCCTCTTGGTGCTGACCTACGACTCGCCTGCGCTGCGTACCATCAACGACGGTCATTAGGGGTGTCCCTACCGTAGGGATACCCCCCATAGGCGTTAAGCGGATCAACGGCGGAGTGAAATGGCCATTCGTGATTCGAGGACACAAGCCTTCGGTGGGTCGCCCCTCTCCCTTTCGGGAGAGGAGCCTGGGGGTGAGGGCGAAACTTCCTGTGAGCCGGACGCTGAAGTCACCAAATTGTGGTGATTGCGCCCGCGGCTCGATTCGACATGCAAATGCAGTACCCTCACCCCAGCCCTCTCCCAAAGGGAGAGGGTGGTCTACCCAGTTCTTCCGGCGCAATTCCGCCGCTTAACGCCTATGGGGATACCCCCTCGTTGTATCTTTGCGGTTCATCGTTGCACTTGGAAAACCGTAAGGACTTCGTCGTCCACGATGGGCTTTCCAAACGCAGCCACCAGGCGCTCACGAGCTTGGGCCACGAACTTCTTGGGGTTGGTGCCGTGGTGGCTCACCACCTCGAGAAACAAGAATTCTCGCGCTAGGTTCCAATGGAGTAGCACGTACTGGGCTTGGCTCGCTCTGACAGCGCGCGGGTCAGAGACGTCCACAACCGTCTTGAAACGAATTCCCCGGCGGGGCGGTCCCTGTCCCAGCACATGATCGATGGTCATATCGCTGAGAAGGTAGCCCCATGAGGGTTGTTCGGAGCGTTCCGGGCTGTCATCGAGTGCCAGGCCAAACCCATCCTTCCAACTTGCGCCGCTTTCGTAGTAGCCCGCCAGCACAGGTCGGTCGTGGAGCAATTGCGCGAAGTAGAGGCGGTTGTAGTCCTCACCGATCACGAAGGGATACTCGATAATCGGGGCGCTTCCGCCTTCGCGGGCCACTCGTGCATAGAATGGGTGCAGTTGGGAGCGAAAGAGGGGTTGCAGCGAGTCCTCGACGGGATCGGGCCTGCTTCTTGCGGTGCTAAACTGTGAGTAGTCATATTGGAATACTGGATGTCTTGTGAAACTTGTCGTTCCGACCTGAACAAATGGCAAAGGGCCTGAGAAATAGAAAGCGACGGCTAGACCGAAAAGAATGGTCACCCAAACCGTCTTCTGCAGGTATTGGGCCCTAACCAGGCCAGCCAGGGTTTGACCCGCAACCCCTATGGCGAAGGCCGGCAAGAGAAAGAGGGGCAAACTGTAGCGGGCAAAAATAGCGCCCACCTCGCCTTGGATAGGATGGATGAGAAGCACAGCGGTGACCGAGGCGGCAGCCGCCGAGCCGAGAATCAACAGTTCCCGTGGGGCTTGCTTTGCCGCCAGCACCAGCCCGCCTGCGGTTAGGCCCACAAAGATCACTTGGATTTCAGCAGACGCACTTCCGCACACGAGCTGCAGGAGCGCGCCAGCGGTTCGCGCCGTGAAAGGCAGATACGCCGGTCCTGCGGATGACACGGACTGAAGCATCGCCGGCAGGGACAACGCGCCGGCTATGGCAAACATCGCTAGCCCAGCCAAGACAACCCGCCTTGGACTCGGTCCCAATCTGCGCTGGCGTCCTTGCAGCAGGGCGGCCGCTGTCCAGGCTGCCAACAGCGGAGCGAAAGCCGTGACGTGAACCCAAATCGCCAAAGCACCCAGTACGACGGCGCCGATGGCATGGTTCCGGCGGGCGCCGTTGCTCCAACGGCCAAGATGGGTGAACGCGAGGAACTCGAGCAGAAGCAGCGGGGCATAGGGACGAGCCAGGCGGCTATGAAAAATCAGAAAAGGCGCCAGCGCCATGATCAAACCGGAGAGCAAGGCTGCCCTGGCCCCGAAGTGCTGCGCGACCCAGCGAGGGTAGTACCACAAGAGAAGAATGCCGGCTGCCAGCGAGGGGAAAACTATCGACCATTCAGACAGACCGAAGGTATCCAGCATGAGCCGAAGATAGAGATTGTGCGGCACACTGTTGGCGCCCAGTCGGGAGTAGTGCATGAAGAGATAGGCCAGGCCGTGGTCGAGAACGTAACGGATGGCGTGCCACTCGTCGTCAAACGGAATCTGGCTTCCCAGGTTCCACAGACGCAGGTAAGCGCCGAACGCAAGGATGGCCAGCAGCAAGAGGCCCTGAGCCCGCGTCGGGGGGCTTGGGAGGCTCGAATCCTGCTCGCCCACGTTAGTCCTCGGCGCGGTTTCTCAGGCGGGGAAAACGACTGGGGGTCAGCCAGGAGCGCACCCGGTAGCCCAGGATCATCCAGATCATGCGCAGGCCCAACCGCAGCGCGACCCACTTGTTTCCGGTGACCGACGATGTTCCGACCCGCTTGGTGTAGTTCACTGGGATCTGAATCATCTTCATCTTCATCAAGATCGACAGCACCATCATCTGCGGACCGAAAAAACTTCCGTCGATGGTGAAGTGCGGCTGCATGTCCAGCAGCGCCTCACGGCGCAGACACCGCATGGTGCAGCCAACGTCGGTCAGGGAGGTCGTGTTGAACAGGAACTCCATCAGCTTGGCCACCCAGTAGTTGCCCCACTTGAGGAACAGTCCCATGTTGGCACCCTTCCAGATCAGCTCCTTCACCGTGCGTGTGCCGTAAACCACTTCGAAGTCGTCGGAGTAGGCCAGCAGCTTCAGGGCGTCGTGGCCGCGAAAGGTGCCGTCCGGCTCGGAAACCAGGATCAGATCGCCCGAGGCCTGGTGAAGCCCGCGTCGCATGGCCGCCCCATAGCCTTGCACCGGCTCGTGAATTTCACACGCCGGCGTATGCGCGACCTCCTGGCTGGTGCCGGCGGCCGCGTTGTTGTTTATCACCAGAATCTCGTCGATGACGCCGGTCGCAACGAACTCCTCGATGGAACGACGGATCGAATCCCGCTCGTTGTAGGTCGGCAGGATCAGAGAGACTTTTTTCCCCTTCCAGATGGTCTAGCTCCTTTCTGCCACCGCGTACATCTGTGCGGCCAGCGGTCGCAGGGGAGAACGAAGGTACCAGCGTACCAGGAGCGGAATTCTAGGCAGCCGACTCTTCATTGAAAAGGGCAACAGGCCAGGGATCAGGCGCACCATGCGAAACCCGTTTTGCGTGAGCATGAGAGGAAGGTTGCGGTGGTGGAACGCGGTCTTGTGGGTCGGATCATCCCAGTAATGGACGGGGCACAGCAAGAAGTTGGGCTGGATGAGGATCAGCCTTCCCCCCGGTCGCAGCACACGGTGGGCATCCCTGACCAGCGCGGCCGCTTCCTCAATGGTGAAATGCTCGAGAAAATTGCTAGCGAAAACCAAGTCCACGCTGCCCGCCTCGATCCCGGGCATCCCCCTGCAATCAGCGATGCGCAGGTCCACCTCCTGTGCGGCAAAGCGGGACATTTCTGGATTCAGGTCAAAAGCGATGCGGGTCGAGGCTGGGAAGTTGTTGACAAAGTCACAGTAGCCCGCTCCCAGTTCCAGCACGATCTGCGCGCGTGCCGTATCCCTGGAAACGAAGCGGGCGATTTCGCGCCAGACACCGGCCCGATTGGCCAACCAGGGGTAGGCTCCGACATAGGGATTGCTGGAGGTCACAACGAGCTCTCCTCTGCGATCCGCCTCGCATCATCCACCAACCCGGGAAAAGCGTCTGTGTACTGGCGCAGAAGACCGCGCAGGCCTGACCGGCGCAGTGGATCGCTGCTGGCATAGCGAAGGTACTGGTGGAAGTAGCGCAAGGATTCGCGGGCCCGCTGCTCGCTCGCGGGTTCACGCTTTGCCAAATCGAGCAAGGCCTGAGCCAGCATCAGGGCCGTGTACTGGTTGGGCATCATTTGGTAAGCAGCCTGGTAAAAGGCCAGCCGCTGCTCGATGGGGTTTCCGGCCAAGGCGGCGGCCAGGCCGAGTACCAGATACAACTCTGCCGTATGCGCCCGATCTCGGCTGAGGTAGCCCGGTGCCGGCTTCCAGGGTAGCGATCGATAATAGCGAATTCCTTCCTCCGCCACCCGGGTTGCCTGCTCCAGGGCCTGCTGGCGCGCCTGCGAGCCAGGCTCGGCCTTCGCGGCGTCTTGCAAGATAGTCTTGGCGTCGGACTCGAAGGCCAGAAGGGAGGGCTGCGGTAGTCCCCTCTCGTAGGCCCAGAATGAATGGGCGTTGCGGAAGGCTTGCTGGTGTGTCTGTCCAACGGCCACGCCGTAGCCGCCGAAGCAGGCCAGGGCCAGAAAGGCCACCGCGGATAGCCGACGGAGGTATGGCCGCGGGCTACGCCAGGCATCGATGGCCAGCGCCGACAGCAGGGCCATCACACAGAAGGATGAGAGGTACGCATAGCGATCGGCCACCCAGAGTCCGATGTATTCCACATTGCAGTAGGGCAGCATGAAAATGAAGAAACCAAGAACGTAGAAGGCGAGGTCTTTCCGGTAGCGCAGGACAACCACAAGCCCGATCCCGGAACCCGCTATCATCGCCACGATAATCCCGATTTCGCCCGGCGTGAGCGGGAGGGCGACATTGGGACGCAGATAGGAGATGGAATGCTCGGCGGCCGACCCGATGTGGGCCAGGGTACGGCCCAGGCTGAGCGGGACGAGAAGCGCAAGCGTCTTCAGGTGCTGCAGCGAGAAGGGGGAGGGCCCGCGCTCCCCGATCACCTGGAAGGCGGTCAGGATCCGCTGGTACCACAGGTAGAGTCCCAGCGCAGTCGCCAGGTGGGGCAGAAGGCCGATGAGTTCGCGTCCGCGCGAGCGGAGGTCGAGCGGATCTTTCGGGCCACGCGTGCCAGCCAGAAAGGGCGCGAAGATCCGGTGCACCGCCAGCAGCAAGACCAAGACGATGGCGCTGAACTTCGCCAACACAGCGAGCGGACAAAGCAGGAAGACCATCACCAGGAGAGCGCGACGCCGCCCACGCTGGGCCTGGCCGAGGGCGAGGGACTGGGTCAAAAGAGCGAGGTAAGTGAAGAAAGCCGCGAGGACATCCTTGCGTCCCATGACCCAGCACACCGGCTCTACGTGGATGGCCAGGGTGCCGTAGAGGGCCGCGGTCAGACCGGCAAGGGCCAGCGATCGCGTGGCATGCAGCAAGAAGAGAAACAGCAAGACGACATTGGTCGCATTGAGCAGCACGTTGCCCAGGTGGTAGCCGACGGGGTTGGTGAATCCGAATAGGCGGGCATCGAGCAGCCAGCTCAGGTCGCGAACCAGAAGTGGCTCTTCGCGCGGAAAGTAGCCGACCAGAATCTCGTGCGCGCCATCCACGAGCGAGCTTTGGTTGTACAGGTTCGGGTGTCCGAGCAGGACGGTGTTTTCGTCGTAGCCGATGAAGCCAAAACCCAGCGATGCCCCATAGAGGATCAGGCTGCCACCAAACAGGGCGATGGAGATGGCCAGGATCATGAACCCACGGGACGGAACACGCACACGCGGGAGCAGGTTGGGACGCGGGTCGTTCATGAAACCGGCGACGCCGGAGCCTGGATGGTAACCCGAGGATTAGAGGCCAGCCTAATTGGGAATCGCTTGTCGCTCGCTGTCGGGAATAGACGTACAGAGAGGGGCCTGCAAGATGACTCTTTTTGTCACTCGAAGCTGCCAATACCCGATCTTTGTCACCCTGGAACGATGAGCTATGACTCGGACAAAGCTAGTTTTCCGCAAGGATCACAATTTGTTACGGGACATGACGCGAGTTATTTTGCTGTGGCACATTGGGTGCAGAGTCGAAGCAGCCAGGAGGCAAGAAGAAATGAACATCAAAGCTCGCAAGCGCAGCGGAGGCTTCACCTTGGTGGAGCTCATGATCGTTGTGGCGATCATCGGAATTCTGGCGGCAGTGGCGATTCCCGCTTTCACCCGCTACGTGAAGAAGTCACGTACGACGGAGGCTGTGGGTCACCTCAACAAAGAATGGGCAGGTTCGTTGTCCTACTATGAGACGGACCACATGCTGGCCGGCGGCACGGCGCTGCCCAAGCAATTCCCCGGCACCACGGCTGGTTGGGCCTACTCCACAGAGTGCGGCTGTCAGACCGGTCTGCGGTGCCCGGGCAATGCCTCGATTTGGGGCTCTGATCCCGTGTGGTTGGCCCTCAACTTCTCCATTCCTGATTCGCACAACTACATGCCCGGGTACAGCGGCAGCGGCACGGGCACTGCCAGCCAGTTCAGTGCCTATGCCAAGGGAGACTTGAACTGCAACAGCACCTTGGCCACCTTCGTTCGCAGTGGCGGTGTGAACTCCGCTGGGGACGTGACCGGCTCCTACCAGCCAGTCATCACCAACGAGCTAGAGTAGAAGCCGTCACGCGACCGAAAAGGTCGAGCAAGCCCCGGAGGGACATCCCCGCCGGGGCTTTTTGCTACTATGTGCCTCTACACCGCTGGGCCGTCGCCGCGCGCGAGCATGGTGTCCCTGGCCAGGCGAGGGTCGTGGTCGGGATGGTCCAGATTGAAATGCAGGCCGCGGCTTTCGGGCCGCCGCCGCGCACTCTGGATAATGAGATCGGCTACCAGTGCAATGTTGCGCAGCTCGAGCAGATCGCGGTTCACCAGGAAGTTCCAGTAGTACTCGCGGATCTCTTCGCGGATGAGCTGCATCCGCCGCGCCGCACGCTCCAGCCGCTTGTCCGAGCGGACGATGCCCACGTAGTTCCACATCAGGCGGCGGATCTCGTCCCAGGTGTGACTGACCACGACGGCCTCGTCCGCCGCCGTGGCATCGCCTGGATACCAGGTCGCCACCTGCTGTGGCCTATCCACCTTGGCGTCACGTACGTCGTCGGCGGCGTGAGCGGCGTAGACCAGCGCCTCCAGCAGCGAGTTGGAAGCCAGGCGGCAGGCGCCGTGCAGGCCGGTCATCGATGCCTCGCCGATGGCGTAGAGGTTGCGCACGCTGCTGCGTCCGTTCGCGTCCACCAGAATGCCCCCACAACTGTAGTGCGCGGCGGGTACCACTGGGAGCGGCATGGTTCGCATGTCAATACCCAGCTCCAAGCAGCGCCGGTGAATGTTGGGGAAACGCTCGACCAAGAACTGCGCCGGCAGGTGGGTCATGTCGAGCACGACATAGTCGTCGCCGGTGCGCTTCATCTCGGCGTCGATGGCGCGTGACACTACGTCGCGCGGGGCGAGATCCTTCATTTCATGGTAGCGCGGCATGAATGCCGTGCCATCGATCAGACGCAGGATGCCGCCCTCACCGCGGAGGGCTTCGCTGATGAGGAAGGACTTGGCCGCTGGGTGGAACAAGCAGGTGGGATGGAACTGGAAGAACTCCATGTTGGCTACCCGCGCACCCACCCGGTACGCCATGGCCACGCCGTCGCCGGTGGCCACGTCGGGATTGGAGGTGTACAGATAGACCTTGCCCGCTCCGCCGGTGGCCACGATCACCGCGCGCGACACCACGGTCCGAATCTCGCCGGTGTTCTGATCATAGACGTAGGCGCCGAACACGGCGTTGGGTCCGCCGTACTTGGCGGTGGTCAACAGGTCCACCGCCATGGTATCGGGCAGAAGCGTGATGCGATCACCACGCTCTTTCACGCGTTCAAGCAGGGTATCGTGGATGGCGGCACCGGTCATGTCGCGGGCGTGGACCACGCGGCGAGCGCTGTGACCGCCTTCGCGGGCGAGCTGGAACTGGCCATCGGGCTCACGGTCGAAGTTCACACCCAGTTGATTGGCCAGGTGAAGAATGTGCTGTGGCCCCTGACGCACGCACATGTCCACCACGTCGAGATTGCACAGGCCGTCGCCCACGCGCAGGGTGTCCCCGATGTGCTTCTCTGGTGTGTCGCCCGCACCCAGCACTGCGGCCACTCCACCTTGGGCCTGGTGGGTGTTCGCGTCGGTGAGGCCGCGCTTGGACACCACCACCACACGCCCATGCTCGGAGGCACGCAAGGCGAAGTAGAGGCCGGCAAGGCCAGAACCAAGAACCAAGTAGTCTGTTTCCACGAAGGTGCCAATCTACCAGACTGGCGAGGTCGCGACATGTTCGAGATACGCCCGACGGAAAGACATCGCTTAGAAGCGGCGAGGATATTCGGCCTGTGTTACGATCAGCCAAATATGTTTGGCCGTTCCTATCTTGCCTTGTTGCTCTTGCCCGCGCTGTCGGCGCCCGGGCACGCCACGGTGTGGCAGCGCCAGAGGGCGGACGGCAACCTGGAGTTCACCAACGCTCCCACCCCGGGTCCAAACTGGCGGGCCGTTCTGGAGTCCGAGGCGACACGCACCTCCGCAAGGCCGCACGAACACGTCCAAGCGGCTTCAAGGATCGCCAGCGTGATGTGGACCCGCGATCGCGCCGACGGAGTGAGCGAGTTCACCAACCTGCCCCCGGTGGGCAGGCACTGGAAGGTGCTGTTTCGCATCGGGCCGGGCAAGGCCTCGGCTGTGCGGGGTGACTCGGACCTGGTCCCGCCGCATGACAGTTCCCTGGCTCGTTACCATCGGTTTGACGACCACATCCGCGATCAGCAGGCCTACTTTGCCATTCCGCAGGCCCTCATCCGGGCTGTGATCAAGACCGAGTCGGACTACGACCCGGACGTGGTGTCGAGTGCGGGCGCGCTCGGGCTGATGCAGCTCATGCCAGCCACGGCGCGGGCCATGGGTGTGACCAACGTGTGGGATCCGCGCCAGAACATCATGGGCGGTGCGCGCTACCTGCAGACCCTGGCCAAACGTTTCTGCAGGACACCCACAGTGGGACGAGGCGACGCGGGTGGGGGCGCTTTCACGTGTTCGGACGACGAGAAGATCAAGGTGCTCGCCGGGTACCACGCTGGGCCTGGAGCCGTCGAGAAATACCGGGGACTGCCCCCCTATGAAACCACGCGGACCTATGTAGACGCCGTGTGGCAGCGATACAAGCGCGAGGCCGCGCTGTCGGCCTGGGTGGGAGCCGCGCCCGTGGCGCTGCGATGACCTGTGCCTGCTGACATCGATCTTCCCGACGAGTCCGTGCCCGCGCCGGGCCTTCCCGGAGCGGCTGCCGGACGTGAGGACGAAGCGCTGCGGGAGCAGCTTCATCGCACCAGCGAGCTGGTGATGGCGCAGCGTTTGCCCGAAGCGGAGTTGCAGTTGCTGCGCGCCCAGGCCGACGCACCCCACGATTTGCGCGTGCTCAAGCTGCTGGCGCTGGTGCGCTTCAAGCTCGGGCGTCTGGCCGAAGCCCGCCAGATCTACCGGGAAGCTGCACAGATCGCTCCCGAGGATGCCGCCATCCGCCTCAACCTGGGCCTCATCGCGCTCAAGCTGGACTGGTTCGACGAAGCCGTGACCGAGCTCGAGACCACCGTGCGCCTGCATCCCGACGATCGGCGTGCCTGGAGTTATCTCGGGTACGCTTGCGCGCGCACGGGTGCGCGGGGGCAAGCGGCGGCTGCTTTCCGGCGTGCGGGTCAGCATGAGCTGGCCGCGGAGATGGAGCGGGGGGCGAGCGCGTCTTCGTCAGCGTCGGAAGTGGAAGGAACGTCCGCCGCCGAGCCCGACCGCGCGCGTGCCGTCGACATGGGCCCGGCCACGCCCAGGCCGGAGCTGCGTGCGCCGGTACTCGATGCCATCATGTCCGCGCAGCCCGCGCTGGCATCTGGAGCGGGCGAGATCGTTTCACTCTCCGCCTTTGCCATGGCTCGCATGCTGGCCCCAGCGCCCAATCTGGCGCCCCTCGCCTGGCTCGGGCAGGGGGTTCTGCGCTTTGCGGCCACCAGCGAGACCCATGTGCGTGAGTCGGCCTTGCTGGCGGCGCTCGGTGGGGTTGAGCTGCTTCCAGCCCGACGGCGAATGCGCGGACACATGTTGGGCGAAACCCTGACCTCACAGGGTGGGCGATTCCTTCGCCTGGCCGGAGCTGGGGACCTGTGGCTTTCTCCCTGGCGTGCCGGGCGTGCGCTTTTCGCACTGACGTTGGACCGGGACGTGCTCTACTTGCGTGACGACAACGTGGTGGCTTGGGGCGATGAACTGGTGTGGGAGTGGGGGCGGGTTCCAGGCGGTGGACCGGCCCTGCTGCAGTTTCGTGGCACGGGTCGGGTCGTCGTGAGCGCGGATCCTGACGATTTGGTGGCTGTGCGCCTGAGCGAGGGGGATTCGCTGGCCGTGTTGGGGTTGCGGCTTGTCGGCTGGGTGGGACGCGTGGTCGCGCAGAGCATGGCCGGGCGGGAAGGCGAGCCGGGCGACGCCTATGTCACCTGCACCGGTGTCGGGGTAGTATTGCTGTCCAAACATGGCGAACCTACGCAGCCAGATGACGGATCTGCCCAACGTCGTGACGATGGGGAGGGTCCTGATCGTCCCGGCGGTCCTGTACTTCATCGATAACTTCAGTCCGGTTCGCAGCTTCATCGCCGCTTGTCTCTACTTGATCGCGTCGGTGGGCGATGGTCTGGATGGCTATCTGGCCCGCAGCCGGGGTCAGGTCAGTGTCCTGGGCAAGTTTCTCGACCCCATCGCTGACAAGCTTATGGTGACGGCGGTGCTGGTCTTTCTGGTGGCCATGGGCCGCGCGACGGCCTGGGTGGTGGTGGTGCTGATCGCTCGCGACTTATGCATCACCGGCCTGCGCAGCATCGCCTCAAGCGAGGGCATGGTGATCGCGGCCAGCCCGGGTGGAAAGATCAAGACCGCGCTGCAATTGGTGGCCATCAGCATGCTTCTCGTGCATTTCAACTACCCGATGTTGGGGCTTGGTGTTTCGGTCGACTATCAGGTCGCGGGCAGCGTGCTGCTCTACGTTTCGTTGGTGGTCTCGTTGGCATCCGGGTTCGAGTATGTGTGGGGCTTCGCCAAGACTATGGGCGCGGTCAGACGGGCATAGCTTCACGGGTTGCGTATGCAACGGAGGGTGGGATTTCGCGTCGCTACTGGCCGACGACTGAGAACACTGAGGGGAGAGGAGAGGGCACAGAGTCGCCTCAGTGGGCGACGCGGCGGCGGAGGATCCGGTAGGTGATGGCGGCGGCGGCGCCCAGCGCGAGGCTGAGGGCTTGGGCGGTGGAGAGCGCGAGGGGCTGGTGGACGGGCAGGTCGAGCCAGCTGGCCAGGCGTGGCAGAGAGAGCTCGAAGAGAAATCCTCGGCTGGTGTCTCCGCGCAGAACCTCGACGGTCGCGCGCAGAAGCGCGTACCCCATGGCGTAGACCAGGGCCAGCGAGCCGGGGAAGCGTTGGCGTCGGCGCAGGAACAAGAGCAACGCAAAAAGGAAGGCTTCGCCCAAAGCTTCGTAGAGCTGGGTGGGAGCGAGGGCTGGAGTCGAGGCAGCGCCGGGCGCGACCAGACCGGCATGGGCCAATTCATGATACGCGACGCTGGCCGGGGGAAAACGCACGCCCAGTGAAGAAACCTTGCCGTAGCAGCACCCGGCGAGAAAACACCCCACGCGTCCCAAGGCATGGCCAAGAGCCAGAGAAGGCGCGAGCAGGTCAGCCACACCGCCCAAGGACCAGGACCGTCGACGCGCGAAGAGCAAGACCACGGTGGCTGCGGCGAGAGCGCCTCCGTAAAAGACCAGGCCACCTTGCCAGATGTAGAGCGGGGCCGCGCAATCGCCCAGCACGCGCAGGGCAGGGCGGGGCAGGCCGACTCCCGCGCACAGGCGGCCATAGTCGCTCACGTGCACGAGCACATAGAGGACGCGCGAACCCACGATACCGGCCACCAGAGCCCAAAATGTCAAATCGAGCACGGCCGCCGTGTCGAAACCCATGCGCCGTCCTTGGCGAAGCGCCAACAGCACACCCGCGACGGCGCCCACGGCGATGAGAAAGCCGTAGGCGTGGATGTCCAGCCCATGAGTCCCGAAATGCAGAGTGAGCAGATTCGGCCTCACGCGGTCTCCTGCGTCGGGGCCGGGTTAGCCAGCCAACGCGAACGCAGACCACCAAGCAGCAGGTAGATTCCACAGGCGACGAGCGGCACGGACAGGATCTGCGAGGTGGACAGCCAACCGAAAAACACGCCCCGATCGTCGTCGCGGAAGATCTCGACGAAAGAGCGCAGGATGCCTTTCATAATGAGCAGCCAGGCGAAGACCTGACCGTCGATGCGCTTGCGTCGGCGCACGACGAAATACAGCAACAGGAACATGACGAAGTCGAGCAGGGCGAGGTAGATCTCCGTCGGGTGCACCGGCAGGGCCGGGCTGCCCTCGGCAATCAGGCCGGCGGCGTGCTGGGCTTCCCACGCGCTAGAGCCCACGGGGAAACGCACGGCCCAGGGCAGGTGCGACACCTTGCCGTAGCAGCAGCCGTTGAAAAAGCATCCTACGCGGGTGAGCGCCAGACCGAAGGCAATCCAGGGCGCGGCCAGGTCAGCCACCACCCACTGGCCCATGCGATGCTTGCGCGCGTAGGTGATGCCAAAGACCGCGGCGAAGATGAAGCCGCCGTAGTAGGCCAGACCGCCGCGCCACACCTTGAAGACCGCGAGACAGTCGCGCGGCGGGTGGCAGGTGTGCGCAGCCAGATTGCACACGTAGTCCCAGCCGCACTCCGAGCTGGCGTTGCAGTGGGCAACTTTGGCTTCGGTCGCGGCGACCTTGAAGTTGTCCACGCACAGGTTGACGTATTCGTGGAAATGGCCGTCGGCGATGACATGCAGAACGCGTGACCCGACAACCGCCCAGAGAATGAGATCGATCCAGAGATCGAAGATGCGCTGGCGGTCCAGCCCGAGCTTGGGCGCCTCCCGTCGCATCATCCACAGCCCGATCAGGAAGCTGAGCGCGAGCGCGGTGAAGTAGGCGGGCACGTCGAGCCGCCCCAGCCAGGGAATGTCGATCCCGAAGTCGATCAGGATCGGGCGCATGGTCGTCTGGGCGCCTAGCGGCCGCCCCTCGCACCTTCGGGCGGCGTGGCTGTGCGACGCCGGTCAAGCATCATGTCGAGTGCCATGAGGCACACGCCCACCACCAAAGCGGCGTCGGCGACGTTGAAGGCCGGCCATTCGTGGCCGTGATATTTCCACACGATGAAGTCGCTCACGCGGCCGGCGATGATGCGGTCGACGAGGTTTCCCACCGCGCCCCCGCCCACCAAGCCGAGCGCGAGGTGCAGGCGAGTTTGGCGGGGATCTGTGCGGCGCAAGTAGTGAAAGACCAAAGCCAGCGCCGCTAGAGCCATCAGCGACAGCAAGATTCGGCCGCCAGGCAGTTGCTGGAGCATCCCGAAGGCTACGCCGGTGTTCTCCGAGTAGCGCAAGTCGAAGTAGCCATCAACCACCACGACACTGCGCCACGAGGCGAGCGGCTTGAGGTCGGCACGGGCCAGCACCTTGGTCCACTGGTCCAGAAAGAGCGAAACCACGGCCGTGACCGTGAACAGGATGGTGCGGCGTTTTGTGGGGCTCATTGCGACTCCAGCAAGCTGACCACGGCGGCGCAGCGAGTGCAAAGGTTTGGCTCAGCGGCGTAGTCGGAGGCCGACCCGGTGCGCCGCCAGCAGCGCGGGCATTCCGGACCGCCGGCTTCGCTGACCATGATTTCGGTTTCGATCGCGGCATCGTGGGCGGTGAGCTCCAGTTGCGACACCACGGTCAACTCGAGCAGGTTCGCGAGTTCGCGCTGCCATTGCCCTCGTTGCGACGCAGTCGGCGTTACGGTGACCTTGGCCTCCAGGGACTTGTGGCCTGCGGCGCGGAAGGGTTCCAACTTGGCCAGGATGAGCTCGCGCAAAGGCCGAACCTCATCCTGCCAGCGCCGAACCGCATCGGCCAGCGGCGTCGGCTCTTTACGAATTTGGCCGTGCACGTCGAAGGGCTCGCCGGTCTGTCGCAAGAGCTCGTCGGCAACGTCTTGCGCCGAGAAGCACATGATGGGCGCCATCCAAGTGGCGATGGTGCGCACCATCTGGTGAAAGACGGTCTGAACGCTGCGCCGGCTGGCCGAGCCGGGGGCGTCGCAGTACAGGACATCCTTCACCGGATCCACGTATTCGGCCGATACCGTGACCACGTAGTCCACCATCCGTCGGACCACTTCGTGGAAGGCGTAGCCGCGATAGGCGTCGAACACCTGCCGGTCGCGGTCGCGCAGGCATTCCAGCGCCAGACGATCCAGGTCGCGCAACTTGTCGTCGGACACAAGATCGCGCGAGGGCACAAAGTCGTACAGGTTCGACAAGAGGTAGCGGCAGGTGTTGCGGATCTTGCGATACGCCTCGCCCAGCTGATCCATGATGGTCTTGCTGAACACCACGTCCGATTGGTAGTCGGCCGCGGCGGCCCACAGGCGCAAGACTTCGGCGCCGTTCTTCTCCATCCACGCGCCTGGCTCGACGTAGTCGGTCTTCACGCCTGCGGCGCGCGCCTTTTCGATCTCGGACTTTGAATAGACCTTGCCGCGCTCGTCCAGCACCCAACCATGGGTCAGCACCGCCTTGTAGGGTGCGCTGCCACGCGCTGCCATCGCGGTCAGCAGCGACGAATGGAACCAGCCGCGGTGCTGATCCGCGCCTTCGAGATAGAGATCGACCTTTTCGCCCTTGGGTACCAGCTTGCCGTCGGCCACGGCAGCCCAGGACACCCCTGACTCGAACCAGACGTCGACGATGTCTGCACCTTTTTCGAGGTCGGTGCCCTGGCACTTCGGGCAGCGCGTGCCCGCTGGGTGAAGCTCGCTGGTCGGCCGCGTGAACCAGGCGTTGGCGCCCTCGGCCTCGAACAGGGCGGCCACAAACTCCATCGCCTCGGGCACAAGGAAAGGCTCGTCGCAGGCCTTGCAAACATAGGCCGGGATGGGCACGCCCCACAGGCGCTGGCGCGACAGGCACCAGTCGGGCCGAACCTCGATCATGCCGCGGATGCGATCCTTGCCCCACGTCGGAATCCACTGGGTGAGATCGATCTCGGCCAGGGCCTTTTCGCGCAGGCTGGTCGCGTCGCCGCGATCGCCCAGGCGCGCGAACCACTGGCTGGTGGCACGGAAGAGCACCGGGTGCTTGCAGCGCCAGCAATGGGGATACTGGTGGCGCACGGTTTCGCCGGGCTTGTTGAGCAGAAAGCCGGTTTCCGCCAGCAAGGCCACGATTTTGGGGTTGGCTTCCAGCACAGGCTGGCCGGCCCAAAGAGGCACCTCGGCGGTGTAGCGGCCGCGACTGTCCACGGGCGCGTAGATTTCCAGGCCCTCGGTGCGACCGACGGTGTAGTCCTCGGCGCCGTGGCCCGGGGCGGTGTGCACCAAGCCGGTGCCTGCCTCCAGCGTGGCGTGGGCCGCAAAGGCCAGGCGGAAGTCGCGCTCGCTGCGTCGCTCGCCGACAAAGGGGTGCTGATAGCGCACGCCGCGCAAGGCAGCCAGCTTGTCGCCGGCAATCTCGATCCATTCGCTCTTGGGCGGGACGGCAAGACCGCAGGCGGCGAGAAACGTCTCGGCCAGCTCGCGCGCCACGATCAGGTACTCGCGCCGGCCCGCGCGCTCGACGGGGATGCCGGAATAGACGAGCTGCGGGTTGGCCACTACGGCCAAGTTGGCGGCCAAAGTCCACGGCGTGGTGGTCCAGATGACCAGCGCGGCAGCGGCCTTGCCGAAGAGCCGCTCCACCGCGGGTTGGTTGGGCAGGAGCGGGAAGCGCACGTAGATCGACGGCGAGTTGTGATCAGCGTATTCCACCTCAGCCTCGGCCAACGCTGTCTGGTGGGTGGTGCACCAATGCACAGGCCGCTTGGCGCGGTAGAGCTGCCCCTGGCGGGCAAAGGCCGCCAGGATGCGCACGATGGTGGCCTCGTAGCCCTTGGCCAGCGTCAGGTAGGGATGGTCCCACAGGCCCACGCAGCCGAGGCGCCGGAAATCGGCGCGCATGACGTCGACGAACTTGAGCGCGTGAGCCTCGCAACGCTTGCGGAACTCGGCGGTGTCCAGCTTGGAACGGCCACCGGCCGCCTTTTCCACCTGGTGCTCGATGGGAAGGCCATGACAATCCCAGCCGGGCACGAAGCACGCGCGCTTGCCCATCAGGAGCTGCGAACGGACGATGATGTCTTTGAGAACCTTGTTAAGCAGCGTGCCGTAGTGAATCCCGCCGGTCGCGTAGGGCGGTCCGTCGTGCAGCACGAAAGTCGGTGCACTAGCCGCTTCGCGAGTTGCCAGCAGCTTCTCGTAGTGGCGTTCGTCGGCCCAGCGTTTGAGCCACAGGGGCTCGCGGCGGGCCAGATCGGCGCGCATGGGGAATTCGGTCTTGGGCAGGCTGAGTGTGTTTTTCCAGTCCACGGGTCGTCGGATACTAGCACTCCTGTGTCGGATTCTCCCGTCGGCATCAGTCGGCGGAACCCTGGGAGGGTTCCGCACCTCCCGCGCACGGACGGTCGAGCAAAGCCCGACCGTCCCCACGCGACTGCTGCGGGTCCCGTCCGCTTTCTCGCTTCTCGGTCAGATACGTTCAGTATCCTCCCTCGGCGCTCGTTGCGGCCGGGCCTCCTCGCGACGCAACGGCTCGGTCCGAATCCAACACAGGAGTGCTGCAGACCCGTGGTAGATATGGCGCATGGCCGAGCGGGCTTCCTGGGACGAGTACTTCATGAACATCGCGCGGGTCGTGTCGTCGCGCTCAACCTGTCCGCGCAAGTCAGTGGGCGCGGTGATCGTGCGCGACAAGACCATCCTGTCGACCGGCTACAACGGGTCCATCCGCGGAATGCCCCACTGCACTGAAGTGGGCCACATGATGGAGAACGGCCACTGCGTGGCCACCATTCACGCGGAGAGCAATGCGATTCTGCAGGCCGCGCGCAACGGCGTCAGGATTGACGGCGGCACCATTTACGTGACCGCCAGTCCCTGCTGGAATTGCTTCAAGGAGATTGCCAACTCCGGGATTTGTCGCATCGTCTACGGCGAATTCTATCGCGACGACCGCATCTTCTCCGTCGCTGCCAGCCTGAAAATCGAGCTACTTCACCTGGCAGAACCAGGGCCGTCCGCCGCACCGTCCCCCGGTTGAGTGTCGGCTTTCGGCGCACACCGGCGCCGTTTTTCGCGGCTTTTAGAAGTTGACAGGCACCCAAGTCCCGGCAACCCTTATAAGGGCATGCCAAGGTCGTCCCTGACAGCCCTGCTCGGATTGAGCCTGTTTTTGGCGCATGTGGGGGCCGCGCAGGCAGCCGCGGCGGGCGGGCCGACTTTCACTGGGACGCAGTCATCGCGTGCCAGGGTTGGAAAGCGCCGCGGTCGCAACGGAAACATGACCGGTCGGGTGGTGTCCGACAGTGAGCTGCGCACTAGCCCATTGCCGCCGCCGACAGGGAACATTCGCGTCTACTCGATCAACTACAAAGAAGAAATTCAGACCAACATCTACAACGAGGACGGCTCGTACAGCCTGGAAGTGGCCAAAGAGATCGCTCACGTGTTTCGCTGCCGGCGCACCGGCGAGGAACACGAAATCGACCCACGCCTGCTCACCATCCTTTCGCATGTGTACGACCATTTCGGTGACCGGCCCCTGGAACTGCTTTCGGGCTATCGGTTTCAGCGCAAAACCACCAGTAACCATTTCCACGGCACCGCTGCCGACATCCGCATTACCGGCGTGCGGCCGCGCGACCTGCGGGATTTTGTGCATGGGCTCGATACCGGAGGCATGGGAGTTGGCTTCTACCCGCGGGTGGGATTCATCCACGTCGACGTGCGGCCTGCGCCCAGCTACCGCTGGATCGACACTTCGCGCTCCAATCCCGACGCCTGGGACAAACAGCCCCCGCGCGGCTGGAAGCGCCGGAAACTGGAAAGCTGAGTGGGCTACACCAAGCTGGGCGAGCTGAAGATCGAGAGGCTGGCCGCGGCGGCCAAGGATGCCCGCGCGCGTGCCACCAGCATGCTGGAACAGACCGGCGGCGCCAAGCTGGGCAAGCTGCGCTTTGCCGACATGGGCGTCATCAACGTGAATCTGGCCAACTCGACCGAAACATCCTGGGAAGGCCGTAACGACACCTTGTCATTGGACAAGGACATCCTGACCGTCGTGCACGTGACGTTCGATTTGGACTGAGATGGGGTGCCGTAGGGGCGACCTGCGGTCGCCCGCATGCTGACCGGGGCGTTGCACCTCAAGTGCAGGCGAGAGGTGGGTTCAGAGCCAACTCTGAAAAGGTCATGACTTTTTCAGAGTACGGTTTAAACTTATGGCATGGCCATTGAACGCCTGTTGATGAAGGACGTGCGCCTGGTCTTGGAGGACTGGCGCAAGATGGTCTTCGTGTCGGGGCCACGCCAGGTCGGCAAGACCACGCTGGCCAAGGCCATGCTGGCCACGCGTCCGGGACGCTACTTCAACTGGGATCTGCCTTCGGATCGAAAGATCCTGACCAAGGATCCCGCCTTCTTCGAGAAAGATCCGATCACCCGGCCGGGACTTCCCCTGGTGGTGTTCGACGAACTTTACAAGTTTGTCCGCTGGAAGAACTACCTGAAAGGGGTCTTCGATGGATTCGGGGATCGCTTTGCCTTTCTGGTTACCGGCAGCGGGCGGTTGGATATCTACAAGCGCGGGGGCGACAGCCTGCTTGGGCGCCACGTGCCGCTGTTTCTTTTCCCCCTGACCCTGGCCGAGCTTTCGGGCAAGCGATCTACGTGGGCGACGTTCCAGGAAGATCTCGATCGATTGGATCTGGAGGACAAGACGGCCAGCAAGGCATTTCGGGGGCTGCTGAGACTGGGTGGTTTCCCCGAGCCATTCCTGCGGCAGAGCGATGCGTTTCACCGCGCCTGGAGCGCGGGGCGCACGGAGCGGCTAGTGCGCGAGGACATTCGCGATGCCACGTCGCTACGCGAATTGTCGCTACTCGAAATGCTGGCCCGCCTGCTCCCCGAGCGAGTGGGCAATCCTCTTTCCCTGAATTCCATGCGCGAGGATTTGGGGGTCGCTTTTGAAACCGTGCGCTCCTGGGTGGGTGTGCTGGATGCTTTCTACTATTCCTTCCGGATCTCGCCGTGGACTAGGAAGGTGGCCAGGGCAATTCGGAAAGAGGCCAAACTGTACCTTTGGGACTGGGCCGAGGTTGATTCCGATGGGGCGCGTTTTGAAAACCTGGTGGCGCTTCACCTGCTCAAGGCGGTGCGCACCTGGACCGCGGTGGGGGAGGGATCCCTCGACCTCGCCTATATTCGCGACAAGCAGAAGCGCGAGGTGGATTTCGTGATCACGGAAAAGAACAAGCCCAAGGTTTTGGTCGAATGCAAGCTGTCCGACACGGTCCTCTCGCCGAACCTTCTGTGGTTCCAGGAATCACTGAATGTGCCCGTCGCGATCCAGATTGTTCAAGCACCAGGGCATGCGAGCCGCACCGCCGTAGGCGGACGCACGCAATGGGTGGTGTCCGCGGACCGGTGGCTGACGAAGATGGTGTAGCGGCAGCATCGTTGTGGGCGACCTGCGGTCGCCCGCACTGCTGACCGGGCCCTTGCACTTCAAGTGCAAGCGACGGGATGGGTGGTTGCACTTGAAGCGCAAGTAGCACCTGGTGTCGCGCACGCGACCTGCGGTTCCTCGGCCGAATTGCAGCGAGATTCTGCGCGTCGCGCGCCTTCGAGCACGCGGCACGGGTTCTGCATCACAAGGGGCCGAATCCATGCGGAGAAGGATTTCACCGTGATCGAGATCGCGACCAGCCGGCGCCCAGACGGCCGCGACCGGCCTGTGCTGTGATACTTTCAGAAGGGAGAGACCACATGACAAGACCAGAAGAACCCGTTGTCGTACCCATTCAGACCATGGTCAGAGCCACCGGGTCCTCTGCCACGGCAGCCGCGGCACCTGCCTATCCCAAGCTGACGAGGGCTTCGCTGCTTGCCGCCGCATTTTTGGGTTGGTCGGTTGCCGCCGGTTGTTCGACGGGAAAAGCCGACGTCAACTGCCCGAACTGTTCCTGCTCGGACTACGTGGCCAAGGGCTCGCCTGCCTTGGTGGACGATCTGAACGACGGCAATGGGTACATTCCAGAGAACGACGGCCGCCGTGGCGGCTGGTACACGTACAACGATGGCACGGGAATACAAATGCCTGCTGGTGTCCCTCCTGGCCCTCCGTATGTGTGTGAGCCCGAGACCTTTACCCCAACCAACGGTCAGGCCTGCACCTCTGGAAGCGGGTTCACTTCGTGGGGCGCGGGTCTCGGGGTGGGCCTCTTGAGCGGAGCGGATTGTGTCTCGTGCAAGTACGATGCGACGGTGTACAGCGGAGTGCGTTTCACCATCAGCGGGAGCGTTGTTGGCAGCGTGCGATTCATGGTGGTCACCACTGCTACTCACAACGTCAGTTGGGGCGGAACCTGTGCTGACGACAAGGTATGTGCCGACAGCTATGGAACGAATGTGACTATCACCACGCAGCCTCAGGTTGTCGAAGTGCCGTGGACAATTCTCAGGCAGAGCGGGTGGGGAACTCCCGTGCTGTTCAATGTCAGAGAACTCAACAACTTCAATTGGGAAGTGGACAGGAACACCACGGCTCCCGTTGTCAGCTTCGACAGCCTGTGCGTCGACGACGTCAGCTTCTATTAGGCGTCGTCAGGAGACAACGAATAGGAGGATTGAATGTCAGCATCGCGCATTCTTGGCCTGATGGTCGTTTCAGCCTGGCTCGCGGCCGGGTGCACTTCGGCGAAGAAGATAGACGTGGGTGGCACGTGCATCCTCAACAGCGACTGCAACGGGTCTTTGGTGTGCACCATGGGCAAGTGTCACGACGCCTGCCACACTTCGGCGGACTGCCTAGCCGGGCAGAGCTGCGTGAAGACCGACGACACGACCTTCTGCCAGTTGCCTGCCGAGGCATTTTGCTCGCCAGCATTGCCATGCGGCGGGACGTTCGTGTGCGCGGCTGACCAGCACTGCCGAGCCCCCTGTCAGTTCCGTACCGACTGCACCACCGAGCAAGTGTGCGTGAGCGGGGTCTGCGCCGCCCCGGCCGAGCTTGACCCCAACAACCAGCTTCCGCAAGGCGGCTCAGGATCGGCCGCGGATGGTGGCACGAATGCATGTCAGGTGGGACCGGGCGGATACTGCTGGTCGACCTACGCCGACCCAGGTGCGACAGCGAATTGGGTCACTCCACCAACCACGAGTTCCGTACACCTTTCCGCACAGTCGGCTAGCGATGGCGATGCACACATGATCGCCACGCTCGGCGGCGGAGCGGTCATCGATCTGAGCGAATACGACCAAATGTGGTTTGATGCGGACGTCCCCCTCGGCACGCCGTTCGCTGTAAACATCGGACAAAGCAGCGACTGGATCCCTGGCTGCGGCTGGCGGCTCACAGGCGAGGGATCGTCACGCTATAAAGTTGACCTGCGGGCAGCGAAGTACTGCATTCCAACCGGCTGCGGTCTTGACCGATCGCAAGTTCGCAGCATTTCCTGGGGGACCGCAGGATGGGGCACGGATTTCCGTCTGGATATGACCATTACAGCATTGGGCTTCGACAAGGCGTCCAGCATTTCTCAACCCATGACCACCGCGGACGGTGCAAATCTCGGGTTGAATGGTTGGTGCTGGTCGCTCTTCTCATGGGGAGCAGCATCGGGGGTGGGCGCGGCAGCCAGTTGGGTAAGCCCGCCGACGGCGAATCAGGTGGAGGCGAGCCTGACTGACACGTCGAGCACGAGCCAATCCGGTGTCGCAGTCGAGCTGCCGTCGAACCTGCAAGACCTTAGCGCGGCCTCCTACATCGATATCGACGCTACCGTGCTGGTCGCTGGCGCGACATCCTTCGAGGTTGCGCTCGAAGACCTGAACCGTGCTTATTGGACGTACACTGTGGGCGCCGTGGCTGGTGCCCACACGTACAGCATCCCCATTGGAAACCCAACTTCTCGCGGGACCGGTCGAGGGCACGCCTTCAACCGCCAGTTGGTGTACCAGGTGCAAGTTGGAACGTCCTGGTCCGCCCAGGAGACCGCCGACATCACCATCACCCGCTTTGCGATCCGCGGGGCGGGCGCGGGTGGCATGGATGCTGGCGCTGGTGTGGTGACCGCTTCCGCAGACGGTGGAGCCAAAGACGTCGCCGCAGATGTCCCAGTCAACACTCCCGATGCTGGCGCGAAGGATCTCGCAGCGGACCTGCCGGTCGGGACGCCTGATTCTCGAAATGCAGCGGCCTTGGACGACGGCGCGGTGGACACCGGGTCAGGGAGCGCTGGCGATGCGGCGTCTGCTGGCTGCGCGGCGGGCCCCGACGGCTGGTGTTGGTGGACCTTCGTGCATCCATCGACCACGGCGACGTGGGTTACTCCGCCGTCTGCCTCCGGCGTGCACGTGTCCCTGACCGCCGAGCCAGCATCAATCAACCTTGGCAACGCCGGGATCGGATTCACGTTCGCAGCCGACAATCCGCTCATCGATCTGACCCGATTCGACCGAATAGTCTTCACGGCAACGGCTTCCATGGGGTTTGAGTTCAATGTCGCCAGTAGTGGGACCACTGGATGCTCCCTCAACTTTGCCGGCAGCGGCACGGAACAGACGTACACGCTCAACTTCTCGGAGTGCACGCGCTGGAGCAGCGACAGCACCCAGCCAGCGTTCAGCCTCGCCTCGGTCTGGTATATCCATTGGGACGCTCTTTGGGGAATGTCATCGTCACTGGACATCGAGATCGTGCCCGACATCCTCTTCTGCCTTGGCACGCAGTGCACGGCGAATCCGCTGAGCCCGTGACCGTGCTCGATGGCGGCTTGCTGCTCGGCCGCCTACGGGCAACCGCCTTACTTGATCTTGTGCTCGCCGTCCCCTAACTTGGGGGCCACGCCGTTTTGTGCGGCGCCCAAGTAGTTTCATGTCCGAGCGACAACTCGATCTTCTCGACGAAAACGGTGTAAGGCCCGCCCTGCCGCCGGCCAAGGGCAAAGGCGGGGGTGGACGGGGCCGGGGCAAGGGTGGCGGTGACGAACCGCCGACGCCGCCCGCTGACGCCAATCTGGCCGACGAGGCGCAGCGCCGCTATCTCAACTACGCGGTCAGCGTGATCACGGCGCGCGCCTTGCCTGACGTGCGCGACGGGTTGAAGCCGGTGCAGCGGCGAATTCTCTTCGCCATGCACAACGACTTGCACCTTTACCCTGATGCGCGTTTCCGCAAGAGCGCGACCATCGTGGGCGCGGTCATCGGCAAGTACCACCCGCACG
>Ga0265316_10000072_pt1 | contig 103360 bp, 97 predicted proteins | sample 4522metaG_FD_202092 | JGI IMG/M metagenome (GOLD analysis project Ga0265316, IMG submission 202092) | Rhizosphere microbial communities from Carex aquatilis grown in University of Washington, Seatle, WA, United States - 4-5-22 metaG | ecosystem: Host-associated > Plants > Roots > Rhizosphere >... | reverse complement strand
CACTTGCGGAGACGGTTGGCTGCAGCACGCTGCTGTTGTCAACGTTCTGGCCTCGCCAGATATACTTGCTGAAGTAATCCAGCGAAACCCCATATGTAACAACCTTGTCTTCGGCTGCCGCTGTTCCCGCAACCAAGGCAATCAACGTGAGCCCTAATACAACACTACCAGTTCTTAACGGCTTCATTTGCTTCTCCTTTCAAAACAACTTTTTAATTGTTTATTCGTTTCTTTGTACAGTGAGCATGGGTTGCTGTATTATGATAAGCAATCGGTGTGCCAGAAGCAGAAGGAGTTGCTTGCGCATTACGTAACTCCTTTCCTTAACTATCGTTACGATTGTTTTGTTGCGGAGTCCGGCGGGGAGGCGTTTTATACAAAAATGTAAACATACCAAATAGCTACTACAAAAATGTAGCCAAATGATGCATCAGGAAAGCAGCTTCGGGTATATGGCGTACAGTTTAATTTTGTAGCCGAGAATACGTTCAGTGAGGCCAAGCTCTTTGGCGGCTTTTCTCTGCTGGCCGCCGGATTTCTTCAGTGCATCGATGATAAGCTCCCGTTCTTTGTTGGCGATTATCTCGACCAGAGAGTGCCCGGCGATCTGCTCGCTCTTTTTTATCATTTGAAGCGATGGCGGCAGATGCTCAGAACGTATTACATCTTCATCGCAGAGCAGCACCGCCCGCTCGATGCAATTTTCCAGCTCCCTTATGTTGCCCGGCCAGTGGTAGCTCGTCAGCATTTCGATGGCGGGCGTTGAAATGCGGGTTATGTTCTTTTTGTTCTCAGCGGCGTATTTCTCAAGGAAATGGTCCGCCAACTGCATTATGTCGTCTTTGCGTTCTCTCAAAGGCGGCAGGTAAATCGGGAAGACATTTACCCGGTAATACAAGTCCTCGCGGAAGACGCCTTCTTTAATCTGCTGTTCGAGGTTTTTGTTTGTGGCGACGATAATCCGAACGTTCGATTTGATTGTTTCGTTGCCGCCAAGCCGCTCGAATTCCTTGAATTGAATCACCCGCAATAATTTGACCTGCAGATTTATGGGAAAGTCGCCGATTTCGTCTAAGAATATAGTGCCGCCGTGCGCCCTTTCGAACCTGCCTGTTTTGAGTTCCGTTGCGCCTGTAAAAGCTCCTTTTTCGTGCCCGAACAATTCGCTTTCGAGCAGCGTTTCAGGCAGGGCGGTGCAGTTGACCTTTATAAAGGGCTTTTCGGCCCTGGGGCTGTTATAGTGAATGGCGTGGGCTACGAGGTCCTTGCCCGTGCCGCTCTCGCCTCGAATCAGAACGGTTGCGTTGCTGTCGGCGACCTGTTCGACGAGCCGATACACCTGCTGCATCGCGTTGGATTGCCCTACCATATTAGTAACGCTGAATCGCGTCTTTAATTCTTGTTTAAGCCGGACATTTTCGTCGCGGAGCTGTCTTTGTTCGGATTCCACCAGCTTGTTCAGCTTTACCGCCTGGGCAATCATAGTGGAGATGATATTGAGCAGCCGGATGTGGCTTTCAAAGTCATTGTTTTTTTCGGTCTGGCGATCCACGCTGAGAGCGCCGATGGTTTTGCCTTCGAGCTTGATGGGAACGCAGAAGAACGTTATCGGCCTGCCTTTTGTTGTGTCCCGAGCGCCGGTTTTGTGGACGAAACGGGGGTCTTTCGATATATCGGGCACGATGATTTCTTTGCCTGTTTGCACAACTGTTCCGGTGATGCCCTCGCCCATTTTATAGATGCCCATTTTTTTCGATTTTTCGCTCAGGCCATGGGCTATCTCGATATTTACGGTCTCGGTGTCCGGGTTCAGCAGGGTGATTGTACCGCGTTGCAGCTTCAGGTAAGTGTCCAGCGATTGCAGAATCGAGCGCAGCGTCTGCTTCAGGTCTAATGATTCCGCAAGACCCTTTGCTATGTTGCTTAAAAGCTGCACTTCCTTTGCTGGATTGGCTTTCATTTTTGGTTCCTAAACGATAACGGCTGTCGGCAGATATGATAACAAGATTGTAGGCGGGATGCAATAAACAACAATTTCGTATTTTCGTATGCGTTCCCCCGGCCCGATGTCGTTGTATTGCGAGGTGTTTGCCCCTCGACTCGAAGGCCGCGAGGCCTGCGGCAGAGTCGTACTCGTTTGCCTGTCGAGCTGAAGACCCGCGATTGATTGGCCTTGGAAAATGATATGCCAGCCGAAGGAACAGGAATCGGCGCCCATAAAAAAAGCGACCCCGCCTCGTGAGGAGGCGGGGTCGCCTGAAAAACCCTTATTTAGTTAGATAGTCTATTCGTGGACGAAATTCACAATTACCGTATGGGTAGCTGTGATACTGGGTAACGTGTAGGCAGTTCCGCCTGTCTGAACAACAGAACCATCTACTTTCCAGTCGTTAACGTCATAAGATGCAGCAGGTGTCGCCGTGTACGCCTGGGTGTCGCCGTAATTCTTGGTCAGTGCGCCAAGCGGCGATATGGTACCATTGCCTCCAACGACAGAAGACGTAACCGTGAAGGTATTTATCGCGAAGCCGGCTGTTACTGTTACATTGCCTGTTACGTTAGTTTCAGTCCTCGTAGCAGATGTATTGCCATCACTCCAAGCTGTAAAGTGATAATGGGCAGCTGGCGAAGCAGTCACAGCGCTTCCATCGGCGCCATAATTTACTGTTTGCGGCGACGTTCCGGTAATAGAACCGTGAGCGTTGGCATCGTAAGTCAGGGTGAAGGTCTTTATGTTGAATGTCGCCATTACAGTCTTATCCCCAAGCATCTGTATAATTTGGGGATTGTCGGTTCCGGTAAGGTCTCCGCTCCAATTGTTGAATGTCGAGCTGATATCCGGATCGGCTGTCAACTGGACATAGTCACCATAATGGAGATTGGTAGGATCAACGTCAACGTCAACGTCACCTGTGCCTGAATCCATGGTATTGGTATCGATTGTCAGGGTGTATAGCCTCTGATCGAATGTAGCGGTAACAGTCATATTGCTGTCATCTATCGCTATCAACTTGGGATTCGAAGTGCCGGTGACATCACCACTCCAAGCAATGAACACCGAGGTATTGCTGTCGGTGGGAGTGGCTGTCAGAGTGACATGGTCACCATAGTGATATGTGGCCTGGTTAGGAGTCTTGATAGCTGTACCGCTGCCTGTACCAGCGACATTGACTGTCAGGGTGTATGAAAGCTGAGTAAATACAGCGGTGACAGTCTTATTGCCATTTATAAGAATCTTGTTGGCTACGTTTACATCGGCGCCATTGGTGCCGGCCCAACCGCTGAACGCCCAGCCCGGATTGGCAGTGGGCGTCAGAGTGACTACGCTATTATAAGAATGTGACCCGGTAGTCGGAGTAACGGAACCTTGCACGGCGTTGAAGTCGACCGTCAGGGTGTATGTGCCCGCAATAAAGTTAGCTTCAACAGTCTTATTGCTATTCATAAGAATCTTGTTGGCGTCGTTTACCTCGGTGCCGTTGGTGCCGATCCATCCGCTGAACGAATAACCCGTATTGGCAGTGGGTGTCAGAGTGACTATGTCATCAAAATTATACGTAGTCTTGTTAGGATCCTTGACAACTGTACCGTTCGCGTTTGGAGTGACCGTCAGGGTGTAGGAAGCCGTCGGAACAAATGTGGCGGTTATATTCTTATTGCCGTTCGTCGATATTATCACGGGATTGGTGTTTCCGTCGATATCGCCGCTCCAACTGCTGAACGCCCAGTTCGTATCGGCAGTTGCCGTCAGAGTAAGATTACTAACACCAAGAGTGTATGCGTTCTGGTCAGGACTCTTGGCAACTGTACCATTGCCTACTGTAGTGATTGTCACGATAAATTCAGTCACAGTAAGGTTAGCGGTAACAGTCGTATTGCCATTTATAGTAATCGTCTTGGGATTGCTGATGCTTCCGTTGGCATCGCTATTGGCATCGCCGGTCCAATTTTTAAACGACCAGCCCGTAGCGGGTGTTGCCGTCAGAGTGACTACATCGCCAGGATGATATGTGGTCTTGTTAGGATTCTTGCCAACTGTACCGTCGCCGTTTACATCTATTGTCAGTGTGTAGTTATGCGTCGTGGTAAAGTTTGCAGTTACGGTCTTATTGCCCGTCATAGTAGTAGTAGCAGTAGCACTGTTGACGTCGTTTACATCGCCGGTCCAATTTACAAACGACCAGCCCGTAGCGGGAGTTGCCGTCAGAGTGACTACATCGCCAAGATGATATGTGTTCTGGTCAGGAGCTTTGCCAACTGTACCGCTACCGTTGACATCGAGTGTCAGGGTGTATGCATTCTGAGTAAATGTGGCGGTAACGGCCTCATTACTGTCACCTATAGTAATCGTCGTTGGATTGGCGCTTACATTGTTGACATCTCCGGTCCATCCGCTGAACGTCCAGCCGTCATTAGCATCGGCTGTCAGCGTGACTACGTCGCCAGAATGATATGTATTCTGGTCAGGAGCCTTCTCAACTGTACCGCTGCCTACTATAGCTATATCCAGTGTGTATAGCACGAGGTTGGGAGTTGTTGCGTTTACATCGGGGGTTGATAGAGCGGTTTCATTCAATGAAACATCCCTGGCCTTTACATTGTAGAAGTAATCAACCCCAGGAGTAAGGCCAATGTCTACGAAGGTCGAAGAACTCTGCCAACCGCTGTTGTGATTTGAATCGGTAACATTTGTAAAGTAGTACTGTACACTATCGAAACTTGGAGGATCAGTAGCAGTTGTCGCGGTCATTGTGATTGAAGAGCTGCTTACTGTCGTAGGTACGGTTGCCCACGTCATCGGGTTTGGTATAGGTGCGGTGACGTCCGGTCCTTCGAGAGTAGTTGCATTTGCATCGACTGATACAGCGGTTTCATTCAGCGCAGGAGCGTTATCCCGGGCCTTTACAGTGTATGTGTAATTAGTCAAAGGAAGAAGGCCTGTATCTGTCCAGCTCGGCGTGAGTATCCAGCCGCTGTTGTGATTTGAATCGGTAACATTTGTAAAGAAGTACTTCACCGGACCAGAAGAATCAGTTGCGGTTGTCGCGGTCATTGTGATTGCTGTATCACTTGTCGCATTCGGTTCTATTGCCCATGTCATTGGGTTTGGTGTAGGTGGAGTGCTGTCTGGCTGGTCTACATATCCTTTTCCTGCCAGTGTGCCACGGATATTGCTTGCAACAGTGGAAATATCGAGAGGACCCGTTGTCGGATTACTACTTTTCGTCGTCTTAGCGTCTAATGTCGCACTCATAGTGCCAAAGCCTGAGTTGTCGATAAGCATATAGCCGCTCAGAGTTTTCGCTATATTTTTACCGGTGAGACCGGCAGCTTTTCCGTCAGTATATTTTCCAGCCAGCACTGCGTTGTCAGTGCCGTTCACATAAGTAGCAAGTATATAACCGCCCTCGGCAGTAAAAGTAACCGTTACGTTTACTGTTTGCTGCTCCTTATCGACCCCAGTACCCCCATAGGTCAGCAGTTGTGCCGCGCTGACAGTTTGAGGAGTGCCCAGATCGACATTGAGTATCAAGTAGCCATTCTGTGTTTCCTTATTCAGTGCGTCGCCGCTAAAATCTGAGGTCTTTTGGGAAGTTTTGTAAACAAGGATGTCGCCATAACTGGGGACGCACATCATTGCCACAAAAACTGCCACGAAAACTAATACTAACAACTTTCTCATCTTGTTTCTCCTTTCGAATAACTTTTTCATCTTGGGTACGTTTTTAATTCCTAAAGTAATCTTCACATCTTCTTTGAAGTTCTAATAACATTCTAATGGCTTTTCCATCCGCAAATCTCCTTTCTTAATAACACCGATACCTTCCCATCCGTTATTTTCCCTTTTGCGTATAATAACCTCTTTCCGCCGAGCGAAAAAAGGAAATTATACGCAAACATTTATATCCACATATAAGAGTTATTTCTCCAGTCCCATTGTACCTGCTGTACAATTCCAAAGGAAACGCCCTTATCAGTATCAATACGTTGTCTATAAAACGTCTCAGCGGGGTATATAATGACCGAGCCTTACGGCATAATCAACAAAATTTTATTATTTTTTTGCAAAATTTTCAAAAATGTCTATGCTATGTTTCAGCGTTCTTAAAAACGGAGCATAAAGGTCGTTGATTGAAACCTAATTTAAAACCGGTTAATTATCAAGGGATGTTTTTATGGTCAAAGTAAAAAAACAGTATGGGCTTTCCATTTCAGCAGTTTTTATCCTTCTCATTTCTCTTTCCATTATATGTGTTATTATAGGATGTTCGTCAAAGAAAGATAAACCAGGTGCAGGGAAAGCTCATCCTGCCAAAACAGGTACTAACATCTCTTTAGTAAACAAAGCGCCCCAATTACCCAAATCGCCCATTTTGCCATCGTCGAATGCCAACCAGACCGCAAAAAAAACCGATACACCCTGTGAAGGCGGAACATCCACAGATGTTCTGCAGAAAAAATATAACCTGGCAAACAGCAGTGAGAAAAAAATTGAAGTTTTGCAATCTCTGCCTGATGGGGCGCTCAGCCGGAACCCCTGCGCAATTGGAATAGTTCAGACGGCGGTGGCGGATGAGGACAGCAATGTGGCTCTGGCAGGGATTGAGTCATTGCAGGGATATAAAAGTCCGGAGATTCTGCCTGTCATAGCTAAGGCGATGTCGCATCCGAATGAGGAGGTCAGGCAAACGGCGGTAAACATTCTTTCAGATATTAACAACCCGCAGGCAGGCGACTTGCTCGCTACGGCGTTGTCGGATGAATCGGAAAATATACGCAGTGCCGCTCTTGACATAGCCAGAGATAAAGACGAACAGATTCAATTCAAAGTGCTCGAAAAGGGAATTTCCAGTCCATACGGCGATACAAAGGAAGATTCAATTAATATGTTGGAAAGTATGGGGGGGCATCGTGCCGTGGACATTTTGATAGAAGCCCTGCGAGATAAAGACGCTGAATTCCGTGAGAAAGTTACTTCCGCTATTAGTACGTTAATCGATAAGGAATTCAGGTCATACGAAGAAGCCAAAACCTGGTGGGAGAAAAACAAAGGCAAATATGATGAAGATTTATCACTGAAGTAGTGTTTTCCAGGCAACAAAAAACTTAGAGAATTTTTCAAGACGTATCCTTATTATATGAGATTATTGTTGATGTCTTCTCTTATTGTCTAAAAGGACTCGATTTTTATGAAGAAAGCTTTAGTTACAGGTATTACCGGCCAGGATGGCTCTTATATCACCGAGCTTCTCCTTAAAAAGGGTTACGAGGTCTGGGGTATCATACGCAGAAGCTCGTCATTCCACACGGGCAGAATCGACCATTTGTATAAAGACCCCCACGAAAAACCACATCTTCGCCTTGTTTATGGCGACCTTACCGATGGCGGGAACCTTTCCACTATCGTCAATGAGCTTCAGCCCGACGAGATTTATAACCTCGGCGCACAAAGCCACGTCAAGGTAAGCTTTGAAACGCCGGTTTACACCGTTAATACGGATGCCCTCGGAACACTCCGCCTGCTTGAAGCGATGCGTTCGATGAAAAACCCTCCCAGGTTCTACCAGGCATCCAGCAGCGAAATGTACGGCAAGGTGGTCGAAACCCCACAAAGCGAGAAAACTCCCTTTTACCCCAGAAGTCCTTACGGTTGCGCCAAGGTGTATAGTTTCTGGCAGACGGTCAACTACCGCGAAGCTTATGGCCTTTTCGCCTGCAACGGCATTCTCTTCAATCACGAATCACCTCGCCGCGGCGAAACCTTCGTCACTCGAAAAATTACCCGTGCCGCAACTCGCATAAAACTTGGCCTTCAGGAAAAGCTCTACCTCGGTAATCTTGATGCCAAGCGCGACTGGGGCTACGCGGGCGATTACGTCGAGGCGATGTGGCTTATCCTCCAGCATGATAAACCCGATGATTTCGTCATTGCTACCGGCGAAACTCATTCCGTTCGCGAGTTTGTTGCGGAGGTCTTCAGCTGTCTTGATATGGACTGGCAAAAATATGTCGAGGTTGACCCGAAGTATTTCAGGCCTGCCGAAGTGGACATCCTTCAGGGTGATTCAGCCAAAGCTGCCAAAGCCCTCGGCTGGAAACCAAAGGTCTCTTTCAAAGAGCTTGCGAAAATGATGACCGAGGCGGATATGAAAATCGCGCAGCAGGAAAAAATTATCGCGGAGCATGAAATAAAATAATGAGCGACTTTTTCAAAAATAAACGAATCGTGGTTACGGGCGGCGCCGGCTTTCTTGGCAGTTATATCATTGAAGGTCTGCAGAAACGTGGCTGCAAAAATATCCTCATTCCCAAAATCGAGGACTATAACTTCGTCAATCTCACCGATTGTGCCCGGATGTATGACGATATGAAACCGGATATAGTAATCCACCTCGCTGCGGTAGTAGGGGGTATTGGCGCCAATCGTCAACACCCCGGCAAATTCTTCTACGAAAACCTTATGATGGGCGTACAGCTCATCGACCAGGCACGCCTGCGTAACCTCGAAAAATTCGTCGCTATCGGCACTGTCTGCTCGTATCCCAAATTTACTCCCGTCCCGTTCAAAGAAGACGATATATGGAATGGCTACCCCGAGGAAACAAACGCTCCTTACGGCTTGGCAAAAAAAATGCTCCTCGTTCAGTCCCAGTCCTATCGTGCAGAATATGGTTTCAACAGTGTTTTCCTTGTCCCCGTTAATCTTTATGGCCCGCGGGATAATTTCCACCCCGACAGCTCCCATGTCATTCCGGCCCTTATAAAGAAATGCGTTGATGCAATCGACGCGGGCGACGACCATATCGTCTGCTGGGGAACGGGCTCCGCATCGCGTGAATTCATTTACGCCGGCGACACCGCGGAAGGCATCCTTCTTGCTGCTGAACGCTACAACGGTCCCGAACCCGTCAATATCGGCGCCGGTTTTGAAATCACAATTAAAGACCTTACCGAAAAAATCGTCAAGCTCACCGGCTTCAAAGGCCAAATCCGCTGGGACCCATCTAAACCCGATGGCCAGCCCCGACGCCGGCTCGATGTATCGCGTGCCAAAAAACTCTTTGGCTTCGAGGCCCAAATGACTTTCGACGAGGGCCTCAAAAAAACAATCTACTGGTTCCTTGAAAACCGGCCCCGCAATCGTTAGTCGTTCTTATTTTGTTTGTTTCGGCTCAGTCGAGACAAAGTTAACGTCAATTGCCAGTTCGACTCGCAGATTCTAATCCGGGGCGACCACAAGATTCTTAACCTTATAAGGTATGCGGATTTTTTCTGTTCCCGAATGGTCCTTTTGTTTGCCTGAAATGGTCAGCAGTGTTGTTCTGTCTCTTTCGAGCGTTATATTGCCTGCTGTTGCGATTGTTTCCGGCGAGCCGTCCGCAACCAGTTCGAAGTCCAAATCGGAGCTGTTTCGTATTTGAACAATTGTCTTGCCTTTACCCTTGATTGTTACATCTGCATTGAGTATCTGAATCGACTTTTCAAAAATTGCCTTCAAATACTGCTCCTCGCCGACCAGTATATTTTTATAATAAACGGCCGTCCGATGGGCCAGCAACGCCTCCTTGATTGATTCTTCGGTTTTTTCTTTTGCGAATACCAGTGTCATCGGCCTGTGCTCGCCTTTGCAGAAATCGTAGGCCATACTTGTGGGGTCGTGAATGTCCGAATTACCCACAATTGTCAGTTTCTTTTCCAACGCCCATTTGTGTGCGAGCGGATAGTATGCGTTTTCATTAACTATCTCTCGATTCCCATCATCCAGCCATTTTCGTACATCATTGTATGCACAGGATACCACCTCGGTATGCCGTCCGGTTGTTGCCCGTCCCACCCAGGATGGTTCCAGAAAACAAAGGCCCCTTGTGCGACTGCGTTTTTCATCACGTCATTAAAATCTTTTGTGTCCAGCGCATTCGCATTTTTGAGGAATATCGCATTGCAGTGTCCGGGCGGCATATCCCGTGTGATTTCAGCTCCTCGTATAACAATTGTTCCTTTCTCTTCGCCGGTTTTTCGTGCGATTTCGTAAGGCCTGTCGTTGTCGGGTTTCACATCCTGTTTGTGCGGCTTGTACTCGATATGGTCCGTTATCGCAATCGCGTCCAGCCCCTCGCGCCACGCCTCTTCGACCCGAACCGTCGGCCAGACCTGACCATCCGAAAATACCGTGTGTATATGAAAATCGCACTTCAGCGTCCTATACCCGCTTATGTCCGGTATTTTTACCTCTCGCCTCGTTGCCGCCGCAGAGCAATACCCCGCAAGTATCAACGTCAGCAGGAAAATATGGTTCAAAACAAATGTTCTGCCGCGAAAATCAGTCCTCATAATATAACTCCTCAATCTGTGCTGCCCATTTATGCTTAACCCGGAGCATTATAAGCTATTTTTTAAATTTGACACCTCACTTTATCAGGGTATTGCGCGAATCCTGCCTAAAACCACAACTCCGGATTTTGCTTGGTTTCAGGCCCGTTTGACGATATAATTATAGAGGCAGCAATAACGGGCTGCACCCATATTTTTACAGTATTATTGATGAGGGTTCAACGATGAGAGGTTTGGTAATCGGCGTTTTGGCTCTTGCCATGTTTGGCGTTTGTTGGGCGGCTCCTACCCCGGCTGTTGTCCAGAAACCGGTCGACTGGACGCTCGATGTCCGTTTTGAAAACCCCCAGCAAATTACCCTTGAGGGCGCAACCCCGCAGCGTTACTGGTACACAATTCTTACCCTTACCAATAAGTCAGGTAAAGACGTGGATTTTTATCCCGTTGCTGAGCTTGTTACCGATACCCTTCAGGTTGTCCCTGCCATAAAGGGAACATCCGCTGTTCTTTTTGATAAAATTAAAACTCGCCACCAGGGCAAATACCCGTTCCTTCAGCTTATGGAAAACGTTGGCAATAAAATCCTCCAGGGCCAGGACAACACCGTTGATATCGCAATCTGCTGGCCTGATTTTGACCCCAATGCCAAGACCGCTGATATATTCATTACGGGCCTGAGCAATGAAACCGTCGCCGTTGACCATCCCTCCGACAAAGATAAAGATGGCAATCCTGTAAAAGTTTACCTCCGCAAAACCCTTGAGCTGAACTACTCAATCGCCGGCGACCCCAAATTCCGCCCCGAACAGAAGTTCAAATTAGAAAACAAAACCTGGGTAATGCGTTAGTCCTTAACTAATGCCCAAAACCATAGTCGCCATTGTTGGTTCTTATCGCAAAGACGGCGTTATAGATACCGCAGTTGATGAAATACTCAGGGCTGCACATGACTCAGGCGTTCAAACTTCCAAAATCTATCTTATAGATAAGCACATCGAGTTTTGCACCAATTGTCGCACCTGTGCGCAAAATCCAGGCACGGTCAGGGGGAATTGTCGCCATAATGATGATATGGTCTCGATACTTGACCAGGTTGATTTTGCCGATGGGCTGGTCATCGCCTCGCCGGTTAATTTTTACAATGTTACCGCTGTAACCAGGCGATTTATGGAACGCCTCATTGCTTACGGTTACTGGCCCTGGGGCACAGCCGCACCGAAATTCAGAATTGCCAAATCGGGCAAAAAAGCTGTTCTGGTAACCTCTTCGGCCGCACCGGTGTTTGTAGGCAAAATTTTCTTCAGACCTGCGCTCGGCGCGTTAAAAGCAATAGCACAGTGTTTCGGCGCTAAAGTTATTGCCAGACTTTATTTCGGAATGGTCGCACAGCAGCCCGATTCCACGCTCAATCAAAAAGAACTTGCACGGGCCTATAATATGGGAATAAAACTGGCAAACAGTCTTTAACCGTCGGCATGGGGGCCGCACCTTATTCCTGTGGCGGATTTGCCGCCTTCTGCATTAGCTCGTGAACCCATTCCTCGAAAAATACCGGGTAGAGATTTATCTTTTCACTTCCCAGTTGTGCCCCGTTTTTGGTTAAAAGTCCGTGCATAAGGTCTTTGTGCTGGGGGAATTGCTCACGAATACGTTTCAGGTATAAAGCAGCGAGAGTTTTAAGCCGCTGTTTTTTTACCGCCTCATTTTGCTCGTTGGCTCTGAAGAATCTCCTCACCGAGTCCACTGTTACGTCTGCCTGAGGGAAATAAGACGCCAGCCGTTGAGGAGGTTTGCTCGGCAGCATAAACTCTTCGTCCATAGACGATTCCGTCTCTTCCGGCTCATAATGAATAAACGGGTCAAAGAAAAATACCGCCGGGCTATAATCCACCCTCATGCGGGCAAGATAAGGAACAAAAACATCCGGCGATTTCCCCGGCTGGAATAAATTCAAAGGCCCGTCCCCGATAAGCACCGTAAAACAGAACCGATTCAAATCCTTGCGGTTGTACCCGACAATTTTGTTGTATGCCTGCTGAACCATGGGCATCGTCGCCCTTCGCACGTCCATTATCAGCATCCGTGCGTAAACCGTTCGGTCAACTATCGCCTCTATTTCTTCGAGACGATGCTTCCAGTCCGCCTGCTTGGGGACAACTAATTCGTAGAATTTCGTCTTGCTGTTGTTATGCAGCCGGTCGTAAACGTCCCAGCCCAGGACCCTGTCCAAAGTCAGGATATGAATCCTTGGTTCTCGCTGCTGATAGCTCAATACATCGAATTCTTCGCCCATTTTTCGGCTGTTTCCTCAAACGGATAAATCCCGCTGTCTGATGGTTTGCCCCTGAGTTACAACCTCTTTATTATACTCGATTTATCCCCTAATTACAAGCCGTTCACGCTCGTTTTGAGGGCGATTAAAGGCCTTTATTTAGATTTGACGCAAGCAGCATATTGAGGTATTTTGCTCGTAATATCGACAGGTTTTCATTGATAAAAACGTTTTTAAGGAGATTGCTATGAGAACGCTAATTTCGCTAATTGCATTCACGGCTGTTATTAGCATTGTTTTCACCAGCCCGTGTATTTTCGCGGATGATACCGCCATTCAAAAAGGAAAGGGGAACACTATGCCTGTTCAATTACAATGGTTTGGCCACGCCAGTTTCAAAATCTCAAGCGGCAGCGATGTAATTTATATCGACCCTTGGAAACTCAAAAACGCCCCGCACGACGCGACCATCGTTCTTGTAAGCCACAGCCACTACGACCATTTATCGGCTCCCGATATCGCTAAGGTATTAGGCCACAATACCAAGCTCATCGCCCCTGGTGATGTCGTTAAACAGTTGAAAAAAGGCGAGATTCTCAAGCCCGGCCAGTCAATCGACGTCAATGGCATTAAAATCACCGGCGTTCCCGCCTACAATATAACCAAAGAATTTCACCAAAGGTCCAATAACTGGCTCGGTTTCGTAATCGAAATCGCAGGCAAACGCATATATTACGCAGGCGATACAGACGCCACCGACGAAATGAAAGCCCTCACAAATATCGACCTTGCCTTGCTTCCGGCAGGGGGCAAATATACCATGAATGCCGCCGAGGCCGCCGATGCGACAAAACAATTCAAACCAAAGCAGGCGATACCATATCACTGGGGCGATATCGTTGGCAGTCAGGCAGACGCAGATAACTTCAAAAAACTGGCCGGCTGTAAAGTTACAGTCCTCAAACCCGGCGAATCCATTACAGTCGATTAGCGATTGTCAATCTGCTGCTGATATTCAGGGGATTGTTGCATTGACTTGTCGAAGACGACTCTGTGCTTCCGCTATTGGTACTCCATGGGTAGGGGTAACCCTGATTTTCTTGTTCTAAATGCCTTACTTTGCCGATAACACGCCTTTTATGCTGTATAATTACGATTACTGGATAACCGAGGAAGGTTTTACATTGAATGATATAAACATATCCGGTGTGATGAACGTAAAAACTAATGAACGGGACGGCTGGGGGGGAAACCAGCAAGACCGTGAAAAGACCGAGCTGCCTTAGCTACCAAACATCCCTGCAATGGCAGCTCGGCTTCCTTTTTGTATCCAGGATTTTGTCATCGCGAGGAATCCCGATTTGTCGTGGTGATGAAGCTATCTAACACTCTTGAGTTCTCTATCGGATGTCTCGCTGTGGTCACGCCTTATTTACGTTATGCATCGTGTGGCACCGCGGGCATTCTACTGTCGCTGCGGCATAATTAGGCGGTATCTTCAGTGTCATTCCGCACGCGCATGTCAGGAAAATAAAACCGTTTACCTTTCGCATAATATCCCCCACCTGGCGAAGCTGCTTTTCTTTCAGTTCCTCCTTCTTGGCCTCCGAGCTTGCTTCCCTAAGGGCTATATCCTCTTTCGTCAACGCTGATGCAGGCATAACGGTTCTGCTTTTTGTCACATTCACAAATGCGTCCGAATAATCCTTCAATGACGCCCCCTGCGACATATTCCGCAAAATCCGTATCCTCTCCGATATTGGCGGGTGCGTGCTCGTCATGTCCGACAAGTTCCATTGTCCTATTTTCTTGAACGGGTTGACTATGAACATCGGTGCCGTTACCTTGTTGGCGGACGCCAGTTGCGGGGCGTTATCGTTTGCGATTTTCTCTAACGCGTTCGCAAGTCCTTCCGGGTATCGCGTCAGCCGCGCCGACCCTGCGTCAGCCAGGTACTCCCGCCGTCTCGACAATGCGAAATACAATAACTGCGTTACAATCGGCGCCAGAATCGCCGCAATAATCGCGACTATAAGCAGTATTGCCATCGCTCCGCCGCCGCCTTTGCCCTCGCTGGATGAATATCTTCTTCTCGACCCTCCGCCATATATCATCCCGCGCAAAAAAACCTGCGACAAAAGCGCAACCGACCCCAGCATAACACCTGCCAGCGTTACGAATAAAATGTCCCGATGCAGGATATGGCTCATCTCGTGCCCCACAACTCCCTGCAGCTCATCGCGGTTGAGTTTCGCGAGTAACCCTGCTGTTACCGCGATAGATGCCGATTTGGGATTGCGTCCTGTAGCAAAGGCGTTTGGTGCCGGGTCGTTGATTATATAAACCTTGGGCATAGGCAGTCCCGACGCAATCGACATTTCTTCGACTACGTTAAACAACTGTGGATGAACATCGTGCGTAACGGGCACAGCGTTGCTTGCCGCGAGCATAATCTGGTCGCCCGACGAAAAGCTGATTAGCGTAAGTATCACCCAGATTCCCGTTGCTATTATCAGGCCGAGCATCCCGCCGTCTGGCCCATTGATTGCCATCCCGATAACCGCCCCCAGCCCGACTAAGCACACTGCCATCAGGACCAGGAGGATTACCGAATTCCGCTTATTTATCCGTATCAGTTCCCACATAACTATGTCATTTCGAGCGACCCCGTCCAGTGCTGGGCGGGGGAGTCGAGAAATCTGTTAAACTAAAAACTCAACACTTAAAACTAAAAACTAACCTTTGGCGCTTCGCGTTCTTCTGTCGCGGAAACCTCGAAGAAATCCCGCTTGGTAAAGCCGAACATGCCCGCCACGGCATTTGACGGAAACATCTGTATCCTGTTGTTGAAGAACATCGCCTGGTCGTTATACGCCTGTCGGGCGAATGCAATCTTGTTTTCCGTGCTCGAAAGCTCTTCCTGCACCACTAAGAAGTTCTGGTTTGCCTTCAGGTCGGGATAATTTTCGACAACAAGCATGAATTTACTCAGCGCGTCGCCCAGCGCACCTTCCGCCTTTGCCGACTCCGCGACCGTTTTTGCCCCCATCGCCTGTGCCCGTGCGTTTGTTACCGCTTCGAGTGTTCCTCGCTCGTGCTTGACGTATCCCTTCGCCGTTTCGACGAGATTGGGAATCAGGTCGTGACGCCGCTTCAGCTGCACGTCAATCTGCGACCACGCGTTGTCAACCTGGTTGCGAAGCCCCACAAAAACGTTGTAAGTTCCGATTACGTACAGTATCACCAGCAGCACTACCGCCGCAATCACCAGTAAAACAATCAGTGCAATCATTCCTATACCCATTTTTTTCTCCTTCAATAATCGCTTTATCTTTTCCCTTCCACGGATTTGAGGTTGCCGCAAGCTTTAATACAGAGACAGATTATAAAGCAAAACAGGGACTTGTCAACCGCCAGATCGCTATATGCCATATAGCCGCCGGTATCGATTTGTTTTTTATTCGTAGCCGTATCGTTTTATGAACCAGCTTTTAACAACCTGCACCATAAGTAGATAGGCCGGCACTATGAGCAGCATCGCTACGAAAAATGACGGAGGCGGCTCAACAAAACCAAGGTATTTGCCAAACGGAAGAAATGGCAGCACCAGGGCAATCGTAACGATGTAAATCGAAGTGAAAAGCATAAATTGGCTGGGTTTGCTTTCAATAAAAGGCACCTTTCCCGTGCGAATGATATGAATGACCAGCGTCTGGGTGCACATGGATTCCAAAAACCAGCCCGTCTGGAACAATGGCGCAGACGCGTGAAAAATAAACCACAAAACGCCGAAAGTAATAAAGTCAAAAAGTGAGCTGACCGGACCGATGACAATCATAAATTTTTTGATATAGTCCACATTCCACGGCCGGGACTTGAGAAGGTATTCTTCATCGATGCTGTCTGAAGGAATGGCAATCTGGGACATGTCGTAAAGAAAATTATTGAGAAGAATCTGAATTGGCAGCATCGGCAGAAAAGGTAAAAACAAGCTTGCGCCCGTCATACTGAACATATTGCCGAAGTTGGAGCTGGAGCCCATCTTGATGTATTTGATGATGTTGCCGAAGGTTTTTCGTCCCTCGATTACCCCGTCGATGAGAACCAGTAAACTTTTTTTAAGGAGGATGATATCAGCCGTTTCTTTGGCGATATCCACGGCGTTGTTGACGGAAATGCCGACGTCGGCGGTCTTGAGAGCCGGCGCGTCATTAATACCGTCGCCCAGATACCCCACGATATGTCCGTTTTTGTGCAGGGCGTGAATCACTCTTTCTTTCTGCAGCGGAGAAAGTCGGGCAAAGACAGTAGTGGTTTTGACCATTTCCCCAAGCGCGGCGTCATCTATCTTTTCCACCTGTTCGCCGGTCGCAAAACCCCTGATATTCAAACCCACTTCGCTGCAAATCTTTTTCGTAACAAGCGTGTTATCGCCTGTGAGGACCTTAAACTCTATACCGAGGTTATTCAAAGTTTCGATGGTCTTCCTGGCGGATGATTTAGGCGGGTCAAGGAAGGCAATATAACCTTTCAGGATGAGGTTCTGTTCGTCGTCCTTGGTGTAAACATTTTTGGGCTGGTCGAAATCCTTGTATGCAATCGCAAGTACCCTGAAGCCCTCTGCGCTGAGGTCGTTGTACTCATTTTCCAGCTCGATAAGCACTAATTTGGCCTCATCCAAATCCAGTATTTCGCCGTCAAGCTCGAATTTGGTGCATCTTCTGTAAATCTCTTCCGGGGCGCCTTTGACGATAATCTGGTGTTTGCCGTCCGCCTCGACAACCACCGACATTACCTTGCGCGAAAAATCGAACGGCACCTCATCGACCTTTTTGTATTGCTTGACTAAAAGCTTTTCATAAGACAGTATCGCCCGGTCGAGAATGTTTTTAAGCCCCGTCTGGTAGAAACTGTTGATATATGCCATACGCAGGACGTCATCGTCCTCTTTTCTAACCACGTCGCAATGTTTTTCAACTACAATCTTGTCGAGGGTCAGCGTCCCCGTCTTGTCGGTGCACAGCACGTCCATCGCGCCGAAGTTCTGGATTGCGCTGAGCCGTTTTACTATCACGTCTTTTTTGGACATCGCGATTGCACCCTTGGAGAGGTTTATCGCCACAAGCATCGGGAGCATTTCAGGCGTCAAACCTACGGCAACGGAAAGCGAAAACAAAAGCGACTGGATAATATCGCCCTTCCGCAAGGCATTAATGGCGAAAATAACAAGGACAAGGACGACCATAGCCCTTATCATCAGCCAGGTGAAGCGGCGAATACCTTTATCGAAACTACTCTCTACGGATATTGCCGCCAGCCGTTTGGACAACGCGCCGAACCTCGTCTCAAGCCCCGTTTTAGCGACAACGCCAATCGCCGTTCCGCTTATGACGCTTGACCCCATAAACGCCATATTCGTTAAGTCGGAGGGAGTTCGCCCCTTGGGAGTCAGCGGCTCAGCGGTTTTTTCAACGGGAAACGACTCGCCCGTCAGAGATGCCTGATTGATAAACAGGTCTTTGCAGGAAATAATCCGCATGTCCGCAGGCACCATGTCCCCCGCAAAAAGGTCTATGATGTCACCGGGAACAATCTCTCGTATCTTTACCTCCCTTGCCTTGCCGTTGCGAATCACCGTGGCCGTGGCCCTTACCATTTCGCTGAGCCGTTCAGCCTCTTTTCCCGCTCGATATTCCTGAAAGAATGACAAAAATACGCTGATAAAGGCCATCAATATCACCAGGATGGCGCTTACTTTCTCCCCGAAGAACAGCGAAAAGCCCGCGATAATCAGAAGAACCACTACCAGCGGGTTTAAAAATTTGGAGAAAATCTGAAAAATAACCGTCCGCTTTTTCTTCTTGGCCGGCTCATTGTATCCGTATTCCTCAAGTCGTGTTATCGCCTCTTTTTCGGACAGCCCTTTGAGAGAGGTGTCAAAAAACTGCAGAAGGGATTCCTGCGTGCAGGTCACAAAATCAATATCTGGCGTTTTTTTGTTGTTTTGCATTCAGCCTGTTCTATAAAACATTCATAATCATTTAACTTTCGCCGGACAATCTGAACCATAACCGCGGAAATGTTACAAAAACACGGCTTTGTCCTGAGCTTTTTATTCGCAGCTTGCCCGCTCGGCAAGAATCGTTGCATTTTAAGACGAAAACCCACGACAGGGCAACCCTTTTTCTCTGGAATAAAAAAAATACTTTGTGCCGGCGAAATCCTTAGGTGAAATCAGGTTCCTGTTCCGATTCCGTCAACGCAGTAACTCGTCCTCCGTCCCACGCCCTCCGTAGCCTTTGGCGAAGGATGGTCTGTCCTCTGTCTTCCGTCTTCTGCTACTTTCCCCCGAACATATCCGTCAGCAGTTGTTTTATTTTATTGTCGTTATCCAGCAATGCCCTCGCGATAATGTTGGTCAGCTCGCCCCTGTCGAACCACAACCCGTCTCCCTTGACGCACCTGTCTATCAGCAGCGTCGGCTTTTCGTTGCCCACGTCAATTTTTTCCATTTTCTTGTCGCATATCGGGCATTGCCTCGCCTTTTCCCCGCTGCTTGTATCTTTGACAAAGGAACCGATAAGCTTCTTCGCCTTCCCGTCGTCCTCCAGAAGCATCTCAAGCTCGCCGGCGTCTAACCACACCCCTTTGCAGCCCGTGCAGTAGTCGATCTCCACCTCCGCCAGCTCCAGCGTTATCATCGCATTTTTACATACCGGGCAATTCATAATTACACTCCTGTCAATAGCTCTGTCGGATTTTTCGCCCCATATGAAACTATCGGCTATTTTCCAATTAATCAGCCGATTGTAAAGCATTTTTCTGTATCTGTTCATCCCAGGAATTTATTGTGTGTTATTGTCCCAACTAAGCAATTTCCTTAGCCCCATTAGGCAATCCCCCTATTTTGCTGCTGCACACGGCATTGTACTCTCATAGCGGTCGGATTTAGGGGTCTGAATAATTGTTTTGTCACATATTATTGAGGATAAGAAGAAAAGAAATGAAAAGAATAGTAACTTTGGCGGCGGTCTGCCTGTTTGTAACTGGGACGGCATATTTTGCTATTGCCGCCGAGCAGGAAAAGCCCAAGACCGACAAGGCCGCGACCAGCGGAAGGCAGGTCAATATGACAGGCAATCTCTCCTGCACTTTCTGCAAGCTCGCGCATCCCGATATGACCTGTAAGCCCGATTGCTGCATTGGCTGCGTCAAAGCCGGCGACCTGCCTATGCTGACCGACGCCGATGGCAATATGTATCTTCATTATTAATGGCGAACAAGGGGTATCGTTGATGAATCCCGAACGGATGAAGATGCTGGGCGGACAGGTTACCGTCAAAGGTATGCTTGTCAAAGGCAAGGGCATTCAGGCGATATATGTTGACAGCATGGAAAAAGTTGAAGCCAAGCTGGCTAAGTAAAAGCAGGAACATCGGTTACAAAGACAGTATATTTTTCACTGCGCTGCTGTTGACAGGATGGGCGTTCCTTAGTGCTTTTAGATGCAGCCCTCGAAGAATCGCCAACGCCCGGCTGGTTTGTTAACACCTGCCCAGAATATTGAACAAATCCCCTTGAGCGTCCGCATATACTTCAGGCCTCTTCCGGATAAAATGCCCGGCAGCGAAAGTGATACACCGGATATGATTTCGCTTGGCCGAAAGCTTTATTTCGAGCGAAAAATATCCCTGACACAAACCCAGTCGTGCGATGACTGTCACATGCTCGACAATATGATGTCAGGTGTGGATTACAGGCCGACATCCCCCGGAGCCAAAGGTATCTTGGGTTCTCGCAATTCTCCTACCGTGCTCAATGCCGGTTTCCAGAGGATGCAGTTCTGGGATGGCCGCGCCGCCGACCTCGTCGAGCAGGCAAAAGGGCCGCTGCTGAATCCCATAGAAATGGCTATGCCCGACGGAAATGAAGTCGTTGCCCGGCTCAAAAATACCGGGGACTATCCTCGTCTCTTTAAACGTGCCTTTCCGAATCAGCAGGAGCCGGTCACTTTCGATAACACGGCACGCGCCATCGCCGCTTTTGAAAGAACGCTTGTTACCCCGGCCCGTTTTGACAGGTATCTCAAAGGTGATATGGACGCAATCACTATGGAGGAAGAACGTGGTCTGATGCGGTTCGTCGATACAGGATGCGTCGAGTGCCACAGCAGTTTTCTGGTTGGCGGCCGGTTGTTTAAAAAACTCGGAGAATTTCATCCGTATGATAACCAGTCGGATACGGGGGCGATATGCAGTAACCCACAATGAAGAAGACAGATTTGTTTTCAAGGTCCCTACGCTTCGCAATGTAACTCTCACGCCTCCGTATTTTTATGACGGCCAGGTATCAACGCTGCCTGAAGCGGTTCGCCTTATGGCATGGATGCAGCTCGATACGAAACTGGAGTTTAGCGAAATCGAAGAAATCATCTGCTTTCTGAACACGATTGATTCCGAATGCCCGGATAAGCTCGGCGAACTGTAAAATCAGCATCAACACCATCATCTCATTGCCACCTCCTTAGTGGATTTACGCGTTGAGGTCACTGCTATTTTGTTTGTTACTGATTAAAGTTTTTCCGCACTTTAATTAAGCTTTTCCCTTATAGCAACAATAAGGCGAGATTGTTTAAAATCGCTGAATAAATTAGCGAATAACATTGTCAAAAGGAGAATTATGTTGCGATACAGAATCATTAAACGACATTCGTCTGCATCCGGGCATTGTCGCATCATACCTCGTGGTTTTACACTCGTTGAGCTGCTTGTGGTAATCAGCGTAATCGGGCTCCTCCTTGCCGTACTGATGCCTGCCCTGGCCGGGTCCCGGCGAAAGGCCCGCGCGGTAGTTTGTTCAATGCATATGCATCAACTATGTATGTCTTCGATGATGTACACCCAGGATAATGAAGGTCAATTTGCCAGGAGCTCTCACTCGGCATCGGTCTATGGGTGGTTACGATGGGAGCAGGCCTTTATGCCCAACCTCGGATACGGTCGTTACCATGGCTCAACAACTACCGCATGGGACAATGTCTTTAAAAAGTTTTATCATTGCCCCGGAGACCTGAGAAGACCGCTCCAATTGAGCTATGGCAAAAACGTCTGGTTCGAGCTCGAATCAAACGAAGTCGCAGATGCCCTCGGAATTGATTACGGGCCGACGTATCGCACCACGACGCAGGTCCGTCATCCGGCAGGTACCGTCGAATTCGGTGAGCTGCTCGGTGGAGCAGACCATTTTATGGCACAAACATGGATAGGCCCGTCACCTCCTCAGGATTATACGCCGGCGGAATTGGACGCTAAAAGACACGGTAATACCGCAAATTACGGTTATCTCGATGGCCACGTCATGGCACAGCGCTTTAAGGAAACATTTGATAATACCAAGAATATCGATAACTGGAACCCGGGTACTGCCCAGCAATAACTTTATAACTTTTTTGGACAAGAGGAGAAAGAAATGAGTAAGAGAGGATTAGCTGTTGTTTGTGGATTTGTTTCGATTGTTCTTGTGCTGGTTAACGCCAAATCAGCGGCTGCCTATGTAGTCCCCCAGATAGGCGGCGGCCAGGTCGGAAGTGCGTCAATGATTATGCTCGATATTAAAATAGTCGGGACAAATGTCACGGTGCTGGACACGTTTGGAAATTGTTGGACGACACTTACGGGGGCCGATAGGCCGGTGCTGCGCCCTTTAACCGGAACCGACGCGTTTGACCCTGCTGCAATGTCGTACTATAACGCTCTCAACGGAAAGGCCTACAACTATCAATACGGATGGGGAAATGAGCTCTTTAGTCAAGGTTCGCCGCTTCCCGCCGGCGATAAGATATGGATCGAACTTGTTAGTCAAAGCGATGGATTGAATACTTATGCGCGGAGCAGTTATGCCTCGATTTTTGGTACCGGCGGAACATCGAATATATGGAAGTGGAATGAAACGATGCAGATGTCTCACAATGCCTATACGGTAACACCAGGTTATGGGGAATGGTCCGCAACCTATAATGTTTACCTGGGCGATGCGACATCGGGAGCGGCAATATCCGGTTACGGAAGCGACACGGTAACGTTGACCTGGACTTCCATTCCAGAACCCGCGACGCTGACGCTTATGGGAACGGGGCTTTTTTATTTGCTTGGCTCCAGGCGAAAACATCGAACGGCGGCATAAGCTCAGCCGGAATAACTTTGAAAAACAAAAATTGCCGGGTTATGCCCTGGTTTCAGTTAAGGATAGAAAATGAAACTCAACATAACGATTGTAATACTCACCGTGGCAATCTGCGCCCTTATCATTGTGTCGCCGGCCCAGGCGTATGTAATCCCCCAAATCGGTGGAGGACAGCAGAGCGGATTTCCGATGGTAATGCTCGAAATTTTCTTCGACGGCCAGAGCATTTTTGTGTTTGATACCTATGCGCAGCCCTGGTCAACGCTGGCCTGGTCTGCCGCCCCCGTTTTGCGGCCATTGGTGCCGCCCGCTGCGTTTGACCCCAATCTGTCCCGGCGGGTGCTCATAGGCAAAGCATATAATTTTCAGTATGGCTGGGATGCCGGTATGCTTGATGAGGTTACTTACCCCTTTCCGCCGGGAAGCGCAGTATGGGTGAAGGTTCTTGACCAGACGCCGGAACTCGAAACTTATTACAGAGACGCCGCCTATGCCCCTATATTCGGCACTCCGGACGCCTGCGGAATTCCAAGCTCTAATATATGGAAGTGGGATAAAGGCATGCGGCACAATACCTACGCCGTAGCAGATACCTTTTACGGCCGGCTGTATGCCAACTACAAAGTTTATCTGGGAAACGCGGCTACTGGTGCAGAGCTTGTCGATTCCGGCGGCCATCCTCTTTACGGAAGCGCGCTCGTTACTTTCCGCTGGCTTCGCCCCTGTCCCTATGTCCTGCAGGGAGATATCAATTGTGATTGCATTGTCGATTTTTATGATTATGCCCTGCTCGCTGACCAGTGGCATAATTCCTGTTCGAGTCCATACTGGGGCGATGAAAGTGATATAGACCATAGTACGATGGTTGATTCGACCGACCTTGGCCTCCTGACGGATAACTGGCTTGTCGATTGTCTGCAAAATCCATCCGCCCCTCAATGCGTTACAAGGCCGGGCCCATAAAATTGTCTGCAATAGAGCAAATGAGGCCGCCTGTGTAAGGCCCTCTTTATTTATGCCCCCCAACCGTTTTAGTTGGGGGGGCTTTCGTTTTCTGCCTTGTTTCCTGCGTCTTGACTGCACGCTGTTCTCTGCCTGTTCGTGCAAAACTCGGCTTGACAAATTAAGAGAATATGTTTACTATACTATACTTGTTAGATTCGGCTAACCGGACTGTTACAAGGTGAGGAAGGATGCCGCCAAAAAAGTGGCTATCCTTAGGTAGATATGGAGCGTTTGGCCGTATGAGTGCGAATTTTTCTGACCCGCCTGCGCGGCCACAGGGGGTATCTTTGTTGCGTTTTGGTGTCTATGTCTCCTTTTTCCTCTCAGGGCTTACCTCTCTGCTTTTTGAGGTCATCTGGAGTCGTCAATTCGTAACTGTATTCGGCAACAGCTCTTACGCCATTAGTATCGTCCTCTGCGCTTATATGGCGGGTATCGGTCTCGGCGGACTCCTCGGAGGCCGGCTCGCTGACCGTCTTACCCGGCGAATCTTCGCCTTCGCCGTTGTTCAGGTGGTTATCGCTTTTTGCGCCCTGGCAATTCCGCCTATGCTCGACTGGATGAGATTGCTCGTTCCTGCACTCTCTGTCTGGTCGTCTCATTCATTGTTGATTAGTGCCCTCGCCCGATTCGGCTTATCTTTTGCCATACTCGTAGTGCCCTGTTTCCTTATGGGCACAACCCTGCCTCTGCTCGTCCGGGCGGTTACAGATTCCGACAAAATTATCGGCTCTCGCATCGGCCTCCTGTATTGCGTCAATACCCTCGGCGCCGCGCTTGGTTGCCTGGCAGGGGGGTTCTGGCTCATAGGTGCGTTTGGCCTGCGAGCGACCAACCTCCTCGCTGTCGTCATTAACTTTGTGATTGCTTTCATTGCACTGGTGATTTCCATTCGCGAAGATGTTGCTCTTCCTGCCGTCCCTGTTCAGCAAACACAGGGGGCTGGCCATTACAATGAATCACGGGTTCCCTCCTCGCTGTTGCTTACCATTGCGTTTATCAATGGTTTCGCGGCCATTGTCTGCGAGGTTCTCTGGGTGCGATATATTTCCTTTATGGTCGGTTCTACTTACGTCTTCCCCATAATCCTCTGTATTTACCTTCTCGGTGCGGGACTGGGCTCCCTTGTATATGGCTTGTTGGCGGGGCGAATACGTCGCCCGGCGCAAACGCTCGGCATAGTAGAACTGTTGATGGCGATTTTGATTCCCGTTATGTTTATAACCAGTGCTTCCGTTTTTGTCCGCATCTCTCCGCCGATACACAACCCGCAGGCAATCGCGGTAATTGCCGTCTTTCTTCCCACTGTCCTGATGGGTTTTGCCTTCCCGCTTTTGTGCACCGTTTATGGTCGCGGCGTCCAAACTCTCGGCAGCCGAACAGGATTGCTCTTCGCCGTCAATACGATAGGAACCGTCCTCGGCGCCATTTTGCCGGTTTTCGTCCTCATCCCCTTCCTCGGCATACAACCGACTTTGTTGCTCGTTTCTGTGCTTTATGGGTTTATGGGCATTCTTCTCCTGGCATTCACCTGCCTGATGAATCGCCTCTCAATCCTGACTGTCGCGTTGCCGGCAGCAGGCGTATATGCCGTTGCCTTATTTCTGTTTTTTACTGTCGTTCCCTCTGACCTGTGTATGCGGGTGTTCCTTGCCACCGACTTCGCTTTGGCTAAGCATACCGATATCCTCTTCTACCGCGAGGGCTGCACAGGGACCGCCGTTGTAACACGAAACCGCATCAATGACTGCAAGACAGTTTATATCAACGGCGTTTCCGAAGTTCCTCTTCTCTACGCACATCAACTATGTTTCAAAATGATTGGCGACCTTGCCCCGATGCTTCATCCCGCCCCTGATGATGTCCTGATGATTTGCTTCGGCGGGGGCGTCGCCGCTGGCGCAACATCCGTTTTGCCCGATGTCAAATCGCTCACTATTGTTGACCTTGAACAAAGCGTCGTCAAAGCTGCCTCGTTGCTCTCTCAGGAAAATAACAATCTTCTCCAAAACACCAAGGCAAAAGTCGTCATTGACGACGGCCGCAATTACATAATGACCTCGCAGCGAAAATGGCCCGTCATTGTCTCCGATTCCACCCATCCCAAATCCGGCGACAGTTGGGTCCTCTACACTCAGGAATTTTATCAGCAGGTCCGCGACCACCTCGCCGATGACGGTGTCTTCGTCGAGTGGGTCCCCATTCACGGCCTGAAAATAGACGAGTTCAAAATCATCGCGCGCACGTTCCAGTCCGTCTTTCCTCACACCAGTTTATGGGTCGTTCACGGCGTTGACGAGCAGGCGAGGTTCGTCGCCTATGTCCTCTTCGCCGCGACACCCCAGCCCCTCAAAATAGATGTTGCAAATCTCCAAAACCGCCTCAGCGCCGAACCCGTTCGCCGCGACCTCGAACCCTATGGCCTTCATACACCCGTCGGCTTCCTGGACTCTTTCCTATGTGCCGAAGATTCACTGCGAAAATGGATCGGCCCCGGCCCCGTCAACACCGATGACCTCCCCTTTACACAATATAAAACACGTTACTCTCAAGGTCCGATGTTTCGTAATACCGATTTCCTCGAACCGATGGAAGATATCTGGCCCTTCCTTTCCAGCACCGGCTCAGAAGAAAACGCAAAACTGCTGCGCCAGGCCCTTGCGCTCCGCGTTAATGTTAATCGCTTCGCTCTCGCGGGAAACCTCGACAAGGCCTACTCCCTTCTCCCCGACGATATTCGATACCGCCAAATGAAATCTCTCTACGAAAAAGGGCCCCAATACGTCAATACCCTTGTGGACCTCTTCCGCGATGACCTCGAAGTCCTCGAATTGCTCGTGCATCTCCGTAGCTCATGCCAAGGCGGTTTCCAGGCCACGGCCCCTATCTATCAGCGTATTTTGAAGCTCGACCCCCAAAACGTCAATGCCCTCAACTGTCTCGGCGCTATTTGTATAAACGCCAATCTTCTCCCGCAGGCCCAAAATTATCTCACCCTTGCCGTTCAGCAGCAGCCCGATTGCCTTACCGCTCGTTACAACCTCGGTCTTGTCTTTTATCGTCAGGGCCTCGCGAAGGAAGCCCTCCCGCATCTTCGCTATTGCCTCAGTAAGAATCCCGCCGACCAGGCCGTCAAAAATATGTTGGCCTCCATCGAGAATCCCCCCCAATCCGCTCTCCCCGATAATAATTCCATCGGAACCATCGCCTCCAAAATCTCAAATTAACGCCTTCCGCATTCTCTTGGCTCTCCCCGAACGCTGCTTCATTGGGATAGAACAGGGGACCCATCTTCAAATCTGCTTTCCGCCATCCGCTGCGAGCATCGAGTATCCAGCATCGAGCATCTTCTCCCCTCTGTTTTCTGTCTCCTGTCTTCCGTCCTCTGTCTTACGTTTTAGGTCTTATGTCTGGGGTCTTTGGTCTTCCGTCTAATTTCCCCTTGACGCTTTTCCCCCAAGCCGTTAGCGTATATCGGCGAACTTTGAAGGGATTTTATGATAGTTGACTGCCATACGCATATTCGAAGCGCAAGTATGCAGAATCTTAACGCCTCGGAGCATCTCGCCGCAGCCGATGTGGTTGATAAGTGCATTGTTTTGGCATTCCACCTGCCCTCGACAGATGTTGCCGGTGGTGGTGAACAGGACAATTCCTCCGAGCAAATCAATAAGCACCTGGGCCAGTACGTCGAGCGATACAAACAGAAAATGATTGGCTTTGCCTTTATCGACCCTCTCACCGATGGCGTAGGCGTAAAAAGTATCAAGGCATTCACCGAAAAACTTGACCTCAAAGGCATCGTCCTTTATTGCTCACAATCCGGCTTTCATCCCGCCCACACCCGGGCAATGCGTCTCTACGAATCTGCCCAGGATTTGCACCTGCCCATCTTCTTCCACAATGCCACCGTCGGCCAGGAAGGCGTCCTCGAATACGCCCGCCCGTTCCTCCTCGACGAGGTCGCCCGCACCTTCCCGGAGCTTAAAATCATCGTTGGCAATATGGGCTTCCCGTTTTATGAACAAACCCTCTGCCTCTTGGCCAAACACAAAAACGTCTTCGCTGACCTCTCCGTAAAACCCGGCAACGTCTGGCAGATTTATAATATCGTCGTCTCCGCTTATGAGCAGGGCGTGATGGATAAGCTCCTCTTCGGCAGCGCCTACCCGGCAGCAAAGGCAGAGGATTGTATGGAGGCCCTTTTTGGCTTCAATAAGCTTTTGGCAGGCGCAAATCTCCCCGCCGTCCCCCGCTCCGCTATCCAGATTGTTATCGAACGCGAAACCCTTAAAATCCTCGGCATTGAAAAATAGAGCTTAAAATTATGGCTCATCATTTATTCAAAAGAAAGTCGCTTGGGTTGCTCCACGAGGAAATGAAGGGCGATAATCGCCTCAGGCGTGTCCTTGGCGCGTGGTCTCTGACAAGTTTGGGGGTTGGATGCATCATCGGCGCGGGCATATTTGTTATCACCGGCTACGTCGCCCATTTCAAAACAGGCCCCGCTCTGCTGCTCTCCTTCGTCGTCGCGGGGATGGCCTGTATATTTTCCGCCTTGTGTTACGCTGAATTCGCCTCGATGGCCCCCGTCGCCGGTTCCGCTTATACCTATGCCTACGCCACTCTCGGCGAACTGCTCGCCTGGATAATCGGGTGGGACCTCATCCTCGAATACACCGTGGCTTCCGCCTCCGTCGCACATGGCTGGTCCAAATACTTTCAGAATTTTATCGGGATGTTTCATATCAACGTTCCGCTTATTTTTTCCGGAGCTCCCTTTGACTACAATCCCGCCAACGGAATCTTTATGCAGACCGGAAGCTTCTTCGACCTCCCGGCTCTCATCATCGTCACCATCGTTACTATCGTCCTTGTGATTGGCATACACGAAAGCTCGCGCTTTAATAACGTCATGGTGGCAATCAAGGTCTCCGTCGTGCTTCTCGTCATTGTTGTCGGCGCTTTTTATGTCAAGTCCGCCAACTGGCATCCCTTCGCCCCGTTTGGCTGGGCAGGACTGAGCATTTTCGGGCATACCTTCTGGGGACAAACCGGCGCGGACGGTTCCCCTGTTGGAATGCTCGCCGGCGCAGCGATGATTTTCTTCGCCTATATCGGCTTTGATTCTGTTTCGACCCACGCCGAGGAGGCACGCAATCCTCAGCGTGATGTCCCCATCGGCATCATTGCCTCGCTTATTATTTGCACAGTGCTCTATATCCTCGTCACAATCGTCCTCACCGGAATGGTCCCCTATGACCAGATTGATACCGATGCCCCTGTCGCCGCGGCGTTCCAGCGCGTAGGCCTGTACTGGGGGCAGTTTGTTATCTCCCTTGGTGCCGTCGCAGGCATCACCTCCGTTATGCTCGTGCTTATGCTCAGTCAGCCACGCGTCCTTCTCGCTATGTCCCGGGATGGATTGCTTCCTCCATCGTTTTTCGCCGCCATACATCCCCGTTTCCGCACGCCCTGGAAATCAACCATTCTTACGGGTATCGCAGTCGGCTCAATGGCCTCGCTTATCCCCCTCGGCATACTCGCCGAGCTGGTCAATATAGGCACTCTTCTTGCCTTTGTCATCGTCTGCACTGCAGTGCTGGTCATGCGCTATATAAATCCGCAGGCCCATCGCCCGTTCCGTTGTCCCTTCGTGCCGGTAATTCCCCTGTTGGGCGTATTGTTTTGCCTCGTTCTGATGTTCTCTCTTCCCTCTGCCAACTGGCTCCGATTGTTTATCTGGATGTCCATCGGCGTTGTTATTTATTTCCTCTATGGCCGCCATCACAGCGTCTTGGCTCGCCACCGTGCCGCCGGCAAAGTTCATCAATGATACTTACTTCATCATTGAACATTTATCCGCTTGTCGCGAATTGGGTGTTGGATATTTAATATTGAACATTGGACATTTCTTAAGAGTTTCACCCGGGGATGCAATCGCGAGGTTCGCTTTCTTTTAATCGCTGCTTTACACGCGATTTGCCTGCTTCAGAAGGGGCCGCGTTATAAACATGAAGTAACCATTGCATAATTGCCTGTGTCTGGTTTTTCTATATAGTGGTTGTTATCTATGTCCCGGACTAATCTGCCGAGAGGCAGGCAATGCCCGGTTCTTTGCGATACAGGCATAGCACTTATTATAAACAGACCTGCCAGCGTGTGCTTTAAAGAATCGTTGACGTCGGGCAAAGCGCATCTTCCGGCATCATAAGCAAATTTCAAAATCGGCTCACCTTCGCGAAATTGCCGGGCCAGGGTATAAGCCAAATCAAATTTGCTTTTTAAAATACATCTTAAGGACAGCTTGGATATGCCGTTTTTACCTGAAATGATTTCATCGCGGTAAACCTGCGCGTAGAACTTTAATATATGACTTAGGGGAATCATGTTCTGGGCTTGTTCAGACCAGGGCATGAATGATACGGACGTAAAATGAACCCAGAACGCCTCTTCTTTAGTGAACCCATAGCTTACGAGCCTGATTGTTTGATTGCTGTAAGTGTCGTATAAGCAATCTACCGCGTCTGACAGATAACTTACCATATTATATATTCCTTAATTCACGGTTTCTTTATGTTTAGCCAAATCTTCTGTTTATATAACCGGTTATTGTTCAGGTGATATTAGTATCCCGTTATTTTTTGTATATTTGAAGGCAGCTCGATATTCATCATTGAACATTTAATATTTATCCGTTTGCCTGTCCTGCCTGCCCCGAGTTTTGTCGAGGGGAGCAAACGAAGTGCTGCCTGCGGTGAGCATGTCGAACCGTCGAAGGGCCTGCCCCTGTTTTCTGTCTCCTGTCTTCTAACTTCTCCCTAACATCTTTGTGTCTTAGTGTCTTGGTGGTTAAGAACTTTTTAAAAATAAAACAGCCGACATTTGAGGAACGCCGGCTGTTCATCCTAGTGAAAAACAGTTTTTTCTAACCTTTACTACGTCCTTTATACCCTGCGAGGGTATGAAACCGCTATTAGCAATTTGCTTATTACAAATCAGGCGATTGCTTAGGCGGGCCATACGAAAAATTTTCTTTATTTATTGAAATCGTAAGGCAGGTATGGGTAGAATCAGGAAAATGTTTAAAAATTGGAGGCAAATATGAATCGCAGAACATTTTTGAAAAGTATGCCCGCCATGACGGTGCTGGCGGCGGCAAACCCCAATTTAACTGAAATCGTCAAACAAAAATCCGAATCCTACGGCGAGGAAGTTGCAAAAGCTCTTCCCCCGTCCGACCTGAAGCCAATCGAGCTTGTCCCTCCCCAAATGGATGGTGGCAAAACCGTCCTCGCTGCCCTCAAAGAAAGGAAAACCACGCGCGACATTCGCGACGAGAAGCTCCTCCCGCAGATGCTCTCTAATCTCCTCTGGGCGGCATGGGGCGTCAATCGCAAGAATGGACCGTTTGGGCAGATTGGGAGGACCGCCGCCTCAGCAAGCAACTCACAGGAAATCGACCTTTACGTCGTTTTACCCGAAGGAACATATCTATACGAGCCGGTCAATCATCGTCTTGACCCTGTCGTCGCGGGCGACCTGCGCACAAAAGTCGGCGCTCACAACCAGGGCGGCCCTATGACCATAGCCCCGGTAATTCTCATCTACGTCGCTGATATCTCCAAATACGGCAAATCTCGTCTTCAGGAGCCCGGCCTCAAAAACACAGAGACACAGAAATCCTATTATAATGTTGCCTGTGGCCTCATCGCGGGAAATGTTTACTTGTTCGCCGCCTCGCAGGGTCTGGCAGCGTGGTTCCACAACTGCAATAAGCCCGCGCTCGCCGCGGAATTGAAACTGGGCCCCCAGCAACGCGTCCTGTATGCCCAGACGGTCGGCATGCCGGGAAAGACCCCGGCGTAAGTATTTTTTTATTTTCCGGTTGGACCGACAATCAGCAGTTCAAATGAGTCGGGCAGGAAGTTTCTTCGGCGTCCGCCCGGTTGCTCTCCCGGTGCGGGCGGTATTACTTTCGCTGTCGCTAAATATATCCGGTGCGTTTTCGGGTCCATCGCCATAGTACGCGCCATCGGCGCAGTCGCCACGGTTTCGACGACCTTGAATTGGCCTGCCGACTCTTCCTTTATCACCGTTATTGTTCCATCCTGACCGTTTGAGCTGAATATAAGACCTGTTTGGGGGTCGAAAGCCGCTGCGTCAGGACCTTTGCCGATAGCAGGCGTCGCAATAACCTTACCCGTTGTGTAATCGGTTATCGCCATTTTGCCGTTCGAGCAGACCGAAAAGAGCCGCTTGTTTTTGAGGTCGATGGCCAACCCGGTTGGCGATTCGCAGGGCGCAATCGACCAGCGGTTCGTTACTATCAGCTTTTCAGCGTCTATCACGGCGATTTCGTTTTTGTCTTCCATATTGACAAATATCTGCCCCTTTTCATCTGATTGCGCGAATTCCGGCTTGCCGCCCAAAGGTATAGTGCCGATATTCGTGTCTTTAACGATGTCGATGACGGTGCTGTCTTTGCTGCCTGCATTGAATGTGAAAACGCGTTTTGTCGCCGGGTCAAACAAAATGGCGTCGGGCCTGTTGCCGACCTTAATCCTGGCTGTTTCTTTAAGCGTCGCTGTATTGAAAACCGTTACCGAGTTATCGCCGCCGTTGCTTATGTAACCTTTATTGAGTCTCGTGACGATTGCTATCCCGTGCACGCCCGGCGTGTTGTTTATGTCGCCTATTGCTTTTTCTTTCTCAGTATCGAAAACAACGACGCGGCTGGCGTGCGATATATAGCATCGCTTTGCCGCGCTATCGACGGCAAGATAATCCCAGCCGCCCTCGCCGCCTATCGGTACCCTATTAATCAGCTTGTAACTTGTCTCTTCGCCCGTTGCAGTACCGCAAAATGCTGTCACGCAGACAATCGCCGTTATCGACAGCACGCTTTGTAAAATTGCTTCTTTTGTAACCATTTGTTTTCTCCTTTTTCGCTCTCTTTTTTTCGGCCTGTTTTTTATCTTGTAATATTCTTTGATTCTAACTCGCCCGGCTCGCATTTTTCAATAACCTTTTGTCTGCCTAAAAGTGTAATCCAAGGTTAAAGTGGATTTACGCATATTCTTCGAACAAAGCAAAGTAAAAAATTCCATCGCGAAGCGATACCTTATTTTTGATATTTGCATTTTGATTTTTAATTTTCTTTTGCAGTTTCTTCTGGGAAGTTCAACCTCGCAAACTCTCCGCGATATTTCTTTGCTGCCCCGGCGTAGCGCAGCGAAGGGGGATGTTAATCCGTGTCTGAAAAAACTCTGCGGAATCTGCGTCTGAAAAAACAATTCTCTGTGTCCTCTGTGGCTAAACAAAAAAACAGCGTAATCAGCGTACCTGTCCTGAGCAGTAGTCGAAGGAATCAGCGTCTAAAAAAACTTCGCGGCTAAATAAAAAAGGCACGGTAAAATCCGTGCCTGAACCCTTTTGTGCTTTTTTGCGGCAATATGAATTCTCTGCGGTCCCAGCGTTCTCTCCCGGTCCCGTAAGGGATGCCTCACGGCAAAGGGATGGCCGAGCCATGCGGTAAACCTTTTTGTGGCTAAATCATCAATCATAAATGGCTTTGTCTTCCGTGGCTGATTTTTGATATAGTAACACTATGACTCCGCGCGAACGATTGACGACTGTTCTTAAAGGCGGCATTCCCGATTGCGTCCCCGTCTCGCCCGATTTTTCCAATATGATTCCCGCCCGCCTCACCGGCAAACCCTCCTGGTACCTTTATCTCTACAACGACCCGCCAATCTGGCAGGCCTATATCGATGCCGCGAAACATTTCGACATCGACTCCCTTATGGATGGCTATTTCTGGCTCTCCTTCCCCGATGAGCAGGATTGCGTCCCCTGGGAAAGATTACCCGCAACTGCCGAACAGCAAAAACAAATCGTCCCCAATAGCGAATGGCAGCGATTCATCGTCTTCAAAAATTCCGAGCGCATCATCGTCCAGCGTTCATGCATCGAAAATCGCAAACGCGTCTGGGAACCCCGCGTCTGCGTCTATTACGTCGCGGATTCCCCTACGGAGTGGATTCTCCCTTCCAAAATCGGCTTGCCCGATGTCCCCAATAGCTTCGAGCCGTTAGAAAATGTCAAACCCGTTGATAATGGCCCCTCGGGTCTGGTACAGGTAAAGCAGCTTATGGGCGACCAGGGCCTCGTCGGCGTATTCCTCGCCGGCTCGGCAATCCTCTCCTGCGAACAGGATATCTACGATTACTATGACCACCCCGAACTCCATAACTATTGGCGAGATACTCTTATCGAACGCGTCGAACGCAGATTCGCCAACATTATGAAAATGTCTGTCCTGCCCGACTTCCTCTGTGTAGGCGGCTCGGGTACACTTGTGTTTCAGACCGTCGATATCTTCCGTCATCTCGCTTTCCCTGCCGTCAGACGCGCCATCGAGCTTGCCTCATCAGCCGGCCTGCCCACCCACATCCATTCCTGTGGCCCTGAAACTGCCCTGATTAAAATTATGGCTGAAGAAACCTCCCTCACTGTTATCGACCCGCTCGAAATCCCTCCTATGGGCGATTGCAACCTCGCGGAAATCAAGAAGCTCTATGGCCATAAACTCACTCTTAAAGGAAATCTCCATACAACCGAAACGATGCTCTACGGCTCACCCGATGACGTAATCGCCGCGAGCAAAAAAGCTATTGATGATGCCGCCCAAGGCGGCCGGTTCATTCTCTCAACTGGCGACCAGTGCGGCCGCGACACCCCCGATGAAAATCTCCTCGCCATGGTCCACACCGCAAGAACCTGCGGGAAATACTGACTTGCCACGGCATAGCTCTTGGTGAAACCGGGCTGTCCGCTGCCCCCTGTACGCTGATTTTTAGTTGAGGATTGCTTCGCCTTCGGCTTGTCCACAGGGGACCAAGCGCTTCATCTGTCGTTCATAGAGCATATTATTCTGCTCGATGAGATGTGCGATGAGGCCGACTTGGCTGAGGATAATCTCGATGAGGCCGATATTGGCCATAGTGGATTCGGGACTGTAATTGGGCAGGACAATCATAATGTAGCCGTAATCGCCGCGCTCGGTGGCGAGACCCGTTATGACTAAGCCGAAGCCGTTGACGTTTGCTATTATTGGTTCTTCGCCGTCGTTGATTTTGGCGCAGAGTTCTTTGATGTAGCCGTCGGTGATGCCTAACTGTGTGAATCCTGCGTCGTCGCTCGGCCAGCAGTTGCCCTCTCTGCTGATGATGACCATCATTGGCCCTTCTTCGGGCAGCAAATCGAATATCTGGCGTGCAATCTGTTCGTTTAGGACGCAACTATGCGAATACGATGAGCCGAACATATCCATTGCCGATGCTCCTTTAATAAAGTTCCCCAACAACACGAGCAACTTCGGCATTAGTTTAAGGCGACTTGTGGATGGGCGATTATCGATGCTGTACCAGTATAAAAAAGGCACTGTCGATGATTGGTTGTGTTTTTATGGGACGGCAGAAGTGCTCTTCGGGATGCCTGCCTATTTTTTGTTTTTGAACGCTGCACGCTATACGCTGTCTTGCGTTTAATAGGAGATATTCGCCCTGAGCCAGTTCCACGGGAACCGCTTGCCCGGACAGTCGGTGGAATGTCCGCCTGGAACGGAGCCGTGACCAAAGACCCTGCTTTTCGGGATGCGGTATCGCTGCTGGAGGAATCGGACTAATTTGGCGAGTGATTCCATTTGTCGGGAGGTTGGGGTGGATTTGTCGAAGTTGCCTACCAAGCAGATTCCGATGCCTTCCTCGTTTGCCCAGTTGCCTGGCGTTCCTCCGGCGTGCGCGCCGGTCAATTGTCCTCTCCAGCGGTAAGTCGGCTCGACCTCGCCGTCGCCGCTGTTTGAACCGTTGCCGATTACGAAATCATAACCGACGCCGTTCCAGCCGTTGTTCTCGCGGTGCCATTTATCGATTATGGTCGCGTTGCCATAATCCGTTGCCGAATGATGAATTATTATTGCTGACCAGGCCCTTTCCGAGTGCGTTGGCATCCATCCGCCCGGAACACCAGGCAGAGTCATAGTCGGTCTTGGCTGAGAAGGCAAAGGCGCTTTTTTGGGCGGAACATATCTCGGCGGGGTGGGGGGAGTTTCGTACACAATTTCGGGGCTTTGTTCCGGCTGGCCGCAACCGCTTAAAGTGAATATGACTATGCCTAAAAGAAGCCAAACTAATCGACGCATATATATTATACCGTTTACGCCTTTCTAAAAGGATTCAAGACAGGATATTATCGGCTATTGGTTGCGTTTGCCTGCACTTTTAGGGTTGCGTTTTTCTCTGTATCGTATCATTCGCAGGCTGTTGCCTTTTTTGTTGTATTCGAGGACGTCCATAAACGACCTCATCAGGAGCATTCCTCTGCCTGCCGGCTTGTAGAGGTTGTCGCCGTAGCGCGGGTCAGGGATTACTTCCGGGTCGAAACCTTCTCCCTCGTCGGTCATAGATATTTCAATCTTATCCGGCTCAATCGAATAATCGACCTTTATCGCCTTGCTCGGCTCCATTTTATTGCCGTGCTTCACCGCGTTTGCAAAGGCCTCTTCGAGGGAAAGGTGGATGGCGAAAATATCCTCTTCGCTGAACCCATTGGCCTGCAGTCCGGGCTGGATCTGGTCAAAGACGTCAACCACTGCGGATGGAGTGCTCGCAACTACGACTGACCGGCTAATCGGCATAAATTCAACACCTGCTCATATGTATAAAACCACCCTTAAAACCGTGATGCAGTAAACAGCCCAAAACACCGACGATAGGGCGACGCAATAGCCGATACTCTACTGTTTTTTCATGAAACTCTCGGCGGCGGCTGCCCTGTCAGGTAATATATCGAAAATTTTGGTCAGGCGTGTGATTTTGAAAATTTCGTAAATTCTCGGGCTGATATTGCAAAGGCGAAGCTGGCCATCCTGTTCGTAAATCTTTTTGCTGACGCGAATCAGGAGGCCGAGGACGGCTGAAGAGAGAAATTTGACATTTGCAAAATCAAGGATGAGATGGGTTTTTTCGGACTGCTCGATAACCCCCATCAGCGATTGCTGAAGCTCGACGATATCACGCTCTTCGAGGATTTTTTCGTCGGTGAAGGTTACGATGGTTGCCTTTTCGCCGTATTCAACGTTGACTCTTGGTTTTAATGACGCCATAATAAAATCTCCATAAAACAGCGGTTCCCACCCAAAAACATAGGCTAAATGAGCAAAATAACAGATTTTGGGGTGCAAGGCAAACGTTTTTTAACCACAGATTTCACGGTTTTTTACCACCAATGGCTCAGCCATCCCCGTTCGGGAGAAGGCAGAGGACCGAGGACGGTCCAAATTTCGGATTGCTGATTGCGGATTAACCAAATTTATGATTTATGATTTATGATTTTGGGATGAGGATGCGCCCGTCTTCGCCCCTAAGGGGCTCTGCCGAGGTCTTCGCTGCGCTTCGAGAAAATATTCAAAAAAACACTTGAATTGTAAAAGGGGAATTGGTAGAAACTTCCAAATTCGACTTTTTTTTCTTAAAAAGTTGTTGCGTTTCGTAATAGTAAATGCATAATCAAATGATTATTTCGGAGCGGTTTTAGACACACCACACCAAAATCCGCTAAACGGCGGATGAATGTCCACACCCCTGGGCATAGGAAACTATTGGCGTGCATGTGGGCACGGTGTGTAATTGAACATTATGTATGGTTTTTTTAAATTAAGGAGTGTGCAATGAAGATCAGTAGGTCAACGGGCTATGGGTTGCTGGCGGCGGGGTATATTGCCAAGAATGAGAAAGACGGAATCGTGCTTTCACAAACGATTTCGAAGGAATACAACATACCGCTGGAATATCTGCTGAAGATACTGCAGCAGTTAGTGAGAGCCAATCTTCTTCGCAGCAAACGCGGCCCGCGCGGCGGCTTTGTTCTTGCCAAGGCAGCGAACAAAATCACAATGCTCGAAATCATCGAAGCAGTTGACGGCCCGATGATGAGCCAGCTCAATCTTGAAGAACATTCCAAGAAGGGCAAGTTCAGCAGCAAGGCAGAGAAGGCATACGAGAACGGTCTGACGGCGGCAAGGACCGTATATCAGAAGGTTTCACTGTCCAGTTTGCTTGGGTAACGGCGGTTTGAATACAGGAATATAAGCCGGCCGGAGAAGATATTTGCACAGACGTGCAGATGGCTTGTCCGGCCGGTTAATTTTTTGTGAGGGACATGTAAAATGCACGTTAAAGAATTTCAGCAGTTCATATCCGCCAAATACGAGAAACGCGACCGCCAGCGCGGCGTGCCGAAGACGTTTTTATGGTTTATCGAAGAGGTTGGCGAGCTGGCGACCGCGCTTGCGGGCAACGACGCGAAGAATAAGCGGGAGGAGTTCGCGGATGTTTTCGCGTGGCTTTGCACCTTAGCCAATATCAGCGATGTGGATTTGGAAAAGGCGTCCGAGAAATATACCAAGGGCAAGATGAAGAAAGGGTTTAAGCCGAAGTAGTTGTTTAACTGTCGCCTTCCGCATCACTTAGCCCCCGCAACTTGTCCCGACCGAAGGGGGATTTATTGATGGGTTACTTCATCATTGAACATTTAATATTGGACATTGGACATTTATTCACCTCTCTTCTGCGTTCTTTATTCTGTATTCTGCATTCCATCCTCCGTCCTCCGTCCTCCGTTTTCTATCTTGCAAATATCCCCACATTGCTTAAACTAATTATCTATGGCTAAGAAACCTGCATCCAATTCAAAGAAAGCTCCCGCCTCGGGCAAACCCTCTTCCCTTGTCGATACACGCGTCATTTATTGCGGCGACAACCTCGAACAGCTCAAAAAACTCCCCGCTGAATGCGTTGACCTGATTTATATCGACCCGCCTTTTAATTCGAACCGTAACTACGAGGTCTTCTGGGGCGAGACAAAGGAAAAACGCGCCTTCGATGACCGCCACGCCTCAACGCAGGCCTATATCGACTTTATGCGTCCCCGCTGCGTCGAACTGCACCGCGTCCTCAGGAAAACCGGCTCATTCTATTACCACTGCGACTGGCACGCCTCGCACTACGTCAAGATTATGCTCGACCAGATTTTCGGAGAGAACCAGTTCATCAATGAGATAATCTGGAAACGTAGCGATGCTAAAGGAGATGCTGGGCAAGGAGCCAAACATTTGGGTCGCTGTCATGATTCTATTTTTTTCTACCACAAAGACTCCCCTGATTACACATGGAATCCCAAATACAAGCCGTTGGACGAAGAATACATCAAACAATTCTATCGTTATACCGATCCGGATGGTCGCCGATGGAAGATGGACAATCTTCTCGGCCCTGGTGGCGCTGCAAAAGGAAATGCCCATTACGAATTCTTGGGTGTAACACGCTATTGGCGTTATACCAAGGAAAATATGGAGGAACTGTACAAGGCTGGGCGAATCGTGCAAACGAAGGCCGGAAACGTTCCTATGTACAAAAGATATTTGGATGAGAGCAAGGGTGTACCATTATCTTCCATTTGGGATGATCTCAGTCTCATTAGAGGATGGTCTAAAGAAAAACTCGGCTACCCAACACAGAAGCCGCTTTCGCTACTTGAGCGAATACTCGAATTAAGCTCAAACCCCAATGATATTGTCCTTGATGCTTTTTGCGGATGCGGGACAGCATTAGTCGCTGCTGAAAATCTTGGCCGTCAATGGATTGGTATCGACGTTTCGCCGACGGCCTGTCGGGTTATGGCAAAGCGTTTGCGTGATATATGTCATTTGAAAGAAGATGAAAAACTCTGGCGAATCGGTCGGGGCTTTGTCGTCCGTGATTTACCGTGGAGCATCGATAAGCTCCGCGAGCTTCCTCCGTTCGAGTTTGAGAACTGGGCCGTTATTGCTCTGGGCGGCAGACCCAATGTCGCCAAGGTTGGCGATATGGGCATCGACGGGCGTATCTATCCGATATCGGCTATGCCGAAAAAGGACAAGGGAGAGCTTGGCTTTATGGATGTCTGGTATCCCATTCAGGTCAAGCAGAAGGACAAGGCGGGCAGACCTGATATCGATTCCTTCGAGGCGGCAATGATGCGTGAAGACAGAACAAAGGGATTCTTTGTTTCCTTCGATTTCTCATCCGATGCTATGAGTGAGATACAGGCCTTCTTCAAAAAGACCGGCAAGAGCATAATCGCCCTTACCGTCAAAGACATCCTTGATGAGCAAATCGCCTACAAACCGGCGTAAACAGTGTTAATCCGTGCGGCGAATAGTTTTTATCTTTTGAAGATACGGACGCTGTCAATCCAGCCGCAATCTGAGCCGCTGGAGCCGTCGCTGTCTTTAGAATAAGACCAGGTGAACGTATGCAGACCCGGTGTAATGGTATAGGTCTGCGGGGTAACACCCCAGTCTAATTCGCCGGACCATGTGTCCTTCAAAACGCCGTCGATATAGAACCGCAGATAATCATAGCCGCTTTCAGTCGAAACTTTGCGTGCGAAGGCGACGGCGGAAACATCATATCCAGTTGTATCAATTGTCAACTCGAGCGTGCTTGTCTGGCTGTCACCGATATGTCCTGATTTCGCGGAATAACTTCCTTCGAAAACCGGTGAAGAAACAACCGTCCATCCCGCATCACCGCTGCTGTGCCAATTCATATGCGTAAAATCGCCGGTCTCAAAGCCATCTGCGATTACAGGATTAAATACCTGAATATTCTCTCCCAGCCAGCTTTGCGCTAATTGATAGAGGTCTTTTGCATCAATAGTTCCGTCCACATACCAGTCAACGGCCTTACATGGTTGTCCCCAGTCGCAAGCCCCGGTTCCCCAAAACGAGGCAAGTTGGGCAAATTCACCGAAGTTGACGCGGTCAAAAATGTGTAATGACAGTGGCACATAAATGGTGTCGTTGTTGTCGGCAGAAATAGTCAGTTGCCAGGCATAGTCGCCTTTTTGAAGGCCTGCGGCATTAATTGAAACGGTGACAGGGGTAAGTGAGGAACCAGACGAACTGCCGGAGGCGGGTGATACGCCTGTTATCCAGCCGCAGGAACCATAGCCAGTAATAGTCCAGTTGAAGGCTTGGCCGGTAATACTGTAAATATTAAAAGTTATTTGTCCCTGCTCATCTTCTCCAATGGAAGCGGAGAAATTTCCAGAAGCTCCGACGGCTGGCTGCCAGGCCAAAAATGGATAGCCATTCATCTTCCAGACCGTGGTAAAATCCCAGCCCGCAGAAGAAAATGTGCTTTGTGTTTGCATAGCGGTAGTGGGTTTGCCTTTGCCGGCTGCGCTTGTTGACATCCCGCTGGTATTTGTATCCCAGAAAGAGGCGGTGACAACGCTTGGTGTTGCTTTAAAGCCGAGCAGTCCACCAGTATTTGTGTATCCGCCTGTTACGCTGCCGGTAGCAAAACATTTATCAATTATTCCATTTAGTTCATTTCCGAGATATCCGACGAGTCCTCCAAGAGTTCGACTTGTAGCGGTTCCGGTGACCGAAGCGGTGCTGTAAGAGTTTGTGGTGACGCTGCTTTCCATCTGCATTCCGACGAGCCCGCCGATATACGCGCTGCTGTCGCCGCCGGTGACAGAACCTGTGCTGTAGCTTTTGTTGATAGGCGCCGCGTCTTGAAACCCGACGAGTACGCCGAGATTCTGGCTGTTAGTGCCGGCTGTAACATGGCTTGAGCTATTGCAGTTGTTGATGGTGCCCCACATCTGGTAACCAACGAGTCCGCCAATGCTTGAGCTGTTATCGCATGCATTCACAGTGCCAGTTGTGCTGCAGCCTGTGATGGTGGCAGTAACACCCTGTAAACAGCCGACCAGGCCGCCTGCGCTATTGCTGCTGCCGGATAATCCTTCGGTTACGGTTACCGGGCTTGAGCTTCGGCAATTGGTTACGGTGGTGGTAAACGGCGTGTTGGTTGTAATAATTCCTATCAGTCCGCCGACATATTTTGGCCCGGTCACATTACCTGTGGTATAGCAATCAGTGACAGTACCGCTGTCAATTTTTCCTATGAGGCCGCCCATATAGAGACTGCCTGCACCGCCTGTTACCGAAGCTGCGCTGTGGCAGTTGGTTATCGTGCCCACATTGACATAGCCAACGAGTCCGCCGAACCGCTGGCTATCTGTGCCGCTGATAACGGCACCTTGGCTGTAACTATTGCTGATGGTTCCCATGGACAGAAGGCCAACCAATCCGCCAAAGTCGGTTCCAGTGTTTGAAACAACGCCTGTGGAATAGCAGTTATCAATTGTACCGAAACTTTGCCCGCTGGCGAGGCAGCCTCCGTAAGTAGCGGTAACATTTATGAGGCCGAGGTTTTTTATTGTTGCTCCGTTTAGGATACCGAACATGGTTCCTGAGAGGTTTTTGATGATATGTCCATTACCGTCAAAAACACCGGTATAAGAATAATTAGAAATATCACCGATGGTGTTATAGGTTAAACCAGCCATATCGATGTCGGCGGTGAGTTTGAAACACATGCCCCAGTCGCCGGAGTTGAGCCCGATATCATTGAGTTGTTCGGGTGTCGAAATCAGATATGGGTCAACAGGACTACCTACACCCCCGCCATACGTCGCCGCAGAAAGATTTCCACTAATACAAAGAACCGCCGTAAGAACTGCCGCTAAAAATACACCCTTAATCCTAATCTTACACCTCCAGTTTTGAAATTTAGTCACTTACACTGACATTTCCCATATTAATCCGCCAGAGGCGGATTGAATGACTGGCTAAACAGCCAAGCCGTTCAACCTCACAATTATACCAAGCTTTTCCTCGAATTGCCTTTTGTTTTTTCAATATTTTCTATCTGCCGCCTTAAACAGCGTCTTTGTGGCGAAATCTTTGTCGCCTCTTTTGCGGTTATTCGCCTAGCTCCCTTAAGATAAACAACTTATGCTACTCTGCGAAGTGGCGACTTCGCTACGAAGCACGAGCCAACTTTTTGTGGCTAAAAAAATCTGCCTGCCCCGGCGTAGCGCAGCGAAGAGGGGTGTTCTCTGTGGCTAAAAAATCCGAGGCCTCTGTGACTTGATTAAACCGGCAGTGTTAATCTGCGAAGCCCTGCGTAGCCCCCGCGTCTCGTTATGCGAAGTCCCGCCTTGCGGGGAGAAGCAAAACGGCGGGGGTGTAAATCCGTGTCTAAAAATTCTTCGTGTCCCTTCGTGCCTTCCGGCGTAAGCCGTCCTGAGCGGAGTCGAAGGAGTGGTGAAAAAACCTGCGGAATCAGCGCAATCAGCGTCTAAAAAAAACAGTGAAATCAGTGTAATCTGTGGCTAAATTTTTGTGTCTTTTGTGCTTCTTCGTGGCTTGGTGTCTTAGTGGTGAAAAAGTACTCAAAACTCACGCGTTTCCATTCACTTTTAATTCAAAACGCCTCACTTTCCATTACTTTTTTACTAAAATTTATGCTTTTTTTTTACTTTTCTATACTTTTCGCAACTTTTGATTATAAACCATCCGGCTGCCTGTTATAACTACTTATAAGCCAATTTTCCCCTCACTTATTAGCAGAAAAAGGCCAATTCTAAAATTACGGGGTTTTTTAGAAAGCTAAATATTCGTTTGCTTTTTTTAATCGAACTGTTGATTTGCCGATGTCGGAGATGGTTTTGATTTTGGAGGATTTGCGCAATTCGAGGATACGCTTAACGGAGATTTGGCCCAAGCCGGGGACACGCAGGAGTTCATCTTTTGAGGCCTTGTTTATATTAACGGGGAAATACTGCGGATTGCGCTTGGCCCAGGATTCTTTCGGGTCGGTATCGAGGGGGAGGTTGCCCTGCTGGTCGAAAATGATGTCGGATTCTGAGAAACCATATTTTCGCAATAGAAAATCAACCTGATAAAGCCGATGTTCACGCACAAATGGCTGGTTTTGCAATTGAGGAGGTTTATCAGGTTCGGCATTCCGGCTAAACAGGCTGTTTGAATCGGCTTCGCCGATTTTCTGGTATGCGCTGAAGTAGATTCTGCGGAGATTGAGGCGGTCGTAAAGCCCCCACATATATTTGACAATCTCGGAGTCGGTTTCGTCGGCAGCACCGACGATGAACTGGGTGGTTTGTTTGACTCTATGGTATTTATTGCCCCTGCCGGTAAGCCGGCTGATGAGTTTAATCGGTTCAACGATATCCTCCAGGAATCGTTTTTTGTCGGAAAGCTTGGCGAGGTATTTTGCGCCGGGGGTTTCGATATTGAGCGAGACTGCGCTTGAGAGTTTTACGGCCTCCTCGATAGCGTTTGCGCTTGCGCCGGGGATGACCTTGAGGTGGATGTAGCCACGGTAGTTGCGGCGATAGCGGAGGATTTTGGCGATTCGGTTGAGGCGTTCCATAGTGGCGTCGGGGGTGCCGAGGACGCCTGAGCTGAGGAACAGGCCAAAGACCTCGCCTCGTTTGTGGTAATCGAGAAAGGTGTTTACGGTTTCTTCTTCGTTAAGGGTGCATCGGCGGACGTCCTGATTGGCGCGAAGGGGGCAGTATTTGCAGTCATTGGAGCAGACGTTGGAGACGAGGGTTTTGAAGAGGACGCTTGTCCCGCCATTGGGGAGGGTGACAGGATAAATCCAGTTGCCTTGGGTCCCTCGCCTGCGGCGCTCGTCATCGGAGCTTCCGCAGGCACAAGCCAAATCGTATTGTGCGTCGGCACTGAGTATTTCCAGCTTTTGCTGAGTATCAGGGACGCTTATTACGGCGGTCATAGGACACCATCCGTGGCGTATTTTACCCGCTATTTAACTATTTTTTTCAGCTTTTGGCTGAGCTTCCGCTTTTGGCGCAGGTTCTGCTTTTGGCTGAGGTTTTGCCAAGTACAGTTTCAGCACATCATCCTGCGACAGGACAACGTTATAAATCCTGAAGTCATCAATTTTGCCGGACCAGTCGGCTGTGGGATACATTCTGCCGCCGAGCATAAAGTTACTGATTTTCGGTATCGGTTCCATGGTGCCGAATTTTTCAGCGACCTTGTCGCCATTGTGATAGAGGCGGAGCGAATACTCGTTGGCGTCCTTGACGAAGACGTAGAGATTCCAGCTTCCGGCGAAATCGCTGTCGCTGGTGGCCTGCCAGTAAACATTTTCTGAGTCGTTGCCGATATCAATCGCCTTATTCGGCGAGGGCACGAATGCCCGGAGTTTGAGCCAGTTGGGGTCGGGGAACGATACACCCTCTGTTGGCGCGATTCCCCAGGGGCCTGGCCATTTGTCGTCGGGTGGAGTTTTGGCATCCTGGTTGACCCAGAAGGCGATGCTCATCTTGTCTTTTACGCGGCTCCAAATAGCGTTTGGTATAACGACGGTTTGCTGAGCCGTGAATTTGGCACAGCCGTTGGAGTCGAAACCCTCGCCCGGTGTCCAAATCGCGGGGCCGCCCTCGAGAATGACCGCGGCGTCAAAACCATTGCCGCTCGAATCCTTTGCCGTGTTTCCGTCTTTTTCCTCGAATTTCCACCAACCGATGGGATCCGCGGCCTTTACGCAGGCCGGCGCCAAGATTAATAAAACTGTTGTTAGTACGATAGCATTACGCATATCAACCTTTCCTTTCCCGGCTATAAGCCGACGGGCACATTATACTATTTTGCCTTTTCAAATCCAGCCCGAAGTGTTTTGATTGACTGCGAACGGTTTTATATTTATCATAATCAACCCTTGATATTTGAGACCTGCTTAGCAGGGCAGCGGCAGGAAAGTTTTTTTTGAGGTTTGGGTGTTTTGTATCGGGCTTCGAGCGTAAGGATTATGAGCAATTATATAGTGTTAGTAAAACAGGTTCCGGACGTATCGCAAATTACGGACAACGCGTTCGACCCCAATACAGGGACGCTGATACGGACGCGGCTGGCGAGTGTCATTAACGAGCTTGATACGCAGGCGATTGCGTTCGCAAACCGGATGCGTCAGGTTTCGGGCGACAAGGATGGGAAAATTGTCGCTTTGACGATGGGGCCGCCGATGGCTGACGAGGTGCTGCGATATTCACTGAGCAGGTGTGCCGATACGGTGGTCCTGCTAACTGACCGTGCTTTGGGCGGGGCGGATACGGTCGCGACGGCCAACCCGCTTGCCTGTTCAATCAGGAAAATCGCCAAAGAGCTGTTTAACGGAAGCGACGATTATTTCATTGTTTCGGGAATGCAGTCAGTGGATGGCGATACGGCGCAGGTGCCGCCGCAGATTGCGGAGGAGCTGGGGATTTCCTGCATCGCATACGCGACGGATTGCGCATTCAAAAACGGACGATTCGAATTTACGCGAATTATAAGCGGCGGAAGCCAGACGGTTGCTGCGAAAAAGCCGCCCGTGGTAATAACGGTTGCGAAATATGAGTATCCGCTTTTTGCGTCGTTTACGGCGACGAGGCGAGCGAGCAAGACGAAGGTAATTACGTGGGGCGCCGCGGAAATCAGCGAGGCGACGCTGATTGGGGCGAAGGGTTCCAAGACGTGGGTGATACGGGTATTTCCGCCTGGCAAAAGCAGCAGGAAGTGCAAGCAACTATCAGACGCAAAACAATTAGCGGAAATAATCGTTGAAAGCGCGAAGTCGTCGGCGGGTGCGGCGGAGGCGGACAAGCAGGCGGCGAGATACGTTTTGCCCGCGAAGAGAAAAAGCGTGCTGGACAGGAGCTTCGAGGGGACAGCCAAGGAGAACGAGGACTATAAAATTCTCACAGATAAATTGCGTGAGCTTGGGATAAACGACGCGGCGAGCATAGATGAAAAGACGAAGGAAAAAATTGTAGCGGCGGCGGGCGAGCATTTTCACAAGAACGCGCTGGATGATATGCTGCTTGGTCTGCGTACCGTTGAGCCGAGCTACAAAGGCGAGGTATGGGTTGTCGCGGAGCATCGTGGCGGCGTGATTCACCCGGCTACTTTCGAGCTTATCGGTAAGGCCAGAGACTTGGCCGGCTCGGTAGAGACGAAGGTGGGCGTGGTAATCGCGGGGTATAATCTGCAGTCGATGACCGGGGAATTGATTGCGGGCGGGGCGGACAATGTTTACGTAATCGACGACCCGCTATTGGCGGAGTTTGACCCGATTGCGCATCGCAAGGTGATAGCCGACGCAGTGAGCAAATACTGGCCTCAGATTGTTTTATACGCAGCGACGCCGCAGGGCAGGGTACTTGCGCCGCTGATATCATATCGCGTCGGCTGCGGATTGACCGCTGACTGCACGGGACTGGATATTAAGGACAGTTCCCGCAAAGAGCAGATTGCGACGCTGTTTCAGACGAGACCTGCGCTTGGCGGCAACGTTATGGCGACGATTTGTACGAAAAACTCGAAGTCGCAAATGGCAACCTTGCGGCCCGGCGTTTTGAAACGTTTGCCTGCCGACGCGACCAGAAAAGGCAACGTCATTATTCATAAAGTCAACGTTACGAAAGACGACATATCGCTGGAAATTATCAAAACGGAGATTGGGGCGGGCAAGGTCAATTTCGACGCGGACGTAATCGTGAGCGGCGGCAAGGGAATGAAATACAGAGACAATTACGAGCAGATGCTGGATTCGCTTTGCGGCGCTATCCGGTCGCGATTAAATGTCCCCGTGGAGAAAGGCGCGTCGCGAGCTGCGGTGGAGCAGGGGTTCGCGGAAAGAATTCACCAGGTGGGCCAGACGGGCACGGCAGTAGGACCGAAGCTTTATATCGCGATGGGGATATCGGGCGCTATTCAGCATATGATAGGCGTCGCGAATACCGAGACAATCGTGGCGATTAACAGCGACCCAAATGCGCCGATATTCAAACAATGTGATTATTATATAGTCGGCACGATAGAAGGTGTTGTGCCGGAGTTAGTCGCTGCTTTACAGGAGCGTTCATAGTGGCAAACGATAATGGTTTCAGCAGGGTTGAAGTTTTGATAGTTGGCGGCGGGCCGGCGGGATTGAGCTGCGCGATTCAATTGAAGGTCCTCAGGCCCGGGACTGAGATTTGCGTTATCGAAAAAGGCGCGGAACTCGGGAATCATAATCTTTCGGGAGCGGTACTGGAAAAAGAGCCGATTCATACGCTGCTTGATGCCGCATCGCCCGGCTGGCGGGACAGCGACCAGGCAAAGGACGTGCTGGCGAATAAAATCGACAAAGATGACATCCTGTTCCTCTTGGGCAAAAAATTCGGCTTCAATATCCATTTCATGATTCGCTTAGCGAAAATGTTCGGCATCGGCTTCGGCCAGATGACGCATACGGGCGATTACACGATTTCAATCAGTAAACTCACCAAATGGCTTGGGCAAATCGCGAAATCGCTCGGTATCGAGGTGCTATGCGGCTTCGCAGCGGCGGATATTATAGTTGACGGCAATGGAGCGACGGCAGTCAAGCTCGTTGACCAGGGACTAAATAAGGAAAGACACAAACTGCCCAATTATCTCGAAGGCGAAACAATCGAGGCGAAGTTCATCGTGCTGGCGGAGGGCTGCGACGGGCTTTTGACGGAGAAATTCGTCGAAAAGGCGGGGCTTAAAAGAAGGTCGAATCAGCTTTATTCGGTGGCTGTAAAAGAACTGATTAAGGTATCGCCTGAGCAATACGCCGAATTTACAACGGGCAGGGTGATTCATGCGATGGGTTACCCGATTTGGACGCCAGTAATCGGGCCGAATATGTTCGGCGGCGGTATCGTTTATCCTCTTGTGGCGGAACATTTGGCGGTCGGGATGATTGTCGGGGCCGACTGGAAATACTACAACTTCAATCCGCAGCACGCGTTGATGCTTTTCAAACAGCACAGCAGGGTGAAAAGATATATCGAGGGCGGTACGGTTGTCGAGGCGGGTGCGAAGATGATTCCCGAGGGCGGCTGGAACGCAGTGCCGCGAGACCCAATCAGCGGCGCTATCGGCAAAGGCAACGTGATTATGCTGGGCGATTCCGCAGGCTTTGTGAATATGCTCAAAATCAAGGGGCTGCACAATGCGATTGATTCGGGGATGATGGCGGCCAAGGCGATAATCGAGACGGTTGATAATCCGCGTGAGTCGGCTGGTCGTTATACCGATTTGCTTTTGAAATCCAACGTCGCGAAGGAAATGAAAAGTGCCGCCAATTTCAGGCAGACCGTCGCCAGGTTCGGGCCATTGCAGGGAATGCCATTGTCGGTTTTGGGGACATTGCTGCCCTCGTTCAATGTTGAAAAAGATTACGAGGCGATGACGGTTTTGCCATATCGGCTAAAGCCCAGTCAGCATTTCGACAAGGACACTTTTACCGCTGTGGCCGCGACACATCACCGGGAGGAACAGCCGTCGCATCTGACGATTCTCGACCGTAATATCTGCCAGGAAAAGTGCATACCTAAATTCATCGCGCCATGCACCACGTTTTGTCCGGCGGGCGTATATGAATCTATCCAGGGCGAGGTAAAGCCCGCAAATCCGTCAAACTGTCTGCACTGTAAGACCTGCCAGAGGAAATGTCCTTTCGATAATATCCGCTGGACTGTTCCCGAAGGCACAGGCGGCCCGCGTTACAAGCGGATGTAAATTTTTCGAATTGCGAAATCAAACCTCAGAGAATTGTTCCTCTTTTCGGTATGTCAAATGTGATTTAACCAATCATAAAAAAAGAGCCGTGAGTTTCGCTCACAGCTCTTTGTGTCCATTGAAAAAAGGGTTTGTTTCTACTTTCTGCTTTTTCTCAGTATCAGGCCGCCGAGACCGAGCAACAGCATTGTAGCCGGCTCAGGCACTGGTTCGTAGAAGTAAGTGACAGTACCCGTTAGTTGTGCAGATGTAACCTGACTTGCAGAGGTATTTCCGCCCGTGTTGGCAATCAATGTCTGAGTAAAAGTGTCGGCAGACAGCGCAATCGTGCCAGGCCCGGTGAATTCCGCAAGTACAGCAGAAGTTGTGTACTGGTCAGAAGATGAGCCGCTTTTGGTCAGTGTACCCGATGTCAACGATCCCCCCGCACCGAGATTGTGGTAGGCGAAGGCAGAGCTTAACAAGTCAATTTCCGGAATATTGAGATTTCCGCCCGAATCCTGAGCTGTTATCTGAAGCTCCGTCTTGGCATTGCCGGTGGACGAAGTTAGCGAACCATTGATAACGGTCAGAACAGTAGTCATTGAACCCGTGAGGTCAATTTGTACCATAGTAAGGCTGCCCAAGGCAGGATTGAATTTCTGGAATTGCAATGGGCCGGCCCAATCAGTCAAAGTTGAAGTAATTGGCGTTGTTGTCGTGAAAGGTCCTGATACCAGAGCGGCAAATGACATACTTGGCAGAACACATAAGACAAACAAACATAAAACAAATTTCTTTTTCATCATCCCTTTCCCTTCCCAATCATAAAGTAATAGTTTAAATATAGCCCAAAGCTATACGACCACCGCTTTAATAATAATGTGATTGCTCCTTCCGTAATATGCCCCATCGAGTTTTAATTGTACCATATTCTTCCCCGTAATGTCAAGCAAAAATTCATATATTCTTCCAGCGATGTCACGCGTAAATTAATATTAAAATTTTTCATATTTTTTCGGACTTACGTTTCGAGGGCCTCTTTTTTAGCCCAAAAACGCAGCGATATTCACATGGTTTCGTCTTCGTTTAAACGGGGATTTCCTATTAAAAAGAGGAGCGTACCTGGGGCATCAGCTTTTCTTGTCTGCACCATCGTCGCGGGCCAGAATCCGCTGCCCGCAATAGATGCACCTGAACTTTATCATGGTTTAACCATCAGATACCTGTTCGTCGTTTTGGCCTGCCAGGACAGGAAAGACGCTTTGCAATGCTTTGTCGAAGCTGGTCGTGTAAACCATGCAAATTGAGAAGGTTATTGCCCAGTATAATTTAAAGACGTAATTGCAGAGCAGGAAAATTGTGACGACGGCAATAAGGCCGAGAAAAATCCGAAGAGGCGAGGCTTTACGGTCGCTTAAACACTCTTCGTCAATAACCTTCATATAAAACATAGATAGCATCAGGAAGCTGTTTGTTATGTTCCATATCGGGAAGACAAGCAGCCAGTTGGAGGCAGTAGTATTGCCTATTACATATATTCCTGCGATTATTCCGCTGTAGGCATTTATCAGAACAGCGAGAAATAACATAATCTCCTTCTTTAAATCAGCATCTGTCTGCGAGAATATACGGAAGGCAAGGAAAATGGGTACTATTGCGATGAGCAGGAATTGCTTTGCAGAACAAATAAGTGAATCGGTTTGGGAAATAACGTTATTGGTATTCGGCTCCAATATTCGCATTTGACTGTTTGTTGTAAATAGAAGTATGAATGTTAACGCCATCAGCAGCAGTGACAGCTTATCGTAGGTTGGAATGAGAAACCCGAAACTTTCCTTGCAGAGTTCGGCCAAAGCCTCTGCTTGCTCATCAGGCATTCGATTTAGTCTTTCATGCCATCCTGGAGCATGTTGCCATTCCGGGACACGCGGCTTGGGTCGGTCCGGCATTGGTTTTTTATTCGAGCCGGCTGCGGGGCTGCCTTTGGTGACTCCGGGAACGGTCAAAATATGAGCGCACGTGGGGCACTTGCCTTTTTGGCCGGCATCATCGTCTTTGGCCAGTATCCGCTGGCCGCAGTATATGCACTTGAACTTTATCACGGCTTAACCTCAGGCGACTGTTCGTCATCCTGGCCTGCCAGGACAGGGAAGACGCTTTGCAATCCCCTGTCGAAGCTGGTCGTGTAAATGATGCAAATCGAGTAGGTGATGGCCCAGTGCAGGTTAAAGACATTATTGCAAATGTAGAAAATTATAAGGATGGCAGCCAGGCCGATGATTACCTGCGTTATTGTGGCGTCGCGGTCGCTGATTTGGTCTTCATCGAAGAGGTTAACGTATTGCATTATAATCAGCAGGATGCTGTTGATTATGTTCCAGGCGGGGAAGATGAGAAGCCAGCCGGGACAACCTTTGAGCATATAAAAGCCGGCGATTATGCCGGTGGCCGCGTTTATCGATATGGCAAAGAGCAGCATAATCCCTTTTTCGATATCTGTTTTTTGTCGCGGAGTGAAAACGTGATAGAGGCACAGGGACATTCCGAGCATAAAGAGACCCACGTAGAGATACCGCCGCAGGATATCCAGGCGCATCAAAAAGCCGATTATATCGTCCTGCAGCTTACCGCTGGTAAAGTAGAGGATGATAAACACGGCCGACATCAGGAACAGCGATAATTCGTCGTAGTTTGGTATTAGAAAGCCGAGTTTCTCTTCGTACAGGTCTGTCAAATCATCCGGAGAATCCGGCAGCGGGAACTCCTCTGTTATTGCAGAAAGGACTTTGTCGGTCTCGGAAAGTTGTTTTTTTGGGGGCGTTTCGGGCGCAAGCGTGAGCGGTGCTAAATCGCTTTCAGGTTGGAAGGTCGGTGGGACAGAGATAATATGCTTACACGTCGGGCAGTGGCCCTTTTTGCCCCGGCCATCATCTTTGGCCACTATCTTCTGCCCGCAATATACGCATTTGAAGTGTATCACGGCCTAACCATTGCCTCCCGACAATCTTTTACCGCTGAGACCACAATTAGCAGATAGCGGGTAGCGGGTAGCGTTTAGTTTTTTTACTATCCGCTATACGCTCTACGCTATTTTTTCTGCGGTGAATCAATAATCCACAAATACAATATCTTCCGGTATCGCGACGACGTCTCTGCGTTTAGGGCCGAGGAGCTTGCGGATTTCGGTAGAGTGTTTGCCCGCCAGCGTCTCAAGCTCCGCGCTGCTGAAATTCGATACGGCCTTTGCCTTGTTGTTTAGCCAGACGACCTCGCCCGTCTCAAACGTTCCTTGTATTGATTTTATGCCGCTTGGTAATAAGCTTTTTTTGTTTTTTACCGCTCGAATTGCGCCGTCGTCGATAGTTATCACGCCCGCAGGGGTACTGTTCAATATCCATCTTTCGCGGTTGCTTAGTTTGCGTTTGGGTAAAAACAGTGTCCCGATTGTCTCGCCCGCGATGATTCGCTCGATGACATTTTCGGTTTTGCCGTTGGCCAGGACGATTTTGCAGCCCGCGTTTGAGGCGACTTTAGCGGCCTCGATTTTGGTCTTCATACCGCCCGTGCTGAATTTGCTGCCCTTGCTGCCTGCGCTTTTGATAATTTCGTCGGTGATTTCAAAGACCGTATCTATGGGCTTTGCGTCGGCGTATTTTTTGGGGTCTTTATCATAAAGGGCGTCGATATCGGTGAGTATTACAAGCAAGTCAGCGTCGATTTTGCTCGCGACAAGTGCGCTTAGCCGGTCGTTATCGCCGAAGGCCGTCCCGATTTCGGCGGTTGAGATACTGTCGTTTTCATTTAAGACAGGCACAACGCCCAATTTTAAAAGCGTCTCAATCGAGTTTTGCAGGTTCAGGTAGGTCTTGCGATTATTCAGCACTTCAGCGGTAAGCAGCACCTGGGCGACAGTAACGCCGAATTGCTCGAATGCCTTTCGATACTCCGCCATTAACATCGGCTGTCCTATGGCGGCACAGGCCTGACGCATCCGGACATCGCCGGGCTTGTTTGAAAGCTTCAATTGTCCCGCCCCCATCCCGATTGCGCCGGAGGTAACAATCACTACCTGCTTCCCCATCTTCAGCAGCGAATTTACCTGCCCGGCCATTAAGCCCACGTATCTGGCGTCGATACTGTCATCTTTCGACAGGATGTTCGTGCCGATTTTGATTACTACCCGTTTTGCCTTATCGAAATTCCTCATTTGTTTCTCAATACTAAAGTTTCTTATGCGTGAATTTTTTTTTGCCTTCGGCGTAATCGGCGACGATTTGGCCGGAGCCAAGGAGCTTCCACTTGTAAATCAGGAGGCCTTCGAGGCCGACGGGGCCGCGGGCGTGAATCTTCGTTGTGCTTATGCCTACTTCCGCGCCTAAGCCGTATCGGTAGCCGTCGGCGAAACGCGTGCTGCAATTCCAGAAGACGCCTGCTGAATCCACTAAATCGAGGAACTTTTCAGCGGCTGCCTTATCCTGCGTAACAATCGCATCGGTATGATGCGAGCCATAATGGTTTATGTGTTCGATTGCCTCATCGACGCCGGCGACGACCTTTATCGACAGGATGTAATCGAGGTATTCGGTTGACCAGTCCTTTTCGGAAGCGGGTTTGACCTTGATGATTGAGCGGGTTTTCTTGTCGCCTCGAAGCTCTACATTTTTTGCGTCGAAAGCGGCTTTTGCCTTTGGCAAAAACGTTTTGGCTATTTTGCTATCGACAAGAAGCGTCTCTGTGGCATTGCAGACGGCCACATACTGGCACTTTGAATCGACAGCGATTTTCACCGCCATATCGATATCCGCTGCCCCATCGACATAAACGTGGCAGATACCGTCGGCGTGGCCAAGCACGGGTATATTTGTGTGGTTCATTATGTAGCGGACGAATTCATTCGAGCCGCGTGGAATGACGAGGTCGATGTCCTCATCCATCTTGAGCATTTCAGCGACATCCTGTCTGGTTTCCAAGAGTTGAATCCAGCCGACGGGTATTCCGGATTTTGCAGTTGCTTCGGCAATTACTTTTGCCAGAATCTTATTTGTATTGGCTGCTTCAGAGCCGCCTTTGAGAAGGACTGCGTTGCCGCTTTTGAGGCACAGCGTTGAAATCTGCACTAAAGCATCTGGTCTCGACTCAAATACGACGCCGATGACGCCGATGGGGCAACTGACTTTGTAGAGGTTCAGTCCTTCATCGAGTTCGGTTGCGGTGAGTGTCCGGCCTACAGGGTCATCGAGTTTGATTAAGCTTTCGATACCTGCGCATACATCCGCGATTTTGCTTTCGTCGAATTTCAGACGTTTGAGCAGGGGGCTCGCGATTTCATTTTTTTCGGCGAGCCGAAGGTCTTTTTGGTTGGCGGCGATTATCTCTGCGCTTTTGTTTTTCAATGCCTCGGCTATTCGGGCAAGGGCGGCGTTCTTAATATCGGTTTTTGCAGCCGATAACAGTATTGATGCCGATTTGGCTTTTTTGGCTTTTTCCGCTATACTCATAAATTCAAACCACAGATTACACAGATTCCACTGTTTTTTTACTTTTTCCTTTTTACTTTTTGCTTTTGTGTTTTATTGTCTTCGTGGTAAAATTGTAATTTGAAAATAGTAAATAATCAATGATTATGCGGGTGTAGCTTAGTGGTAAAGCTCCAGCCTTCCAAGCTGGTCATGTGGGTTCGATTCCCATCACCCGCTTTTCCCGGAGGACTGAAGACGGAGAACGGATGACGGATATCGGTCCTCAGCCCGCTGTTCTCTGTCTTCCGCCATCTGTCTTCTGAAAGAAGGGGACAAGTCACATTGGGCTATGGCGATAATCCGGGAAAAACAAAAATTCTCAAAAAATTTTCAAGCTTTTCAAAACCACTACATTTGCATCTAACCGGTTGTCTTTGTTTGAGTTAGGGTTTCGGAGGCGACGTCCTATAATAAAATTTCAAAAATTTTTCTTAAAAAGTGGAGTTTAGTATTGACGAAGTGGTGATAAGTGGGCATAATTCCCTATAAGTGGTTGTCAAGTGGCGATAAGTGTCAGACAAGTGGAGACAAGTGAATGCTTTTATTAACAGGAGAATACGAGCATACCATCGATGAGAAGGGCAGGGTGCTGGTCTCCAACAAGCTCCGTAACCAAATCGATACAAAAGAGCACGGCAGCGATTTTTACATTGTTGTCGGGGCAAACGGCATATTGTCTTTATATCCGGAGAAATGCTTTCAGCTTATGACGGTTGCGATGGCACAGAAAAACACCGCCCCGGATGAAATCATAGCGTTCGAGCGAATGAACTTCGCTTTGGCAGGGAAGGTCGAATTAGATAGCCAGGGACGGCTATTATTAAATGAAAAACTGCGCAAAAGGGCAGGTTTAAAAGATAACGTAACACTTGTAGGTGTGCGGGACCACATCGAGCTTTGGAACACGCAGGACTGGGAGCAGTATATTTCGGACAATATGGCCCAGTACCAGAAGCGCGTGGCCCAGGCCCGGCAGGAAGTCCTGCAAAAGCAGAGTCAGGATTTAGAGGGGTGAAAGGAGTCGCCATGTTAGAATTGTATCCGGACCATTGCGAAGTCGTCAAAGAAGGGTTGAAGGGCACCAGGGCAATCGACGAACAGACGTTTGCCTCGCTTGAGGTGCTAAATGATCGGCTGGAAAGGGTAAAAAAGCTCGGCGGCAGGTTCGCTAATGTAGCGTTCTCGCCGGCGGCGGAGCATTTGAGGAAGCAATCCAGCAAATTAGCAGTTGGTCATAGCTAAATGACGGCGTATAAAAGTGGATGGTTCGACAACAGAGCATATACCGGTTCTTGCAGAAGTACTTGCTGAGCAGATAAAGCTGCCGCAGGATGCGGTGATGGTCGATGCGACCATAGGACAGGGAGGTCATAGCTTACTGTTTGGCAAGGGATTGGGCCCCAAGGGAGCTATAATCGGCCTGGACGTTGATATAAATGCTATCCAAAGGGCCCAATCTGTTTTAGAGGGGCTTCAATGCAGGGTGATTCTGGTCAATTCCAATTTTTCCGAAATAGCGGAAGTTGTGCGCGGTCAGGGGATGGATAAGGTTGATTTCATACTGGCGGATTTGGGGTTTTGCTCTGCCCAGTTGGAAGATGACCGGATGGGTTTAAGTTTTCAAAGAAATATGCCGCTGGATATGCGTTTGGATAAAAGATTAAAGACCACTGCTGCCGATATAATCAACAGAGCAGATGAGAAGACGCTCGCGGATTTGATTTACAAATTCGGCGAAGAAAGAGCATCGAGACGGATAGCAAGATTTATTGTCGAGCGTCGTCATCGTGAGCCGATTACAACGACGGGTCAGCTTGCCGCGATTATATCGAGCGCGATGGGAAAAGGCGGACAATGGTCACGGATTCATCCGGCGACCAGGACTTTTCAGGCGCTGAGAATTGCGGTGAACAACGAGCTTGAAAATCTCGAGACGCTGCTCGGTTCGGCGCCGGCTTTGCTTGGACAAAATGGTTTTATAGCGGTCATCAGCTTTCACAGCCTGGAAGACCGGATAGTGAAAATGGATTTTAAGAGCAACGAGAAAAATGGTGTTTATAAAATTATTACGAAAAAACCGATATCGGCATCGCGTGATGAGATATCTGAAAATCACAGGGCAAGGAGCGCAAAACTAAGGATAGCGCAGAAAGTTTAAGGGAATTGTGAAGGGAGTCATAAAATGACATCGGACGCAAAAATCGGGTTGTTGCTGGGACTGGTATTCATATTTGTTATCGCATTCATAATTAACGGTCTGCCGGGCCTTCACCAGAAGGATGACAGCAACAGGCTTACGACCAATATGGTCGGACTGGAAAGCAACCCGTCTGGAATCGGCGCAAACGAACGAAAGGTCCAGATGGCTCTGGACCAGTCCGCGGCTCCAGCGGGTGAAACTGCGCAGTCGGCAGTCGCAACCCCGGCACAACAGCCGATGACAAACGCCGCCCAGCCAGCACCGACAGGAGCAGTGGCGAGTCAGCCGGTCGCGGACAACGCAATAGTCGGACCGATGCAGACAGCGCCAACGACTGCTATTGGGCCGACTGCTTCAGCTCCGGCACAGGATGTCCCGGCAGTTAATACACAGCCGACGACAGCGCCTGAGGCCGCACAGCCGGCTCCGGCGAAGGTCTATGTAGTTCAATCCGGCGACAGTATCAGCGGAATTGCCAAAAAAGTTTACGGCGTCAAGGAAGGCGTCAAGCAGAAAAATATCGATGCCATATTCGCAGCCAACCGCAAGACGCTTAACAAAATTAGCGATCTTCAGGTCGGCCAGAAATTAGTAATACCGTCGATACCGGGTTCGACTGTCGCATCGTCATCGCCTGCTGAAGTTCTTACGGACAAGAATTTCACAAAGGTCGAATCGGTAGGCCAGCAGCATCCGACGGCAAATACTAGCAAGCCGGTGTCATCGCCCAAGGCGGACAAGCCGGCGGCAGCGGCAAAGCCGGGAAACGTTTACGTCGTAAAAGAAGGCGACAGCTTGTGGAAAATCGCGGCGAGTCAGCTCGGCGACGGCAATCGCTATAGAGAGATAGTCAAGGCAAACAGCAATATATTGTCCAGTGAGGACGATATAGCGGTTGGAATGCAGTTGAAAATGCCGGCCAAGTAGTTGAGCTGGCCGGTTTCTTTTTGGTTACTACACGGCTTATGAGGTTGGGGTTTCGCCTGGTTTTTGTTGCGTTATACTGCACTTCGGTGATGCTGTTCGCGGCATCGCTTCGCAACGCCAATGACAGGGTATTCTACAAAATCTGCGCCGCGCGCGTGTCACAGAGCCGCCTCAAGCAGCAGCTCGCGGGCAAACAGTTGCGGCTGGAAAATCTGATTAATCCAACAAGCGTTTCCCAGCAGGTTTCCCAACAGGGTAATCAGCAGATTAAGCCGATTAATCAAATTAAGCAGATTAAGAAAATTAAGAAGTAAACGGTATTTTCCGATTGCAGGGATTTTTTCGGGCAATGAGTAACGAGCATCGAGTATCGAGCGATCGTATCACCGACTGGCTGTTTGCGGTTTTAATCGTTGCGTTTGCGGTTCTGGCAACGCGATGTCTTTATCTCCAGTTTTTCAGAAACGAGTACTATACCGGCTTATCATCGAGGCAGCAGCAGACCGTTGCGACCATATCGCCCCAGCGGGGCGTGATTATGGATTGTCGCGGAAGGGTGCTGGCCGCCAGCGAGGAAATCCAGACGGTTTTCGTTGAGCCGAGAGTTCTGGATGACCCCAAGGAAACCGCGAGCGAGCTGGCGGACGTTCTGGATATCGGCGCTCATAACATTTGCAGGATTATTACTGAGAGCGAAAATCCCGGCTTTACCAAGATTAAAGTAGGCGTTGACACCAACGAAGCGATTGCGGTGCGTAGAATTCACGGCGTTGGGATACAGTCCGACTGGGGGCGTCATTACCCGATGGGGCCGCTTGCGACGCATATTGTGGGATTCACAAGCGCGGATAACCGGGGCCTTGAGGGCGTGGAGCTTGCGTATAACAAGGACCTGGCGGGTTCGGCGGGGCGCAACATTTTTATTTCGGACGCTTTCCGCAGGCCCATTCGTCTAAGGGAGCACGACTCCGACGTTACCGACGGAGTTGGAATTATCCTGACCATCGACGCGACGATACAGCAGTTTACCCGCGAGGCGCTTCTGGAACAGTATAAGAGTTACCACGCCGAATCGGCGATGGCGATAGTGGCCGAGCCGAAGACGGGTGCGATTCTGGCGATGGTTTCACTGCCCGATTATGACCCTGCCAACTTCAATACGGCGGATGCTAATTCACTTCGCAACCGCACGATAACCGACCAGTTCGAGCCGGGAAGTTTGATTAAGCCGATGGTTATGGGGGGGGCTGTTGAGGACGGAATCGTCAGTTTGAAGGAAAAGATATTCTGCGAAAACGGAAACTACTGCGGCAAGGGATTTGGCTGCATCAGCGAATATAAAAACGGATTCGGCTACCTGACGCCGCGTGAGATTCTGGTTAATTCGAGCAATATAGGAATGGCTAAAGTCGGCCAGAAAATGGGGAAGGATGAGGTTTACAAGGCGCTGCGGAATTTCGGTTTCGGCAAAGAAACGGGGATAGATTTGCCGGGCGAGGTTTCCGGATTGCTCTGGCCTCCGGCTAAATGGACCGGCTACAGCGTTACGCGAATACCATTTGGCCAGGAGATAACCGTTACGGCGATACAGCTTGCCCGGGCATTTTGCATACTTGCCAATGGCGGGCATCCAGTCAGTATGCACGTGGTTAAAGCGGTTGTTGACAACGAAGGCAATGTTGTAAAGCTGACGCAGGCCCCGCCGCCGCTGGCGTATTGTATTGACCCCGATGTTGCCAAATGGCTTGTTACGGATGCTATGGTGGGCGTTGTCAACGAGGGGACGGGCAAAAAAGCGAAACTGAAAAAATGGCAGGTGTTCGGCAAGTCGGGCACTGCCAATATCGCCAAAGTCGGCGAAAGGGGCTACGCTGAGCACCAGTATATCGCATCATTTATCGCGGGTGCGCCGGTCGAAGACCCGCAGCTTATCGTTCTTGTATCGGTTCGCAGGCCTGATATGTCATTGGGCAAGGGCTACACTGGCGGAGCAATTTCCGCTCCCGTCGCAGGGAAGATAATCGAAAAAACGCTTACCTACCTTGAGAATCGCCAAGGTTCGCAGAAAACTTACGTGGCGGCAGATACCCCCAAGGTTCACTGATTATTTATAGCCGAGGTATCCGGCTTCGGCGCAGAACAGCATAATGTCTCTTCCAATCGGTGCGGCGTCGGATGAACCTGCCTGGCCTCCCTCTACGAGAACAGAGATGGCAATCGTTCTTCCTTTCGTGTCTTTTGCGAAGCCGGCGAACCAGGCGTGCTCCGGCTGCGTTGTAGAGCCGGTCTTGCCGTATAGTCGTATTCCCCGCGAAGAAAAATTTCCTAACACAGGTGCAAATTCCCTGTTGGCGGTTCCGCCCGATTCTTCCACCACGGCGTGCATCCCCTCGTAAACGGTCGCCAGTGTCACAGATGAGATATTGAGGTTGACCGGTTCCGGTTTTGGCGAACAGGGGTCAGCAAGGAGTCGTGGGGGAAGATAAACGCCGCCTCTTGCTAAGCAGGCCATCGCGTTTGCCACCTGCAATGGCGTTACTCTGAGGTTGCCCTGCCCGATTCCGAACCATCGTCTTTCGTCCGGCTCAAGCGAGGGCAATTGCTCGAAGCTGGTTATCGTGTCTTTTGCGGGGGTGTTGGCTATTTGTCCCTGTACCTGCCTGAAGAGTCGCGCAGGGTAATTTGGCTCCTGCGATTCGTCGCTCGATTGCAGGGGGGCAGTAACCGAATCGGGCAGTGAAAGTCGGCCGTAGCCAAACCTGAAAAGCCAGCTTTGCAGAACGACCGGGTCGATTCGGTCGGCCAGATGTGAAAAATATATGTTGCAGCTTCCCTTTATGGCGTTGCGGGCGGTGTTTGACCATAAGGTATCATGTCCCCAGTGGTTTCTGAGATATATGAGGCAGTTTGGCCAGCCCTGCGGGGCTCTGTGCGAGGGGCAGCTTATTACTTCTCCGGCGGTAATTTTGCCGGATTCCATTCCCGCGGTCAGTATCAGTGGTTTTATGGCTGAGCCGGGCGGGTAGTGCATATTTATCGCACGATTGCGCAACGGGTCACAGGGGTCAGTGACGAGTTTACCGTAAGTTTGTCGAGCGAGGTTCAAATCGTAGTTCGGCAGTGACGCCAAGGCGAGAATATCGCCTGAGCCGGCGTCGATGACGACCGCCGCGATTGGGGATTTGCAGTTGGGATTCTGTGAGCAGTCGGTTATACGCTGCTCGATTTTTTTCTGCAGCTCGATATCGATTGTCAGGCGGACGTCCTGACCGAACTGGGCCTCTGTTTGGCGCACCAGGTTGTGGTCTATGTCATATACAATCTCGCCTCTTTTACCGCGCAAAATCGACTCGCAGACGTATTCGACGCCGTCTTCCCGCCCGCAAAGCTCATCATCAAGATAATTGGCCAATCTGTCGTCGGCGAAGATGTCTTTATCTTTCTGGCCGGGCGGGCCTACCCAGCCGATTGTCTGCGACGCGGTTTGGCTGAAGGGATATACACGCTGGCCCTTCGCTATGATTTCCACGCCGGGGACTTTGAGAAATTCCACCCTTGCGGCGAATACCGCGTCTTCCGATTTCAGCTCGACGACCGGCTGGGCCTTTTTAAGTTCTGCGATATCGTCCACTTTGTTTACCAGCAGGAGGCGGTCGCAGGGGTCGGGGAATTTTTTTTCAAAATCCGCCATCGCTTCGGTGAGCGGGACGTTATTAAGATTCCGGCTGTATTTTTTGAGTATGTCGGAACTCGGCCCGTTTCTGGCCCAGGCAAAAAACGTCCGCAGGTTCCAGATTTTGTCATTTGTTTTTTGAAGCCGGATAATCACTTCCTGACGCGGCATACCGAATTGCATACATTTGTCGATTAACAGCTCGATATCTTCCTGCCGGTCGGCGAATCCCTGCTGCAGGCCTGAGATGTTGGCGTCCGGCTCTTTAGATTTGGCCCGAAGTGATAACGCCTGCAGCACGCGTTCATCGAGATACCGGCTCAAATCATAGTTTATCGCAAGCCAGAATTTAGGTTCATCTTCGGCGAGGATTTGTCCCTTCCTGTCGAGTATCTTTCCCCGCATTGTTCTGACCTGCTGGAACGAGCCGCTTTGAATCCGCAGTTGCGCGACCTGCTCCCTGTAAAACGATTTTGAGAGCAGCTGCATATCTATAAGGCGAAGCACGCAAACGCCGAGCAAAATTGTGCCCGTGACTACCAGGATGGCCATTCGTTTTTTATACATAGATGACGTTTAAAATATGTCGAGAGATTCGAGGCGGAATCATTTTCGCCCGTGACGCTGTTTTTTTACAGGCATCAGCCAGTCCCAAAACAAGAATAAAACGGGCCCCAGTATCGCCGAATAAATCGATGTTCCGATTAAAGCGATGAAGCCGCCTGGTCTTGGTGTTTGACCGGCAACGCGTGCCAGCAGCCATGCCAGGATTGCCGTGCCAAGCCCGACGACAAATATAGTAATCGCCTGGTGGGGCACTTTTTTGATGGATATCAGCCGGTGCAGATACGACAGGCCGGTCCCGAACAGGCCGAAACTGATTATCAGGGGGCCTATAGATAACCCGGTTGCGGCGATGTCGGCCGCGAAGCCAAGCACAAAGGAGCTGATAATCGCCTCTTTTTCTCTGCAGCGGACAGCGAAAAAGACCATTGCAATCAAAAGCAGGTCCGGCGTTACGCGGAGGTCCGTTACCGCGATTGTGTTAATCCAGCTTTTCTGCAGAAGTGTGGCAATCAGAACCAATACCGCAAAACGCGGCCAGTGCATGTTATTTCTCCAGGATGATATAAAGGGAAACTATTGGCAGAGCAGGGGGGCGCATATTTATTTTCCGCCGGATGTTTTGACGTTCTCGGTCCGACTCAGGTTGCCTGGGCTCTGCGGGTTCATTATTATTACCGCCACGTTGTTGAGTTTTGTAATATCGCAGCTTGGTTTTACGGTGATATCCCACAGCGCCGGGTTCTTGCTGTCTCTTTTACACTGTTGTATTTCTCCGACGACCATGGAGGAATCCAGAAACCCCGGTTTTTTATGCAGTATCACCGGTGAGCCGAGTTTGATTTGGTGTTTTACCGGCACCATTTTTATTTTCGCCGAGTTATTGCCTGCTCCCTGCATCAGCATATTTGTTTCAACGTCGGGTATATTTACCTGGACGGTCGAGGATGCGTCGCTGAACAGCCGAACCTTGGCGGTGCGGCCCGACAGGTCTGATATGGTCCCGATGACGCTGTTATCGCCTATGACAAACATATCTTTGCACACGCCGTCGTCTTTTCCGCGGTTGATAATCATCTCGCTTCGCAGTCCTGATACAGACGCGATGATAATATCCGCAGGCACTAATTTGGCTCCCTCAAGGTCGCGTAATCTCGTGCGCAGGCCCGACAACTGCTGAATCGTCTGGTTTTTCTGGCGCAATTCCTCTTCGAGGTTGGCTATATGATTTTGATACTGCGATTCTTTTTTTTCAGCATCGTCTCTGAGCGAAAGCTCGGTTTTGGCCGAGAGAGGCATCTGCCTGCCGGCACTCAAAGGCCGGCTGAAAAAACGCGCAAAGGCGAACTGGAATTTGCTTGTGATTCCAAGCGGAGAAAATAAAAGGATTAACCCGCCCAGCATAAACCAGGCGAACAACATCCTGCTGGAGATTCTGATTCGCTTCCCTGCCATAACTAAATTTACAAATTCTGGTTATTACAGCATCCTGTGCCGTTACCAGCCGGAGTCGGAATGCTCCATCGTGTCTTTCCACAACTCCAGGTTTTCCAGGTAAACGCTCGTGCCCCGCGCCACTGCCGTCAGCGGGTCTTCGACGCGAATTACCTTTAAGCCCGTGGCGTTTGCCAATACTGTGTCCATTCCCCGCAAAAGCGATCCGCCGCCGCAAATGTGAATTCCATTTTCGATGAGGTCCGCGGCTAATTCAGGGTCCGCCTTTTCGAGCACTCTTGTTACGCCGTCGATAATGGCCGCCACCGGCTCTTTCAGCGCCTCGCGGATTTCTTCGCTTGTGATAACAATTTTCCTCGGAAGCCCTGAAATGGTGTCTCTTCCTGAGACCTCCATAGTCAGCTCTTCTTCGAGGGGCACTGCTGAGCCGATTTGTATCTTTACCTTTTCCGCTCTCGGTTCGCCGACGAGCAGATTATATGTTCGTTTGAGGTGATTGATGACCGCCTCGTCCATATCGTCGCCGCCGACGCGGATTGATTCACAGGTGGCGATGTCCGCCAAACTCATAATCGCGACTTCGGTTGTGCCGCCGCCGGTATCGACAATCATCGAGGCCGTCGGGTCTGTAATCGGAAGTCCCGCTCCTATTCCTGCTGCCATTGGTTCATCAACAAGATATACTTTTCGTGCGCCTGCCCGTTCGGCGCTGTCGATGACCGCTCTTCGCTCGACCGCTGTAATTCCGCTTGGTACGGCTATAACCACACGGGGCCTTATGAGATTGCCCCTGCCGTGAACCTTGCGGATAAAGTAGCTTAGCATCGCCTCGGTGATTTCGAAGTCGCTGATTACGCCGTCTTTGAGAGGTCGAATTGCGCTTATTGAGCCGGGGGTTTTGCCTAACATTTCGCGTGCGACGAGTCCGACCGCTTCGCCGTTGTTGAGGACCTGGTTGGTTCCTTTGCGGACCGCGACAACCGATGGCTCATTGAGAACTATTCCCTTGCCGCGGACGCAAACCAGCGTATTACAGGTACCGAGGTCGATACCCATATCCATGCTGAATCTGCCCAATATAGCGTCTATAAACTTCATCGAATCCGTTCTCAATATATAAAAATGCCCGGCTTATTTGTCCGGGCATATTCTATCGCATCCTGCTTGCCGGCTCAACAAGGAAATTTTATGGAATTGTAAATAGCGTGTTGTAGTCGAAATAGCACTTTACGGCGACAAATGCCGCCGTGGCCAGCACTACCCCGAGCGCCACCGCCAGTATGACTGTATAAAGATTACTCATTGCTTCCGGTTTTGTGCTGCGTATCGATGCTTCAGGACTCATATCCAATCCTTAATAAGCTTATCTCAAACCTTACAGGTTGGTCGAGGCGTTGTCGCCTATCTTTGGCGACTGCTGAACCAACTCAAGAACGCCGACGGCCTTTTCGGTATCCACGTTCACAATGAGAACATCGCAGATGAACTGGTCACCGCGTGTAACGTGGAACTTCATTCCTTCTTTTACGCCGTCCGCCGAGCCGATTGATATTGTGGCCAGCGAATTTTTCGCATCAACCTCAGTAATTTGCGCCTTGAGGTTTATTGTTTCGTTTGTGGCCTGCGCGGACATCGCCTTGCCTTTTTCCTGTGTTACGGGTGCGCCTGCCGCCCCGACCTTGCCGCCGCCCTGGGCAACCTTGTCCAAACGGCTCTGCAAGTCCGCTTTCTCTTCGATAAGCCGGCGTTTCTCGGCCTCCGCCGCCTCTAATAACGCATTCTTTTCAACAACTGCTGCGCTTGTCTGATCAAGCTCTTTGCTGAGCTTTATCTCTTCGGCTTTTAAATTTTTGACGTCTTCCTGGGCAGTGCTGAGCAACTGCGTCTGCTTATCGGTGGTCGCCTGGAAATCTTTTGTGATGCTTGCCCAGCTGTTGACTCTTTCGAGAAGCTCGTTTTTTTCTCTTTCGACGCCGGTAATCTTCGCCTGCAGGTCGTCTGCCTTGGTTTTCAGCGACGCAACCTGATTGTTCAGCGTCTTCTCAGCGTCGTCTTTTTGCTGAATCTTTTCCTTGAGCTGATTGTTCAAGCTCTCTTTTTCCTGTTCGAGTGCAGCGCGGTCTGAGCTAAGTTTGGTGTATTTTTCTTTGTAGTTATTCGCGTTGGCAATGTATGTTACCACTATGCCGCACAGAAAGATTGCTGATATAGTCAATAGAACTATGAGTATCTTAGTAAGATTGCTCAAGATTAGCTCCTTTCACTAGTTTTACTAAATTCATATCGAGGGATTATACTTTGCTCCCCAATACCTTACAATATCTTATATTTTATGTTTTTCGGCGTTTTACGTCAAGCTAATTATGTTAAAATAGGGTATTCTGCTTAGAAGTTATTTTACCGTCCTATATTGTTCTTTTGGGCACATTGAAAAACGGCCTTAGCAGCGGCCATTCGGGCAAACGGGGAATCGCTTTTCAGCAATTCGGGCAGGAACTTTTTGAGGGCCGGCGTCCTGATTTGGCCTATTGCCATGGCCGCCAGCGTCTGAATTTGTGCCTTTGATTCCTGGTCCGTTGTAGTTAAAATATCGTGCGTCAGCGCGTTTACCACTATGTTTTCGCCCTCGGCGTTGCCCAGATAGCCAAGTTGTTCCGCTGCCACAAGACGAACCTCAGGCACATCATCTTTCAGCATTGTCAAAAGTGAATCTTTTGCCCGTGATGTTCCCATCGCTCCCATTGCCCGGATACCGAAGACGCGGTCATCGGCGTATGCGCTTATGAGCGTTGCCCAGAGTTTCTGATATATTTTTTCGTCTCTTAATCTGGCTATCGCCTCAATGGCGTTCAGCCGGACCCTGTCATCAGATGCCTCATCGTGAATCAACTGGTAGAGTGATGGCAGGGCGTCTCTATCTCCGATTTTCCCCTGCAGAAAGGCGGCATTTGCCCGTACGAGCTGATCGTTGCCGGCTAAAGCTGCGCGAATTTGCTGTATGTATGATTTTGAGCCGCCCAGCATCACAGTTGCATAATCAGCGGCCAATCGGACATTTTCGTCGCTGTCTTTGAGCAGTTGTGCAATGTCGTTTTTGGCAGCGGAGTATTTTGCGTCTCCGATTGCTACCGCCGCGGCGAACCTGATGAGGACAAGCTCGTCCGTTGTAAGTCGCTGGACGCCTACCATAAACTGCTGATTATTCGTTGCCGCCGCCATCTCGATTGCGTTGACCCTGACCTGCGGGTTGTTGCTGGAAAGCCCCTCCAGCATAATTTTTGTCGCCTCGGCTTTTAGGTCATTGTTTGCGGAATTGTCGGTGTTGATGCCGGCGGTTTGCTGTCTTTCAGAGGTGGTATCGCAGCCGACAAAAGCAATCAGGGCGAGTATGGCAGATGCGAAAATAATATTATTTTTTGCCGGGTGTTTCTTTGCCATTCAGGTTACTCCATTTTTGGCGTTTGGTTCGTCGTTTGAGGCCGAGCCGCTCTATAACCATCTCTATTATGATTAAAACCAGGCACAACTGACAAGTAAAATCCAGCCACGGCCCGTGTTTGCTGAAAAACGTGGTCCTGGCGTCAATAGGCACTATATCGGCAAACCAGCCCTTTACGCCCTGGCGGTCGAACGCTTTTTGCGGAAGATTTCCCGCCTTGTAGCCGTCTTTAATCCGGCCAAGCGTGTCAATCATACAGCTTATCCCGGTGTTGACGCTTCGCAGCACCGCTAACCTGTTCTCCACCGCCCGAAAAGCGCAAATCGCGGCGTGCTGTGAAAGCTCGGTGGCGGGCAGGACTTTGCCTTTTTCGAATCGCACAAACCACCCGTCGTTGCTTATGTTCACGAGCCAGTCGATTTGCTTTTGGCCTTTCTCATCCAGGGCGAATTTTCTCGCCATAACGGGCACCCCGTCCTCATAGCAAATCATTACGCTGAATCTGTATTTGCGGTTTGTATTCGGCGTCTGCATATCAAAAACCGTGTATTCTGTGCCCGGGTCAATCGTATAATCGAAATCATAAGGTGACATCGTCAAAAACAGCTTGCGAATAAGCGGGATATTGGAAAATGGCAGCGTCTCGCCGAAGGGCACGAGACATATTTTAGAGTACTTTTGAGGCGACTGGCTGCCGTCGGGCCTGTACAGAAAAGCGGAGTTTAATTTCTGCGCCAGCCGGATGTTATTTGCGTCGTGTCGCGTCGTGCCGTCGTATGCCCCGGCCAGAATGTACGCCCCCTTTTTCGCATGCTCGCGGATTATTTCATCGAAGAGCTTATATGGGTGGTCATCAACTAAGAGCCGCAAAATCTGCGGGTTCAATATTGCCTGCACCATCGTCTCGGGCCAGACGACAAGTTTCGCGTGCGCCGAGATGCACTGGCTGCTTTGCTCCAGCAGCTCATTGAGAATCTGCTCTTCTGCGACAAACGATTTCTTGACGGATATCGGGATATTTGTCTGCACCGCCCCAATTAACGGGCCTTGCGTGACGAATTGGGCCGACTGGTTTATTCGCCAGTGACCGTATCCCAGTGACCCGGCCAGAACTATAGATGCAATTATCAGGTTGCGAATAACAAGCCGTGACTGACGAAATAATAACATTTCTGCGACTAAGCCGTTGACCATCGCTACCAGGAACGACACGCCCGCTGCGCCGAATATGTCGGCTATCTGGATTAAAGTGGTGTTTGCATATTGGCTGTGGGCGAGATAATTCCAGTAGAAGCCGCCTAAGAAAAGCCCCTGCATTTGCTCGATACCCACAATCAGAACGGGGACGGCGATAAAAAGCGGTATTCGTTTTTTAACGCACCATCGTAGCGACATCGCAAGTATTGGCCAGAGCAATGCGGTATAAAGGCAAAAAGCAATCCAGCCCACGACCGTTACAAAGCTCATCCAGTATATATTGCCTAACCAGTAGCAGGTCGAGACAATAAATGCCGCAAGATATATCTTGGCTGGTTTTGTTTCAAAGAAGCAGGCAACAATAAACGGCACATACGCCACCCACGCAAATAGCCAGCAGCCTGTGGTGAGCGAAGTCGAACCGCCAATCGGCTGCTGCGCCAGCGTCAGCATAATCGCTGTTGCGGCGAAACCGGCCAAAAGACGCAAAATCCCTTTCTTGTTTTGAATGCTCAATCCATTATGCCTTTCAAGGCAGTCGCTATCTCCGAAGAGACATACTGTTTTTGATTATTCATTCGGATGGCAAACTGGCTTGTGAAAAGTTCCAGCAAATCATTATTCGCCAGCACCTCTTTAGGCGAATATCCGATGTCCGGTATGAGCCGTTTAAGTTCGCCTATTTCGACGATATTCAATTTGTGTTCTTTTTCAATGCTCGCGTGAGCGTCAAGTTGTTCGAGCCGCTGTTTTGCTTTTTTAACGTAATCCGCGGATATTTCGATTCCAGCGTAGTTTCTGTGCAGCTTTTTCGCTGCGACCGCTGTTGTCCCTGAGCCGGCAAACGGGTCAAGAACGCAGTCACCTGCTTTTGAGCTTGCCGCGACGATTCTCATAAGCACCTGCTCCGGCATCTGGCAGGGGTGCCAGCCGGTGCGTTCTTTGAATGTCCCGCACACCCGCGAGTCATCCCATACGTCGTCGGGAATCTTGCCTGCCGGGTTGGCCCGCTTGTCCGCGTAAATTAACTGCCGGTCCGATGGAACCCGCACTGCATAATCGTTGAATGTAAATTTCTTGGGGTTATTCACAAAGTAAAATATATGCGTATGCGAGCGTGCGAACTTGTCTTTTGTCTGCTGGCCGAAGGTGTAGTGCCAGATTATCCAGTTGCGCATTGTAAGCCCCAATTCGTCGGCGATAATCTTAACGTTCGCTGCGTAGTCATCGCCTATCGCTATATAAAATGAACCCGTTGGCTTTAAGACCTTTTTGCACGCCGTCATCCAGTCCTTTGTCCACGCGATGTAGTTATTGCGTTCGACCTTATCGTGATACTTGTCGTATTTATACCCGATATTGAAGGGCGGGTCGGCGAATATCAAGTCCGCGAACGGCTCGCTGATTTTACTCAGCGTTTCGATACAGTCACCGCAAATTATCTTATTCAATAATTCCTGCATGCGGACACATTGTAACTCAAAACCCTGCTCTTGCAAGCTTGCCCTCGAATGTCTTAATCGGGGGTTTTAAGCAGGGGTCAAAACGTAAAACTTTCGGCATTATTATCGACCTGAAGGGTAATGCCCTGGAGATATGGACTAGAGAAAAAGGGGTCAGCCAGCCTTTTTCAGGGCTATTCAAAAATTAAACCGGCAGGTCAAAAAAATAAATTTCTCTGCCTGCCTCGGCGAAGCGCATCGAAGACGGGTGTTCTCTGTGCCCTCTTGCCACTTGGCATCCCTAACGGGAGTGGCTAAAATAAAAAGAAAACCTCTGTGGCTTCATATTATCGCCGGCCGGATACTTACGACGTTATTGATTGTGGGATTGAAAGGAATTGGGCAATGATAAAAAAATCAATACTTCTGTTTTCTCTAAGTGCCTTTTTAGCAGTCCAGGTTTTTGCTGCACAACCTACTAAAGAGGAAAGAGCCCGCGTAGACCAATTGACCCGCCAGGATCATCAGTTAATGATGAAGAATCTTGGTATAACAAACCTGCGCCCTGGGCCATCCGGAGACCCCAAGGTGCCAAATGCCGCCAATACCGACGAATCAAAAGCAACTCCGTACACATCATTGCCGGACCCGCTTGTCTTTAAAGATGGTAATGCCGTAAAGACACCCGAACAATGGGAGAAACGCAAATTAGAGATTTTCGAAGATTTTGACCGGGAAATTTACGGAAGAGTTCCTGCAAAAACGCCGGCTGTCGCGTGGAAGGTTGTCAGTGAAGATGACTCGAATGTCGGCGGCATTCCCGCCATCACAAAACAGCTTGTCGGGCATGTGGATAATTCCGAGTATCCGGCTATAACCGTCGATATTAATATGACCCTCACTACTCCCAAAAACAAGACCTCTCCTGTGCCGGTTATTGTCGAGTTTGGCTGGAATTTTCCAAAGGGATTTAAAATGCCGCAGCAGGATGGCCCAACATGGCAGCAGCAGGTTTTGGAAAAGGGCTGGGGTTATGCTGTTTTGATTCCCACCAGCATCCAGGCCGACAATGGCGCAGGTCTACGGGAAGGGATTATCGGCTTGGTGAACAAGGGCCAGCCCCGAAAACTCGATGACTGGGGGGCATTGCGTGCCTGGGCCTGGGGTGCAAGTCGAGCAATGGATTATTTCCAAACCAATCCCGATGTGGACGCCAAACGTGTGGCCATTGAGGGGCTGTCGAGATATGGCAAAGCAGCGATAGTAACTTTAGCTTACGAACCGCGCTTTGCTATCGGCTTCATAGGTTCTTCCGGGGCCGGAGGCGCTAAAATACTGCGCAGAGTTCTCGGGGAACAGGTGGAAAACCTGGCTTCTTCCGGAGAGTACCACTGGTTTGCTCCTAACTTTATCAAATATGCAGGACCATTGACGGCGATGGATTTGCCGGTTGATGCTCACGAACTTGTTGCTCTGTGCGCTCCAAGGCCGGTGTTTATCAGCGTCGGCTCGCCGGACGTAGAAGGGCAATGGATAGATGCAAGAGGAATGTTTTTAGCTGGGGTTCACGCCGGCCCGGTTTACCAGCTTCTGGGCAAAAAAGGTTTGGGGACTTCAGAATTCCCTCCGAAGGAAACTGCGTTAGTCGCCGGAGAAATCGCGTTTCGACAACACGCCGGAGGCCACACCGTCGGTCCGAATTGGCCTTTTTTTTTAAAATACGCCCAGAGGTATTTTTCGAAGTAATATAGACTTAGGCTTTCTAAGAACTAAACGCCAAACGAAGCGCAGGGCATGCCCCGGCGGAGTTGGGTAAAAAAATAACCCCCAAGCCCTGTTGATTGGGGATTGGGGGTTAATCGTTAATCGAATTTGATATTCGTAAGCCGGGTTATTGCGCCTGCTGAGGAATTTCGGCAACAGGTTCAGCAGGTGCGGGGGTGGTTACCGGGGCGGCGGTTTTAGAGCTTTTATGATGAAGCTTCGCGGCATGGTGGCTTTTTTGTGAGGTGGCAACCGCTTTGTGATGATGGTGTTTGCTCTTTGCGAAGGCGGTGCTGCTGCCAATCGCGAGAGTCAACGTGAGGAGAATGATAGCAATTGTTCTGAGTTTCATTTTTTTACCCTTTCTACAATGTTACATGTTTTTAGAATACCTTCGGTAACATTACCCTGACATTATTCGGTCCGGAACGGACACACTCCGCCACAGAGAAGGCATTAAAACACAGGAAGTGTCTTCGTCCGAATATATTCGATTTCTTGAGGCGAAATCGCACGCTTTTCAATATTTCGCGGGGCTGGCGGCCTGTTGAGCAGGAAAGGGCAAATCGAGGAGGCCCTTCGATGGTTCGACTCAAATCACCACAGGTAAACTCAGGGCAGGCAAATGCTTGCTATTATCTTAATTTTGGCTATACTGGTGGGTCGGCAAGTCACAAATAGAAAGGGTAGTGCGATGGCGCAATGGGATGAGCAGTTTAGCAAATTAAAGCAAATAATCGAAATGATGAAGGACCATAACCTTGTTGAGATACAGATAAAACAGGGCGAGGAGGAGCTTTGCGTCAAGAAGGCACAGCCGGTGCAGCAGATTACGGCGGTGCCGATGTTTGGGGCGGGATTGCCCGGCGCATTGCCGGGAGCGGCGGCTCCTGCTGCTGGGCAGGGGCAGGAAGCAGTATCGCAGGAGGATAAGCCGGCGGAGATAAAATCGCCGTTAGTGGGAACTTTTTACGCTCAGCCCAGCCCGGATTCGGAGCCGTTTGTTGAGCTTGGTTCGCGGGTTGAGCCCGATACGGTGGTTTGTATCATCGAAGCGATGAAGGTGATGAACGAGATAAAGGCGGAGATGAGCGGGGTTATCGTCGATGTTGTGGCGGCTAACGGTAGCGCAGTTGAGTACGGGCAGGTGCTGTTCAAAGTCCGTCCCGACTAAAATAATTGCGGTTTGGCGATTGTCGATTGCGGATTGATATAGGGATATGTTCTCGAGAGTATTGATAGCGAATAGAGGTGAGATAGCATTGCGGGTTATCCGGGCTTGTCATGAGCTTGGGATAGAAGCGGTGGCGGTATATTCGGAGGCGGACAAGGGAGCGGCGTATCTGGATATGGCGGACGAGGCGGTATGCATCGGGCCTGCCGTGCCGGCACAGAGTTATCTTAATATACCGCGTATAATGAGCGCGGCGGAGATTACCAACGCCGACGCGATACATCCGGGATATGGGTTTCTGGCGGAGAACGAGAATTTTGCGCAGATTTGCCGGGAGTGCGGGATAACGTTTATCGGGCCGCCTCCTGAGGCGATGCGGCTGCTTGGAGACAAAGTTGAGGCGAGGAAATTAGCAAAGGAAGCAGGGGTAAGTTTGGTGCCTGGTTCCGACGGCGTTGTGGAGGACATCGAGCAGGGTTTGAAGATAGCGGCTGGAATCGGATACCCTGTGATGATAAAGGCGGTGGCAGGCGGCGGCGGGCGCGGGATGCGAGTGGCTCATAATGAGATGAGTTTTCGCTCGGGGTTCACGTCGGCGCAGGCGGAGGCGACGGCGGCGTTCGGCGACGGTTCAGTATATCTCGAAAAGCTGATTGTTGAGCCGAGGCACGTCGAGGTGCAGGTAATGGCGGACGGGACAGGCAATGTGCTGCATTTTTACGAGAGGGATTGCTCGATACAGCGAAGACATCAGAAGATGATTGAGGAATCGCCGTGCCCGGTCATAAGCGAAAAGGTCCGTCAGGAGCTTTGCGAGTCGGCGATACGTATTATAAAACATGCCAATTACGTCAACGCGGCGACTGTCGAGTTTCTTTTGGACAAGGACAGGCATTTTTATTTCATCGAGGTCAATACGAGGATTCAGGTTGAGCACCCTGTATCGGAGATGGTTACGGGGCGGGATTTAATAAAGATGCAGTTACAGGTTGCATCGGGTGAGAAGCTGGGGCTGACCCAGAAGGACATCAAACACAGGGGCGTGGCGATTGAGTGCCGGGTAAACGCAGAAGACCCGGCGAATGGTTTTTCGCCGTGTCCGGGGACGATAACGCGATTTATTCCGCCTGGCGGGCCGGGGATTCGAGTCGATACGCATGTCTATCAGGGCTGGACGGTGTCGCCGAATTACGATTCGATGCTGTGCAAGCTAATCGCTTATCGGCCGACGAGGGATGAGGCGATTGCGACGATGCGGAGGGCGTTGTCGGAATTCGTGATTGAGCCGATTAAGACGACAATACCGGCGAGCTTATCGATTCTCTCTCATAACCTGTTTGTTAAGAGCAAGATTGACACAGAATTCGTCGAGAGAAATTTTTAATCGACCTGCAGGATTATTTTTCCAGGGCAATCAAATCATCGTAGGATTCACGTTTGCGTATTACTTCAAATTTGTCGCCATCGACGAGGACTTCGGCTGCACGGCCGCGCGCGTTGTAGTTGCTGGCCATAGTGAAGCTGTATGCGCCGGCGGTGAAGATGGAGAGTAAATCGCCGTGTTTGACGGGGGGCAATGCCCTGTCTTTGGCGAAGAAATCGGCGCCTTCGCAGATTGGACCGACGACGTCAACAAACTCCAGCCCTTTTATATCGAGCTTTTCAGTTCTTTTTATGTAAGAGAATCTTTCCTCAACCGCTGCGGGCCAGATGAAATGAAACGCGTTATATAGCGGCGGCCTGATGAGGTCGTTCATACCGGCATCGACGATTGCGAAATTTTTTCTTCCGCTTGTTTTACAATACAGGACTTTTGTCAGCAAAACAGCGGCATTGGCGGCGACGCTTGCGCCGGGTTCGAGGATGAGTTTAAGTTTTTTGTCCTTGAGCATCGGGACAATCGCTTTGGCATAATCATCGGCTGATGGAGATTGTGCGGTGACGTAGTCAGCACCATAGCCGCCTCCGATATCAAGCGTCTCGATAGTGAAACCCTTTTTTCGCAATTTATCCACAAGAACGAGGACTTTGCTGATTGCCTCGACATAGGGCTGGACGGTGTGGCCCGCGGAGCCGAGATGTATATCGATTGCGCACAGTTTGACGGCAGAATTTTTACCAAACTGGTCAAAAACTTTTTCCGCTCGTTCGATATCGACGCCGAATTTTGTTTCTTTGACGCCCGTGGTTGTATATTTATGCGTTTTGGGGTCAACGTCAGGATTGACGCGAAGGGCGGCTTTAGGGGTTTTACCTTTTTCTTTGGCAAGGCGGATGATATTTTCAAGCTCTGCTTCTGATTCGATGTTGAAATAGGCGATGCCGGCATCGAGGGCTTCGATGATTTCTTTGTCGGTTTTGCCGACGCCTGCGTAAACTATTTTTGCGGGGTCGGCGCCCGCCTGGAGTGCGCGGTAAAGCTCTCCGCCGCTGACGATGTCGAAGCCGCAGCCGGCTTTTGCCATAAATTTGAGGATGTTGATGTTGGAGCAGGCCTTAATCGAATAGCAGACCATTGCGTCGATTGCTTTGTAGGCGTACTGAATTTTGCTAAGGTGTTCGAGGAACGTGGCCTTGCTGTAGATGTACGCCGGCGTGCCGACCTGCTCGGCTATTTTGTCAACCGGCACCTGTTCAGCGAAGAGCTTGCCCTGTTTGTAATTAAAATGGTCCATACGGGAACATAGTATAAGAAAAGATAAGGCGAATGCAAGTTTGAGGATTGGAGACCTGGGTGTTTTTGGCGCAAAGAAAAAGTGGAAGATTCCTTAGTTGTTACATTGGGACCTTCCACTTTTCGCATAACCCTTGCCGGTTTAAGCCGGCAGCGTCATGCTATTTCTTTTTCTTCTTTGCGGGTTTCTTCTTTGCAGCTTTTTTCTTCTTAGCCATTGTTTGTTACCTCCATATGGCACAAAAACCAGTTTACGTACAATAACATATAAACAATTTGGAAATCATCGGCCTAATTGTCAAAGAGGCAAAAAGTAGTAGCTATACTTTCTATCGTCCAAATACCTAAGAATCCTTCAAAGAAATTTTTGTTGATGTGGTTTTAAGTAACGCGATAATCGTTTATGATGATGAATTATGAGCGAAAAAAGAATAGCTTTGTTTGGCGGAACGTTTGACCCGATTCATCTCGGTCACACAACCGTTGCAGCCGCAGCCGGCGAAGGTATTGGCGCAGACAAAGTCATATTTGTCCCCGCGAAGCGTTCGCCATTGAAAGCGTTTTTCCCGGAGGCCGGTGACGAGGACCGTCTGGAGATGATTAAGCTTGCGACAGAAGGCAACGGAAGGTTCGGGGTCAGTGATTACGAGCTGAAGAAAGCGGGGCCGAGTTACACGCTTGAAACCGTGAGATGTTTTCGACGGGAGTTTGGGAGCAATGCTTCAATTTACTGGCTTATAGGCGCCGATACTCTTGAGGATTTACCGCATTGGTATGGGGTTAAGGAGCTGATTGACGAATGTAACCTTGCTGTGATGCAAAGGGCGGGTTTTACGCCGCCGGATTTTTCGAAGTATGTTTCGTTGTGGGGCGAGGAGCGAGTAAAGAAGATGCAGCGAAACGTTGTTGAGACGCCTCTGGTGGACATAAGCAGCACCGAGGTGCGCAAGCGATTAGCGGCGGGGCGGGAAATCAGCGGGATGATAAGCCCGAAGGTGCTGCAATATATTCGTGAGCGTCGGCTATATGGGATACAGGATTATTAACGAGGCCTGGTTTTTTTAACGGTTTTTGTCCGCTTGTTAACTGCCAGTTTATCCAGCCAGTCGCACCACTGTTTCATACCTTCGCCGGTTTTTGCGGAGACGAGGAATATTTTTGTTTTTTTATTTAGTTTGGAGATATCGGCTTTGACTTTTTTGATATTAAAGTTTGTAGCGGCGAGCATATCTATTTTATTGATGAGCACTGCGGCGGCCCTGGCGAAAATCATCGGGTATTTGGCGGGTTTGTCGTCGCCTTCGGGTACGGAGAGGACGGCTATTTTGTCGGTTTCGCCGAGGTCGAATGTCGAGGGGCAGACGAGGTTGCCGACGTTTTCAATGAAGAGTAAATCGAGGCTGTCGATGGGGAGCTTGTGGAATGCGTTGCTAATCTGGGCGGCGGACAAATGGCAAGCGCCTTCGGTATTGATTTGGTGAGCGGGTGCGCCGGCTTTTCTTATTCGCTTTGCGTCGATATCGGTCTGGATGTCGCCTTCGATGACGCCGATACTGAGTTTGCCCCTGAGGGTTTCGATTGTTTTTGCCAGCAGGGTGGTTTTGCCTGAGCCGGGGGACGAAATCACGTTGAGGCAGGGAATTTGAATCGCCTTAAGGAACGCACGGTTTTGGGCGGCGTATTCTTCGTTGGCGATAAGGATTTTCTTACGGACCTTGATTTTTAGCATTTCATTTGTCCTCGAATGTTATTTCTTCAAGCAACAGCGGTTCATCGGGCAGCAGCTCGAAATCTTCGCATCGGCATTTCGGGCACTTTGGCTTGTGCAGGTCAAATACATAAGTATGACCATTTTTTTTACATTTGGCCTGTATCGGCTTTTGCTCTATGGCGAGCTTCATATTTTTACAGATGGTCCCTTCGCTGATGGCCTCAAAGGCGAAGGTAAGCGCCTCATTGTTTACGCCGCTAAACGCACCGCAGCTTATTTTAGCGGCGATGGGTTTGCCTTTCTGTTTTTTGGCTTCGGCGGATATTGTTTCTATCAAGGCCTGTGCGATGGAAGCTTCGTGCATCAGCAAATCCTCGGCAATTCTCTGCCGTACGGCATCTGGACGATTCTTCTGCCGCCGATTCTGGTGATTGTTTCAACAACGGGAGCATCGTCGGTCTTGAGGACCTCTCCGATTATGGCCGTTTGCTGCCCAAGAGGGTGCCGGCGGCAGATATTGACGCAATCATCGGCTATTTCGGGGGCGACGACGGCGACGAATTTGCCCTCGTTTGCGATGTTCAGGACGTCAAAGCCGAGTGCGTCGGCGGCCGACTGGACTGTCGGGTTGATTGGGATATGGGCGTCATTAATCCGTATGTCGAACGAGGTTTGCTGAGCGATTTCATTGAGTGTTGCTGCGAGTCCTCCGCGGGTGGGGTCTCGCATAAATTTTACCCCCTGTGTCTCAGTTAAAAGTTTACAGGTCAAATCGGCGAGAGCAACACAATCGCTTTTGAGCTGCGATTTAAAGCCGATATCCTGCCGAAGGGACATAATGGTCATACCATGGTCGCCGATTGAGCCGTTGATTAAGATTTTATCGCCCGATTTGATGTTGCCAAAGTCCAGTTCGACCCCTTCAAGGCGGATCCCGATGCCTGCGGTGTTGATAAATATCTGATCTGCGGCGCCGGTTTCGACGGTTTTGGTGTCGCCTGTAACAATCGTGACGTTGTTTTGTGCGGCGGTCGCAGCGATGCTGTCCAAAATTTTATCCAGCACGTCAAATGTGAGGCCTTCCTCGATAATCAAAGCAAGCGATATCGCAACAGGTCTTGCGCCGCTGACGGCGAGGTCGTTTATCGTTCCGCATACGGCGAGCTTTCCGATGTCGCCTCCGGGGAAAAACAAGGGCTTTACGACATAACTATCGGTAGTGAAGCAGATTGATTTAGAATCGAGATTCAGCTTGGCGGAATCGGTGAGTCCGGCCAGAGTGTTGTTGGCGAATCTTGGGAGTATATGTTTGCGGATGAGCTGGTCTGAGAGCTGTCCGCCGCCGCCGTGCGCAAGCAGGATTTTGTCGTGCACTTCCTGGCTCATGCGTTTCGTTTTCCATGTTTGCTGTATTTGAACCATGCGGAGCAGGCGCCTTCGGAACTGACCATACAGGGACCTACCGGGGTTTGCGGTTCGCAGACGCGGCCGAAAAGCTCGCACTGTGGCGGGTCGATGAGGCCGCAAAGCACTTCACCGCAGCGGCAGCCGGTCGTGTCGTTCTCGGGTTTTTCAGTTAAGCCGAATCGCTTTAACGCGTCGAATTTGCTGTATTTTTCTTTGAGCTGAAGTGTGCTTTTGGGGATTTTTCCAAGCCCTCTCCAGTAGCCGTCCACCGGCTCGAAACATTCGGAGATAATATTTTGTGCAATCTGGTTGCCATGTTCGGTAACGACGGCGGTGTAAATTGTTTTTGCTTCGGGTTTGCCCTCGATTATCTGTCGGCAGATTTCTGCAAGCCCCTCGATTATCTGCATCGGCTCGAAGCCCGCCACAACACAGGGTTTGTGGAATTGTTCGGTGATTGGCTTAAACGCGCCATAACCTATAATGACACTGACGTGGCCGGGGCAGAGAAACGCGTCTATCCTGTTTTTTTCGTCACTAAGCAGCGCCTGCATCGCCGGCACAACGAGTTTATGATTGCTAAGAATGCAGAAGTTTTCGATACCTTCATTTGCGGCCTGTTTTACGGCGACGGCAGTAGCGGGCGTGGTTGTTTCAAAGCCGACGGCGATGAAGACCACCGTTTTGGAGGGGTTGTCCTTAGCTAATTGCAGGGCGTCTTCACTGCTGAGGACAATCCTGACGTTGCCGGCGGATTTTTTGGTTTCGAGGGAGCCGCCTTTGCCGGGGACGCGAATCATGTCGCCATACGTCGCAATGAGGCAGTCATTTCTGTCCGCAAGCTCGAGGACGGTGTCGATGTAACCCTGGTGCGTTACGCAAACCGGGCAGCCGGGGCCTGACAGGAGTTTCATTGATTTCGGAATCATTCCTCTTATGCCGTTTCGGAATATTGAGACGGTGTGTGTACCGCAGACTTCCATGATATTGATGGGTCTGCCGTTGACTCCGCACGCGGTGTCCATAAGAAGTTGTGCGTTTTTGATTCTTTGAAGCATAGGGCCGGGTTATTTATCCTGAAACCTTATTTTGGGTATCATTGAACTCGTCGATTTCCTCGATGAGCTGCCAGGTTTTTCGTGCTTCGTCTTCGTCGATAGTTGATATAGCGAAGCCCGCGTGAACCAGGACGAGGTCGCCGAGCTTGACATCGGGTAAGAGGGTGGTTCTTGCGTTGAACTGGTTACCCATCGCGTCAACTACCGCTCTGTCTTCTTCGAGCTTAATTATTCTTGCCGGTATGGCTAAACACATAACGAGACATCTTTCAGGCGTTTTTTAATGACTTGCGGACGGCTATTGCTGCCTGGCCGACGGAAACACAAGCGTCGTTGGCCGGAAAATTACGATTGTATAATACGGAAAAGTCGTTTCTTTGCAATAGTCGGATAAGGCGATGGGCCAAATAGCTGTTGCAAAAAACGCCTCCGCTTAATGCCACAATATTCAAATTTTTTGCTTCTCTCGCTTTCTTAGCCATTTCAAACAACCCCGACACTATAGTATTATGAAATTTGGCTGATATATTGCCCTTTTCTTCGCTATTTTTTATATCAGCCAAAACTCGCTTTATCATTATACGCAGGTCAAGTGTCAAGGGTTTGCCGGATTTTCCGGTGAGTTCAAAATCATATTGCTGGTCGCAGCCAGGTGTGGCGATAGCCTCAAGGGTTATTGGTAATTGTGCTTCAAAGTGGTTGTAATTTCCCAGGCCCAGCATCGCCGCGACGGCGTCAAATAACCTGCCCAAACTTGACGTCTGGACGGTGTTGATTTTTTTCTGTATTTGCTCGAAGATTAGCTGCTGTTTTGATTCATCCGGCTCAATTTTATCAAGGAGCCAGCGGAATTTGCTCAGCTCGAATTCGTTTTCGTATGCCTGCGCCAATAGCGCAATTACAGGCCTGATTGGTTGTTTGCTTGCGGCATTGCCGCCCGCTAACGGGTAATAAGCCAAATGCCCGAATCGTTCAAAATTGTCCAGGTCGGCGATGAGACATTCGCATCCCCAAATCGCGACGTCTGTTCCGTAGCCGGTGCCGTCACAGGCAAGGCCAATTACCGGCTCATCTAAATTATGTTCCGCTAAAACAGCCGCGATATGTGCCCAGTGGTGCTGAACCTCGATGATTTTTACGTCGGGCAGTGAGTGGGCATATTGCGAAGACAGATAGGCAGGGTGTAAATCGCAGGCGACTATTTTTGGCTTAACTTCGAACAGCCCGCGCAGGTGTTCTATTGATTTTCTGTAATGATGAAAAACGGCAGCGTCTTCGAGGTCGCCTATGTGCTCGCTGCATATAAGCTGATTAGTTTTTACGAATGAGAAGGTGTTTTTCAAATCAGCCCCCGCCGCGAAGATGTCGCATCGACTGGTTTGTTTTATGGTGATGGGCGCGGGCACGTAGCTTCTCGACCTGCGGAGTAATACTGGTTTATCTTCAATAATATGCACGATTGAATCATCGACCTGCCTGTAAATTTCCCTGTCGTGCATCAGGAACGCGTCGGCGATATCTCCGAGGCGTTCAATCGCCTCATCATTTTTACATATCAACGGCTCATCGCTTATATTGCCGCTTGTCATTACCAAAACTTTAATCCCCTCGGCGAAAAGCAAATGGTGCAGGGGGGCATAGCAGAGCATAAAGCCAAAAGTATTTGTTCCCTCGGCTACCGATGCGGCGATTGTCGAACCGGCATTCTTTGGCAAAAGCACAATCGGGCTTTGAGGGCTTTTCAATGCGGCTTCGGCCTCATTATTTACTGCCGCGTGCTGTTTTATCGTTTCAATCGAGTCCGCCATCATCGCGAAGGGTTTATGCTCTCTTTTTTTGCGTTCGCGCAGTCGCTTTACCGCTTCATTATTGAAGGCATCGACCGCGAGGTGAAATCCGCCTATGCCTTTTATGGCGAGGATTTTACCTTCTTTCAATAACTGTGCGGTTTGAGCGATTGCTTTATCGGAGTCGGTTTGAATTTTATTGCCCTTGTTATCGGCGAGCCAGATTTTTGGCCCGCATTGGGGGCATGCGACGGGCTGGGCGTGAAACCGGCGGTTTGACACATCGTGATACTGGCCGGCACATTTGTCGCACATCGCAAACGCCGACATCGTTGTATTGGGCCTGTCGTAGGGGATGGTTTTGATTATCGAGTATCTTGGCCCGCAGTTGGTGCAGTTGATGAAAGGATAGCGGTAGCGGAAATCATTTTTATCGAAAAGTTCCCGCAGGCAATCCGGGCAGGTAGCGATATCCGCTGTTACTCGCGAAATTGGTGTCCCGCCTGCGTCGCTTTGTTTTATCGTAAATTCTTTTTCGCTTTCGACGATTGGTATTTCGCCGGCAAAGCAGGACGTAATATCCGCCAGGGGCGGGGCGTCTGGTCCGTTGAGCCGCTTGATAAATTCGGCGATTTTGGTTTCTTCGCCCTGTAATTCTATGGTAACGCCCTTTGTGTCGTTATAGACAAAGCCCGTGAGATTCAGTAGCGTGGCGAGCCGATATACGGCAGGGCGAAATCCTACCCCCTGAACTTGCCCCGTTATCGAAATTTTTTTTCGTATGGCCAAAGTTTTCCGTCTCAATACCTGCACAGGGCTAATACGCCCCATTCTGGTGATCGGTTTTACGGGATTATAGCCGATGGTATAAAGATAGCAATTATGGCATAGGGTCGCTTTAGCTGCGATTTTTTATTTGTCACAAGTGTAGATATCTGGTATTATTACCGATAGTTGGGGCCATAGCTCAGCTGGGAGAGCGCTTGCATGGCATGCAAGAGGTCGCGGGTCCGAATCCCACTGGCTCCACTTGATGCGGTCTTCAAAACAATAAAGGTTTTGAAGACCTTACTCGTGACAGGCCATTGACATATCCTGGATAACTTCGCTTTTCTTATGCGCCCAATTTTTACTGCTACTTATTTGCCGGTATTGGTCTGTTTTGGGCCTTAAATGGCGCAACGGCCCGGCGAAGCAGGTTATGGCAGTCGGTTATCACGAGGCCGTAGTTGGTAATCGGGACATTTACAGAGACGGCTTTTTCAATTCTCGATAGCATCTCTTTACGGTTCAGCACACAGGCGCCGCAGTGAACTATCAGTTTGTATTTGCCTAAATCATCGGGGAAATCGTGACCAGCAGAAATATCAATTTGAAGTTTGCCGCCGACGGCTTTTTCGAGCAGTTTGGGAATCTGGACCCTGCCGATGTCTTCGCCGATGGGGTGATGTGTGCAGGCCTCGGCGATTAAGACCCTGTCGCCTGCCACAAGTGCGCCGATTTTTTCAATGCCTTTGAGCATTTCAGCGATGTCGCCCTTGAAACGCGCCATAAGAATGGAGAACGTCGTCAGCGGTATCGTTTCATCGACTATGCCCGCGACTTTTTCAAAGACCTGGCTGTCGCAGACGACAAGAGCGGGGGGATTAACCAGCCCCGACAGGACATTCGGCAGCTCGGTTTCTTTGGTAACAATCGCGGAAGCGCCTTTATCGAGGATTTCACGCATACAGTGGACTTGCAGCATTTTTAGCCGGCCTTTCGGCGCCTCGATATCAATCGGCGTTACGAGCAGAACAATATCATTTGGTTTGACGAGGTCTGCGATGATTGGGGCCGACTCGATAAATTCCTGCGGCGTCGCGGCTGTAAGCATTTCCCGCAGTCGGTCAATTCCTTCGCCTGTCAGTGCGTTTGTGGTGACTATGAAAGCCGCACCTGCTTGGTCTGCTGCGCGTTCCAGCACCTTATCGTTCCTGAGGTCGTGCTTATTGGCGGCGACGACACAGGGAATGTTCCGTTTGTCGAACATAGCCAGCAGTTGTTTTTCGTAATCGGTCCATTCGTCGGTTACGAGGATAGCCAGTTCGGTCCTGTCGATAACGCCGTGGGTTTTTTCCACGCGTTTTTGGCCCAGCGAGCCGATGTCGTCAACGCCCGCGGTGTCGATAAAGACCACCGGGCCGATGGGTTTAAGCTCCATTACCTTCTCGACGGGGTCGGTCGTTGTGCCCGCTACTTCGGAGACAATAGAGACATTCTGTTTTACAAGGGCGTTTAAAACGGAGCTTTTGCCCACGTTTCTTCGTCCAAAAACGCCAATGTGCAGTCGCAGTCCTTTTGGTGCCTTGTTCATATCATTCACCTCATCAAATTAAATGTTACGTTATTTATTTTCGGTTTTACTTTTTAATATTATCTTCAATGGTTTTAAGCAGTACCTCCGGTTTTACCGGTTTTTCGAGGAAGGCAGCAACGGGCAGCCAGTCCGCATCCGGCTCAAAACCAAACGGCAGATTCATTTCTTTTCTTACCCCGGTCAGCATAATCACAGGCGTTCCCTTCAGGTTCGCGTCCTTGTTCAATTCTCTTGCGACGTCGAACCCTTCGGATTTGGTCGTCATCATAACGTCAAGCAGGATTATATCCGGTTTTTCCTGCTTGGCCTTGGCGACGCCGTCATTGCCGTTGCCGGCGCTGACCACGTCGTAACCCTTGGCGTCGAGCATATTGGTAATCGCCTCGACGAATTCCGGGTCATCATCAATTATTAACACTTTTTTTGCCATGTCCTCTGCTCCTTACAAAGTTAACAAATTGTGTTTTTGGTTTATGCGCATTCTTTTTTCTTTTTCCTCAGCGAATCGCCGCGGGAAAGGTCTATTGTTCTGCCAATCGCGGTTGCCATCATATCTATACACGGGCCGCAGGTTCCGGGTGCTTCGGTAGAGCATCTTTTGCCTGGATAAATTTCATATAACTGCCTCCAGGGTTGCGGTGTGAAATTGGGCATTAAAACATTAGCCCCTGCCCTCAAGGCGGCCGGGCGATGGTCGTTGCCGTTCAAGCTGCCGATGGCGGTTGTCGCGGGCAGATGCGCGTCTTTCGTTGCTATTCTCGTTACCGCGACGGTCTTTAATACCATTTCCACGTCGCCCGGGGGGCAATCGCTTAATGCCGTCGCGGGATGCGGTATGAACGGGCCTATACCTATCATATCGAATCGTTGGCCCGCGAAAAACAGGACGTCGTCGGCGATATCACTGATGGTCTGGCCCGGAAGCCCGATGATGTTGCCGGAGCCGTTTTGATAGCCGAGCATTCCGAGGTCTTTGGAGCATTTGAGCCGATTATCGAAACTCATTTGGGGATGCAGTTTTTGATAAAGCTGCCGGTTTGTCGTCTCGATTTTCAAAAGGTATCTGTCAGCGCCCGCTTCTTTCCAAAGGGCATAATCATCGAATGGTCTTTCGCCGACGGAAAGCGTTATGGCTATATCGAACCTTGCTTTTATTTCTCGTATGATTCCGGCCAGCCAGTATGAGTCAAGGTCGGCCTGTTCGCCGGACTGCAGGACAACTGTTCCTATGCCGGAATTGGCGACTTGCCCGATGCAGTTGAGAATCTGTTTGTCGGTCAGTTTGTATCTTGCCAGAGTCGTGTTGGTTTTGTTCAGGCCGCAGTATTCGCAGGTGTTGCTGCAATAGTTGGAAAATTCAACGATGCCTCGCAGCAGAATTCCGTTGCCGACGTGCCTTCGGCGGATTTCGTCGGCAAAGGCGAACAATTCAGCCATCTGCGCCGGGTCATTGAGCGACAGGGCGTATTCGACGTCGGCCTTGCCGGGCACATCGGCCTCATAGAGTCGGTTCAAAACAGCTTGTAAGGTTTTTTCAGCCATTTATTGTTTCTTGTCCGCTTTTCGATACTGGTTTATCACATCAACAACTTTTTGGGGAGTCATTTCGCCGTGGATTTTATCGTCAATCATCACAACGGGGGCGACGCCGCATGCGCCGAGACAGCGGGCAATCTGCAGGGAAAACATTTTGTCTTCCGTAATCTGGCCGAAGTCAATCTTCAGCTCGTTTCTGACCGCTTCGAGAATTTGCGGTGCGCCTTTGACGTAGCAAGCGGTGCCGAGGCAGACGCTGACGACGTGTTTGCCGGGAGGCGTAAGATTGAAATAATGGTAGAACGTCGCCACGCCCCATATATGTGCGGTCGGTATCTGCATTTGCTGGGCGATATCGTCCATCACTTCCCGCGACAGATAGCCGTATAGTCCCTGTGCCTTATGAAGCACGGCAATCAGGTAAGAGTCGCCGTGCTCCTTGTTCTTTACGGAATCTATAAATTCTTTCAATTCCTGTTTTTTGTCTTTTTCCACAACTTCCATCTTTTTTCCTTTTCTACCCCGGCCGTTAGAAGTAGAGGTCTCTGTGGCCGGCGGTTGTCTTTTCGTAAAATTCCATAAACTGCGGATATATCTGCGGCAGTTTTTCTTTTACCTGGCGTATTTCCTCGGCGATTACCTTTTCACCCGCTACTATTGTCGCTTCGGTGGCGAAATCATCGAGCCATTCGCGGAACGTAATTACAGCGTTAAGTTTGCAGAAGCAGCCCTCTTTGCCGCTCCGCAGCAGGCCCATTATCTTGGAGCCGGTCCTGCCGCACCTGTAGCCGGCGGTGCAGAAAGAGGTTATATACCCGGCTTCAGCAAGCTCTCTGACGACGGTGTCGAGAGACCTGATATCGCCGAGGATGAATTGCTGGCGATTGCCCTGTTGTTCGGTGTTGACGTCCGCGTATCCGCCTATGCCGATGTTGGAAGAGGCATCGGTTTGCGTGCAGCCCAGGGGCAGAATCTCCCGGCGGATTTTCGCGTTTTCCCTGGCTGTGAGAATCATTCCTGTGTAAGGGACCGCAAGGCGAATTACTGTAACTAATTTTCTAAAATCAGCATCGCTGACCTTATATTTTGGCTTTTCGACAAAGGGCGTATTTTCCGCCGGCTCAAGACGCGGGAAAGAAATTGTGTGAGGCCCGATGCCGAATTTCTTTTCAAGCTCAATGGCGTGCAGCAAAAGCGCCATCACCTCAAATTTCCAGTCGTATAATCCGAACAGCACGCCTAAGCCGACGTCATCGACTCCTGCTTCCATCGCCCGGTGCATCGCATAGAGCCGCCAGAGATAGTTGCCCTTGATTGTGTTTTGCGGGTGCAGCTTCTCATACAAATCCCTGCGATACGTTTCCTGGAAGACCTGGAACGTCCCCAGTCCGACTTCTTTGAGGAGCCGAAGCTCTTCGATACTCATCGGGGCGGCGTTTACGTTGATTCTGCGTATTTGCCCGATTCCTTTTCGTGTTTTGACTTTGACATCGTAAATCGTCCGGATTGTCTCGGCGATGTAGTTGACGTCGGTTTGCGGGTGTTCGCCATAAACGACGATTAGCCGTTTGTGGCCTACTTTGCCCGCGAGGACTTCGGTTTCCGCCCTGACCTGGTCAAGGTTCAGCATATTTCTTTTAATGGTCTTGTTGCTGTTTCTGAAGCCGCAATATACGCAGTTGTTGACGCAGTAGTTGCCTAAGTAAAGCGGGGCGAAAGTAACGATTCGATTGTCATATACCTTTGTTTTTACTTTCGCCGCTGTCTGTTCCATCTCAGTGAGCAGATTCGGGTCATCGACGTTGAGCAGTGTTGCTGCTTCCGCCGGCGTAAGGGTTTGTATCGCCAGGGATTTCGCCAGAATTTCCCGCACTTTTGCCGCGTCGGGTTTTATGTTGGCGGCGAGTTGGCTTTCGATTAGCCCTTCGTCAATGAAATGTTTCCCATTGTCGAGATACTTGGCTATCTGCTCGGGTTTAATCCGTTCGCGTATCCATTTATCGACGTCCGATGTCGCAGTGTGTTGTCTTGTGTTTTGCGTCGTAATCATTTTTCGTGCCTTCACCTATATTGCCCTGATTTTCCTGGAGGCGATGCCTCTCGGCTCATGGGGCTTGTAATGAGTGTGGAGCAGTTCGTGCGCTTTTTTGCTGAGCGGTCTGCCTAAGAATTCCTTATACAGCCGTTGTATTTCGGGGTTGTCGTGGCTTCGGCGGATGGTTTTTTTGCGGTCATTGCTGTAGAGCGCCTCTGCTCTTGCCTTGAGGCATTCGGTATCGAGCGGAATAGAATTCGCAGTCGCGTAAGGTTGTCCGCCGCCACCGATGCAACCGCCGGGGCAGCCCATTATTTCGACAAAGTGATACCTGTCCGGCTCCTTGCGAACGATTTCCAAAAGGTTATGTGCGTTACCCAGGCCGTTTGCGACGGCGACGCGAATCTCTTTGCCGTCCATCGTTATACTTCCGACCTTTATACCGTCAAAACCCCTGATGGAGTTTAGCTCGATATCGACGAGCGTTTCACCCGTGTAAAGTTCATACGCTGTTCGCAGCGCGGCCTCCATAACGCCGCCCGTAACGCCGAATATCGTGCCTGCGCCGGAAGACATTCCCATCGGCGAATCAAATTGTTCCGGCGCAATGTTCAAAAAGTCGATGCCGGCCGATTTAATCATCCAGACGATTTCACGGGTAACAGCAACAATGTCGGTTGCCTGCATACCGTTGACCATCAGCTCAGGTCTTTTGGCTTCGTATTTCTTGGCAGTGCAGCACATTACCGCTACGCTGACTATATTCTTCGGGTCAAGCTTCATCTTTTCGGCGAAATGTGTTTTGATAATCGCCGAACCCATCGACATAGGCGACTTGCATGTCGAGATGTTTGGAATCAGGTCGGGATAAAACTGCTCCATATATTTCATCCACGCGCTGGAGCAGGAGGTTATCATTGGGAGTTTGCCTTTTTCCTGCACCCGTTCGAGAAATTCGCTCGCCTCTTCGAGGATAGTCAAATCAGCGGAAAATTGTGTATCAAACACATAGTTAAATCCAAGTTTACGAAGCGCCGCCACGGTCTGGCCTTCCATATTTCTGCCCGGAGGCAGGCCAAACCCTTCACCGATGGCCGCCCGCACCGACGGGGCAACCTGGGCAATCTTGATTAAGGAATTGTCGTTGAGTTTTGCGAATAACTCCTGCGTTTGATTTTTTTCGACAAACGAAGCAGTAGGGCAGACATTGATGCACTGGCCGCAGGTGGTGCAGACGCTTTCCGCAAAAGGCATATCATAAGCGGGCATAACAACGGTGTTGAAACCCCTGCTGGCCTGGCCAAGAGCATTTACGCCCTGGATTTCGGAGCACATCCTTACGCATCTGCCGCAAAGAATGCACTTGTCCGGGTTCCTGATGACCGAGGTGGAAGACAGGTCCTTGTGATAGTGCTTTCGTTCGCCTGCGAAATGCCTGTGGCGAATGCCCATGGCGTATGCAAGCTGCTGGAGCTCGCAGTTGCCGTCTCGCTCGCAGACGTGACAGTCCTCGGGGTGATTATCCAGGAGCAGCTCGACTATATCGCGCCGGGCCTGGCGAAGGTCCTTTGTGTTGGTATGTATTTTCATACCGTCGAAAATCGGAAAAGCACAGGAGGCGATGTAGTTTTTCATTCCTTCGACTTCGACGATGCAAACCCTGCACGCGCCTTCGATGGAGAGCTTGGGATGGTAGCACAGACGCGGTATGTGATAGCCGCAGCTGTCTGCCGCTTCCATAATTGTCTGGTCCAAGTCAACCCAGTATGATTTGCCGTTGATTGCTATTGTTACTTTTTCGTCCATTGTCCGTTGTCCTTATTTTTTTATGATGGCGTCAAATTTGCATTTACTGAAACAAACGCCGCATTTAATGCACTTGTTCTGGTCTATGGTGTGTTTCGCCTTTACCGTGCCGGATATTGCTGTGACGGGGCAGTTCCTCTTGCAGACGCCACAGCCAACGCATTTGTCTGTAATCTCATAAGTAAGCAGTTTTTTACAGACGCCCGCCCGGCATTTTTTATCTTTGACGTGCTCTTCGTATTCCTCTCGGAAATTCAGTAGTGTGCTGAGCACCGGGTTGGGGGCCGACTGCCCAAGCCCGCAAAGCGACGCCTTTTTAATCATATTGCCTAAGCGTTCGAGATTATCGATGTCGTACATTTCGCCCTTGCCCTCGGTAATCTTGATGAGGATGTCGAGCATTCGCTTGGTTCCTTCCCGGCAGGGGGTGCATTTGCCGCAGGATTCGTTCTGCGTGAATTCGAGGAAGAACTTGGCGATATCGACCATACAGGAATCTTCGTCGATGACAATCATACCGCCGGAGCCCATAATGGAGCCGGCCTGCGCGAGCGATTCGTAGTCAACCGGTGTGTCGAGATATTTTTCGGGCAGGCATCCGCCGGATGGGCCTCCTGTCTGGATTGCCTTGAATTTTTTGTTGTTTGGTATTCCATCGCCGATATTGTAAATAATTTCGCGCAGCGTGGTTCCCATCGGCACTTCGATTAAACCGGTGTTGACCACCTTGCCTGCAAGGGCAAATACCTTTGTTCCTTTGCTTCGTTCGGTGCCTATGGTGCTGAACCATTTTCCGCTGTCGAGAATCAAGACAGGGATGTTGGCCCAGGTTTCCACGTTGTTTATCAGTGTCGGCTTTCCGAACAGGCCCTCGACCGATGGATATGGCGGTCGCGGTCTTGGCATACCACGGCCTCCTTCGATGGAACGGATTAGCGCGGTTTCTTCGCCGCAGACAAATGCGCCTGCGCCAAGCCGGATATCGATATCGAAGCTGAAATCCGAGCCGAGGATGTTTTTGCCGAGGAAGCCGTGCTCTCTGGCGTCGGCGATTGCCTTTTCAAGCCGGCGGACTGCCAGCGGGTATTCCGCCCGGATATATACGATACCTTGTTTTGCGCCGATGGCGTAACCGCCGATAATCATACCTTCGAGAACTGTATGCGGGTCGCCCTCAATTGCGCTTCTATCCATAAACGCGCCCGGGTCTCCCTCGTCGGCGTTGCAGATGACGTATTTTTCATCACTGGCGGCCCTTGGCGAGTTAAGCGAACCGGCCCTGGCCGTAAGCTGCCATTTAACACCTGTTGGGAATCCGGCCCCGCCTCGACCTCGCAATCCCGAAAGTTTGACCTCTTCTATGACCTGCTTGGGTGTCATATCGGTCAGGACTTTGGCGAGCGCCTCGTAACCCCGCAACGAGAGATAATCGTCGATATTTTCGGGGTCGATTATGCCGCAGTTTCGCAGCGCGATTCGCATCTGTTTGCCGAAGAATTTCGCGTCGCCGAATATCCTGAAGAACCTGTTATAAAGGTGGTCTTCCTGTATCGCCAGACGTGCAACCGGCCGACCTTTTATCAGGTGCTTTTCGACAATTTCCTGTATATCCGCGGGAGTAACGCTGCCGTAAACAGTATAACCCGGATTAACGACAACTACCGGGCCTTTTTCGCACATGCCGAGACAGCCGGAAAGGTGTATCCGGACATCGTCAGTAAGATTGCGGTCTTTAATCTGCTGTTCCAGGGCTTTGCGGATTTCGGCATTACCCTTCTGGATACAGCCGGTTCCGTCGCATATAGTAATTATGTATTCCTTAGTCACTCTTATTGTCCTCTCTAATCTATAATCCACTCTTTGATGACTTCACCTTTTTTAAGATGCCTGTCGATAATCTGCTGAGCCCGTTCAGGTGTTATTTTGCCATAGCGGACGGGATTTTTGCCGGCTTCGATTACTTCGACGGTTGGTTCAAGGTTGCACCTGCCGACGCAGCCCTTCTGACTGAGATACACGTCAGTTAGTCCGCCTTTTGTGACGGCGTTTTTGAAGACCTCCATCACTTCCTTCGAGCCGGCGGCGATTTCACAGGTTGCCATACCTACGTAAACCCGTTTGGAGGATAAATACCCTTTGCTGATGATTCTGCTCACGGCTTCAGCACGTTTTTTCTTAATTATGTCAGTTGGTTTAGCCACTGTGCTAATTCCTTTCAATCTCAAAAATAAACGAATTGCCCGCGGCTCTCGGCTCAACCCAGATTCTGCCGCCGTGTTTTTCGATAATCTGCATAGTTATGTAAAGTCCGAGGCCCGTGCCTTTGACTTTTTTCGTCTCCGCAGTTTCCAGCCGGCTGAACTTTTTGAAGAGCCGGTCTTTCTGTTCATCGCTTATAGGGGTCGAGTCATTATACACATCAATCGCGACTTTGGTTCCGTTAACCTTTGATTTAATGAGTATTCTGCCGTTTTCCGTGCCGTATTTTATTGCGTTGCTAATAAGGTTATTGGCAACCACCAGCATAAGGTCGTGGTCGGCGTTTACCAGCAGGTTTTGCTCGACTTCGTTATCTATAATTATACTTTTCCTCACGGCTATTGGTTTCAGAGAATCGGCAGAAACATCAAATATGTCTTTCCTGAGGTCCAGCTCCGTTTTGTTCACTGTCAGATCGCCTCTTTCAATTCTGCCGAGGTTGAGGAACTTGTGGACCGTGGATTCGAGGTAATCCAGATTTCTTGTAATCGAATCAACCGCCTTTCGCTGTTTGAAATTAACCATTCCGAGAATGCCGTCGCGCACGGCGTAGGCGTTTATAATGGCGGAGGCGAGAATCCCTTTAAGCTCGTGCGAGACAAAACCAATCAGGTCAATGTAGTTTTTGTTCGCGTCTGCCAGTTTCTCATTGATAATCTTCAAGCTCTTCTCTCGCTCGTTAAGCTTGACGGACATATTCTTGAAGGCGTCCGCGAGATTGTCGATTTCAGCCACGCCGGTTTTTTTGCCGACGGCGTACGCCAGGTCTCCATTGGATACCTTGTGGGTCGCGTTGAGCAATTGTGTCAGCGGCCTGGATATTCCTGCCGCGAGTATGAGGGACAATACCGCCGCAAGCGCGGTTGCTACCGCAACGATTGCCAGAAACGCCAGCGTAATATGCTTTGTCATGGAGTCGAATGGTTCGGCAAGTGTTCCGACATAAATTATGCCGATGATATCGCCGTTTATATTCGTTATCGGCTCATACGCGGTTTTGTACCAGGTGTTAACGACAAATGCCCGATCATCCCAGACGTTTCCTTTTTCCACAACCTCTTTATAGACTTGAGCCGAAACCCTTGTTCCGATGGCTCGTTGACCGTTTTCATCGAGGACGTTGGTGGATATCCGTGTGTCGCCTTGGAAAATAGTCACCGTTCCGACGGGCTTGGAATGGTACTGCTCGCTGCCGAATACCAACAGCCGGATTTTGTCAACCAGTTCATAGTCGCGATTGAGTATTCTTCCGCCGTAGTAAACCTTCTCTACCTTGCCGTTTTTATCGAGGATGGGCAAAGCGTATTCCTTGACCATTACGGAATCGAGCTGTTTTTTGTCGGTCGGCAGGGCCATTGGTGTAGCCCTGATTTGAATCCTTGTGGTTTCCACCAGATACGGGTCAATTTTGAGAAGCTCCTCATTTGCAATTATTCTTGTTCCGCCGATACCTTTGCGAGCATCGAAAGCAGATTTGACAATCTCGCTGCTGGTCGCTTCAATCTCAGAGGCGGCCACGCATTGCAGATAGTGAAGATTCATCCTGACACGAAGCTCGCCAAGGTTGCTGTCAAAGTTAACCAAATTGAACGCGGTCTCAATCCTGTCAATCTCGCCCTGATAAAAGCTTCTCGCCGCCTTGAGATTGTCTCTTACCTTGTGCTGGGCGCGGTCCATTATGTCCGCCTTGATAACGTAATAGCCGAGTATCGCAATCAAGGCGGCAAGGACCACGATGATAATGAACATCGACAAAAGTATTCGACTTTTAAGCGGTTTCGAAAACATCTACTTGCCCCGGGCGCTATCCGCTGCCTTTACGAAATAGATGATATTTTCAAGTTCAGTAACCAGGTTAATGTTGTTAATGACAAAGTCAGACGATTCCCGAAGGGTAATCGGCGCAAAATTCAGAACCCCCTTGATTCCTGCGGACTTCATCATCTCAAGGACTTGCTGTGAAGCGTAGTCCGGAACAGCGATGATACCTATTTTAATGTCGTTTGTCAGTATGTATTCGTGCATTTTTTCAAGAGGCAGGATTGGGATATTGGCATCCGCGACGTATTTGGCAGGGTCAATATCAAAGCCGGCAACGAGACGAATGCCGCTTTTCTCGAAGCCGGGATAGTGCAAAAGTGCTTTTCCTATGTTGCCGACGCCGACAAGTATAATGTCCTGAAACTTGTCCTTGCCGAGGATTTTACTGAGCTGGCCAAGCAGGTCATCAACCTGATAACCGCCCCTACGATGTCCCATTATTCCGAAAATCGAGAAGTCCTTTCGGACCTGTGCGGCTGTTACGCTGGCGGCATCGGCCAAATTGTCCGAAAAGACCCGGACGAAATTCAGGGCTTTCAGCCGGATAATCGCGTTCCTGTACCTCGATAACCGCATTATGCAAGTTCTATTAGGCGTATTCATACTTTTTCTCAATACCCAATTATTGGTTATATTCTTTCTGTTTAAACCAACAAGTATTTGCACCACATATAGCTCTATGTAATATTATAATATCATTATACGTGCCCGTCAATGGTATATCGTGAAAAATATCACAAATAATTTGCCTTTTCGGTTATAAGGAGCGTTTTCTGGTTTTGGTTAGCTTGTTAACTCTTTAATTGATAAGGGGATACAGCTTTCGTGGTTGATTTTATCTGGCTTGATTATGGTATTTTATGCTGGCTGTCTAATTGGGGCCAAAGGTGTGTTTATTACCGGTCGTTAAGGTTTTCGTTTTGACGTAGAGTATTTGTTGCTGCATAAAAGCGTCCCTGCAATTGCGACAGTTTGAACTGCTGTGAAATTTAAGTTTTGAAACGGAGGACGTTGACTACATTTCTCCGTTGCGAACAATTATTACCTGTGTTATGTTAACGGCTGCAAAATTTTGGAGAACAAAGAATTGGAACTGACATGGTCAATTAGATTGAGAATCGCGGCGGCAGCGGCAGTTGGTATAGCCATAATGGGCGTATATGCGTGGCCTATGGTTGCGCCCGCGGACCCGTTCGGTGTTGTCTCTGTTACCAATGGCACAATAGGTTCTTACGGTGTACTTGTATTATTGGGGCTGGCGTTTGGCGTCGGGCTGATAGCGTATTTCTTATCGTGGCCATACGGCAATAGAATCGGTATATTGGCAGTGCCGGCGGGGCTGGCTGTCTGGGCGGTGCGCAGCGGCGATATAGGGACATTGATGCAGCTCAATACCTCTATCGGTCACAGGCAGCAGATTTACTCGACGTTTTGCTGGGAGCCGCTGTTTTGGCTTTCAATAGTGGTTGCGGGTTATCTTGGTGTGTTTCTCGCCTCGCAAATCGTGCACTCGGCTGCAACCGGCGAAACAGGCAAACCACAAAAACGCAGCTTCGGCGTTCTTCTCAATATCGTAATAGCGGTTGTTGGTTCTGCGGTAGTTGCTCAGTTTTTTATCGGAATGCTGGCGCGTGATTTCACGATATGGGATTCGACATCCGGTGCCGCAGTAGCCCAGCCCGCGATAGGCCAGATTGTATTTGCCGTGCTTGTTTCGTTTGGCATTGTTGGCTTTTTGGTTCAGAGGGTGCTCGGGGTAGATTACATCTGGCCCGTTATAGGAACATGTCTGGTAAATTTCTTAGCAGTAAGTGTTTACGGCAAACACAGAGTTCTTGAATACTTCATCGAACGTTGGCCTGCGATGTTTTTCTCCAATTCGGTTCTGGCGGTGTTGCCTGTTCAGATTGTGGCTTTCGGCTCGCTCGGCGCAATCGCCGGATACTGGATGGCCGTCCGATATGATTACTGGCACCAGCACGAGATAAGAGGCGAATAAAATACCCCATTTTATCTCATTCTAAGGGGGAGTTTCATCTTTTTTTAGCACCGATTATTGGTTGTAACTTATTTCTACGTAAGTACTTAAGCTTTATTCGTCCCATAACCAGCCATTGCGATTATAACAAAGTTGGAATTCGTTGTTTTCAGTCCTCAAATTAGCCGAAGAATTACTTTGGATTTGCAGATTAGCTGTGCACCCTGGGGCGGCGGTTAAAATCGTTGCCGGTGAACAGAAAATTTGCTCGTCGCGTAGAAGTAATAGCGGCCCAATCTGCAAAAGGAGTTAACGATGCTGGTGCTGAGCAGACAAAAAGATGAGTCGATAATAATCGGCGACGACGTGGAAGTAACAATCGTGGACGTCCGCGGGGATAAGGTTCGCCTTGGGATAACCGCGCCGAAGCATATATCGGTGCATCGCAAAGAGGTATATGAAGCGATTCAGCGGGAAAAGAGAGAAGCACAGAAGCAGCAGTAAATGAGTTTTCTCAGAGTTGATTTATCGGCCTGTCGAGAGTAATACGACAGGCCGGTTTTTTTATGCGCCGTGTCACATAACATATATTATGATTTAGCCGAGGGCGGATAAAAACACAAATTGTCATCCTGATATTGAAGCTTCATTCCTGGACTTTTGCATATTTTCCAGCCGTTTTCGTGCGTTCCTGAGCATTTCAGCCATACCGGGTATCTTCATCGGCTCGCTTAACTTCCAGCACCAGAATTTATTGCCTTGCTCATCGTACTCGGGGAAACATTTGATTTCTATTTCCTCTCTCGCTTTTCGTAAAGTATGCTCCCTGAAACCTTCCGCCGCTGCCATCTTTGCTATTTCCTTGGCAGGCATTTCTTTCCCGTTCGCTAATAGTTTTTTGAGCCACTCGATAGCCCGGTCCCGTTCAGGAGCTTCGATATTGTTTTTCGACGACAATACTACCTCAGCCGGAATATCCACCGGCTCCTTTTCAAAAACAATTCTGTTGTCTTTAATCTCGAACGCCAAAGTCGTTGGCTTCTCTAATATATTATGCTTTGCCGGTATAAATAGGCGTCTCGGGTCGTCCGGGCTGTTGGGTATTTTGCTTACAAGCCACACCGTCCGTGCTGCCGCCGGAAAAGCTAATGACCCCATCGTTCGATAAAGCGCCTTGGTTGAGCTGCCTTTATTAAGGTGCATCACGCCTACGATTGCGACGTTGTATTTGCCCGCAAGCGCAACTATCGGCGTCAAAATAGCGCGGACGTATGAATCATTGTGCGTATCGAGGCATCCGAAAAATCCGCTTAATGGGTCGATGATGATTAGCTTTGTGTCCGGGTTTTCGCTGATTGTCGTCTCAAGCTCGAACAGGTCTGTTATGATATTGAAATAATTGGTGAATTCGTTGCCGTTTTTGTCCCTGTGCCATACGAAGGGAATCGTCATTATCTTGGACAGGTCCGCGTTTAACGCCGCCAATCGCGGACATATCACCTTCTCCGCCGAATCCTCATTGTTAAGTATTATGACTGACCCTCGAAGCGTAGCGGAGACCCCGCAGCCTGCCTTCGCGCCGTATTTCCCGCTTCGGGAAATGTTGCGGAGGTCGTTTGCGTAGCCTTGCGAAGCCCCTGCGCCGTTTGGTTTTTCACCTGAAAAACCTGCTGGGGAATTTTCTTTTGGAAAATTCTTGCGGGGCAGATCCCGGACTCCGATCCGGGACCCAGTCTCATTTTCCTCTGCGTTCTCAGCGGTCTCTGCGGTAAACCCCGGCCATTCTCCTCCTCTCGAAACGATTGCCGCCATATACAGTGTCAGAAAACTTTTCCCTACTCCCGGGTCTCCTGCGATGAGCGTTAGCATTCCCATCGGCACACACCCAGGCCACAGCCAGTCAATCTCTGTTTGTTTGACATTGTCTAACGAAACCACTTCTGCCCACTTGCCCTGAGCAAACGAAGTGCGTCGAATGGGTTTCGTCCATCCATTAGTTTGTTCGATTGTGTTGCTCACCATTCTTGTTTCCTTCTTCCGAGCGACGAGCCACTATCCACGAGCCACGCTTTAATGCTTGCCGTATCCATTTTCCTTATCCCGCAATCGCCATTCGTCAATCGACAATTGGCAATTCTTACTATCCGCTATACGCTACCCGCTATACGCTACAATGATAACTATATCATTAGTTTTGTAGCTACTCAACAACAAAATAGCAATTATTTAATAATGTTAATTTAGGTAAAATGCCACTCCCCATTTTTGAGCTAAAAATGCGAGGCGTCATCAAAAAATTTGCTTATCGCTTGTTTTTTCCTTTGACATCAAATAAAATTGAGTTATAATTCAACTTTTTCGATAATCCATCGAATATAATTGACGATGAGAACGTATAGATGTTACAGGGAAGTAAATGTAATGTTGATTATGCCTGCCGCTTGAATGGAAGCTATCCGGCAGAAGAGTTCATAATGAGTTTGGCTGAACCGGAACGATTAAAGCTTGCTCATATCTTAAAGCAACTGTTGGATACGGGGAAAGTTTGGAATATAGAAAAATTTAAAAAACTTGAAAGTCAACCAATTTGGGAAATTAAATCTGACCACAACCGTTTGTTATGTTTCCAGGCCGGAAATTGCTGGGTTTTAACAAATGGGTTCAGGAAAGACACACATAAAGACTAAGTCAGGATACATAGATCTTGCAGTGGCAATTATGAATGAGCACATGAGTCGGCAAAAGAAATGAAAGGAGAAGCACCATGACAAGCGATATATTCAGAGAATTAGGGTTGGACTTTCGAAATAATGCTCAACTCTTAAAACTACATTGTGAGGAACAACTTATTTTTGATGTAACAGAATTGATTTCTATGCTAATGAGCAGAAAAGGATTAAAGAAATCCGATCTTGCTAAAAATCTCGGTATTAGCAAAAGTGCCATAACGCATTGTTTAGATGGCAAAACCAATATGACGTTGAGAACCGTTGCTGATATCTTGTTAACCCTTGATGCGAAGATGTCTGTTAATGTTGAACCGTTGGTTATAGGGGGAAACATTAATGGTGGATTCACGACTGTATGGTTACAGCGAGACTCGGCAACTGTAAATAGTGATACATCTGAGCCACCAAGTCCTAAGCCAAAAGACTTTAATAACGAAAAGCAAACACTCAGAATGGCAGGTTGATTATGAGTAAAGAAATAAAAAATAATGATCAGGACAACGCCTCAATAAAGCCTGGTAAAACGGATTTTGCTTTAGCCTTAAAGGTTTCCGATCGTGTGGAACTTGAGAGCATAATGTTGGTTGATTGCCACTGTAGACAACTATGCTTCATAAAGGCCGAAGCCAGAGCTTTCAATATTAACTATTCAGCAGAATCCAGTATGGATACTGAGGCTAAACGGATTATTGTTCTCGCCAAATTCAAATGGGAAGGTTTTGAGGCAGATACTAAAGAGAAAAAGCAATTTGCCACAATTGAAGCGTCATTCCTTCTTATGTATAAAGTCCCTGATCTTGAAGGGATAAATCACGAGAATGTTGAAATGTTTGGTAATCTAAATGGTATTTACAACGCATGGCCATATTGGCGGGAATTCCTACAAAACAATATATCCAGAATGTGTTTGCCATCACTTACTGTGCCAGTATTTAGACTTTTTCCTCCTAAGAAGGAAGAAGCTACAGCAGAGAAAAAGGAGGATGTAGTAACGGTACAAGAACAATCCTAAAATATTACAAGGATTAACTTAGTGTTTCTGAGGCGGTCGCAAACAGAGACCGCCTCTTTATACTTGGAGATTTACACAAAATGAACCTTCGCACAAAAGCTATAAGTCTTGATGATCATACTATTGATGTTGTTTTGAATGAAATACCGGACACATGCCCATTATGCCACCGTGCCATTCATCCGAAGAATATCTGCAATCACATTCTATTGCCGAGTAAACTTGTTCAGGCAATATTCCGCTGCACAAGCCAAAAATGCGAAGAACTCTTCATTGCGACTTATGACGCAGTAGGTCAGACAGGTGGTGGCCTTGTGTCCTGCAATCTCAAACGCGTTTCTCCAACTAATGCAAAAATGGTTGAATTCCCTCAAACAATCTTGGAAGTTTCACCATCGTTTGTTGGTATTTACAATCAATAGCAGCCGAAGTGAACGGCCTAACAGAAATTGTGGGCATAGGGTTTCGTAAATCCATAGAATTCCTTATTAAGGACTTTGCTGCTAAACAGAACCCGTCAAAAGAAACAGAAATTAAAAGCGCCTTCTTAGGGAAATGCATTGAAGTCTATATTGAAGATGCAAATGTAAAACAGTGTGCTAAAAGAGCGACTTGGTTGGCGAATGACGAAACCCATTACGTTCGCAAATGGGAAAACAAAGACATAACCGATCTCAAACTGTTAATCCATCTTACTGTTAATTGGATAGATAACGTTTTGCTTACCCAGAAGTATACCAATGATATGAGTGAAGGAAAAACATAGGTGGGAAACCATGTCCAGCAACCGTTTTCCCCCAGTTTTCCTTTCCGTGGAATCTGTGTAATCTGTGGTTAAAATCCCCGCTCGAAGCGCAGCGACCTGTCTCGTCACATCTGGAAAAATAAGTGACTGTCCCTAATTATTCCGGCAAAATAAGCTGTTTATTAGCTTTCACAAAAACTCAGCATCGGATGAGTTTTTTTATGGTACGGCGTGCGCAATCCGTACAATTTCTTTAGCGATATCCTCAGGTGAAAGGACAAAATCTATATACCCGCTTGCTATTGCGCTCTCAGGCATATCCGGCTGCCCGGCTGTGTCGGGCTTCTGCGCGATGGTAATACCACCCACTTCTTTTATGCCGCTCAGCGCAGCTGCCCCATCACCATCATATCCAGATACTATAACAGCGATAAGTTTGCCGTCCCAGTTCTGCGTCAGGGAACGCAGAAAAATCGTAATCACGTCGGACCATCCATAAGACTTTGACATCGGCTTTAGACGGAACTCTCCATCAAGAACGTGCAAGTCACGTTGTTCCGGGATGATGTACACATGGTTGGGCTCGATGAATAAGCTTTCCGTGATCAGTTCAACAGGCATCTCTGTGTAGCGAGGGAGAATCTCGTGGAGTTGGGTGGCTACGGTTCTCATGTGATTAACGATGACGATTGCAACACCCATATCGGCCGGCAGATGCCGTAGTAACCGGACATACGCTTCGAGGCCACCGGACGAACCGCCCACGCAAACGACAGGAAAGTTTTTTGCAACACTCTTTGCTTTCATTAGAAATCACTCCTTTAATGCTTAACAGTTCACTTCGTCGAAGTAGTCGAACCATCTTTTCCTGAATTGCATTGTATCCACAGTTTTGTTCTATTCAAGTGCCGTTTCCCGCATCCCAAAATCGACAATCCGCAATCGCAAATCCGCAATTGATTAATCCGTGTCCTCTTGCCGTAAGGCATCCCCTAGGGAGTGGCTAAAAAAACAGTGTAATCTGTGGCAAAGAAAAAAAACAGCATAACCAGCGCACCTGTCCTGAGTAGTAGTCGAAGGAATCAGCGTCTAAAAAATCTCTGCGGTCTCCGCGTACTCTGCGGTAAAAAAGTGTTAACATAGGCAACTTGCCATCGCCTCTTCACACACAAATACCAATGACAAGTAATGGCAAGTAATGACAACTAAAAAATTTCTTATACTACTATAATAAATACGTTAGTCGTTCTGAGTAGCCGTGAACATCGTAACGATGGTTAATTTTGCCTTGAGGGAATTCACTATGGCTGGTAAAGTAGCGTAGTTTTGAGTTTTTAGTGTTTAGTTTTGAGTTAAGGGTGATGTGAAATATGAGAGTATTGCTAATTGGTAATGGCGGGCGGGAAGACGCGATAGCGTGGAAACTGGCGAAGTCGAAAGAGCTGAAAAAGCTGTATATCGCGCAAGGCAATCCTGGTACGGCCAGATGGGGAGAAAACGTCGCGTTGAAGACGGAGGACGTTGGCGAAATAGTCAAGTTCGCCCAGGAAAACAAGGTTGAGCTTGTGGTAGTCGGACCTGAAGATACATTGGCGGAAGGCGTGGTAGATGCACTGGAGGCGGCGGGGATAAAGGCGTTTGGGCCGAATAAGGCGGCGGCACAATTGGAGGCGGACAAGTCGTTTTCAAAACAGATAATGCGGTCGAGCGCGGTATCGACGGCTGAAGGAAGGACATTCACCAGATTCGAGGACGCCAAGGCATACATCGCGAGCAGAGATGAGCCGGTGGTGGTCAAGGCATCGGGATTAGCGAAGGGCAAAGGGGTAATAGTGTGCAACGAGCCATCCGACGGGATATTGGCGGCTGAGAAGATAATGGTGGACAGGATATTCGGCTCGGCGGGCGATAAGGTTGTTGTGGAAGACAAGCTGATAGGCGAAGAGGCGTCGATACTGGCATTTGTCGACGGCAGGAACATATATGTAATGGAATCGGCACAGGACCATAAGCCGGTGGGCGATGGGGACACGGGGCCGAACACAGGCGGTATGGGGGCATACAGTCCCGCACCGATTGTGACGGACGCGATGATGAGCCAGATAGAGCGGGAGATTCTGGTGCCCATTGTGGATTGTATGAATCGCAACGACACGCCGTATAAGGGTGTGCTGTATGCGGGGCTGATGGTAACGGCGGGTGGGCCGAGGGTTTTGGAATTCAATGTTCGATTTGGCGACCCGGAGACGCAGCCGATTATGATGCGGCTGAAAAGTGATTTGCTTGAGGTTTGTCTTGCGGTATGCGAGCAGAAGCTGGACCAGGTGACGCTCGAATGGGACGAGCGGCCCGCGGTTTGCGTAGTGATGGCATCGGGCGGATACCCGGGCGATTACCAGAAAGGGAAAGTTATAACGGGTATAAGCGAGGCCGAACAGTTGAAGGATGTTGTTGTATTTCACGCGGGGACAGAAAAGAAAGACGGCAAACTGGTAACGGCAGGGGGCAGGGTGCTCGGCGTGACGGCAATAGGGGGAACGATTGCCGACGCGAAAAAGCAGGCGTATGAGGCGGTTGGGAAGATAAGCTTCGAGGGGGCACATTATCGGCGGGACATCGCGGATAAGGCGATAAGGGGCAAAAAGTGATTTTTGGCGACGAGGACATAGGCGATCAGTTTTGAATAAGCGAGACAAAAAAGACAGCAACCCATTCGGCGGCACTCGGGGCAAGAGAGCCATAAGGTGGTTTCTCGAGTTTGTGGCTTTCGTGATTTTGATATGGATTGCTTTCGCAATCGGCAGCAGGCTGCTGCCCCAGATTGCGATTAATCAGCTTTCGGATTTGACCAATACCCAAATAGACGTTAAATCGATCGAGTTTCGATTTGACGGGTCGGTCTTCATCAAGGACCTCGTGATTAAGCCGAAGAATCCGGCTGATTATGACAATTCCATTTTGAAGGCGGACACGGTCCGCGTGCATTTCCGGCTGAGGAGTTTGCTGACGCTAAGCCCGAAAGTCAAGGAGGTGTTCGTTGACGATTTTAAGCTGAGAATCCAGTATGATTCGAACAGCGGCGAGTGGAACCTGTCGGGAATGAAAGCACAGTTCGCCGGGGGGAAAATCGGTCGGCTGCCGCTTGTATGGTTAGAAAATGGCACGGTCGAATACAGTAAAGTTATAGACGGGCGAGTGAGAGTTATTGCAAGTTCGCCTGTGTCGGCTGGTTTCAGACCCGCGAAAAAAATAGTCGGCGGATACAGTTTTGATATTTCGAGCGCGAGCAAACAGGATTTGAGCAAGAGCGCAATTTTCGGGAACTGGCAGCCGGGTAGAGTTATTGTGGGGGGGAGAATTTCGTCGAAGGATGTCCCCGGTTTTGAGCGGGCGTGGACGGTTCGGGCGATTGACGCGGAAATGAGTTATGAGCCGAACGGATTATATATGCTTACGGCGAAGGTTAAGGGTTTTACTTCCCCGGCGAGTGAAACGCAGAATTTGTTCGCGTTCGACACGAAATCAGTGGCGGACAAGGCGCCTTTTATTAACGCGCTGCAAATATTTTTCAGTCAATATAACCCGTCCGGGACGATTGATATCGATTTGCAGGCATCGGGGAAGTTGAAGCGATTAAACGAAAGCAAAATAGGGGGCAAGGTCATCTGTAATGACGTTGTATTGTGCGACCGCAATTTTCCTTATACGATTGAGCATCTTAGGGGAGAGGTTGAGCTTACCGAAAGAAGCGTAAAACTGAATAACATAGTTGCTCATCACGGGACGGTGGA